>JAABUR0100000141.1_pt1 | contig 165855 bp, 142 predicted proteins | sample 5560091 | NCBI WGS metagenome assembly JAABUR01 (sample SAMN10711879, study PRJNA513375) | rock metagenome | isolation source: Antarctica rocks | place: Antarctica: Victoria Land, University Valley sud | reverse complement strand
AGTGGAACGTTACCTTTCTATTGCCCAATCGAAAGAATATGACCTCTTGATTCAAGAAACGCTTGAAGCGTTAGACGAGTAAGATATGAACTATTCATTTCCCAAAACTTCAAACTGACCCACTACCCTTCAGCCGCTTGCCTTGCTCTCACAGGGTTTATCTCGTATAATTCTTCGCTTGCTTTGTAGCGCGGCGGTACTGTCCGGTGGGTTCGCGCCCACTTTTTCTTTTGCGCGTCTTCGCCGTGTGAGTATTTGTGAAAGGCGGGCGGCAGAAGATGGTGATGAGCGCGGGTTCATTGGAAGATCGCGTGCGGGAGATTGCAGAGAGAGCGGCAGCGGAACATGGGCTTGAACTTGTTCACGCAGAAATCGCCGGGCCGGAAGGCAAGCCGATCCTGCGTATCTATATTGATAAGCCGGACGGAGTGACGCATACGGATTGCTCGGCGATTAGCCTTCATCTCGGCACAGTGCTCGACGTGGAAGATTTTATTCATTCGGCCTATACGCTTGAAGTATCTTCGCCGGGATTGGAGCGCGGGCTTTACAAGCCAGCCGACTACGAGCGTTTTGCCGGAAGCCTTGCGAAGTTGAAAACGCGCGTCGCCTTTGGCGGGCAACGCAACTTTCGCGGGCGCATCGTCGGTCTCACTGACAGCAAAGTAATCTTCGACGATAAAACGAGCGGGCGCGTCGAAATGCCTTTTGAAACGATTGTCAAAGCGAATCTGGAACTCGACGTTGAAGAAGAGTTTCGCCGTATGAAAGAGCATGAAGCAGAATTGAAGGAAACCGCCCGCCAGCAGAACGACGGCGCAAATCAGTAGATGTCAGATACTAGATGCCGGATGTTAGTTTAGGCTGGCATTTGGTTAACGGCAATTCTGATTTCTAACATCTAATATCTGACATCCGACATCTTTTAACTATATGAGCACATCCATTTCGCAGAACATCGAAGCGCTTTGTCAGGAACAGGGCATTGAACGCGAGTTGGTCATCGACGCCATGAAGGAAGCGGTGCGCGCGGCGGCCAAAAAGCAGTTCAAGTCCGGCGAAGACATTCAGGTTGAGTGGAATCCTGAAAGCGGCATAGAGCTTTCGGCGACAAAGGTAATCGTCGAAGAAGTAACGAATCCGGCAACCGAATTATCCCTTGACGAAGCGCGCGAAATGGCGGGCGATGAAGTCGAAATCGGAGACGCGCTGCTCTTGCCTTTGCCGATGGAAGAACTCGGGCGCATCGCGGCGCAAACCGCCAAGCAGATTCTTTTCCAGAAAGTGCGCGACGCCGTTCGCTCGAATGTTTACGAGCAGTACATAGACAAAATCGGCGACCTCGTCAACGGCTTCGTCAAACGTTTTGAGCGCGGCAACATGATCGTCGATCTTGGCACAATGGAAGCCATTTGCCCGCGTTCGCAGCAATCCAGAGGAGAGCAGTGGAATCAGGGCGAGCGCGTGCGCGTCGTCATCAGCAACGTCTCGAAGGAATCGAAGGGGCCGCAGGTCGAAGTTTCGCGCACCAGCCCGGAACTCCTGCGTCGTCTCTTTGAAATGGAAGTGCCGGAGATTTACGACGAAACGGTAACGATTAAATCGTGTGTCAGGGAGCCGGGCGAGCGCGCCAAAATTGCCGTCACCTCGAACGAAAGAGACGTTGATCCCGTGGGCGCGTGCGTCGGCATGAAGGGTTCGCGCGTGCAGGCAATCATTAGAGAGTTGCGCGGCGAAAAAATAGACATCATCGAATGGTCTGACGAGCCGAGCGTGTTTGCGGCCAATTCCCTGTCGCCCGCGAAAGTCAATCAAGTGCATATCACGGACATCGAGCAGCGGCAGATGGAAGTAATCGTCAACGAAGATCAACTGTCTCTCGCCATCGGCAAGCGCGGGCAAAACGTGCGGCTCGCGACAAAGCTCGTCGGCTGGAACATAGACATACGCAGCGAAGAAGACCTCAAGAAGGAAGTTGCCGAACAAATGGGCGCGCTGATGGCTTCGGGCGGCTCGGTTCCGCTCTCCGTGATTGAAGGCGTCACGGCGACAACCGCCACGACGCTCGGCGGACACGGCATCGAAGACATAGACGCGCTCGCCGCAACTTCCGTTGATGATCTCGTCGAATATCTTGACGTGAGCTTAGACGAAGCGGAATCCATCTTGAGCGCCGCGCAATCGGTGGTCGCCGTGCGCGATGCCGCCGCCGCAGGCAAGCAGGAGAGCGACGCAACGGAGTCTGATATGGAAGAGGCAAGCGAAGAATTAATTGACACGCTTGTGGAAACCGAATCGCCCGTCGAACAGCACGCCGCCAACGCGGAGTTCGATCCGAGTGCTCCGGCGGAAGAAGTTAAGCCGTCCAACGAAATGACCAACGCGGGCTACGACGAAGCCGTTGAAGGCAATTCGCCGTTCTTGACCGACGAGCCGGACACGCTCACAGGGAATTCAGTTGAGCCTGTTGCCAGCACGGAAGCCGACCCGATGTCCGACGACGAACTGCTGCTTCAGGAGCCGCAACGTGATCTACGCCCGGACACAATCACGCCCGCGCCCGACGAGCAGAACGAAGATAACGACCAGCAGCCCACGGATACGTCCTCCGATGCGGCGAAGTAGCGACAACAGTAACTGCGGCGTGTGCGCGTGCAGAGTGACGCCTGCCCGCGCCCTACGCTCCTTGCCTTTTCCGCCCGCCTCTTTCGCGGCTGCGCTCTTCTAAAAAGCGAGCTTCGGAAAAGGGCGGCGAGGGCGAGAGTCCTTTAACCTTTTACGAAGCGCGCGACGCCGTTTTATTCCGAAAGCGTCGAAGAAGGAGTGCATGACCACTTCCAAGGTTCGCATTTACGATTTAGCCAAAGAATTAAAGCTCGACTCGAAGCGCCTGATCGAACGCGTTCGGCGCGAAGGCGTTGACGTGAGCGTGCCGTCCAATTCTGTTTCCAAAGAATTGGCCGACCGCATACGCAACGAAGTTTTCCCGAAGAAGGACACAGCCGCGCCGCGCGTCGTTAAGGTCGTCAAAAAAGCCGCCCAATCTGCCGCAGAGGAAACACCTGCAACAGCGGCCACCGCAACGACAATCGATGAGCACGCGCCAGCGAACGCCACACAAGCATCTTCGGGTGACGCCCATTCGCTGCCGTCGCACGCGCCCGCTACGACTGCTCGCCCTGAAGCGCCGCGCCAAGTCACCGCACGACTGATTCCGAAAAAGCCCCTCGCGCCCGCCGCGCGCGCCGAACAACCTTCGGCAAGCGTTGATGGAGCAGCGGCGCAGGCACAGTTGCCACAAGAAGCAGCCACGCCAGCAATCGAAGAGCAAAACAACGGAGCGCCGCAGCAACAAGCAGCCGCCGATTCCCTACACGCGCAGCAAGCAACGTCGACAGACACAAACAACGTCAACGCGCAAATTAATCAACCGGCAAACGAAACCTTTACTGAAAGCGAAACACCCATTCAACAGGAAACCACTTCTCTTCCGCGACCTACTGTCGCCGTACCCTCAACGCAAGTCAGACAATTACGTTTAACGCCCGCTGCGCTCACGGCAGGCATACGTCACGGCGAACGCGCGCCTGTTCCAGTCGTTGTGCCGCCGCCCGCTGCAACGCCGAGTCCACGCGAACGACGCGAACGCAGCGGCGGTGGCGGCAACGCGCCGGAACGCGGCAATGATCGTCCGTCTCGTTCAACGCTTTCGCGCAGCGAGCGCACAGGCACTGTCGGCGAAACGGCGACGCCGCAAACCACTTACATTCCGCCGCCGACGGATCAACGCAAGCGCGGACGTGGAGCGCGCGGCGGCGTGCCTGCGCGCGGCGGGCGCGGCAAGGCAATGGATGGCAGAGGCGGCGGGCGCTTCGGTGACCGCGACTTTGTTCCGCCGCCGCGCGCTTTGTCGCTCGAAGACCGCATTGCCGGACGGCTCGGCATGGTCGCTGGCGTTGCAGGCGCAGAGAGCGAGATTAAAACAGCGCGCCTCGTCGAAGGCTCGACCGTCAGAGAGTTTGCGGAAAAACTCGGCATCACGCCGAAGGATGTCGTGACGCTGCTTTTGCAACGCGGAGTTTTCGCCACCGTCAATCAACCTTTGAACGATGATGTCGCCGTTGATTTAGGCCGTCGCTTCGGTTATGAAGTCTCCTTCGTGCCGTTTGAAGAAATGGTTGCCGAAGAAGAATTTGAAGAATTGATTGCCGCAGATGCGGACGACGTGGAACTTCCGCGCGCGCCTGTTATTACCGTCATGGGGCACGTCGATCATGGCAAAACCAGCTTGCTCGACGGGATTCGTTCGACGGAAGTTGCCGCCGGTGAAGCGGGCGGCATCACGCAGCACATCGGCGCGTACAGCGTTCATGTGCCAAGCCCTGATAGTCCCGGACAGTTGCGCCGCGTCGTATTTTTGGACACGCCCGGCCACGAAGCCTTTACGATGATGCGCGCGCGCGGCGCGAAGGCGACGGACATCGTCGTGCTCGTCGTCGCAGCAGATGACGGCGTGATGCCGCAAACCATCGAAGCGATTGAACACTCGCGCGCCGCCGGTGTGCCGATGATCGTCGCCATCAACAAAATAGACAGGCCGGACGCGAACCCAGATCGCGTCAAACAAGAATTGGCGAACCACGGCTTGCAGCCAATCGAGTGGGGCGGCGAAACGGAAATGGCGCTCGTCTCCGCGAAGCAGCGCACCAATATAGATTCTCTTCTGGAAACTATTTTGCTGACGGCGGACATATTAGATTTGAAGGCCAGCCCGACGCGCCTTGCTTCCGGCGTGGTGCTCGAAGCGAAACTTGATCGTGGGCGCGGCGCAGTTGCGACGGTGCTTGTGCAGCAAGGCACTCTGCGTGTCGGCGATCCGTTTATCGTCGGGCAGATTTTCGGCAAAGTCCGCGCGATGTTCGATGATCGCGGAAAGATTGTCACAGAAGCAGGGCCAGCCACGCCCGTCGAAGTCTTAGGGCTTCAAGGCGTGCCGCAAGCAGGCGAATCTTTTCAGGTCGTCGCAGACATCACGCGCGCGCAAAGCATTTCACAGCACAGACAGATGCTGACGCGCCAGAACACGCTTGTGCAAACAACGAAGCGCGGCATCGAAGCGCTCGGCGAAACGGAAGTCAAGGAATTGCTCGTCGTCATCAAAGCGGACGTGCAGGGTTCAGTCGAAGTTTTGAAATCTACTTTGCAGAAGCTTTCAACCGAGCGCGTCAAAGTGAAGGTGGTTCGCTCCGGCGTCGGCGCGATCACGGAATCCGACGTGCTGTTAGCATCCGCAACGCAGGCTGGCACGGCGAGCACCGCCGTCGTCATCATAGGCTTTAACGTGCGCCCGGAAGTTCGCGCCGCAGAACTGGCAAAGCAGGAAGCGGTTGACGTGCGGCTCCACTCGATTATCTACAAGGTCGAGGAAGAGATTCGCGCGGCGATGATCGGAATGCTCGAAGCCATCGAGAAGGAACGCATCCTTGGCATGGCGAACGTGCGCGAAATCTTTCGCGTTCCGCGCGCGGGCGTCATCGCCGGTTGCATGGTGACAAGCGGCACTGTGCGGCGCAATGCGCGCGCGCGTTTGATACGCGACAACGTGGTTGCGTGGGAAGGCGGCATTTCGAGCCTGCGCCGTTTCAAGGAAGACGCTTCGGAAGTCCGCGAAGGCTTCGAGTGCGGCATCGGCCTAGAGAACTTCAACGACGTTAAGATCGGCGATCAAATCGAAGCTTACATTATCGAAAAAATCGCCGCGACTGAACTATAAAGCCAGATGTTAGATACTAGATGTTAGATATTAGTTAAAGGCGCGACGCCGATACTTACACTAACATCTAGTATCTGACATCTAACATCTATTTTATGCGTCGCCCTGAGAGAGTGGCCGACATGCTGCGCGAAGAAGTTTCGCAGATCGTCGGTTTCGAGCTTGATGATCCGCGCCTGACGATGGTCACGGTGACGGACGTGCGCGTGGCGGACAATCTGCGCGACGCGCGCGTGTTCGTGACAGTGCTCGGCACGGAAGAGGAAGCCATCGCCGCGCTTGTCGCGCTGCACCGTGCTGCGCCTTACGTGCGTAGACAGTTGGGCGTGGCGCTCGGCTTGCGCCACACACCGGAGATTCATTTTGTGCGCGATACAATCGAAGAACGCGGCGCTCGCGTCGATGAATTGCTGGCGCAGATAGAAAAGCCTTGGGAACAAGATGCCGCCTCGACAACCGCAGCAGAGCTACCACTACCAATATCTACCACGACAGGCGAAGACTCTGCTCGAAAGATTTCTGACAAGGAAGAGAGAGGAGAGACGCAAAGCATTGATGAATGATAGAACAGCTTTCAATAAAACGTTGACGGCTCCGCGCTGAAAACTAAAAACTGAAAACTAAAAACTGTTCTTCATCGCCTAGCGTTCTTCATTTGAAAACAAAATGCTCAGTCAAGTCGTCGAGTTAATCGACTCGAAGCGCCGTTTCGCCATTACTTCGCACGCGCGACCAGACGGCGACAGTCTCGGATCATCGCTCGGACTCTACTGGTTACTGCGCGCCTTAGACAAAGATGCAACCGTCATCATGCGCGACGCAGTGCCGCCCGCCTACCGCAAATTGCCCGGTGCAAAAGATATTCTCACCACCGCCACCGTCGATAAAGTTTACGACGCGGTATTCGTCATCGAATGCTCCGGCGTCGAACGTCCCGGCATCACAGACCTCGATAAAGAGTTCGTCGTCAACATAGACCACCATTCCACCACAGCTCTTTTCGGCGACATCAATTGGATCGATTCGACGGCTTCGGCAGTCGGCGAAATGATCTACAATCTGTGCAAAGCCATCGGCGTGCGCGTCACCAAAGAAATCGCCGAATGCGTCTACACCGCGCTCGTCACAGACACGGGTTCCTTTCATTACTCGAACACAACGGAGCGCACTTTCAAAGTCGCTTCAGAACTTGTGCGCGCCGGAGTCAAGCCCGCTAAGATTTCGCAGGCAGTGTTTTCCAGTTACCCCTGGAGCAAAATCGAACTGCTCGGCGCGGTGCTTTCGACGGCGAAGCACGACGAGTCCGGGCGCGTCGCATGGATGCGCCAGACGCTCCAGATGCAAACGCAATCGGGAGCAAGCGAAGAAGACGCCGACGGCTTCGTTAATTATCCTTTGAGCGTCGGCTGCATCGAAGCCGTCGCGCTGCTTAAAGAAAGCGCGCCGGGAGTGTATCGCACGAGTTTGCGCTCGAAGGGCGATGTCAACGTCGCGAAAGTCGCGGAGAAGTTCGGCGGCGGCGGCCATCGCAACGCCGCCGGATGCACGCTTCACGGCGAATGGGAAGAAGCCGAAGCGCAAATTGTCCGCCACCTCCAAGACGCCATCGAAGGTCGCATCAGCAACAACGGCAACGACGACTGCGAAGACGCGAGCCTTGTGCTGCAAAACAACTCTCTTCCTAACAGGCAATCACTGGGCAAGTAAAAGCCCGGCAATGAGTGTTCGGCATCTTCCTTAAATCGAAAGGTGAGAAATATGGATTGGTACAAAATCGCATTTCCCGAAGATTTGTTATCTCCTTTTAGTGAGCCGAGGGTATTAGAAAAAGAAGTTCAGGAAATTTACGAGAAGAATGGTTTTCCAAAAGGCTTTACTGTTTACATGGAAATAAAGGCGGCGTCGCTAACGCGCCGCACGCCAGCTTCGCGGACGGGGTATTGACCCCGCCCTTGACCAAAGGGAACATCGTTCCCTCTGGACTCCCTTAGTTTCTATTCGGCGACCCCGCAGCAAGCTGGCGGGGTATTAAAGAATAAACCAGAGTCACAGTCGTGTCTATTATTTTACTCCGGCAGCTTGTCGCTACTGTGCCGAACTCTTTAATTCTTATCGAGGTGGCTGTTGTGATGAGCCTGTATCTTTGGGTAAACCTATCGTTCCGGTTGCTGGCGAGTAGTCGAACAATCATTCTAGTTGGGATTTTATCCTTAGCTCAAAAACAGGATTCCATAGTCTATTACTTTTGCGGCGATGCCGAACAAGCCCTTGCACCTGACCGTCTGACAGCGTGGCTTTCATCTTTCTTAGTCTCATCAGATTGAATATGCTTGCTCGGCGCGACTAAAGTCCGGCGTTAGATGACTTCCGAATCTTTAGACTTGCACACAAAACAGCGAAGTTTTAAGCTAAATCCATTATGAGCACACAGATTTCAGAGATTTTGCAGCTAAGTATCGCGGAGCGTATCCAACTGGCGGAAGACATTTGGGATAGCATCGCCGCCTTTCCCGAAGCCGTGCCTTTGACGAACGAACAAAAACAAGAACTTGACCGCCGCTTGCAAGCCTATGCACAGAACCCGGACGAAGGTATTTCATGGGATGAGTTGAAGGAGAAGATGCGAAAGCTCGTATGAGCTATGAAATCATTGTTCGTCCCGAAGCCGCCCGTGAAGTTCAAGAAGCCTTTGATTGTGTATCAAGAAAAGACCGAAGGACTTGGACTTGAATTCCTGCGCGCGGCAGATGCTTGTTTAGCAGGCGTACAAAGAAATCCGCTCGCTTCTCCGATGATGTATCAGGAAATTCGTCGGGCGTTGCTGCGGAAGTTTCCCTACATACTCTTTTACATTGTCAAAGAAGAACAAATCATCGTGCTGGCGTGCTTTCATGCCCGGCGAGACCCGATAGATTGGATGCGGCGCGTTTAAGCCAAGCGCGCCCGTCGAACAACTCCTTACAGCCGACTGCTTGACGGACACATTGATAAGACTAAAATGACCGATACTGTCAAAGAGAAAAAATACAAGTGGCGGCGCGCGGAGTATCAGGAAAAAACGCGCGGGCTGTTGATGGTCAACACGGGCGACGGCAAGGGCAAGACGACGTGCGCGCTAGGGCTGATGATGCGCGCGGCGGGGCGCGGCCTGCATTGCTGCATGATTCAGTTTATGAAGTCGCGCACTGATCGTTACGGCGAGCATGAGGCGGCGGAAAAGCTCGGCATCGAAGTGCATACGATGGGCGACGGCTTTACTTGGGACACGAAGAACCCGGAACAGGACAAACAAACGGCGCGCGAAACGTGGGCGCTCTGCGTCGAGAAAATGCGGACAGGCGACTATGACATGCTGGTGTTCGATGAACTCGTTTACGTTTTAAGTTACGGGATGTTGCCCGTCGAAGAAATCGTCGAAGAGTTTCAACGAATTCGCCTCGCGCAACCCGCGCTGCACATCGTCGTCACGGGACGCGACGCGCCGCCCGCCCTCGTCGAAGCCGCCGACCTCGTCACGGAAATGCGCGAAGTAAAGCATCCGTTCAACGCAGGGATTCGCGCACAGCAGGGCATTGAATTTTAGTCTTGAACAATGCGCGAAAGTCGTTCGGCTATCGCACGCCGCGTCTCTTTTGTGAGAGAATAATTTATGCCTTGGTTTCGTAAAAAGAATCAGAATCTCGAATCGGTGCCCGCCGACGAACGGCGCGTTAAGACTGAAGGCATCTTCGTCAAATGCCTCGAGTGCGATGCTGCGCTCTTTAAGCCAGACCTCGAAGAATCTTTGCAAGTCTGCCAGCACTGCGGCTATCACTTTCGCTTCGACGCGCGCTCGCGGCTCGCAATGATTTTCGATGAAGGCGAATATGAAGAACTCGACGCCGAAGTAATTTCCATTGATCCGCTCGGCTTCGTTGATTCAAAGCCTTACACGGAACGCCTCGAACAAGCCAAGCGCGTTTCGGGCTTGCCGGAAGCAATCATTTGCGGGCGCGGTTTGGTCGGCGGCCACAAGGTTTTCGCGGGCGCGATGGACATGCTTTTCATCGGCGGCTCGATGGGATCAGCCGTCGGCGAAAAAATCACACGGCTCATCGAACGCGCCATCGCAGAACACGGCGCGGTGATTATCTTCGCGGCATCGGGCGGTGCGCGAATGCAGGAAGGCACCTTGTCATTAATGCAGATGGCGAAAGTCTCCGCCGCGCTCGCGCTGTTGGACGAAGCTCGATTGCCTTTCGTCTCCGTGCTGACAGACCCGACGACGGGCGGCGTCACTGCAAGTTTCGCGATGCTCGGCGACGTGATTATCGCCGAACCGAAAGCGCTCATCGGCTTTGCCGGGCCGCGCGTCATCGAACAAACGATTCGCCAGAAATTGCCGAAGGATTTTCAACGCTCCGAGTTTCTACTTGAACACGGAATGCTCGACGCTATCGTTGACCGCAGGGAAATGCGCGCCTACATCATTAAGCTATTGAGCTTTATGGTGAACTCTGAAATCGCGCACGAAACAGTTATTGATACTCAATCACCAACAACGCCCAAGCCCGCACCCTTAGCTAAAGCCGCCGATTAAAATTCTCAACTTAATTCCAATGATTTAATTCCTTCGCTCTTTTGTCCACATGAATTTCGACGATGCGCTTCGTTACCTTTTGAGTTTGGGACATGAAACCATTGCGATCAAACTCGGATTAGCGACGACACATCGCCTGCTCGAAGCGCTCGGCTCACCGCACAAAGCTTTCATTAAAGTTCAAATCGCAGGCACGAACGGCAAAGGCTCGACCGCCGTGATGCTCGACTCGATCACACGACAGGCGGGCGTCCGCACGGGTCTTTACACTTCTCCGCATCTTATAAATATCACCGAACGCATACGCATCGGCGGCGCGGAAATATCCCGCGAAGATTTTGCGCGCCACGCCAACACCGTGCGCGAGGCGGCGGAAAATTTGCGACAGACAAGCGCGCTGACCGCTGTGCCGACATTCTTCGAGCAGATCACGGCCATTGCCCTTATTGCTTTCAGAGAAGCGGGCGTGCAGCTCTCGATTCTCGAAACAGGTCTCGGCGGGCGGCTTGACTCGACCACTGCGGCAAACGCAGAAATCGCAGCTATAACACCTATCGCATTCGATCATCAGGAATATCTCGGCAACACCATTGAGGAAATCGCATCGGAGAAGGCCGCCATCATTCGTCGTGGAGTTACATCCGTCGCCGTCATCGCCGCGCAATCGCATGACGAAGCGCACCGTATAATTCTCGAGCGATGCCTCGAATGCGATGTGATACCGCGCGACGTTGATGATTGCATTATGCGTGTACTCGATGCGGATGCAGAGGGGCGTTTGCGCATTTCATTCACAACGGCTAAGGACGTTTACAAGGATGTGCGGCTGGCTTTGCGCGGGCGTCACCAAGCGACAAACGCATCCGTTGCCATACGCCTCGCCGAAGCTTTGCGCGAAAATAATTTCCCGATCTCAGCGCAGAATATTCGCGCCGGAATTGAAAAGGCGTTCTACGCAGGGCGGCTCGAATGGCGCGAAGGTTCGCCCACAATTCTTTTCGACGGCGCGCACAACGCGGCTGGCGCACATGCGTTGCGGGAGTATCTGAAGGAGTTCGTCAAAGCGCCCGTCACGCTCGTCTTCGGCGCGATGCGCGACAAAGATTTGCGCGAAGTTTCGTCAACGCTTTTTCCGGCGGCGCAACGTGTAATCCTGACGCAAATCGACAATCCGCGCGCGGCGAATCTCGAAATGCTGATGGACGCTGTGCCGCCTGACTTCGATTCGAGTAAACTTGCGTTCGCTCATTCAACCGCCGAAGCATGGAATGAAGCAAAAAGATTGACGCCGCATGACGGCATCGCCTGCGTTTCCGGCTCGCTTTATCTCGTCGGCGAAATGCAAAGGATTTTAGGCGCAGAATTATCAAAGTTACGGCAAAGTTTTTAATCGTTCTTCAAAGTCTGGATAATCAAATGGCAACGCCGAATGTAAACGAGCCGGAAGTGCTTGCGAGCGAAGAGATTTTTCACGGGCGCATTTTCGATGTGACGATTGACACGGTGCGCGAAGCCGGTCAGACGTACACGCGTGAAGTCGTGCATCATCCGGGCGGCGCAGGCATTGTCGCGGCGTTCGACGACGGCACGATTGCGCTTGTGCGACAGTATCGGCATCCGACTGTGCGTTACGTTTTGGAATTGCCCGCCGGTAGATTAAATGAGGGGGAGCGCCCGGAGGATTGTGCGGCGCGCGAGTTGGAAGAAGAAATCGGCGTCACCGCCGGACGCATCGAAAAGCTGACGGAGTTTTTCACAACGCCCGGTTTCTGTGAAGAAAAGTTGTGGCTTTATCTCGCCACTGACTTGACCGAGACAGCGCAGCGGCTTGAAGCGGACGAGCTTTTGCAGATCGTGCGCGTGCCGCTCGAGCGCGCGCTCGAGATGATCGCGGACGGTGAAATCGAGGACGCCAAGACGATCATCGGCGTCATGCTCGCCGCGCCGCGCTTAGGGCTTACCAATGTCAGCGTGGATGACTTTTAGTGTTGTTAGAGTGAAAGTGAGTTGACCGTCAAACGAAATTTCTCTTACACTCTGCTTTGTGAGCACACCAAAAGATTTTTCACACCACGCCGAGTTGCCTGCCAACGAGTTTGCCGCGTTGACGCATGAACCGCTTACATCGTCCGTTCCTTCTTCCGAAATTATAATTGATCCGAATAATCCGCCGTGGGGCATCCTTCCGGCGGTGGGCGTGTGGATTGTCAGTCTCGTTTTGCTGGTTGTCACGCCGCTTTTGTTCGTGATTCCTTACATTCTGCGCAAAGGAATCAGGCTGGAAGCTCTCAGTGAATTCCTGCAAACAGATAAGACGGGTATTTTTCTTCAAATACTTTCGGTTATTCCGGCACATTTGCTAACGCTTGCGGTGGCATGGGCGATGGTCACGCAGTTCGGCAAGCGCCCTCTTTTCTGGCGCTCGCTCGGTTGGAGTTGGAGCGAAAATTTCAGTGCGCGTAGAAGCATTATCGCCGCCCTGGTTTTGTTCGCTGTGGGCGCGCTCGTCACCACGCTTTTCAAAGGCGAGGAAACGCAGCTCGATAAAATCCTCACTAGTTCAAGAGCAACAGCTTACCTGATAGCGTTTCTGGCAGTCGCCACCGCGCCGATTGTGGAAGAAGTCGTTTATCGCGGATTGCTGTACTCTTCCCTGCAAAGAGCGTTCGGCGTGAAGTGGGGCGTCGTCAGCGTGCTGGCATTATTTACAGCCGTACACGTTCCGCAGTATTGGCCTAACTACGGCGTCATCGCGGCAGTCGGACTGCTCAGCGCCGCGCTCACGATTATACGCGCTCGTTCCGGGCGGCTGCTTCCCTGCTTTGTCATACATTTTATTTTCAACGGCATTACCTCTGTGCTGATCGTTCTGCAACCCTACATTGAACGATTTAGTCCGGGCAGCCGCAGCACAGGCGAACAAAAAGCTGCCGCTCTCTGGTCGCTCATGCGAACGCTTCGCGCGTTTCTTTAATCGACAATGACATACGAAGTCGTCGTGGTCGGCGGTGGCATCGGCGGCCTGACCGTCGCCGCTTTGCTCGCCGCGCGCGGCATGAATGTGTGCTTGCTGGAAAGGCAATTGCGCGCGGGCGGATGCGTCGCAACTTACGAAAAATTCGGTTATGAATTCGAGCCGACGGCCTCGCTTTACGCTTCATGGCAGCCGGGAGAAATTCACGACAGAGTCTTTGCGGAACTTCCCGTTTCGCCGCCGGAAGTTCACCGTGTTTCTCCCGCCTACGCCGTGCGCCTGCCTGACGAAACAAACATCGTCGTCACGGAAAACGACGAAGAGTTTACAGAACAATTGCGCGCCGCTTTTCCCGAATGCGCGAAGGCCGCGAACAACTTTTACACAGAGAGCCACATCGTCGGCAACGCGCTCTTGAGAACGGCGCGGCGCGTGCCCGATCTGCTCACCGCATCGAGGTCGCGGCGTGCGCGTCTCATGGCTTCCGAAGCGCGCGCCGCCGTGCGCATTCTCCAAGCGACGAATCACACGGCGGCGGAGCATCTCGCTCAAACATCATTGCGCTTTCGCCGCTTCGTGGATGCGCAGTTGCAGATGTTCGCGCAGCGTGGAAGCACGGAATGCGCTTATCTTTACGCGGCTGTCGCGCTGACCATTTCGCGTCAAGGCATGTATGCAATCGGCGGCGGCGCGCAAACTTTAGCCGATATTTTATTCGAAGCGATTAAGAAAAGCGGCGGCACTGTGCGACTGGGTGCAACTGCGCTACGTGTGGCTTGCGACGCAAACGGGCGCGCCGTCGGAGTTGATCTTTTAAGCGGCGAAAGAATTACAGCGACGCGCGCCGTCATCAGCAATCTGACTGTCCAAGACACTTATGCCAAACTCGTCGGCGCAAACCGCACGCCCGCAAATGTTCACACGCGTCTCAAAAAACTGCGCGGCTGGAGCGCGTATCTGCTGTTTTTGAGTCTCGACGAAACGGCGGCGCAACGGCTTTCAAGCGAGAGAGTGCTGGCTATAACTGAATGGCAGGAAGAACGTGAAAAGTATAATCCGGCGGGAGCGCAGTTTATGTTCGCTACCTCGCCCGCGTGGGAGGCGCGCGCTCCCGAAGGATTCCGCGCCGTGACTGTCTCGACCTTCGCAGACGCCGCGCCGTGGTTCGCCTTTCAGGAAAACGAAGCGGAGCATGAAGCGAAAGACGCGCGCGAAACTGAAAGCTGTTGGCGTAAAATTCATCAGGCGATGCCCGAACTCGGCGACGGCGTGGAGTTGATCGACACGATGACTCCGCTCGACTACTACGAAGCGACGCGGCGCAGGCTCGGCATGGTCGGCGGCACAGGACAATCGCTGGATGTTTTCGGCAGCCGCGCTTTTTCGCATCTGACGATGATTCCGAATCTTTTCATCGTCGGCGACTCCGTGTTTCCCGGCACGGGCGTCGCCGCCGTCACGCAGTCCGCGCTCATCGTCGCCGACGCGCTCACCACACAAGCCAGCCGCTAATCCACTCTAACTGACATTGCTTTTCACAACGCTTGACATCGCCGAAGTGTATGGTGTATACAGACAATATACAATTCGATGGAACGATAAACTAGCGATGATTATCACGATTGACGAAAACGATAGGCGGCCTCTTTACCAGCAGGTGATTGACGAAATCAAGCGGTTGATTGCGCGCGGCGAATTGCGCGAGGGCGCGACATTGCCGCCCGTCAGACAGGTGGCGGCTGATCTGGGCGTCAATTTCAACACGATTGCGGTGGCCTATCGAGAATTGCAGCGCGAGGGATTAATCAATGTGCGGCACGGCGCGGGCGCAATCGTCACGTCAAGCACGGCGTATGAAAAGCACGATGAAGAATTGCTTGCGCCGCTGCGCGCATCGTTGACGCAACTCGTGCTGGCAGGCCACGCGCGCGGGCAGATTATGGGCATCGTCGGAGATGAATTGCGCAAACTGCTGAAGGGAGCGAAATGAGCATGGGCGAAATTATTTTACTGCTCGGCATGGATTTGCTGTTTCTTTTGTTTCTGATGTACATGCCAGCGTTGCGCAAAGAGGATGCGTTTTTCGGCGTGCGCGTGAGCCGCGAGTTTTTTCTCGGCGAAGGCCGCTTAATCTTACGGCGTTACAGGCTGTATCTGGCGGCGATTTTCATAGGGTTGAGTGTGAGCGGCCTTATCACGACGATCATGCGCGCGAATCCGATTTATGCGTCAATCGCTTACGGGCTTTCGACGCTCGGCGCGCTGCTGCTCTACGTGGTTTTCCACAAAGAGGTGAGCGCTTTTAGAATTGAGAATCAGGAAAAGCGTTTCGCTTCGTCGCTTAAAACAAGACGCCTCATTGATTACACGAAGATTCCCGTGGAAGCCTTGACTGCGATTTTAACGATTGCGCCGGTCATCGCATTGGTTCACTTTTATCCGGCTTTGCCGCAAAGCATTCCCGTGCATTGGAACGCGGCGGGCGAGCCTGATAAATGGACAAACAAAAGTTTCACGGCGGTCTTTTTTCTGCCGGTGCTGTCCGTTTATTTGCAGGCGATGTTTCTGTTGTTCAAATACGATTCTGTGGGAGTGAAGATGACTTTGCCCGCCACGCGCGCCGAAGAGTTTTTGCGATACAAGGAGCGTGCGCTTCGTATTTCCATCAATCTGTTTGATTGGACGCGCGTGATGACGGCCTTTCTGCTCGGCGACGTAGCGCTACTGCTTCTCTTCACAACGCTCGATCAATTTCGTTTTTTGAAGTCCCCCAGCATCATTGCGATGTGGAGCAGCGTAGGAGTGCTTCTTATCGGGCTGGCTTATTTTATTTACCAATTGCTCGCCGTCAACAACGAATTAAGCGCACGGATTGGATTTTCAAACGTGCAGCGCCCGGAGGAAGCAAAGCACTGGCACGGTGGGCTTTATTACTCGAACCCGGATGATCCCGCGTTTTTCGTAGAGAAGTTGGACGGCATGGGCTACACGATGAACTTTGCGCACAGGCGCATTCGTTTGTACCTCGCAGTGTTCGCCGGAGTGCCTTTGCTCGTGGCATGGGCGGTCAGCAGTTTGTAGATTTGATTTCAGGAGAAAAGACAATGAAGATTTTTATGATGGCGTTTCTTTTAATTTGCCTCGGCGCGGCGACGATTGCGGCTCAGAGCAAAAGTGATTCCGGCAAGTTTCTGGTCTTCAGCGCAGGGCAGCAACTCGGCGTTGAAACTTTCACGATCCGAAACGATGAAACGGCGGAGAGCGCGGACACTTTGAACATAGGCAACAACACGATCAACTTCAAAACAGCGACTGCCTATAAAAACGCGCATCCTTTGAGTTTCACGCTGATGCAGGAACCGAACATCACTCTTCAATTCGCCTTCGACATGGGCAACATTAAGTTGACGGGCGCGCATGAAGCAACTGCGCAAACGGACGCGAACGCAGTCATTCTGGAAAACAACGTCTGGCATCAATACCAATTTTTGATTAATCGCTACGACAAACAAAAAGGCGGCGCACAATCCTTCAAAGCCTTCGTGCCGTCAATTATGCAGACTCTTTCCGTGAGCCTTGAACTGCGCGATTCGCGTGTACGCTTCAATCAGAATCAACAAAGCGCATCGCTTCAACGCATCGACTATTACAGGCTGAAGGTAACAGATAGATTGCTTCTGGACGTTTTGACTGACACAAACGGCAAGCTCATCTACGTGCGCGTGCCAAGCCAGCACGCCGAAGTTGTGCGCGAAGAATTCGCCGGATCAATCCAAGCCTTTCACGCAAGCATCGACGCTCAAGCACCGCACGCGCAAATTGATTACAGTGTCCCGGCGAACGCATCTTTTACAGCGCAGGAAGTAACTGTCCCGGCGAAGGGTTTCACGCTCGCGGGCACGCTGCTTGTGCCAAAATCAGGGGCGCGTTTGTTTCCTGCGGTCGTGTTGATTACGGGTTCCGGCCAGCAAACGCGCGACGAACCGATCCCGATCATAGGTTTGGAAAAGTTCAGGCCGTTTCGTCAGATCGCCGAGAAACTTGCGAGCAACGGCATCGCTGTCCTGCGCGTAGATGATCGCGGCGTCGGCGGCTCGACAGGGCGCGAGACGCTTCCCGGCGCGACATCTTTTGATTTCGCAGACGACACGCGCGCGCAAGTCGCGTTTCTTCGCACATGCAAGGACATCGATCCGAACCGCATCGCGCTCGTCGGGCACAGCGAAGGCGGAATAATCGCGCCGCTCGTCGCCGCATCCGATCCGCGCATCGCCGCCATAGCTTTGCTGGCTGGCACGGGCAAGCGCGGCGCTGAAGCGATTACGGATCAAGCAAATTACGTGCTGGAAAACAACCAAACGATGAGCGCGGCGGAAAAGCAGGCAGCGCGCGCGGCACAGCAGGAGTTTTATCGAGCCGTTGCGACGGGCGGCGATTTATCGAAGTATCCGGCGGAAGCGAAACTGCCTTGGGTCAAGGCATTCATCACGTATGATCCGCTGCCGACGATACGCCTTGTGCGCCAGCCCGTGTTGATTTTGCAGGGCGCGCTTGATCGTCAAGTCACCGCCGGACAAGCCACACTGCTCGAAGAAGCGTTGCTTGTAGCGGGAAACCTCGATGTCACAAAGCGCGTTTTCCCGAACCTCAATCATCTTTTTCTTCCGGCCAAAACGGGAGCCTTCAGCGAATACTCGTCGCTTCCATCAACGGCAATCGGCGACGATGTGCTCGCTGTGCTGAGCGACTGGTTAAAGCTTAAACTGCGCGCCGGTAAATAAGCGAAAAGCGCGTCGATGCTTGGCTGCATCGACGCGCTTTTTATTTTCACTCATTCGTTGCGCTTATTGATCGGAGATTGCTCTTCCCGGCTGCATGTTTCGTCCGGGGCTGTTGTTCGGTTCGGAAGGTCTCGGCGTATTCATCCGCTCCTCACGAACCGGCGCGCTCGCGGCAGGCATACCGCCGCTGTTGTTATTACTGCCGCCAGACATGCCGCCGCCCATCGAAGCGCTGTTCATTCCGCCACTGTGACCCACGCTGTTGCCGCCGACTATCGTTGCGCCTCCTGAGCCTCGCAGAGCCTGATCGAACAGCTCTGCGTTTTCACCGATGGGCATCGGGCGAACGGGGCGATTTCCAATTGGCTCTGGATTGTCCGGGTCAATTGGATGACGACTGCCGGGCGGCGCGACGGGCACACCGGCAACCGGCGGATTTGCGATGAAGCCGTTGTTGCCGCCATTGTTGCCCGGATTCGGCAACGGCGAGACGGGTCTGTAGTAATACCACGGAATACCAAAATTGTTTTGATAGCCGAAACCGTATGGAGAAGACCAGCGCGAGTAAAACGGCAGGAACGTATAGCCGCTAAACGACGCGTCGAAGACCCACAGGCCGAAGTATGGCGCGTAGCCGTAGCCGTATGCACCGTTGTTTCGATAGCTGGCGAGCACGTTCGTGATCGTGCCTCCCGTCAATCGCCGGTTGGCCGCCATCAGCCCGCTGGCGCGCTCCCGGCTCCAGAAATCAAAGTCATCCTGATTCTTCTTATCGAGTTTAGCAATTGCCTCTGCGCCGCCCGTGCTGCCGACGACGAGCTTGGAGCCGCCCTTAACAGTTGCCAGCGTGTTGTTGCCGACAAGCGCGCGGCCTTTGTAGACGAGCACTTCGGTTGTTGCTGTTGTCCGGGTCGTGGCGGTAACGGGCGCGACGTTGATGCGATAAAGGCCGTTTCGATCAATCAGTATTTTAGTTTGCGGAGTTTTGATTTCGGCGAGCAGGCGCGTGCCGTCCGTGCCCGTCGCTTCGACAATAGCGCTGCCGCGCACTACCTTGATTCGCAAATTATCGAGCGAAGCGTCCGTCAATTCAACTTCCGAATTTTCGGCAACTCGCAAGTAAGAGCCGGGATTAAGCAATAATTCAGCGCGCGCTCCGGCTTCGGTTCGCAGGGTATCGCCGGAATCCAATTCGCTTTTCAACGTTAGCTGATTCCATTCGGCGTTGCCGCTGCGCTGCATAGATGCTCTGCCCGAAAGCGCATTGATTCTGCCCGCTTTGGCGGAAACCAGATACGGCGTGGTGTCCTGCGTCTGGATTTGCGCGGTGGCCGCAACAGAGCAGACAAGCGCGAAGACAACGGCGACGACAAGGCGCGCGCAGAGAATGCGCGGCGAATCTTTTTTCATAATCACTTCTCCTGAAAAGCTTGCAAGCTAGGGACAGGGAAACGGCTTCGCATGAGTATACGCCCGCGCTGGCTTCGCGCAAAGAGTTTTGCGCGCGGTTTTTATTTGAAGCTTAACGCCCAGCCCATTCAAGCGCTGCTGTTGCATCCGTTTCTGCGCCGCGCACGACGATGACGCTGCCCGCATCGCGCCGCACAATCGTCAAGCGTCCGCCGCCGTCGCGCCAACTCGTCTGCGCAGTTTGCCCGCTGCTTGCTTGATCGGTGGAAGAAGCGTTGCCGTGTGTGCGTTGCAGCGAGTTATAAGCGCGGAAAAATTCGTCCGCGTCCGTTGGCTTATCCCAACTCGTTTTCCACACGAAAAGCCGCGCGCCGCTTTTTTGTTTGTTCTCGAAAAGATATGCGCAATCAGCGCCCCAGCCCGCTGCCGCGCGCACCGCTTCACGCTCCGGCAATTCTTTAAGCAGCAATCCGCGAATGCCGATTTCGCCGAGCGGCGTCGAAGCCGCCATCACCCAATTATTTTCGCTGAATCCTCGTTCATCTATGTTGATGACTTGCGGCGCTTCATTCGATAAATATTTTTCCGGGTGCAGAATCTGTTCGCTCGACGCGGGCGGGCGGCGAAACAATTCATCCACGGCGCGCTCGCCGCCGCGACGCCGAATCGCTTCGACGAAACGCGCGCCATCCCTGTAACGAAAAATAAAACTTTCGGTCAGAAGCGGCGGGAACATTTTGCCGATTTCTTCGCGGTACTCTTTGAAGCGATTGTTCTCCGCGCGCGTGATGTCGTCGAGCGGGCGGCGCGCGTAAACGGCATCTGTTTCTTCGGCGCGTCGCTGCACGTTCATCGCGTCGCCTTCGATCACGGCGAACAGCGCTTCCGTGCGATCAAAATTGTATGGACGCACCAGCAGCAGTTTCATCAAATCGAAATTCTGGTCTTGCAGCGCGTGAACGAATTCGTGCGTCAGCAAAGAATCGTTCTTGAAATCGCCGACGAGCAGAACTTGCTTATCGAGCGGCGAATAAGTTGCGCCCGCAGAGGCCGCCGTGAAACTCGCCGCAAGCTGCGCCAGATCAATTCCTTCAGGCAGCACGCCGCCCGCCGCCGCCAATCGTCCGAGCGCGCGCAATTCGTCGCCGCCCAAAATCTCTGCCATCTCGCTCGTCCGCGTGCCGTATTCCCAGCCGGACAACTCCGCCATTCCCACATCGCTCGCCCACGCCAGCTCGCGCAACTTCGACGCGACAGCCATTTGCCGCTCGCGCATTTCCTGCAATTTCGCAGAGAGCGGGCGCGCGGGCAGCGGCGGCAGAGTTCGCGCGACAGGCATCAACGCTCCCGCCGCAGTCGCACGCACCGTGCGTTTGTCTTCACACGAAACGGCAAATGCCAGCATCGCCATCAGACAACAAAAAATCAAACATTTTCTTTGCACGAACATACGAGTCTTAGACGCGCAAACAAGCCCGCGCGATGCCGGAGGGCATAGTATTCAGGAGTCAGAAGTCAGGAAACAGAATAAAAGCAGTGTCATTTGCTTACCTTCATTTTAACTTCTAACCGCTGTCTCCCACCTCCATGTTAATCAACTTGCCACCAGCGGCGCGCGAACCATTCCGTGGCGAGAAGCAGCGAAATGATTATGGCGAGCGGCCACCACGTTCGTAGCTCCCAAACGCGCTGCACTTTTTTATCATGTCCGGGCAAGGCAAGGAGTTTTGCGGCGAGCGAGCGCGTTTCCGTGCGATTGATAACTTCGCCGCCCGTTTCGCGAGCGACGCGATTGAGCGCATCGCGCGCCGCGCCCGCTTCGGGGATTGCCGGAGCAACCGCTGTAAAAAGTTTCGACGCGTTCCCTTTTTTGCCGCCCGCCGCCGTATAGTCTGCTTCTAAAACGAAACGTCCGCGCGCGGGTGCTTTGAAGTGCGCGCGCCACAAACTCGTGTCTTCGCTGTCCGGCGCAAAGGCTATCTCCATTATCTCTATTGTCTCGTTTGTCGCGCTCGCGGAATTCTCTTCGCTGCTTTTATTCTCTTCACCGCCTTCGCTTATTCGTTGTAGATGCGCGTTCACCTTTTCGATTTTCAAAGCATTGAAAAAGGCATCGCGCACGCGCAGTTCCGCCGCGACTTCGCTGCCCGTGCCGGGCGAATCTTCGCTTAGAGCCAACTCTACGGATGCGCGCGCGCCCGTCGCCGACCACAACAAAAGTCCCTGCCACAAAGCAGCGAAGGCATCGCCGTTTTCGTTTTGCGGGCTGCTACTCATCGCTGCGGTGCGTATGCGCCATGAATCTGCCGGAGCGAAAAGCAGCGTGTGTCCCGCGCCGTTGCGCATCGCGGCAACGAGCGGCGCGCCCGCATCGCTTGTTCCACTCGTGCCCGCCGTACCGGATGTCGCCAATGCGAACGCGCCCGCACGCAACGCACTCAATCGAAAACCCTCGCCGGAAAGCAACACGCGGTTTGCCGCCGCGTTTCCACGAACTGCGCGAACTGCATCGTCTGCTTCGCGCGCGTCTCTGTAACCGGCGAGCGCGCCGCCCGCTCCCGTTTCCGTCGGTGTTAAAGCAACGCCGCCGCGCGCTTCACTTGCTTCCAACGGCACGCCTTGCGCGCGTTGTTGCAGTTCGGAAGTCAGTGAACGCGAATCAATTCCGGCGGGCAACAAAGGGTAAACTTTTCCGTTCGGAGCGGCGATTGATCCCGCGAAACTGTTTCCGCCGAGCACGATGAGACCGCCGCCGCGTCGTTTGACCCAATCGCGCAAACGTGCGGATTCGGCTGCGGACAGCAAAGCGTTTGGCGTCGCTCCGACAATCACGCAGTCGTATGCGTTCAGCCGCGCCGCGCTTGAGAGAGCCTCGTGCAACTTCACTTCTGGCGCATCCTTTCCCGCAGCATCTTTTGACACAGCAGCACTACCAGTAACATCTTCTGCCGCACGCTGGTCTTCACCGACGCCGCCTGACATCTTCTGCGCCGCATCTTCGCTGTCCGCCGTGTTGTTATTTTTTCGATCTTTAGCAATGCCGACGGCGGCGACACGGCTGACCTGCGCGAAATAATCCGTGTCGAATAGGTTGGACTCCGCGAGCGCGCGGCGGATAAACTTCGCTTCCCATGTCGGCTCGCCCTCGAAGAACAGCACGCGCACGCGATGTTCTTCCGCGTAAAGCGCGAAGGAACGCGCAAGCGTCGCCATAGCTTCGCCGCCGCCCGCAGTTTCAACATGCGCTGCAAAGTTTGTCCATCCAATTACTTTCGGCGTCACACGCAACGCAACAGTTTGCCACTCGTCGTTCGTTGCCCAACGCACTTTCGTCGAAGCGCGTATGGCCTGCGTGTCATCCGTGATCGTAACCAGCGATTCGCGCCCGATCATGCCGCGCCCGTGTACCACACAGCGCACAGCCACAGGCACGCCGCGCCAGACACTGCCATTTACGGGCACGGCGCTTTGCAAAGCGACGCGGCCACCTTGCGAAGAATCAAACTTGAAATCGCCGACTACATAAACGGGCGCGCCGTTTGCCGCTGCGCTCGTTTCACGAATTGCGCGACTCGCTTCTTCAGCGGTCATCGCGCCATCCGTCAACAGCACCGCAGCGCTGAAATCACCCGCATGTTCCATCTTCGGCGTGTCATTTATCCTGTCAAGAGTCACGCTCTCAATGCCCTTCTCGGCGAGCGCGTCGGCGGTTTCCCGCAACCGCTCATCGCCAACATTCGATCCACGCGAAATATCTTTTGCGCTTCCGCTCGCCGCGTCAACGCTTCCCTGCTTTGTATGACGGTAAAGCAACACGCGCGATGTCGCGACGGTGTCGTATGCAACATGCAATCCGGCGAGCGCGCAGGCGACGAGCAATAACGAAACACCGCGCAACGCAATCAAAACTAAGCGCACGCGCCGATGGTACGCGCGTAAAGTCGCGTTGTAAGACGCGAGCGCGAACAGGATTAAGGCGAGCGCAGCGACGAACACGACGCGCCAGAGTTTGCCGTCGAAATCAAATGTTAATGTCAGGGCGAGAATATGTAACGAAGCGTGCATTTTGGATTACGTGCATTCGGATTACGGGATTCGCATTATCGGCGCGGCAGTTCTTTTTCTTGAATCTACGATTGATTGCTCACGGCATCTGGCGGTGCGTCAGGCGGCGAAAATACTCATCGGCACGCCTATCGTCCGATGGCACAAATGCGTTCGCGCCCGCATCAATGCCGCTGCTGCCGTGCGTGCTCTGCTCCGCGATGGCATACAAATTCGATGCGGCCTGCGCAAGCAGCGCGAGCGGCTTGGATAAACGCGCCGCAAAATCTTCGCTCGCGCCGCTTGTCTCAAAAAGTCTTAGCTCGGTTTCGACAATGCGCAATTGGCCTGCGGCTTCGGCAATCGTCGCCGCATGGTCGCCGCCGAGTGAAACGAGCCGGTTGGCTGCCGCGCCTGATTTGTCGCGCGCGCGTGCAAGGGCGCTGGCGCGTCCGACGACGGGCACGCCGAGCGTTGCCTGTAAATCGGCCAGCGCACTGTAAGCATCGGCGAGGGCGGCGCGAACGGGCGCGGCTTCTTTCGGCGCAGAGCGGCGCGCGAGTTTTTCAAGCTGCGTTTTTATTTCCGCGAGTTCACCCGCATAGCGTCGCTTGAGATCGAGCGGCTTGCTGCGCGGCAAAACCGGCGGCACATAGCGCACGGCAGCCTGCGCGCGCTTGAGCCTTGTCAGCGCGTCGCGTTCAAACCCGAGCGCCTTCGCCGTGTCACTTGCCGACAAAGCATCTTCCGCATTCCACATCGCGTTAATGGCGAGCGTCATTTCTGTGACGGAAGCGGGCGCGCCGGGCGGCGGTTCTGGAATGCCGTGATTGTGAATCTCCGTGCGTTCATCTGCGGCAGCCTGTGCCTGCGCTTCGACGCTCGACGCTTGCCCTGCCGCTGTTGTCGCCGCGCCGCTGCCACCGCTGCCGTGTGTGTCTTCTCCCCCGGCTCCTTCGATGTTGATGTAATCGTTGAAGGAGTTTTTGAATTCGCGTTGCTCGGCAGCGACGATGTTAGCGCGGCGTGCGAATTCATTTTGCGCAAGGCGCGTGCGTTCGTTGTGCAGTTTTTCCGTGTGCATCAGTATCAAGCGTTCGCTCAGCAGAAAGCGCCCGACTTCGCTCGGACGTAGATCACTTAAATCGAGTTTGAAAACCTCCGGCCCTTTGATGGCAATTGATAAGCTCGCGGAACGCCCCGTGTTATTCACAAACGGATTGCGGTCGCGCGCTTCGATCCAGAAAACGAGCGTGTCGCCCGCCTGCATGTTGAGCCGCGCAAGATCGAGCGTTGTTTGCCCGTGCCACTCCCGCGCATCGAGACGCGTTGTCTGGCCTGCGGATATTTCGCCGCTTGTGAACTTCGCGGCATCGCCTTCGCCGCGACTCTTGATGAATCGCAATGAAACGTTTTGCAATCCCAGATCATCGCGCGCCGTCCAGCGTACAGTGACCGGACGATCAGGCACGCGGCGCAGCAATTGATCCGCCGCAGGCTCCGTGAGGCGCGCTTCGGGAGCGGCGTCGGCGTAGACTTCGACGGCGCGCACGATGGGCGCGGGCGCGCGAGTTTCATCATGCGTGACGACGCGTGTTTCAAAAGCGCCGCTTGCCGCCGCGTTGAAGGTTCCGACAAAACGATTTGCTTCAAGGGCGCGCATCGCATTCGTCGCACCGGCGTGACTGATAAAAGCCTTTTCGACTCCGGCACCGCGTGCGTGCAGCGTTACTTCGATTTGCGATCCTTTGAGCGCGCGAACGGGCGCGTCGCTGTTCGAGACAATCTGCGCGCTCAACCCGCTGTAAGACGGCGGCAGCACGCGCACGCGAAAATCGTCTATCACAACCACCGCGTTCGGATTATTCGCATCGTCGGCCAACGCTGCTTTGCCTTCTTTATCGAATTGCTGTGCGACATCGTCGGATGCAAACAACAGCAGGCGTTCCGTTTCACGCGCGAACGCAAGCGGCGCAACGAGACGAAGCGCGAGCAGCACCACTAACACGAATCCGAGCATCGCGGCATGGCGTTGAAAATCGCGGCGCGGCTGAATGAGAATTCGATTCATCGCGGCGAGTTCGCCTTGCGCCTGCCTATGCAATCGCGCGAACAAATACGATTGATCGAAACTGTTTGAGTGATCCGAAGCCGTGGCACCTACCGCTACCGTTGCTGCTGTCGCCGTTTGTTTCTGCGTAAGCTCGACAAAAGTGACCAGCGCATTTTGTTTGCTGCCAGCCGCCTGTTCTATTTCGCGCGCAATTTCGACGAGCGTTCGTTTCCTTATCGAGTTCCACGCCGCGTGCGCAATGTGGAGCAAAGCGCCGCACCATAAAGTTGAAACAAATGCGATTCGCCAGATGCGTCTAACAGGCCACAGGTAATCAAGAAAAGCGACGGCGCAGCAAAGCGCGAGCAAGCACACCGCAACAAGCAGCACGCGCGCCACTGTTCGCCACAGTTGGCGGCTGAAATGCAGACGAAACAACTGCGCGCGAACGTCAACGTAATAATCCGTTTCACTCGAGTTGATTATAATGGCGGGCGATGACGCGCTCATAAGAAATTTGACGGCGATTGAAAGCGTTCTGGCAATTTATCGAAAGCCGCGATGTTTGTTCGCCCGATGTTTCGCGCAACGAACAATTCGGCAATGAGCAAAACAAAAGCGGCGAGAAAAAAATATCGCCAAACGCTACCACGCCGCTCCATTAAATCGCGCCCCAGATCAATGCTGCTTGCCTGTACGACATCTGCTTTGGCGGCATCTTCTTCGTTCGTGAAGCAATGTTTGATTTCATCCGCTCCGGCAAGAGCGCGCTCGGATTCTGCAGCGGGCGCATTCAGCGCCAGATACTGCGCGCCGTTTGTCCATTCGGCGCGATAGATTCCCGGCTCCTGAAAAAAGTTTGCGGTGCGTGAGGCAAGTTCGCCCGCACGCGCTGTCACAACATGGCCTTTCGCGTCTCTGATTTTGATCGCTGTGTCAGGCTGAAGATTCAAATGCACAGGCTCGCCGAGCGTTTGCGAGAGCGGTTCGCGCAACGCTTCAGGAACGCGCAAGACTGCGGAAACGAGCGCGGGCAACGCAGTGGATTGACCGAAGTCGCTGGCGGCGCGCTCCACTGAAGTGGCACATAGCAGCACACTGCCTTCACCGAATTTCCTTGCGACGAAAGCGGACGCGCCGTCGTTGCTCCAGCGCAGCAGCGTGGCGGCATTCTCACGCGGAGTAAGATCGTAAGCCGAATGCACGCCAACCTCGCGCAAAGCTTCGATGGAACGTTCGGACATGAAACGCAAAGGAGCGGCGTCCGCATCCGTCGCAACAAAGTTTAGATTACGAGCCGCGTCGATTCTCTTGAACTGCGCAAATGGCAAACACTGTCCCGCATCGGTTTGCGCCGCTGTGCTCCACGCCGCCGCGCTCGCATCACGCGCAAGCCATAGCCAGACAATCCCGCCGCCGCGCGCGTATTCTTTGATGACGTTTAATTCTTCTGCGCGCGGAGTGCCGTGCAGAGTTATTAAGACATGCGAGTAAGGTTCAAGTTCGGAAATTTTCGTAGGCCACTCGCGCCTCTCTGCAAACGCATCCGTCAAAAGTTTTTCAGAATTTGTGGCGAGCGCTGCTTCAATCGCGGCGCGTAGATAAACGTTTGAGTCCGACGGCGCGTCATCAATCAGCAACACGCGTTGCGCGCGCGGCGTGGTGAAGGCGAAGAAACTTTTATCGTCGGCATCGAAATCGTCCGGCGCGATTGCCGTCACAGAGCCTGTGATTTGATTGTTCGGTTCGGTTCGCCATTCGAGATTGGAACGCGACGCTTCCAGCGCATCAATCGTCCATGCTTGACGCGCGCCGCTTCGCCCGTCATCGGTGGACACGATTTCAGTCGCGTGTAGTTCAACGCCGCGCGCAGTCGCATTAATTGTTTTGTCGATTGTAAAAGCGTTGCGCTCGAGTTGCTCGCCGACGGGAAGTGTAATGATAGGCGCTTTCATGTGGCGCAGGCGAAAAGGCTGTTGCTCGTTTAATCCGCTTCGCTGAAAATCGGAGATAAGGTTGATTTCTGCGACGCCCGCCGCATCGCTTTGCAGCAACGCTTCGGCTTCATCGAGAGCCGCTGCGTAATCCGCGCGCGCGTAAACTGTTTGATATTGATCGAGCGCGCGCAAAAGCGTTTGATGGTCAAAAGTGAGCGGCGCGAGCACAGTTGCGTTCGATGAAAATTCAATAAGGGCGGCGCGGTCATCCTTATTCAATCCATTGATGATGTTGCGCGCCTGCTCCTTCGCCGCTTCGGTGCGCCCGCGTGCTCTCATGCTGAACGAAGCATCAAGCATGATAACGTGCGTGATACGCGTCGAATTATTTTTGAAAAAAATGAGCGGACGCGCAAAGCCTATGATGAGCAACGCGAGCGCTAGGATGCGCAATGCGAGCAGCAGCGGTTGTTGAATGCGTTGCGGGCGCAGGCGAAAGCTCGGCGTCTCGCGTAAGTGTCGGAGCGTGGGAAAATCCAATCGCCGCGCGCGCCGCCGGACAAGCAAATGAATGGCGACGGGCAAGGCAAGGAGCGCCGAACAAAGAAGCGCGAGCGGAGACAAAAAGGCCATACAACAACAATTTCACAGAAGGCATTTCAGCGCAACTTTCGGGACGCACGACGCCCGCGCAGATAAGCTGCCAATGCTTTGTCGAGCGGCATGGCTGTGTCCAATTGCGCGTAGTCGGCTCCCGCGCGCTCGAACTCCCGTTGATAGAACTCGCAAACTTCCGCGACGCGCTTGCGGTAACCGTCGCGCACGCGCGCGGCATCCACCATCATCGTTTCGTTTGTTTCAAGATCACGAAATTCCCGCACGCCGTCGTGCTCCAAAAGTCTTTCGGCGCGGTCAAGCAAATGAAAAACGATTGCGTCATGACCGGCGCGGCGCACGCGCGCGACGGCGGATGTCACAAGCTCCGGCTCGTCGTAAAGGTCAGAGATGAGCACGACAAGGCCGCGCCGTTTCCAGAGCGCAGCCTCGCGCAACAGCATTTCATTAACGGAAGCCTGCCCGCTTGCCTGCTGCTTTTGGAGCATCGCAAGGATTCTGTGAAAATGTTTTTCGCCGCCGCGCGTTTCTAGCCGCGCGCTCCGTTCGCCGCCGAAACAAACAAGCCCTGTGCGGTCGTTTTGTTTGTTTGCGAGATAGGCAATCGAAGCCGCAAGGTAGCGCGCGTAGTCGAGTTTGCTCAAATCATTCTCGCGCGGCGCATACCGCATAGAGTTGCTCGCGTCCACGAGCAGACGCACGGGCGCATTCGTTTCTTCTTCAAATTCTTTGACGTAGAGCCTGTCGGTGCGCGCGTAAAGCCGCCAGTCTATGCGCCGCAATTCGTCGCCCGCCATGTACGGACGATGCGACGCAAATTCCTGCGAGAGGCCGTGAAAAGGACTGCGATGCAAGCCGAGCAGAAAGCCTTCGACGATTGTGCGCGCAATCAAATCGAGCCGCCCGATGGAAGCGAGCACGGACGGATCGAGCAGGCGTTCAGTTGAGTGCGCGTCGGTCATTGACTTGTTGGGCGGCTCAACTCTTACTAATCTTTACCCTTTCCCACGAGATGCGTTCCACTACCGCATCAATAGCCATGTCGATTCCCCAAAGCTTAATCGGTGCTTCATTACCGTAATTCTCAATTGTTTTTCGCTCACTTCCGTTAACAACACTCGTTACAACTGTATCTTGATCCGACCATGCAGATGAATAATTATTTTTCAATGTGAAATAGCCCTGTGACTTTATAAGTCTTGCGAGCGTAGCAAAGTAATAGTCATCAGATTTTCCGCGATACTCTCCGATACGACGAACATACTTCATGCCTGTATATATAGCTGTACCATCTTTCCGTAAGACAACCTTATAAACAGGACAATCGCCAAAGCACTCCTTGCGCTCCAAAGAGATTTCTGTAATTTGGTTTTCGTCTAAAGATGTCGCTTTGTCTTCAAAAGCGGAAGCTGCGGGAACAGATTCGGGCGTATTATTCTTGTCACTAAGATGGGAAGAATAATTTGGCGAAAGGAAAACGAACCCAACTGTAGCAACTGCAACGCCAATCATAAATGTAACAACTGCGACAACGGATTTGGTTATGAAGTTTTTCATGCTCACATTCTCCTAAATTCAAAGCTTAAGCCTCGTGAATGTTTTGAATCCTATCATTCAAGATACCAACCGCCCAACGCTTATTGTCCGGCGTAGTAGCCGCGTCGTGTGCGTGCGATTAAGTCGGAATGATTTACGAGACGCACGTTGATCGCGCGGTATGAGCCGTCGCGTCGTTTGTTCGCCGGGCGATAGCCGATGCTGTAGACGGTGCTGAGATCATGTATGACTTGCGTGTAAACGTTCTGCAAATCTTCGAGCTTGCGCGCGGTATAAACGGGGCTGCCGCTTTCTTCGGCGAGCAATTGCAGTTGCTGGCGCGCGTAGAAATAAGCGCTCGCGGGGACGCGGTGCTGTTTGACCATTTCTTTTTCGGTGTCGAGATAAATCGGCAGCAAGATGAAATCGGAGCGGCGCACAATCTCTAACAGCTTGCCGAAATCGGTTTCCGAGCCGTCGCCGGGCACGCCCGCAATGGCGTTATCCACGCCGTCCGTCATGGCGACGATGGCGCTGCGCCGCGAAGAATTGCGCGCCCTTCCGTCAGGCTTTTCGAGCAAGTAAGCGAGCGCGTCCCAGAATTTTGTGCCGCCCGCAGGCCGCGCGATGCGCTTGATGCTCGCAAGAAGCTGTGCGCGGTCGGAAGTTAAAGGCGAAACAAGTTGCGTGGTGTTTATGAAGGTGACGATGCCGATGCGATCCGTCGGGCGCGCGGCTTCAACGAAATGTGCGGCAGAGCGGCGAACGAGATTCAATTTGTCGGCGGTCGAGCCTGACAAATCGAGCAGCAAGACGAGATCGAACGGAGTCGAAGCCGAAGCGAAGAAAGCGATTTCCTGCGCGACGCCGTTTTCCAGCACGGTGAAGTCTTTGCTTTGCAGTTCACCGACGCGTCCCAAACGCTCGCGGCTGAAAACGCCGACATTGAGATTAACCAAGTCTGTGTTGACGCGAATGACTTCCGCTTCGTCCGAAGCTTGGGCGAAGGCGTGTACGCTCAATGCGTAAAGCAGCAAAATCGAAAGCAACAAACGCGTGCCGTAAAGAAAACGTTTTTGCGTCGCGCGTTGTTTGATTATGTTGTATCCACTAATTTGCATAGTAGCCGCGTTTGCCTCGCGCGACGGCGTTCGGGCGCTCGACGGTCAGGCGAACAGAGCGCCAGCCGCCGTCGCGCGTTTTGTTTGTCGGGCGATAGGCGAAGCTATAGACAGTGCCGAGGTCTGCAACGACGCGCTCGTATGCGCCCGCCAGATCATCCAGCTTTTCCACTTCATAAAACACGCCGCCGCCCACTTCCGCCAATTCCTTCACGCGGTCATGCGCGAGATCGAACGTCTCCGGCTGAATATCCTCTGTGCTCAGAGATTCATATTCCGTGTTGAGCCACAGCGAATAAATCACACCATCGAACTCCTGCGCGCTGTGCAGCAGTTCCTTGTAAGACAGCGTCGAGCCTGCGCCTTTGACGTTCGGCAGAGAGCTATCAAGGCCGTCGCTCATCAATACAATGGCATTGCGGCGCGAGTCCTTCGCGTTTTTTAAGACTTCGTTCATCGTGAAGTCGAGCGCGTCATAAAGCTTTGTGCTGCCGTGCGGCTGCTCAATCGCATTGATGCGGCGGCGAAGCAGATTGCGGTCAGCCGTTAAACCTGAAACGATGACGGGCGTGGCGGCGAAGGTGACGACTGCGATGCGATCAGCGGGACGCGCGGCAGCGACAAAGCGAAGCGCCGCGCCGCGTATCAGATTCACTATTTCCTTCGTCGAGCCGGAAAGGTCTATCAACAAAACTAAATTGAACGGCGCGGCATTCGATTCAAAGTTGGCGATCTGCTGCGGCGTGCCGTCTTCGTATAACTTGAAATCGTTTTGCGTGAGTCCGACGAGGCCGCGATTAGTGCTACGGTCAACGACGCTCGCATTGATCGTCACAAGCTGCGTATCGACGCGTATCACATCATTTTCGTCTACTTCCTGCGGCGCAGACGGATCGCCCGCCGTCGCGTTTGAAGCCGGAGGAGAAGCGTTTTTTCTCGCTCCACGCAGCACGGGCGGCGCTTGCACGGAACGCCGCACGGACGCAACATCGTCGCCGCTACTATTGCTGCTGTTGGCAGCAATAGCGATTGCATCAGTCGATGCGAGCGTGATGCGCCCGCGTTCGGATTGAAAGCGAATGAGTTTGCTGCCCGTGCCTAAACGAACATGAAAGAAATTTGCGCTGGCGGGCGCGGTAAATTTGTCGGCAAGCGCGACTGCGTTTGTCGCCGTGCCGTTAAGGGATCGCGCCGTGATGTCTGAATCGTTCAAGGAAGCCGACGAAGACTCTGCGCGTATGTCGCCGGAAACGGTGCGCACGGAAAGCGTTTCGGGCACACCGCGCACGCGCACTTCGCCGTTCGCGGTGATGATCTGGGCGCGGGCGCGCTCGGGTATGCGCAAGCTCAAATTCACGCGCGTCGTATTGGCGACAGAGGGAGCCGCGCGCGCCACATTGATGGTCAGCAATTCGTCTGTGCGCGCAATGCGGACGGGCGAAAAGCGAGAAGCGGTTTTAGAGTTTGCGTTCTCGATAATCGCCGTTACAGAGACGAACTTTTCATTCCACACTTCGACGCTTATGCCGCCGCGAACATTCTCCACACGCAACTCGCCGCCGAGCGGCAAATCTGCGCGCACGTCGCTTGCATCAGTCGCTAACGTAGCGTTGTTTGTGCCTTGCGATGCGGCTGTGCGCGCAAAGAAAAATGGAGCGAGAAGGAAAAGGGCGGCGCAAAAAAGTGAGATGAAGATTGCCGGGAGAGGCTTTGAAAATCGTAGTTGAAACATTTTATTTCTCCCTTACTGAATAACCTGCTGAACGAAGTGCTACTGAAAATTTCAGCGATTCACTTTCGCGCCGGAGCGTCTTCGTGTACTACGCTCAATTGTTCGGCGATGAGGCGCTCGGCTGTGATGCCTTCGGTTTCGGCGCGAAAGTTGGGGAGAATACGGTGACGCAAAACAGGATACGCGACTTCGCGCACGTCTTCAAAACCGACGGCGAAGCGCCCATCAAAAAGCGCGCGCGCCTTGGCGCTTAAGATCAAAGCTTGACCGGCGCGCGGCCCCGCGCCCCAGCGTATATGCTCGTTGACGAACTCACTCGCTTCAGGAGTGTGCGGGCGCGTCGAACGGACAAGCCGTGCGGCGTAATCAATCACGTTCGAGGCGGCGGGCACGTCGCGCACGATTTCCTGTAGGCGCAAAAGCGTTTCTTTGTCGAGCACGGGACGCACATCGACGAGGCGATTCCCTGTTGTTTGTTCGATGATGCGGCGCTCGTCCGAAGCGTTCGGATAATCAATGATGATCTCGAAGAGAAAGCGGTCTAGTTGCGCTTCCGGCAAATGATAAGTGCCTTCCTGCTCAATCGGGTTTTGCGTGGCAAGCACGAAAAACGGCGCATCGAGTAAACGGCGCACGCCGCCCGTAGTGATTTGCGCTTCCTGCATCGCTTCGAGTAGCGCGGCCTGCGTTTTCGGCGGCGCGCGATTGATTTCATCTGCGAGCAGCACGTTGGCGAACACGGGGCCGTGTATGAAACGTGTTTCGCGGCGTCCGGTAGCGCGATCTTCTTCGATCACGTCTGTGCCTGTGACATCCGAAGGCATTAAGTCGGGCGTGAATTGGATGCGGTTGAAACGCAGAGAGAGAGCTTCGGCGAGCGTTTTAACGAGGAGTGTTTTGGCGAGGCCGGGCACGCCGCGCAGCAAACAATGGCCGCCGCAGGCGAGCGCGAGCATGATAAAACGCACGGCGTTGTGCTGGCCGACGATGACTTTCGCAATCTCCGTCTCCAAGCACGCGATGGTTTCCGGCAGCGCATCGAGGGCGGCGGCCTTTTCGCTTTCATTTATCAACTGCATACGAAAAGCAGTGTTCTGGGAATACGCAAGTCCCGCTTCTTTACACATCCGACAGACGCAGCAGCAAATTATTTTGGTTCGTTGCGTAGGGCATCACTTCGTCTTTGTTTACTGTGCCCGCGCGGATCAATTGTTCAATCACGCCGTCGAAGGTTTGCATTCCCTCTTGATCGCCCTGCTCCATCGCATCCAACAAAGACTTGCCTTCCGACTCACCTTTTTCGATGTAATCTTTGGTGCGCAGGGTTGACTTGAGGATTTCAATGGCGGCGATGCGCCCCTGCCCGTCAGCGCGCGGCAACAAGCGCTGCGCGATCATAAAACGAAAACTCTGCGCGATGCGCGTGCGTATGGATTGCTCTTCGTTTTTCGGAAACACGCCGAGGATGCGGTCAATTGTTTTAGACGCGTCAATCGTGTGCAAAGTCGAAAGCACAAGGTGGCCTGTCTCGGCTGCTTCGAGAGCGACTTCGATGGTTTCACGGTCGCGCATTTCGCCGACGAGAATAACCTTCGGCGCTTGCCGCAAGGCAGCGCGCAGGGCGAGCGCGAAATCCGGCGTATCGGAATGAAGTTCGCGCTGGTGAATCGTGGAGTTTTTGTGTCCGTGCAGAAACTCAATCGGGTCTTCGATGGTGACGACGTGGTAATACTTCGTTTCGTTAATCAGATCGATGATCGCCGCGAGCGTAGAGCTTTTCCCTGATCCGGTAGGGCCTGTGACAAGCACGATGCCGTTTTTGAGTTCACCGATTTCCTTTAATTGCGGCGGCAAATTGAGGTCTTCAAAACGCGGCGGGCGCGGAGGAATCACGCGCATCACGATGGCGTGCGTGCCGCGCTGCATAAAAATGTTGACGCGAAAACGAGAAAAGCCGGGCGCGCTGAAAGACAAATCCGCCGAGCCGTATTTTTCCAGACTCTCGGCGGCGCGCTGGTGTGTGCCGATGATGACTTTGGCGATGCCTGCGGTGTGCTGCGGCAAAAGCTTTTCGAGGCCGGGAATCGCCACGGGCTGCAATTTTCCCATCAACTCGATTTGCGGCGGGCGTCCCGGCGAAAAAATCAAATCGCTCACCTTGTCGGAAACGCTCAACATGCGCTGCAACACGCCGACGAGATTCGGCGGCGGCGCGCCCGTTGCGGGCGTCGTCGAAGCGGCAGGCGTTCCCGCCGGTGGCATTGTCGGTGGCTGCTGTGTACTCATTTTGCTCAACTCAACAGTTTTTTTAGTTTTTTAGACAAACCTTCTGTATCGCTCGTTTCGCATTGCCAAATGGTTTCGACACGCCAGCCGAGTTTCGACAATTCCTTTTCTTTTCTCTTATCTCTCGAAATGTTTTCGTCGAGTTTCGTATTCCAATACTCTTGATTGCTTGACGGGCGGCGCGACTTGCCGCAATTTTTATGTTGATGCCAAAAACAACCGTGAACGAAAATTACCGTTTTGTATTTCGGCAAAATGATGTCTGGCGTTCCGGGTAAATTTTTACTATGAAGGCGAAACCTGAAGCCATAACGGTGAAGTATTTTGCGGACGGTTATCTCTGGTTTCGTATGTCGTTGCTTTACGCTCGACATTATTTCGCTTCTCTTACTCCGAGAAACTGTATCAGCCATTATAGGATGTTATTTGCTCTATGAGTGCGTATTAGAACTTTATGTTTTCGTCGTCAAGGCTTTGAATTAATTTAAAAACCCTGCCGGATACTTCTTCACTTTTGTTCAAATATCTTTTATAAGACCTATACGCATTATCAATGAGTTCTTGATACAAAACCACCCTCATTCCTCTTTGAGCCATAGAGGAAATAGATTCCTGTCTTCTTTTAGGAGTATTCCAATCGGAAAGTTTTTTACCTACGAGACAGATAGCTTCGATTGCTTCATCTCCTCTATTTAATTCATCGAGAATTTTTTGTAGAGCATTGATGTATTTATCTACTTGTGGCAGGAGTTTGAAAGAGCTGGTTACGACCGAGGCACGTTTCAATTCTATTATTAAATGTTTTCCCCAAGTATTAGCGTACCTTATATCGAATCTCGCTTTCTCCTCTTCTTTTGAAAGCTTTGCTGTTATTTTACCGAAAGCAGTTGATACTCTTTCTTCAAGATACGAGCTTTCAGTCGCTCTTTCCCAAGCAGTGTCGATAAGCCAAAGATTTTTGTAAATATGTAATTGTATAATTTTCTCAAGGACATCTGCTTCAACATAATTCTTTAACTTTTCAACGATTTCTAATCGCTCTTTTGCTATTTGGTAGTAAAGTGAAGCGTCAATATCACTTAAATCCTCAAAAACATAGCCCAACGCTTCAATATTATCGGGTGAGATTTTTTCAAGAGCTTCTAAATTACCTCTATAACGAAGGCTCTCGAAAGCTAAGATACTGTATTTGAATAAATCGCGTTTATCGTCAGGTGAATCAACCGTCAATTGATTTATTTTGCCGAAGAGTGTCGCGGCTTTTTTCTTTAAGTCTTTGTCCAATCCTTTATACCATTCCTTAATGGCAGGAAATTCAAGAGCCTTTTCAGTTCCCTGACTATTGCGAAGGTTTGTCCATTTATTTTGGATATGCTTCAACTCTTGCGCGACAAACCTTTTGAGAGCTAAGTATCGCGGGTCATCCTCGACGATTCGCTGGCGGCTACTTGTTGCTATATCGTCTTCATCATCCAAATCAAGGAAATCCGCATTAATTTCTCCGATTATATATTTGCTGTAGACTCCTCCTTCATTAAAATCTGCGAGAATATCTTCCTGAGCCAATTTCCCGCGAACTAAAAGTAGAATCTTATTGAGATTCTCTTCGCCTTCTTTCAAATCTCCCGATTGCTCTACTGTTCCGATCCAACCTGTAACTTGGTATTCGGTATCGGATATATTCGCAGGACGCTCTTCTTTGGGAGTCGCATTTTTCGCTCTCGCAGCATATATTTCGCTTTCCTTACCGAAATACCAGATATATTGCAATTTATAATAATAATCTCTTTCCGACGCCCCGATTTCCTTTCCATCAACATCGACAACAAAATCAAAATCGCTGCCGATGATTCCAAATCTTCTTGCTAATCTTTTTCTTAAAGCGGCAGAATTTTCTTGAACCTGTTTTTTCAATTCGGTCAGAACAACTTTAGTGCCCTCTGTAATATCGACTTCGTTTACATCAAGTGGATCAGGATGGTAAATCGCTCTTTTGTCATTATCGTGGTCTTCGTTCTTATCTATTTCTTCCTTTATTTTTACAACATCCATTAAAAATCGGTTTTTCTGTCCGTCTTTGACCGTTTGAATCTCAACTTTTCCAGCGATAGAGAAAAGGGATAATTTTCCAATTCCTTTTCGTCCCATTGCCTTTCGACCTTTAGGAGTTATACGACCGACATCGTTCTCTTTTTTATAGCCAACTTGAAGATATTTTTCATTTATATCTTCCAAATTCATTCCGTATCCATTGTCTGTTATTTCAATTCTCTTTTCTTTGGGGAAAATTCTTATGGAAACAGTTTCCGCATCTGCATCCCACGCATTAGCTACTGTTTCGGATAAAACTGCCGGAATATTGCTGTATAGATTAAGCCCTAAATGATTAAGGATATTTAGGCTAAGAGACATATGGTAAGGATTTTTTTCAGACATCGAATTTCTCTAAATGTTCATTGAGGCTTCGTGCGATTGCCCGTCCGAGATTGACGGGAACGGCATTTCCTATCAAACGTCCGAGTTTGTCGAAAGAAATATCTTCATCTTTAGGCGTGAAGGCATAAGATTCGGTAAATGTTTGAAGCAGCGCGCCTTCACGAAGCGAGATAGCGCGATGTTGTTCGGGATGCCCGAAACGTCCGCTTCCATATCCGTAAAATTGTGTCGTGATAGTCGGAGCGAGTTTCCAATCCATTCGTCCATAGACGCTGGCGAAAGATTTACCTTCTCGTTTCTTATGACAATCGGTTATCAAAGACTCGTCCCAATCGCGCCAAGTTCCACCGGGAACAGACGATTTGATTCTTTCGAGATTTTTCGGCGACAGATTTCTGGCTCTGTGCAAAGAATCTTCCGAGCAAACTTGTCCGGCTTCTAGTTCCGGCAATTCGCCGATAATATCGAAAACGGTTTTAGGCTTCTCCGAAAACGGAGCGCACAATTCGACTTCACCATAAATAGAAGCGAATAAAACGAGACGTTTTCGTTTTTGCGGCACGTCGTAATCGGAACATTTAACGACATAATAAGTTACGAAGTAACCCAGTCTTTTCAGCTCACCGACGAAATCCTGAAAAACTTGCCGATGTCTGAGCGGAATCACATTTTCCATCGTGATAAGTTCGGGACGGACTTCTTCCGCTAAACGCAGAAAGGCATACAGCAATTCCCATTTTTCGACTCGAACCGGCTCTGAATCGGTTTCGCCTCGCTCGCTGATTTCCTCTGTGGTTTTTCTGTATCTGTGGCTATAAGTAGAAAAAGGCTGGCAAGGCGCACAGCCCGCGAGTAATTTTATATGGCCTTCGGGAAAGTACGGTATAAGTTCTTCGGCCTTGAGTGAAGCGACATCTTTCAATAAAAACTCGCTATCGTTGTTTTGCTCGTAAGGATATTGACAAGCAGAATCCGTATCGATCCCGATTTTTACTGAAATGCCTTCGAGCGCAAGGCCGTGAGTTAGACCTCCCGCTCCACAAAACAAATCAACAGCCGAAATCGGTCGTTTTACGGTCATCGAAAAAAATCCTTCACCATAACATTCAAATGCAAAAAGCGTAATACGGCAATATTGTATCTATGCGATGGCGTCGAAATGTCAAGGGCTGATGAAGTATTCGACGCCCGAAGCGTTGCAGCCAACTGCTCTGTAATACACCCCCGCTTTAATCAATACAATTTATCGAGTTGGCTGGTAGGTCGGAGTGTTAGTTTACGCCGCGACTGATTATCCTTTAATGAGTCAAAGCATAGACGATGATGTTGACGCCGAAGCGTGTGGTGTCTTTGGTGGCGAAGCGTTTGTTTTCCCAATCGTAGTTCCATTCGCAGCCGTAGTCTTTGTTGGAATAAAGCACGGCGATGCGATTGTCTACGTCAATGGCGCGCAGGTAATCGTGAACGATGTCGTCGCCCCAGCCGTTGAGTTCGTGGGAAGTAGCGGGCGCGCCGTCCGGGAATTTGAAGAAGGTATGATAAAGCGGATGCTGCGCGGGAAGCTTGCGCATTGTTTCGGACGGTTGATCGAGCACGGTTTTGATTTCGCTCTCGAAGGTTTTGGCGAAGGTGCCGTCTAGGTCGTGGTTGCAATCATCTACGAACATGAAGCCGCCGTTGCGTAAGTATTGCCGCAGATTAAGCCGCTCTTTTTCGGTGAAGCGAACGAGTTTGTTGCCGGTCATGTAGATGAACGGGTAATTAAAAAGCGCATTTGCGTGCGCGTCCACGATGTGCTCGTTCGGATCGACGCGGATCGAAGTGTATTCCACCAGAGAGTTCAAAAGATTCGAGGGCATCTTCGGGTCTGCGTCCCAATTGCCGGATTCATAGCGCAGGCGCGCGAAGGTGAAACCGCCGACGGCGCTTAAAGGTCTGCGCGCAGTCGCGGCAAGCACGGGCGTTGCGCCGGAAGCTGTCGCGGCGTTGAGGTTGTGGCCTTCGACGATTTTGGCGAGCGGCGAGGCGGCGACGGCGGTTGTGGCGACGGTGGCAACGATTGAGTGGCGTATAAAGTTGCGGCGATTCATTGTTTGTTTCTCCAAGAATTTCAGTTCGTCGGCAATTCGGACAATGTGCGGCAAAGTTTCAGGAAATCTTCGTGACCGAAAATAAATACGCGCGCGAACAAACGCGGCGCACAGAGCGTACATCACAATGGTTGCAAGATGCGAGGCACGCGCCCGCTTTCGAGTATTAAAGAGCGCGCCGCCTCGAATTCAATAAAAGAGAGGCGCTATTAAAGTCATGGCAACTTATAGAGACCCCGTCAGAGTGTTTGCTCCGTTGGAAGTCGTCGAGCGCCTGTTGGAAATTCGCAGCGATTGCGGCTACACGCCCGCCGTTTACCTCGCTTCGCCCGACGATATGGCGATTTATCTGGACGCATACGGTTTCGATGTCTATGCCTTTTCCGACACCGAAACAGGTTTTCATTTCGGCGATTATCGCGCGCCGCTCGCGCCCGGTGGCGACCACGCGCATAATTCTTTGACAACGCACTAAAGCAACTCCAAAGTTACGAAGCTCGAAAGGCAAAAGTCGCGTGGACGGAAAACTCCACAGCTTTTGCCTTTTTAGCTTTTCCTTCGACTTTCAATGCTCGCTTCTTCCGTAACATCCAGCGCTTTGATGATAACGAAGGTAATGTCATCGTTTGCGCCCTGCCCGTCTGTCCACGCGAGCACGTCTTTGTGAATAAACGAGATTAGTTCGCGCGCGCTTAAATTTTTTCCGGCACGTGCCGTTTGTTCGAGCCGTTCGCGCCCGTATTCCACCTCTTCCCTGTTCATCGCCTCCGTCACTCCGTCCGTGTAAAGCACAAGGATTTGTCCCGCTTCAATCGGCAAGTAATATTCGTAGTAGCGCGTGTCCTTGAACATACCGAGCGGCAATCCGCCGCGCTCGATAAAACGCGCATCGCCGTTTGCATCAAGCAGCAAAGGCGGGTTGTGCCCGGCGTTGGTATAAGCGAGCGTGCGGTTCGACGCATCGAGGACGGCGTAAAAGGCCGTGACGAATTGATTGCGCTCAATGGATTCCCACAACAAATAATTGACCTTCGCCATTGAAATGTGCGGCGCATAACCGACGTGGATTGCCGCGCGAAGCGATGCGCGCAGAAAAGCCATCAGCAGCGCGGCGGGCACGCCTTTGCCCGACACGTCCGCGACGACAATGCCGATCTGGTCTTCGTAGATGCGCACCCAATCGTAGTAATCGCCGGAGACTTCTTCTGTCGGGTAATTGTAGGCGGAGATGTCGAAGCCTTCGAGTCGCGGATCGCGCGCGGGAAGCAGTTGGAGCTGCACTTGCCGCGCGACTTCGAGTTGGCCTTGAAGCCGCTTCTTTTCGATAAGCTGTTCATGCAGCATTACCTTTTCGATGATCGTCGCAACCTGCGAAGCGAGTAATAACAGCACTTGCAAATCGTCGAACGTGTAAGCGTTCAATTGATCGCTTTCGAGATCGAAGACGCCGACTACTTCATCGTTGGTAATAATCGGCGCGACCATTTCCGAGCGTGTTTCCCCGCGCGCGTTCACATAACGCGGATCGTGCCGCACATCCGGCGAAATCACAGGCTCGCCCGTTTGCGCGACATGCCCGATAATGCCCTCGCCCATCTTCAAGCCGAGTTCCGTCAAGTCTTCGATGTCGTAACCGCGCACAGTCTCTGTGCGAAAAAAATTTGCGGGCGACGATTGAGCGCCCGTTTTTGCGAAAGTCGCTTTGTCTATGATGTAAATCCCAGCGGCGTTATAAGGAATCAAGGAGCCGAGCGTGTCCATCACAAGGTTCAGGACTTCCTCAAGATCGAGCGAGCGGCTGATTTTTTTCGTGATGTCGAGCAGCAGACGCAATTTGTCCGTGACGGATAGCCCCATCATCGTTGCTGCCGCTCCTTCTCTGATTTGCTCGGCCATAAATTAGTTACAGTGCTGCCCGCTTTTCTCCGTGCGGCGCGAAGGCCGTTCATCAATCAATTATACCTGCTCGCATCATTCGTCGCCACATCTGTTTCAAGGCACGTCGAGCGCCGTTTCCGTGAGCAGCGCAAGTTCGAGGGCTGCCGATGGACGATGACGAAAAAACTCGTTGACATCCGACGATAGTTTCAAGCACGCGAGCTGCAAGCCGCGCCGCGCAAACATTTCTCTGTAACGCACGGCGGCGCGCTCTCCTGCCGTATCTGGATCGAGCGCGGCGACAACCTGAAAGCGCGCTAAGGATGCAATCCATTCTTCCTTCAATCCGCCCGCACCGACCAATCCGACGGCGGCGAAATTGTGCGCCGCAAGCGTCAAAGTGTCCGTAAAGCCTTCGACTAAATATACAATCGCGTCGCTTGCAAGATTGTCGAGTGCATCAATGTTATAAAGCGCCGGAACGCCGCCGCGCAGATTGTGCCAGCGTGGTTCGACGCCTGCCGCCGTCGTTCGCGCCTGCAAATAAACGGCTCTCTTCTCGACGTAGAACGGGAACAGCAGACGATGCCTGTAAAAGGTAAGATGCGCGCGGGCATTGAATAAGCCGCTTTGCTGCAATTCCTCAAGCGCGAAGGCTTCCTGCATACGACGCATTACGCGGCGATACGCGCGACGCGGAAAATAGCTGATGCCTGCGCCACGCACAGTTTTACTATCAAGGCCGCGACGCGCGAGATAGTTGACGGCTTCCGTTTGATCTTCTTCGCGGCAAACTTCCAAAAACTTTTCGCACACGCAACCCATTCGTTCGGCGGCGAGCGGCGTCGTAGACGGTTCAAAATAATCTGCGGTTTCGGCGTCCGGCGCTGACGCAAAAGCGAGCGACGGTTGACGGCTATCTTGAGTTTCAGGATCGAGATTGAGTTCGCGCGCCATCTCGTTGACAGCGCGGGCGAACGAAACATCGTGCATAAGTTCGTAAAAGTGAATCGCGTCGCCGCCTTCATCGCGCGAAAAGCAATGAAAAAGACCGCGCGCAAGATCGACGGAGAACGATGGCTGGCCTTTGCCCATGTGCGCGTGCGCAGGTATAGGGCAACGCGTTTGCAGCCGCGCGCCGCTCATCGTCGGGCGTTCTTCACGGCAAAAGCGCAGATAAAATTGGCGGTAATCAATGCGCGCTTTGATCGCTTCGCACAGCGCGCGCAAGACGGGCTTTCGGTCTGCTTTAGATTGTTCCATGTACCGGCGGAAGATTGTGCGAAGCAGCGATAAAGCAATTTAGTAAGCACGAACGCGGTCAACAGTTGATGATTAAATTGAAGAAGTGCGCGTCGAGTTTTCAGCGTTGTCGCCGTTTCCGTTGCTATTGCTGCGGCTGCTTTGCGCGAGGCGTTGCTCTATCTCTTTCGGGTGGCGCTTTTTGTAATCAGGCCACAAGCGCGACACCTTCAGGCGGTATTCGACCAATTCGCGGCTGACATTGAAATGACGCGCCATCTCAAACGAAGTTTTGCCCGCGCGAACAAAGCGGCGCAGGGCGGCGAAGGGCACAAGCGCGGCGGCTCCGACGGCGTAGGCGGCTTCCTCGTCTGCTTCGTTGTAATCGCGCGCGACGGTTTTGCCTTGCTTGTTCTGCGCGACGATGTGCAGGCGATTGGCTTTGTGGCCGAGAAAAACGTGGCAGACTTCTTCCATCAAAGTCGCGTTGTTGCGTTGCGCTCCGTGTTTCGGATTCAGTATCACAACGCGCCAACCGTTCGGCAGCGGGCGCGAGCAAGTGCCGCCGCTCCATGCTTCGGAGCCTGTGCCGAGCAAGTGTTCGCGCGTCTCCTTTGATAGTCCATTGATATGCTCGAAATCAATCACCATCAACTTCGCAAAGTGCGCGAGCGCAAACGGATCGAGCGGCTCCGCGTCGCGCACGCCCGCGAAATCGCGCAAGCCCAAAGCACGCAACTCGTATTGTCTTCCCTTGTACGTCGGCGGCAAAACTGTTTCGTCCACGATGCTTATTATACCTTATCGAGACTTCGTATAGTTCAAGGGTTTGCGCGCCCGCGATTAAGTGACGGGTGAAATGATTTGCAAAGATGAATTGTAAGGATAAGGAAGCAGCGAAAATAGCCGCGCTGCATTTTTGTGTGTGCAACGCGGCTATTCGATTTTGTGAAGCTGCCGTAATTCTTTAGCGGCGGCGCTTGCGCGTTTCTTCACCCGGATGGCTGAACTGCGCGTAGGCGACGCGGAAGAGTTCCGAGAGCGCCTTGGCCGTATCGGGCGTCAAACTGCGATCCGCGCGGAGGTGCGCTTCGACAATTTCCGGCGTCGCTTCCTGCGGAAAATAAACCACCGGCTGCGCTTCGTCGCCTTCCTGACGACGCCCGCCCATGATGCGCTCCATCGGCACATCGAGCCATGAGGTCAGGCGCGCGATGTTATCCGCATCCGGCTTGCCCGTGCCGTTTTCAATGCGCGACAAGGTTGACGCGGAGACATTTGTTTCATCTGCGACATCACGCAAACTCAAGCCCTGTTCCTCGCGTTTGCGCCGGATCGCGCGTCCGAGTTCAATCGTATTAACGATATTATTTGTGGATTCTGCCATAGTCTGACTCTCCTTTTGGCGCTTGCCGCGACGCTCTGAAACGCACGGCCTCGCCTCTTCATGCCAGAGAACATAACACAAGATTAATTTTAGATGCAACACTTTGTTTTATGCTTGCAACAGAGACACGCTTCTGGTACACTGTTTCACAGATGAAACAGCTTATTTCATCCACAGTGAAAACAAGCCAACGGGAGACAGGAAACGTGAGCGATTTTATCTGGGAGACATTCGACGGATTGTTCAAGACGGTCAATCGTCAGGACAAACGCGTTAATGAATTAGAGGCGCGTATCGTCGAATTGGAGAGCCGTTTGAACGAGCGCACGGGCAGCGTCACAGCGATGCCGCAACAAACGCCGTCAAGCGTGCAACAACCACGTAACGTTATCAACGAAATGCCCGCCGAGCGCGCGGCCTAATAAGGTTAAGGAGAAGATTCATCATGCCGACCACCACAGAAGTAAGAGCAGCGATTTCTGACAAGAAGGCGATTATGCGCGACAAGCGTGCGCAAGGAATCGCGGCGATGGGTCTGGTGACGCGCGAGAATGACCGTTTTCGCGTGGCGACTCCGACCTTGCGCGGGCGCAAAACGAGCTACGAAGTCTGGCGCGACGACACAGGCAAAGTTCGCTGCACCTGTCTCGAATTCGAGGAAGGCGAGGCGGTTGATCCGACGTTTCGCTGTGAACATGTGCTCGCCGTCAAACATTCGTTGATCGCCAGAAACACGGAAGCCGTCACCAAACAGTCGCCGACAACGAAGGCGCAAAACACCCAACCCGCGCAGGCCGTTGCCGAATCATCTGCAACAACTACGGCTGTCGCGGAACCTGAACCGGCGCACACTGAAGCGCCCACTAACATAAACACAAACGCATCCGAGAAGCGCAGTGCAGCCAAAGCGATAAAACTCGCCGACACTGCAACGCGTTCCGAACGGGAGTCGAACGAAACGACAGAAGCCGCACCGGAAATTTCCGACGATGTTTCCAAAGTTCGTTCGCTCGCGGAACACACAGACAAAGAGGAACAGGAAATGACCAGACAAAAAGAGAATACGAATACCCGCGTCGCACTCGCGCCGGAGATTGAAGAAACATTTGATACGGAATTTGCGGCGGAACAGCATTCTGCTCCCGTCGTGCAGTTGAGACCCGACGGCTTCGTTGGCACTTTGCGCACGTTGCGCCAGCCGATTGATCCGCGACTCGTCAAGACGCGCGAGGGCTGGACGGATCGCAGCGGCAACTCTCACATGGTCGAATACGTCGAGTGGCACACCGTCGCAGACATGCTCGACAGAGTCGCGCCGACTTGGTCGCACGCCGTGCGCGACATCAAACAAATCGGCGACATGGTGGCCGTCACTGCTGCGATCACGATTGACGATGTTACGCGCGAGGGCGTCGGCACAGGCACAGCCGACAATGAAACCGGCATCAAGAAAGCCGAGCACGACGCTTTGAAGCGCGCCGCCATTAAGTTCGGCATCGCACGCGAGCTTTATCAACGCGAATCCGATGTGATCGAGAAAACAGGCAGCGCGCCGCAGGCAAGCGAGTTTCCGCGCGAGCCGCTCGCCAAATCAATGGCAGACCTTGTGACGCCGAAACAGCTCGGCATGATCCGCGCTTTAGGACGCGAAGCGAACGTTGAGATTGATGAAGAGTGCCAGTCCGTTATGCGCTGTAAGACAGATGAATTGTCGAAGCGCGCCGCCTCTAGCTTTATAGATCACCTGAAGAATCTGCAACAGCAGGATACTTCAGTGGCAGCGAACGGCGGCAACAACGGAATGCGCCGCGCCAGCTAATCGGCTCACGCTGATTACGCGTAAGGTCAAACGAAACTGACGAACGACAGCGGCGGGCTTACGAGTCGAAGCAGAAAGACGAATGCTTGTTTCGAGTAATCCCGCCCGTCGTGTGTTCGGGAGGAACGAAGAAAATGACGACAGAAGAAATGATCGAACAACACAGCCGCCCGCTCGCGCTAGAGCTTGATTATGCAGACGAAACCGAAGCATCAAACGCTGCGCAAACAGGCGATGAAAAGGCCGCTGCCACAACTGCGACGGTAGCGGCAACGACGCATGATGCGACGGAATCAACCTCGAAGAAAGAGCAAATCCTCGCGCTTTATGAAAGCGGCATGACGGACATCGCGCAGATTGTGCGCCGTATCAGCGCGCGCCCGTCCTACGTTGCGCAAGTGTTGCAGGGCGCGGGATTCATCAGCGGCTACTTTGACTTGTATACGACGACGGCGCGCGAGCAGAATGTTTACTCGCGTTTCTTTCGCAACGTGCTGCAATTCAAAACCGTCGAAGCGGCGCAGGAAAGCGTCTTGAAAATTGACCGGCTCTTTAATTACTTCGAGCGGCTCGGTGATCGCGCAGGGCAGCACCAAGCAATGGTCGTCGCGTTGACGGGCAAGAATCGCGCGCGTTGGAGCAATAAGCACGACGCGTCGCAGGTATTCAATGAGTGGCTCGCATCTCATTAATAAATAAGAAGCCGACGATGACACGTTAATCGCGGCTTCTTGTCGAACGAGCAAAGGGATGGAAAAAGGGCGAGTCTCGTAAATTACGAAGCTCGCCCTTTTTGTATTTCACATCAACTGATATTCTCTCGCTCGTTCCGCATGGATGTTCTCAATGAATGGAGAATGCTATGAAACGAATCTTGCGTGAAAACGGTTTATCGCTGGCGATGTTCGGCTTGTTCTTCCTCTTTCTCGTCGGACAGGCGCTGACGGGCTATCACGAAAAGAATTCCGATTTGCAGCAACACCATCAATCGCAACTCACGTTCGGTGCGTATCTCACGAGCGGCCACTTCGTCGAAGCGGTGTTTGAAAATTGGGAAAGCGAATTTTTACAGATGGGCGCTTACGTGCTGCTGACAACATTTCTTTATCAGAAAGGTTCGCCGGAATCAAAGAAGCTCGATGCGGCTGAACTGACTGACGAGGAACCGGACTCCGCGAATCCGCCATCGAACGCGCCGTGGCCTGTGCATCGCGGCGGGATCGTCCTCGCTGTTTACAAACATTCTTTGACGGCGGCGCTGTTCCTGCTGTTCTTCATTTCATTTCTGCTTCACGCGGCGGGCGGCGCGCGCGAGTATAGCGCCGACCAAATAGCACACGGCGAGCAAGCCGCAACGATGCTGGAATTTATGGGCACGTCGCAATTCTGGTTCCAGTCCTTTCAAAATTGGCAAAGCGAATTTTTATCCGTCGGCGTGCTGATCGTTTTCTCCATTTTTTTGCGGCAAAAAGGCTCGCCGGAATCAAAGCCCGTCGATCACCCGCACAGCGAAACAGGCGAGAGCTAAGAAGACATCACAAACCAAGCTACTTACATTTACAAAAAAGGGAGCGCTTCCGTTATCGAAGCGCTCTCTTTTTATTTCGTCAAGTTGATTTTGAATTTAAGGATTGCGCCCGCGTAGCGCCGCCATTGCGAGTTCGCGTGCGCGCGGCAGCACTTCGATTCCCTTTGCGACCTGCGGATCATCCGTTTGAATCAGCACGCGATTGGCCGTCACTGTGCCGTATGCGGCGGTGACGAGATCGAGCCGTAGGCGCAGTTCGATAAACGAGCGATTGCGGTCAAGCTGTGCGGCGAGCGGTTTGTATTCGGCGTGGCTTGCGACGAAATCCTTGAACGCTTTATATACGGCATCCGTCACAGGAAAATCCGTCGGCGCGAGTTGATGATCGAAATCAATCGCGCGGTTGACCTTATAAGATTCAAGGCCGCTGACGCGACCCGCAATGACTTCTCGCGCAAAGGCGAAGACGGGATCGATTAAACGAAACTGTGCGATGTTGCCTGTGCGCGGCTTAACCGTTTCGTCGGGAGCGATGCCGCCGCCGCCGTAAACAGGGCGTCCCGTGTCGGTGCGGCTTTCCGGCCCGGTCGGGCGCGGCGTGGTTTTGTTCTTCGGATCGAGCAAGCGCGCCGTGCTGCCTCTGTAATAATCATAGAAGCCGCCGTTCGAGTAATCGCGCTGAATCAAGCGACCCGAAGGCGTGTAGTATTTAGCGGAAGTAAGCGTCAGCCCCGCGCCGTAATCGAGCGGGATAATGCTCTGCACGAGTCCCTTGCCGAAACTCGTTTCGCCGACGATAAAAGCACGGTCGTGATCCTGCATTGCGCCCGCGAAGATTTCCGAAGCGGATGCCGAACCGCTGTTAATCAAGACGACGAGCGGCGTCGTATCGGGCTTGGAATTTCTCGAAGAGTACGGCCTGTCTTCCGCACGGCTGCGCCCTTTTTGCGTCAGAATCAATTGGTCGCGCGGCAGAAATTTTTCGGCGGCGCGCACGGACTGTTCGAGAATGCCGCCCGGATTCCCGCGCAGATCGAGCACAAGCTGTGTCATTCCTCTGCCGTGCAAATAATCGAGCGCGGCCTGTAATTCGTCTGCGGTCGTGTAATTGAAGCCATGCGTCATGTCCACATAGCCGACGCCGGGACGCAGCATATAAGCATCCGGCACGGAAGGCTGCGGCACGACATCGCGCGTGATTTCGACAATCTCCGTGCGGTTCGTCGCGGCGCGTTCAATCGTTACTTTAACAGCGGAGCCGCGCGGCCCGCGCAGTTTGTCGCGGACGGCGCTTGAATCTTTGCCGCGAATCGGTTCGCCGTTAACTGCGACAATGCGATCACCGAAGCGAAGCCCTGCGCGCGCCGCCGGAGCGTCTTGAAACGTTGCGAGAATATATGTGGCCGTTTGATCGCCCATGCGACGGTCGCCGATTGACGCGCCGATGCCGAAATATTCCGAGCGCTGGTCTGTGCGTAGTTCGTCGAATTCCTGCGGATCGTAATAATTCGAGTGCGGATCGAGCGAACGCAACATGCCGATGATCGCCTGCTTGAAAGTCGCGTTGTAGTCGAGTTTGTTGCCGCCGACGTAATTTTCCTGCACGAGCGTCAAAGCTTCGGCGAAATCCTTTTCGACTTCGGCGGTTGTTTCGTCGGCAGATCGCGCGCGGCCACGCTTTGCAGGCACACCGCTTAGCGGCTGACGAGCGCCCGGCAATGGTTGGACATCTACGGGATTTTGCCCTGCGGTTCGTCCCTGATTTTGTTTCCGGGTTTGTTGTGCGAAGACAAAAGGCGGGAGCGTAACGGCGAAGACAAGCAGCGCGAGCAAGGCGCTTGAAAATCTATTATTCACTTGCGGCAACCTCGTAAGAGTTTCAAATCTGGTAAGAGTTTTTCAATCCGGCGAAAAGCCTTTTCCGTATGCGTTCTTGAGCCTTCTTTAACGCTGGTTAATTCGGCGATGGCAGAACACCTCTCCTATGTATATTACCGGATGCCTGCGACGCGGGCAAGGTTGTGCGCCGCTATGCCCGCGACAAGGAATTGATTTGCGCTTACCCGAGATTCGAGCCTCTTTCGCTTGACTGTGCTTCGGGCAGGTTCGTAGAATGTTTTCTCCGTTGCGTTGTTCTCAAGCGTTCCTTAAAAGTCGGCGTTTACGCGTGCATCGTCGCCGCATCGTCGCCGCATCAAAGCTAATTGCAAGTTCACAGTTTTTATTGTTTCACCAACAGCGTAATTCCTTAAGCGCGCGCTGAATGTTTCGAGGAGGATTGTCGAAAGATTATGAGTAGCCCGGATGATCCCGAACATGAAATGCAGCCACCGCAACCCATCGACGATTTAATGCTGCGCGAAGATGAAGGCGAGCACCAGAATGCCGAACAACACGCGCGTCCCTCGTCTTCCGTGCGCGATAGGGCGTCGCGCATTCCCGAATCTTTAAGCGCCATCGGGCGCGACATCAGCCGCACAATCGAACGCGCCATTTCCGCAAAGGACGACTACGTGATCGCCGTCAAAGTTTCACCCGAAGCGCAGGACAAACTCGAACAACTCGTGCAGGCAGGAGTCTTTCACAACCGCGCCGAAGCCGCCGCTTACCTGATCGACGAAGGCATCAAAACGCAAGCAGCTTTATTTGAACGCGTGCAGCAAAAGCTTTCGGAGATCGAGCGCCTGCGCGCCGAACTGCGCGGCATCATCGACGAAAAAGGAACTTAAAAACCAAATCTCATTCGCTATTACCCGGCGCTGTTCACCAACGGGCAGCGCTTTCGTTTACAATTCTTTTACAGAGGAATCACTATGAAGTTTCCAACTCGCTCTGCGCTGACGGCGATTGCCGCGTTGTTCTGCGCCACGCTCACATTCACTGCGCCAAAAGTCCGCGCGCAAACAAACAGCCGCAGCCTGACAATTGCATCGGCGAAAGCCAACGATCCGATTCAATCTAACAAAGCCATGTCATCAAACTTCGTTTTGCCCACCGTTCCCATTGAACAATTCACGCTCCAGAATGGCCTGCGCGTCGTCTTGAGCCGCGACACAGCCGTGCCTGTCGTTTCCGTCGCTGTTTATTACAACACAGGCTCGCGCAACGAAAAGACCGGGCGCACAGGTTTCGCGCATCTCTTCGAGCACATGATGTTTCAAGGCTCCGAGAACGTGCCGAAAGCCGCACACTTTCAATTCATCTCGAACGCAGGCGGCACGATGAACGGCACGACTTCCAGCGAGCGCACCAACTATTTCGAGACGCTGCCCGCCAATCAATTGCCGCTCGCGCTCTGGCTCGAAAGCGACCGTATGCGCTCGCTCAAAGTCACGCAGGAGAATCTGGACAACCAGCGCAACGCCGTGCAGGAAGAAAAGCGCCTGCGCATAGACAATCAACCCTTCGCGGGCGCGTTCCTGCGTCTCGATGAATTGATTTTCAAGAATCCCGCGAACGCTCACTCAACCATCGGCTCGATGGAAGATTTGAACGCCGCGACGGTTGAGGATGTGCGTGAGTTCTTCCGCATTTACTACGCGCCGAACAACGCTGTCCTGACCATCGTCGGCGATTTCGATCCGCAAACGGCGCGCACGCTCGTCGAGAAATATTTTGCGACGATTCCGCGCCAGCCCGACCCTGTTGCCGTTGACGTAACCGAACCCACGGAAGTCGCCGCGCGCGAAGAAAACTATAAAGACGCGCTCGCGCCGTTTCCAGTGTTTGCGCTCGGCTGGAAAGTTCCCGCGCGCCGCACAACCGATTCCTACGCGCTGCAACTCGCGGGCGATATTCTGACGGGCGGCGAAAGTTCGCGTCTCTACCAGAAACTTGTCAAACAGGATGAATCCGTGCTCGCCGTGCAGGGCAACGTGGGCGAGCGGCGCGGCCCTTCGTCTTATTTCATTTTAGCGATCCCGAAGCCGGGCAAAGACCCCGCGCAAATTCGCGCAACCATTCTCGCCGAAATCAAAAACCTTGCGACGAACGGCCCGACGGCAGATGAAATGGAAAAGCTGCGCAACGGTCTGCGCAACGACGCCATTCGCACGCTTCAATCATCGCTTGGCCGCGCCAGACAAATCTCCGAATACGCGCTTTACGACGGCGACCCGAAACTCATCAACACAGAGTTTGACCGCTACATGAGCGTGACGCCCGAACAAATCAAAACGGCTGTCGCGCGTTACCTAGACACGGACAATCGCGTGCTGCTTAACATCGTTCCGCCAGCGGGGGGTGGTGGCAATCGCCTTATACCGCGTGGCAAGCCCGCTGCTTCGGCGCAGCCTTCGGGCGATCCGTCTCAACCGGCAGGCCCCGCGCCGCAAGTACCCGCGAAGCCCGCGACGCAACCCGCATCGCCCGCCGCCGACAAGCAGCCGCAAACGCCCGTCACGCCCGACGCACCGCGACCCGAACAGCCGCAGTCGCCCGCCGACGCGCCCAAACAAACGCAGCCCGGCAGCACGCCTGCGCGTCCCGGACGCCCGTAAACGAAAAGCATCAAGGAGATTCAAAACACAATGATTCGTCGAAACTATTTATTAACGCTGCCGGGACTAGCGCTTCTTTTAGTTGCTTCTTTTACCACGACAGCTTTTGCGCAAACCATGACCCAAACAGAAGACTTCCGCAGGCAAGCGCCCGCGCCCTTGCCCGCCAAACCACTCACGCTTCCGAAGCCTTACGAGACTACGCTCGCAAACGGCCTGCGCGTTGTCGTGCTCGAAGACAAACGCCTGCCCATCGTCAGCTATCGTCTGGCTTTTCGCACAGGCAACGCCAACGACCCCGTCGATCTGCCCGGCCTCAACTCGATCATGGCCGGACTCTTGAACGAAGGCACAGCGACGCGCACAAGCAAGCAGATTGCCGACGAAGTCGCGCGGCTCGGCGCGTCTTTAAGCGCCGGAGGCAATGCCGACTACACGACAGTCTCCGCTTCCGCGCTCTCGATTTACGGCGACAGGATTATGGACTTGATGGCAGACATCGCGCTGCATCCATCGTTCCCTGAAGACGAACTCGCGCGCCAGAAAAAAAACTCCAAGCAAGGCTTAGTGCTGCAACGCTCGCGCCCGGATTTCCTCGCCAATGAACGCCTCGCCAAAGTTATCTACGGCCAGAACCCTTACTCCGTCATTAGCCCGACGCCCGCATCCATTGACGCGATCACGCGCGACAAACTCGCAAGCTTTTACAAACAAAGCTTTGTGCCGAACAACGCCGTTCTCGTCATTGTCGGCGATGTCAAACGCGACGACGTGATGAACCGCGTCAAAACGCTTTTCGGCTCATGGAGCAAAGGCCAGCCGCTCGCGCAAAACTTTCCCGCGCCGCCAGCACGAAGCGCCCGCGCGATTTATCTCGTTGATCGTCCCGGCTCCGCGCAATCCAACATCGTCATCTCCAATCTCGGACTGACGCGTTCGAGCGCAGATTATTTTCCGACAGTCGTGATGAACACTGTTCTCGGCCAAAACGCTTCCTCGCGCCTCTTTATGAATTTGCGCGAAAAACGAAGCTTGACCTACGGCGCTTATTCCAGCATTGACGCGCGCCGCAACGCCGGAAGTTTTCGCGCCTCGTCTGAAGTCCGCACGCCCGTCACAGGCGAAGCGCTCAAACAATTCTTCTACGAACTAGAGCGCATTCGCACGGAACCCGTCTCCGCCAAGGAAATCACGGACGCAAAATCCTACCTGACCGGCGTCTTTCCGATCCAACTCGAAACGCAGGAAGGTCTCATCAATCAACTCGTCCAAATCAAGATGTTCGATCTGCCCGCCAACTATCTCGAGACTTACCGCGAACGCTTGAACGCCGTGACTTCTGCCGACATCACGCGCGTCGCGCAAACTTACATTACGCCCGACCGCGTCGCCATCGTCGTCGTCGGCGACGCAGGCAAGATCACGGATCAACTCAAGCCTTACGCCCAAACCATCGAGCTTTACGACGCACAGGGCGCACGCAAAGAAATGAACGCAGGCGCGAGTAGCGGCAGCAATGGCGTTAGCAGTGGCATGGGCACCGGAACAATGACAGCGGGCGGCGCAAATGCTGTGGCGGGCAGCAGCGGCAATGCGGCTAACCTCGTCGGCTCATGGACGCTGCAAATCACCGCGCCCAACGGCCAGACGCTTCCCGCCACGCTTGTCATTAATCAAAACGGCAACGCGCTCAGCGGAACAGTCAAAACGCCCATTGCCGGTGAGACGACCTTGAGCAATCTGACGCTCAACGGCAAAGACTTCAATGCCGCGCTTTCAATTGAAATGCAGGGACAAAAAATCGACGCTAAACTGACAGGCAGCGCCGACAACAACAAGATGACAGGCTCCATCGACCTCGCAATCCCGAACGCGCCCGCGCTTCCCTTCACAGGCACGCGTCAGACTAATCCGTAATTCTCATAGGAACAGCCCACAACGAAGAAACCGCCCGGCGTGCAGCATGTGCATGACCGGGCGGTCTGGTTTAAGTTATAACCACACTCTCATACACCAAGGGCAAGAGCATATGGGAAGCACGCCGTTGAGTGACCAGATGTTCTTTTCTGTGATGCGTCTATGTGCGACGCTTTGTGCTGTCGTATGTTGCCGCATCAGAAATTTGTGATATAAAACGCGGATTATGCGCGCGAACTATAATACCAAACCAGAGCATATCCCTCATAAAAATCGGAATATTGCTTATCATATGGAATGGCAATTCCGGCACGAGGCAATCGTATGGTTTGGCAACCAACCAGATCACCTTAACTTTTATCCGTTTGCCACTGAGTTATGGAAGTGGCTATCACGAAAGCCAGACAACTTGGGAGTATTTTCACCCGACGATAAACAGTTCACAAACCGATACACCTATGATGCGTCAGTCCTTACAAGCATCTTTACGTGTGTGGTAAATGATTGCGCCTCTTTCATTAACAATACTGAGTTGGTCGAACCGGACGATGCTGAAATTAAACGTATAAGGTTATATAGTGAAAGCGTTCTATACACAGCTCGTCTTTGTGAGGCTTTCATTAAACAGCTTTTGTTCTGCACGACATTCCCGGAAGGTGACTATCGCGGAACTGCCCTTGGATCGCTTTTGTCGAAAGATTGTAATGGCTGCCGCAACTCGAAAGAAAAGCGGCACAAAGTATCTTTATTAGGGTCACTCGCGCACAGGTATAAACTATGTCATACCTATGAGAATTGTCTTGATAAGCATTTACCAATAGTCAATAGACGAAGAGATTTGGAGGCGGCACACTCAGGCGTAGCGAGGTTTGCCCCAAAAGAATCATCTGAAGTACAAACACGATTCAGTAAAGAATTTGACGAAATGGGAGTTGAATTCATTCATATGTTACATCATATTAGCGAGATCGAAACTCGAATGATTAGCGAACTTGATTCATTAGTTAGCTCGCGTGCTTCTAGAAAGAATTTAATATTTCGAGGATGAGACTACAAGGCAATTGAATGCAAGGACTTGTAAGGCGTGAGATCGAATACCTGAAGGAAACCTTTGTTATGCAGCGCAATCGGACTGATAGTCAAGAATGCGCAGAATCGCTACACGCACAGCAAGCGCGGTAAAATACCGGGCTGCCGTGCAATCAGAGCTTGGACATCCGCGCGACGATTTTCGGGACGGCATTCGGTGGAATCAAGCGTTGGCCGAGAACAGCCAAACGATTGATTCTTCCCGGAATGACGAGGCCGCCGCCCGCATCGAGTTTTTTCAAAGTCTCGCGCACAACTTCTTCATGGCCTTGTTCGCCGCCCGGAACTTTTCCTCTTGTCTCCTGACTTTCCGTGCTCTCAGGATCAGCGCGGAGCCTGCCGGGGCATACCGTCACGACTTTCACGCCGGACGAACGCACTTCCTCGCGCAACGCCATCGAGAAAGTTGTGAGAAAGGATTTCGCGGCGGAATAAAGCGCGGCATAAGGAATCGGTTGAAAGCCTGCCACCGAAGACACGTTAATGATCGCGCCTTGCCGCCTTTCGATCATCGGCGGCAATAAGTTATATGTCAGTTCAACGACGGACGCGTTCTGCAATTGAACCATTCCCAACTGTTGCTCAAGTGAAAGCTTCAGGAACTCTCCCCGAAGGCCGAACCCCGCGTTGTTGACGAGCAGATCAATGTGCAATTCGCGTTCACGCAATTCTTGCGCGAGGCGTTGACCGGCCATCGCTGAAGCGAGATCGAATTCAAGCGGCTCGGCTAAAATCGCGTGAGAAGACATTAACTCATTTGCGAGAGTTTCGAGCTTATCCTTCGACCTTGCCACGAGCACGACGTTCTGCTTTCGTGCCGCCAGCGCCCGCGCAAAGAACTTGCCGAGACCCATTGACGCACCTGTGACAAGAGCATAGCCCGGCTCGGTCATGCCTGAAATCTCCGCGCCGTGATGTTAAGTTTTTCGGATTGATTGTGTGGCTGATTCACGCGCGAATTTTGCCACGGCTGGATAAAAGATGTCGAACGTTATCGGGAAAGCGAGTTTTGAAAATCACATCCCAGAGACTGCTGGTGATGCCGAACCCGCTCTCGATTCCGCGCGAACTATGGTGATAGAGGTGATACCGCTTGACGTATCTGAAGTAAGGATTTCGGAAATTGTAATAATGTATGGAGTGATGTATCCACTCTTCTGCAACATAACTTTGGATTGTTCCGGCGAGCAGCAAGGGAGCTGTGTAGAATGGAAAGATAAAGCTCAAAGGCAGCGCCACCGCAAAGAGCGGAAGCAAATCTCTCAATTGGCCGTTGATGTGCATTCCGTCGGACGGGCGCTCGTGATGTTCCCAGTGAAGCGGGTCAAGATACTTGTTCATCAAGCCCATATAAAATTTCTTATAAAACTTTTTGGACGGCTTGAACCGTCCGTGAAGAATATAACGGTGAAAGAGATATTCAACGAGCGACCACATCGGCACTCCCGCCACGAAGAAAGCCAGACCCATCCACGGGTGCGCCGTTCTGAACGCGAACGCCAGCATTATCACGGAGAAACAAGTGTAGAAGACAGTCACAGGATAAAGGCGGCGACGGGAAATTGCCGCTTGCTCGCGCTTGTAAACACTAGACGGCATGATTGTGGATTGACGGTCAGAGCGCATGAATTCCTCGCTTCAAATTTTAAGATAGTTGCCGGAGGCTACTTCCATTTTCAGAGCGATAAGTTTATCACAGCTTGAGATTTTAATTAAAATGTCGTCACAACTTTTCGTCACTCCTTTTGACGTGACTCACGCGACAAATACCGCTGCGCATGAATCAGCGTTCGTACTGCAACACTAATCCGTCGCCGCCGACAGCCCAGTTTTTTTTCTTATCGGCATGAAGCGCATAGAGATTCTGCGTCGTTTTGCTTTCCTGACGAATCCATGTGCGCCCGCCGTCGCCTGTGCGCAGGATAGTGCCGCCGCGCCCGACGATCCAGCCGTCATCGTCGCTCGTGAATTGCACGCTGAGAAGCGTCGCGCGCACAGGAACCGTGACAGGAAACCAAGTGTCGCCGCCGTCCGTCGTGCGCAGGATTGCGCCGCGTTCGCCGACAGCCCAGCCGATGCGGTTGTTGCGAAAGTCCACGTGATAAAGCGTCGCCGTAGTGTTCGAGCGTTGTTGCGTCCACGTTTCGCCGCCGTCAACTGTGTGCAAAATCGTGCCGCCTGCGCCGACGATCCAGCCGCGTTCGTCGTTGGCGAAATCAATGTGGATCAACTCTGCGCGCACAGGCACGGATTGGCGAACCCACGATGCGCCGCCGTCGTTTGTGTAGAGCACAACGCTGTCCGTCACTTTTTCGCGGCGGCTGGCAGAGCCAACAACCCAACCCTTCTTTTTGCTTCCGAAACGTATGCTGTAAAGCTCCGGCTGCGCGCCGTCGAAAGCCTGCGCAGAGAAACGACTGTTCTCGCGCCACTCCGCGCCGCCGTTGCGCGTGCTGAAAATTGCGTTGCCCGCGAGCAGGAAACCTTCGTCACCATTGCGAAAATATACATCGTTGATGGCGTCCGCAGTGGCAACTTTCTGCCGCGTCCATGTTTCTCCGCCGTTTTCCGTGCGGCTGACGAATCCATCATCGCCAGCAATCCACCCGCGTTTGGAATCGACAAAGTAAACGGCATTCAAATCCTTCCCGGCGAGTCCGTGTCGAACGGCGCGCCAACCGCCCGCACGATTAATCATTGCTGTTGCGCTCGCAGCCACCGCGCACAAACTCACTAAGAGAAATAGCGCACAGCACTTTCGACGCAGGCGCATCGCGCTTTCATGTGTTCGTTCGATTCGCATTCAGTTTTTGACTCCGTAACGAATTTATCCGGCGCGCTGGCGAGGGAAAGAAAAGTTTTACGCGCGCGTGCCGCAAAGCATTTGTATAAAAATTTCCCTTTATCGTTGTACACGAACTCGCGCCCGTGAGACAAGATAAGCCGCGCAGCTTTTTCGTCGAAAGCCGCGCGGCTTATCTTGTTGCTCAATTGTTATGCGCGTAGATCAACAGCACCTTCGCGCGAACTTGAAGATTCAGCGCACGTCGAATCAATCAGCTACCTTGCGCTTGCCGTCGCCGGTTTTATGGCGAGGCTTTCTCGACGCGGTAAACGTGCGAGTTGAAGACGACGATAACGCGCTCGCCTAAAGCGAAGAATTCCGCGAGTCTGGGTTGCTGTTTGAGTAGCGTGAAATAATCATCGCTGCCGAACGCAAGCGTGGTTTCCGGCAAGCGCGCTTCCGCTTTGAACTCCGCATCCGTCCACACTCCTTCGCGCAGATAAAAGGTTTTGCCGCGCACATCGCGCTTCGTCGCAGAAGTCGCAGGCGAATCCGCTTCCACCATTACTGTTTCCTGCTGCGCCCTCACGCCTTTGCTCATTTGCACAGCTTCCGCGCCGGTTGTCACAGAGAAATTTCCGCTGCCGCCCGCGCTGGCGCTGCTAGGGCTTGCGCTTGGCGCTCTGTCTCTTTTCATAGCGCGGCGTCCACTCATTGGTAAAGGCGAAATGCGCATCATCTCGTCGTCCGTCTGCGATGTGTTCGAGGACTCAAGCGTAAGGTAAGACGTGTAGGGCGTGACGATGCCGTAGCGCGTGCCAAGGTCAACGATCTCGTCGCGCAATTCGCGTCCTTCGCCGTTGGCGCGTATTTGTTCCATCAACCATCCGACGCGCCGCGTCGCCCACAAACGCGGCAGAAAATCGTTACCGTCTTCGATCAAAGGAAAACGCTCGCCCGTGTATGTGAATGTGCGTGAGCGACTGCCGCCGCTGTCGCCCGTCAAGCGAAGGCTGATATGGCGCAAATCGCTTGCATTGCGATAGCGCCCGATCAAGGTCAACTGCGTGCCGCGAAAAATGTCCGGCAGACTTCGCGGGTAAACTAAATCCGTTTCGACGCCGCCCATATCAATCTGCAAATCCGTCAATACGGGATGCGTGACCTTCGCGAAAAAGTTCGAGACTTTGATTTCTAAATCTTCCTTCGGTTCGATGTAATCCGCCGCGCCGCCGTTCTCCGCCGCGAGTTTGTCGAGAAGCTGCGTGTTCACGTCATAGCCGACGCCGAACGTGAAAAGGCGCACAGTGCCGTGCGCTTCGCCGATGCCGCGCGCTTCGCCCGCGAGAACGTTGCGCGCCACAGTCGAAGTGCGTGCGTTGGCGTCGCGCACGTTGCCGACGATGCTGGCGACTTTTGTTTCGCCTACCGTCGGCAATCCATCTGTTAAAAAGACGATCATCTTCGGGCGACTCTGCCCGTCGAATTGTTTAAGCGCCGCAAGCACCGCGTCGTTGATGTTCGTGCCGCCCGTCGGCTGCAGCGCCTGTATAAATTTGAGGCCGCGCGCGCGTCCTCCATCGTCCGCCGCGATGAGATTGGCTGCCATCAAATGTTCTTCGCCGGAAAACGAAACGACGTTAAAGCGATCCGCCGCGCGCAGATTTTTCACGCCGAACAGAAGCGCCGCGCGCGCCTTTTCCATTTTGCCCTCGTCGGCCATCGAACCCGATGTGTCGAGTACAAACACGATGTCCTTCGCCGCATACTCGCGCTCGGCCAAATCATCCTTCGGCGAAATCATCAACAGAAAATAGCCGTCCTTGCCCGGCTCGCGGTGCGTTAAAAGTGTTGACGCGAAATCATCGCGCGAGACGGTATAGAAGAGTTGAAAATCCTGCGGATCAAGTCCCGACGCCGATTCAAAAGAAACACGCGCCTGATTCCTGCCATTTCGAGCAGTATCTATTTTATGTGACGGCGAATAAAGATTGCGCAAACCGTCGCGGCCTTCAATCTCGATGCGTCCGGCAACTGTGCCGACGTGCGTGAGTTGGCGGCCTGTGCCGAGCGGGTAACGGTAAGCGACTGTGCCGTTTTCGGCGCGCAGGATTTGCGTGTAAGTGAGTTCGAGCTTTTTGTCGGAATGCGGATTGATCGGAAAAATGCTCGCCTGAAACAAATCCTTGCCAGCATATTCAAGGAGTCCCGGATCGCGCTGGCGGCGCACGATGTCGTCGTAAATTCTGCGCGCTTCTTCGCGTGAACGGACTTCACCGACGAGCCTGCGATTGCCGTCCCAGATCGCAAACTCTGTGATTGACGCCGTTTCTGGAATCGGGAAAAAGTATGTGCCCTCGAGCGTCGCGTCCGTGTCGTTACGAAAAACCTGTTCGACATGCGTTGTCGCTACTTGCTCTCTGATCTTCGTGTCGAGCTTGATGGATTTGACGGGCAGTGCGCGCGGAAGCTGGATGGGACGCGGCAAAGGAATCGGGCGCGGACATCGCCCGCACGGACGCGGAATAATAATTCCCTGCGCGTGCGCCGTTGCCGCTGCAAGGCAAATCATCACTAACAAAGCAAAAACAGAACGGATCGTGATACTTCTATTTCGCATAACTCTCTCCTCAAATTGCATTCGCACGCGTGCAAAACGAGCGCGTGTTCCTTTGATAGAACGCACGCGCCCACCTTTTCTTGCGCGGCCTGCAGTATATAAAGAGCGCCTAACGGAACCGGAATAACTGTAGGGGCAGGGCTTGTCCCTGCCCGCTTGTTTGGTGAATATACGGGCAGGGACAAGCCCTGCCCCTACATATCTTGCTTACGACGCTGGTGAATTTTGTTAGATGCTCTAAGAGTCCGAGCAAAAACGGTATGCAGAAATCGTCATACGGCGAAAATCGCAAAATGTGTGCGGGCGTTTAGCGCAATCCGCGCAGGCGCTCGTTGCTGATGGCAACATACGCGACGAAGACGGCGATGGCGAGGCCGCCCGCAGCGAGCGTGTGCGGCGCGCCGAAGCGATGAGCGGCAGCGCCCGCGAGAAGATTGCCAACCGGCATCGCGCCCATAAAAGAAAGTATAAACATGCTCATTACGCGCCCGCGCATTTCGTCTGTCACGAGTTGCTGCAACAAAGTGTTAATGACGGCAACCGAGCAGACGATGGCAAAGCCCATGAAGAAAAGAAAAAGCAGCGAGAGAAGATAGTCCGTCGAAAGCGAAAAGCCGATCAGCGCCAGCGCAAAAAAGAACGCGCCGCCGAGCACGAACCAGCCTTTGTAACGAAAGTTGCCGAGCAACACGAGAAAGAGCGCGCCGAAAAATGCGCCCGCGCCCGCCGTCCCCATCATCGTCGCCAGTCCCGTTTCGCCTAGATGAAATATGTTGCGCGCGAAATACGGCACGAGCGCGAAATAGGGCGCGCCGAAAAGACTCGTGACGGCGGAAATCGACAGCAGCATAAAAACGCGTGGGCGCTTGCGAACGTAACGGAAGCCTTCGATCAAATCGTTCCACAATGCGCGCGTGTTTTTCGGCGCGCGAGTGCCTTCAACGCCGCCTTCGTTTTCCTTTTTCTCGAAACGCACCAGCGCGAGCGAGACGACGACGGCGATATATGAAGCCGCGTTCGCGTAAAAGCATCCGGCCATGCCGAAGGCACTGAGCGCAATGCCCGCCAGCGCCGGGCCGACGACGCGCGAGAATTGAAACTGCGTCGAGTTCAAAGCAATCGCGTTCGGCAAATCTTCGCGCCCGACCAGATCAATCGTGATCGCCTGATACGATGGCGACGCTAGAGCCATACAGCAGCCCGTGAAAAACGACAGCACAAAAACAATCCACACGTGAGTGAAATCATTCGGGCGCACAACCTGCGTTGAAATCAGAATGGCGAGCGTGAGCGCCGATAGTCCCGCGCCGATTTGCGTGTAAATCAATAAGCGCCTGCGGTCAACGAGGTCTGCGAAGACGCCGCCCGCGAGCGTGAAAAGAAGTCCCGGCGCAGTCGCCATAAACGCGTCTAGGCCAAGATAAAACGGCGAGTTGGTCATACTCAAAACGAGCCAGCCCTGCGCCACCGCCTGCATCCATGTGCCGACGTTCGACAGCAGCGCGCCCGTCCAGAACAATCTGTAATTGCGATGCGACAGCGCGCGAAACAATCCGCCCGCGCTCTTCGCTTCATCCAAACTCGATTCCACTTGTGTTGCCATAATCCTTGATCGCCAATCCGCAATAGAAGATAGTATGCGCCGCTGCTTCGCCACTGTGTTGCACTTGCGGCACGTTTGCAGCTTACATTAAAGTTGCCCGTCGCCAATAGCCGGTATGAATTATTTAGCTTGCGGAGCCATTGATGAAAATTAAACCAGAGCCTGCATCACTCGCCACTTTTGCCGCCCTGCTGATCGGCTGGCTCTCCTTCGTCTTCATTTTTATATTTCGCAGGAAACCGCCGAACACGCCCGCGCGCAAGCGTGATCGCACATCGCTCGCCGGTTTCGCGTTGCAGGGCGCGAGTTATGGCGTGGTCTGGTCTATTCCACGCAGCACTTTCGCTTCGATTGCGCCGTTCGATAAAGCGGGCGGGATCGCGCTCGCAATCGTAACGTCGGCGCTCGTTGCCGGATCAATCTGGATCATCAACGCGGCGGTGCGCACTCTCGGCAAAGAATGGAGTTTGACGGCGCGACTAATAGACGAACATCGCCTTGTCACAGAAGGCGCATACAAGATTGTGCGTCATCCAATCTATACGGGAATGCTCGGCATGTTGCTGGCAACAGGTTTGGCTTTCAACCGTTTGTTTGCGCTGGTGTTGGCTGTGATGATTTTCGGCGTCGGCACGATCATACGCGTGCGCAGCGAAGAGAAACTTTTGCGCGAAGCCTTCGGCGCAGAGTATGACGCTTACGCCAAACGCGTTCCCGCAATTCTTCCATTCCTGCTTTAACTACAGAACAGTTTTCACTTGCGACGCCATGCCGAAAGCGGTGCGCCCGTGCCGCCGCGCCTTACAGAGATCATCTCCGCGAGAATGGCGAGCGCGACTTCTTCGGGCGAAACGGCGGCGATGTCCAAACCGATGGGCGCGCGAATCTCTCGCAAACGATCTTCGGCGACGCCCTCTTCACGCAATCTTTGCAATACGATGTTTGTGCGTCGCTTGCTTCCGATCAAGCCGACGTAATCGGGTCTGGCTTCGACGACGGCGCGCAAACATTCTTCGTCTTCATTGTGCCCGCGCGTGACCACCGCGACATACACGCCGCGTCCTGAAGTGCCGATCACCTGCCGCGTCGCTTCGCGCCAATCTGCGGCGGCGACAAGCTCAATATCATGATCTGGAAAGCGCTCGCGTGCGACGAAATCCGCGCGGTCATCAATCAGCGTCGCGCGATAATTGACGAGCCGCGCAAGTCTGGCAAGCTGCGCGCCGACATGCCCTGCGCCGCACACGACGACACGCGGCTCCGGCTCAATCCGCTCAAATAATACGCGTGCGTTTCTCCATTCATCAGAGACGCTCGCCGCGAAATCTTGTGCGTCGAAGGTCGCGGCCTCAGTACGTGAAGCTAAAAACTTTGCGGCGTGCTGCGTGACGGCTTTATCAAATTCGTCATTGCCAAGGCTTCCCGTCTGCGAGCCGGATTCTTCGATTAAAATTTTCGCGCCGATGCCCTTATGCGCGTAGATAAGCGTCACGAGCGCAGCGATAGAAGATTCCCGCAAAATGCTGGCGACGGCTTCAGTGATCGAAAGAGACGATGAATTGTGATGGTCAGCATGGGTCATCGCATCTCGTTCATCGTTTATAACTCATCGCCTTTCGTTTGCGGCTTCCACACGTCTATGAAAATTTCCATCATGCCGCCGCAAACCATGCCTTCTTCGCTCGCGGCGTCCGCCGTCAAACTGAATTTGTGAAGCGCGGATTGTCCGATTCGCAAAGCTTCGCGCGCTTCTGCCCAAACCTCCGCTTCGATGCAGCCGCCGCCGACTGTGCCAGCGACTTCGCCGCTCTCGAAGAAAAGCATTTTCGCGCCGCGTCGCTGCGGCGTCGAACCGAGCGTGTGCGCAACGGTTGCGACCACGACACGCTCGCCGCGCCCGTGCGCTTCATTAATCAAACTGTACAGATTTTCCAGCGCAATCGTGCTCATGTATTCTTCGATTCGACGGCTAACTTTCCCTGTGCCGCACGCAACGCATTGAACGGAAAATTAACGACGGTTCAGCGAGGCGTGCGGGAGTCGTTTGGCGAAGGCGAAGGTGACGGCGATGGCGACGGGCTGGCAGTCGCACCCGTCGCACCCGTGCCTGTCTGCGACGATGAGTTATTGTTTGATGAATTAGTGTTTGTCTGCGTCGCGGCACTCGCGGCGTTCGCGGCGTCAACACGCTGGCGCAAGCGGTTGGCTTCCGTCTCTGCGCTGGCGATAGAAGTTTCCAGACTCGCGCGGTTTTTATCCAGCAGATCGAGTTGATTGCGGACTCTTGTTTTCTCGCTTTCGAGTTGGCGACGCCTTTGCGCGCGCAACTCCTCCGGGTGAAGCGAGCCGACTCCCACGAGACTGCGTTCGATGTTTCCCGGCTGTAAATCAATGTCGAGCTGCTCCGCACGCGCCTGCAAATCGGATTGTCTGGTGACTACGTCGCGCAATTGCGCGTTCAGATTTTCGGTGCGCTGCTCGGCGCGCGAGAGCCGTTCGTAATCAGCGTCCATAGACAATTTATTTAAGGCGCGGCGCGTCAGGTCGGTCTCGGGATTAGTTCGCGCAGGCGATCCCGTGGCGGAGCGATTTCGATTGCCGGTTCCATTGTTCGGCTGCGTATTGTCGTTCGATCCGTTCGCGGAAGGATCATCGGTGCTGATGATTTCGGGTGAATCCGATTGCGCGGGCGTCGTGGCAGAAGTTCGCGCACGCGATACAGGATAGGTGGAGCGTCTCGATGGCTTGCGCCTGCGCCGTCCCTGCTGCGCGCTCGAATCAACAAACAACACGGCCATCACCACCAACGCGCATAAAAGCTCTGTCCACATTTGATTCTTCAATCTGATTTGCATCGCACACCTCCGAACTTTAATTCGCGCACGCGGAAAACTACTCGATAAAGATGCCCGCTTCAATTGCAAAGATGCTTTTACACATCACACGCACAACGCTCACGCGAGTTCCATGCGCTTCGCACTTCGCTCGCTTTCTTAACCGGCCTGAATCTTAAAGCTAATATCCATCGCCCGCGCCGAATGCGTGAGCGCGCCGATGCTGATTAGATCAACGCCCGCTTCGGCGTAAGCGCGCACGTTCTCTAGCGCAATGCCGCCCGAAGATTCAAGCGTCACGGCGGGCGCTAACTCGCGCGCTAACTCGACAAGGCGTTTCGTTTCTTCCGGCGTCAAATTGTCTAGCAGGACGATGTCCGCGCCGCTGCTGATTGCCTCTCGCAAATCGCGTTCGGTTGATACTTCAACTTCGACTTTGTGCAGATGCCCGACTTCCTTGCGCGCGCGTTCAACCGCCGCGCCGACGCCGCCTGCGAGCGCGATGTGATTGTCTTTAATCAGCACGCCGTCGTCGAGGCCAAAGCGATGATTGCGCCCGCCGCCCGCGAGCACAGCGTATTTTTCCAGCATACGAAGTCCCGGCGTCGTCTTGCGCGTATCCACGATCACGGCGCTTGTGCCTTCGATGGCGCGCACATATTCGCGCGTGAGCGTGGCGATGCCCGAAAGACGCTGCAGCAGATTGAGCGCGACGCGTTCGCCCGCGAGCAACACGTCTGCGAAGCCGCTTGTGCGCGCGATGACTTTTCCGGCTTCGACTTCATCGCCGTCGGAAACGAATGCTTCGAGTTGCTGCTGCGCGTCGAGTGTGGAAAAGACAGCTTCCGCCGCTTCGAGTCCGGCGATGGTCATCGCTTGTTTGGCGATGAAACGCCCGCGCGCGCGCGTGTTGCGCACAACTGTAGATTGCGTCGTAATATCGCCGCGTCCCAAATCTTCACTGAGGAATGCGCCGATCTGTGAAAACAGCGCGCCTTCGTCGAGCCAACTCATTGCAGCGCCTCCAAATTTTGTTGCAAGCCACGCGTGCGCGCGGAAATATCTGCAAGCCGCGTTTTTAATTCCATAACTTTTTCGGCGGGCGCGCGCGAAGCGAAAGTAGGATTAGCAAGCTGCGCTTCTAGTTTGTCGGCTTCCGTCTGCAACTTTGTTTTCTCGCGTTCGAGCCTGTTCTGTTCCTGCGCGAAATCAATTAAGCCTTCGAGCGGCACGGCGACTTCCGCGCCGCCCGCAAGCACGGCATGCGCCGAAGCACGCGGCGCATCCGGTTTATCCGAAATTGAAATTTCCGCGATGCGCGCGATGCGTTTGATTTGATCCATGCTTGCCGTAAATACGGCGCGCAACTTTTCGTCGTTTGACGCGACAAGAACGCGCAGATGCTCTGACGGCTTGATGTTCATTTCGGCGCGAATGCTGCGCACGCGCGTGATGAGTTCGATGATCGCCGCCATGTCTCGTTCGGACTGCTCGTCTATGATGTTCTCGTTGCTTTGCGGGTAAGCGGCGAGCATAATCGTCGGCGATAAATCGTTATCCAGATACGCCGGATGCAGCGAATGGCTGCCGACGCCGGGCAATTGCCGCCACAGTTCTTCCGTGATGTACGGCATAAACGGATGCAGCAAGCGGAGCGATTGTTCCAGCACGCTCAAGAGGCGCGTGCGCGCGTTGTCTCTGACAGGCGACGCTTCTTCAGCGGTCACGTCGGCCTTCATCAATTCAATATACCAGTCGCAAAAGTCGTCCCAGAAGAAATGGTAAAGCGTTTGCACTGCTTGATGAAAATCGTAAGCTTCGATGAACGCGGCTGTATCGCGCGCCGTTTTGTTGAGTCGTGAAAGTATCCAGCGATCATGCAACGCGAGCGGCACGGCACTCATGTTTTGAAGGGCGTTGCTGTTGACTTGCGCGCCTTCGGAATTCATCAAACAGAAGCGCGCGGCGTTCCAGATTTTGTTGGCGAAGTTGCGATAGGATTCCACCTGCGTGTCGTTCCAGCGCGTGTCCGTGCTGCCGATGGAAGCAAGCGTGAGCCGCGTCGCATCGACGCCGTACTTGTCGAACACGTCGAGCGGATCGACGCCGTTGCCCTTTGTCTTGGACATGCGCTGCCCGTGTTTGTCGAAGATCGTGCCGGTCACAATCACGTCATAAAACGGCGTGCGGTTTTCAAACTTCAAGCCTTCCATCACCATCCGCGAGACCCACAGAAAAATAATATCGCGCGCCGTGACGAGCACGGATGTCGGATAAAAAGTTTTCAGGTCTGCGGTTTCTTCCGGCCAGCCGAGCGTCGAAAAAGGCCACAGCGCAGACGAGAACCAAGTATCCAGAACATCTTCGTCCTGCTTGATATTATCCGTTCCGGCTTTCTGTTGCGCTTCGGCTTCGGTGCGGGCGACGATCACGCTGCCGTCTTCTGTGTACCAAGCTGGAATTTGATGACCCCACCAGAGCTGTCTGGAGATTGTCCAATCGCGCAAGTTTTCCAGCCACGTCGTGTAAACTTTTTCGTAAGGAACTTCCGGCACAAAGCGCGGCAGCTTTTCATGCTCCATCAAACGAAGGGCGCGATCCCGCATTTCATCCATGCGGCAAAACCATTGTGTCGAAACGAGCGGTTCGATCACCGTGCGGCAGCGGTCGCATTTTGAAATAGAGAATTCGTAGTCAACGACTTTTTCGAGGAGTTCTCCAGCCGCGAGTTGCTCGATTACTTTTTCGCGCGCCGCGTAGCGATCAAGCCCGGCGAATTCCGCGCCCGCTGCGCTCGTCATGCGCGCGTCCTTGTCTATCACGACGACATGCGGCAAATTGTGGCGCACGCCCATTTCATAATCGTTCTGGTCGTGCGCGGGCGTGATTTTCACAGCGCCCGTGCCGAATTCCGGGTCAACATATTCGTCGGCGATAACGGGAATTTCGCGGTTCACGAGCGGAAGCATTAGCGTCGCGCCGATCAAATCGCGGTAACGTTCGTCGTTTGGGTTGACAGCCACAGCCGTATCGCCGAGCATCGTTTCCGGGCGCGTCGTCGCCACCGTAATGCGTCGCGCGTGGTTTCCGTTTTCCGACTTGACGGGATATTGCAGATAGTAAAGCTTACCCTTGTTCGCTTCTTTATCGACTTCCAAATCCGAGAGCACCGTTTGATCCTTCGGACACCAATTTATGATCCGGTCGCCGCGATAAATGAAACCTTCCTCGTAGAGACGCACGAAGACTTCGCGCACGGCTGAGGATAAGCCTTCGTCCATCGTGAAGCGTTCGCGTGACCAATCGCAGCTTGCTCCTTCGCGGCGCATCTGTCGTGTAATCTGCCCGCCGGATTCTTTTTTCCATTGCCAGACGCGTTCGACAAATTTTTCGCGTCCGAGATCGAACTTCGTCAACTTCTCTTTTTGCAGTTCGCGTTTGACGATTGTTTCGGTAGAGATGCCAGCGTGATCCATGCCCGGCAGCCACAATGTTCGATAGCCGCGCATACGCTTATAACGCGCAAGCACGTCCATCAAAGTATGTTGCAAGGCATGTCCCATGTGGAGCGAGCCTGTGACATTGGGCGGCGGAATAACGATGGAGAAAACAGGCGCGTTCGGGTCGCGATTGATTTCGGGCGCAAAGCAATTCTCTTTTTCCCAGCGCGTGTAGTGTTCGGCTTCGGCTAGCTTTGGATCGTAAGTTTTCGGAATATCCATAAGATGAATCGAGTATAGCAGCAAGAAGAATCGGGACGAAGCGGCCTTGCAGCGCGGCTTCATCCCGATTTTTGTGAGCTGTGAAAACTGGTTTACGGCGTCTGCGTTTTCTCTTCTTCGAGGCGGCGCTTAATCATTAATTCGGTGAGTTGCGGCACGACTTCCCACGCAATCTCGCGCAAGACTTTATCCGAAAGATGCTCGACGACGCGGCGCGCGATCTGTTCGATTATTTCCGGCGACAATTGATGGACAGCGATTTCGCCGGACTGTTGCTGCTGTGTCGTCGCAGACTGCGCCGGAGCTTCGTGGAAGTTTTCCTCGCTCGTGTGTGTGTTGGCGGAATCCCATTGCGGCACGGCGACTTCACCGGACGCGACGGGTGGCGGTTCATCTACCGTTGCCACCTCTGCCGCTGTCACCGCAGATGTTTCTTCCGCGTGCGATTCTCCGCCGTAAGATTCTTGTTCGGAGGGTGCGGCTAAGGATGCGTGCGGCGACTCGTTCGTTTCAGCGTGCGCGGCAAAGGGTTCTGCGGCGTGTGGAAAGTCTGCCTGTTCGTTTTCAGAAATGTTTTGGGCTTCCGTGTAGGCAGCAGTTTGCGGCGCAGCCTCTGTCATTTCTTCCTCGAACTCGACGAGTGTCGTGGCTTCGGCGTCGTCTGACTGTCGCACATCGTCGTCAAAGGATGCGTGCGCGGCGTCTGGCGGCAAGGGTGAGGATGGCGGCGGCGTATTAGTTTCGTTGCTGTCTGTGTGTGGCGCGTGATTGAATTCATCGCGCAAATCGAGAATAAAACCGTCTGCTTCAGTTGCCGCCGCAGAAGGCGACGCGACATCATCAAGATCGAGCAGTGTGTCGTCGGAGGCGTGGGTTCCGGCCACAGTATGTGTGGAAGAAGCGTGCGGTTCGGCGTCATTCATGGTTTCGTTTCCGTGTTCTTCTACAACGTGCGCCGGTGCTTCTACGGGAGCAAACGAGAGCAGCGTTTCATCTCCGAGATCGTGTGCCTCAGTCGTGCCGGAAATTTCATGGTCGAAGGATTCACCGCTCGATGATAATGATTTTGTAGATTTTGTATCGGCAGTTGCGCTCATGACTTCGCGTACTTCTGCGGGCGAAAGCGGCGTCGTATCACGCGCTGCATCATCATGGCTGTGTTTGAATTGCTCTGCGGGCGTGGCTTCAATCATCCCGTCGTCGAGGGAAGGATCAGAGAAAGAGTTTTCCGGCGCGGCTTCTTCGAGTGGTTCGCCCGTATTCGACTGCGAGATGCTTCGGGACGGGTAAGTGTGAGAGCCATTTACGTCTTCCGTATTGGTTTCGGCGTGCGAAGCGTTTGCCGTCGGCATGTTAATTGACGAAACGGGCGCATCATCGCGTCGTTCTTCGTTTTGTGTTTCCGCCGCATCGTGTTTGGAATCACCGCCGCCGAGCAGCGCGCCGACTTTATTGACGAGTTGTCGAATTGATTGAAAGGGTTTGGTCAATACGTCGTCCGCGCCGACTCTGCGCGCCTCCGCTTCATTATACGGCTCAAAGGAGCCGACCAAGAGCATCACCGGAATATGCTGAAAACGTTTGTCCCGCTTGATTCGTTCGCAAACTTCGTAGCCGCTTTTGCCCGGCATAAAAACATCCGCGAGCACAATGTCCGGCATTTCTTCCGCAAGTTTTTGGAGTGCCTGTTCGCCGTCGCCAACCGTCGTGACAACGAAGCCTTCGTCTGTGAAAGTCAGTTCAACGACCTTCTGAATCGTGATCGAATCATCTGCGAGAAGAAGTTTGCGCATCTCACACCAACAACCGCCGCATTATCATATTTATCTGGAGACGAGTGCCACAAGCCCCCGCCGCTTGCGCATCGCAAGTCCGCAATCGAAACCTAACACCCACGCCGATTGCGAGTCAAATAAAAAGGAGTCAGAAGTCAGAAGACAGGAGTCAGAATGAAGAAACAAAGAGAGCTGTGTTCATCATCGACTCGCCCGCGTTCTTGCTCTTATTCTGTCTCCTGACTTCTGACTCCTGTCTTCTGATTACCCTGATCTTTTACTCGCTGCTGGTTCTCGTTATATCGTCCGGCGTGTTCGCTTTGCCGTCCGCGCCTGTCGAGCGCAAAGTGAAATTATCTGGGGTGCCTTCATAAACATACGGGGCGTGCCACGGATCGACGCGCACAATATTCTTCATATAGCGCGGGCTGAGTTGATCGACGAGCACTGCTCCGCTGCTCGTGACGGGATAAAAGCCGCGCTCGCGCTTGAAGGATAAAAGTGCTGTGGCGAGTGTTTCTATTTCGGCACGGGCGCGCGCTTGCTTCTCGGAGTTGACGGCGCGGACAAGCAAATCTACGTCTTCCCATTTGTTGTTGCCGGTCCTGATTTCAGCGACGCGCCAATCTCCCTTTTCGTCCTTCGCAAAACGGAACGCCGTTTCGATCTGCGCCACCACCGTCGCCGACGAACCGCCGAGCACGGAGATGTCTTTATCCTGCACCTTCACAGTATCCTTAGAAAGTTCGATGCCCGCGACGCGCGAGATTAACTTTCTGGCTAATTTTGCGTCGAGCTTATTGGCGGCGGCTTCGGTGCGAACAATCGCAAACAGCAGCGCGCACGCGGCGATAAGGACAACGCTAGCGAGAGCTTTCCAACTATTTCTTTTATTCATAAAACTTGTCCTGTGTATCAGTATCGGGTAATTGGTTGCGCATGCATCTGCTGAATGACAAGCGGTCTTATCTGCAACTTTTGCGCGAAGCTTAAACTATGGAAGTCTCTTGCGGCGCGCAAAAAATATGCGAAGCAGCGCGGCGGCGGCGATAACGACAAGGAGAAGCGCGAGCATGATTATAAACATCCCACTGCTCATGCCGCCCGCGCGTGCGCCGATGCCGCCGTCCATGTTCTTTTGAATTTCCTTTGATTGTCCGGCGTCTATCGTTGGAAGATTTTACGTGCCTGCTTTGCTGATGAGCATTCGCAGCATGATTTGCAGTTGCGCGGTAGTAAAAGGCTTCGGCAGAAAAACGACGGCACCGGCGGAAAAGCTTTCAGACGAGAGTTTCGGGTTTTGCTCGGCGGTCATCATCATCACAGGAATTTTCATCAAGCGTTTTTCCGTGCGCATAAAGCGAACGAGTTCCGGCCCCTGTATGTGCGGCATCATCACATCGAAGATGCCCGCGATGAAATTCGCGTCTTCCTGCAAAAGTTTGTAGGCTTCGCGCCCGTCGCGCGCAGGCACAACCTTGTAGCCCTCTTTTTCGACAATGGCTGTGACGAGACGCAAGATCGCCGGATCATCGTCGGCGACGAGCACGCGTCGTGAGGCTTGAGGCTCTGGCGTAGTGGACACGTCTTATATTTATACCTTTCAAAAACTAAACTTCGACGGCGCGATTGGTTTCTTCGCCGTGCATAAACAACTGCGCCGCAAGCTGTATCGCCGCCACCATGCTCGAATGTTCCGCGATGCCTTTGCCCGCAATATCGAACGCCGTGCCGTGATCCACAGAAGTGCGTATAAACGGCAAGCCGAGCGTGACGTTGACGGCCTCGCCAAACGATAAACATTTAACGGGAATCATCGCCTGGTCATGGTAACACGAAACAACGGCATCGAATTCGCCGCGCGAGGCACGCAGGAAAACAGTGTCCGCCGAGAAAGGGCCGCGCACGTCTATTTCCCCGCCGCTGCGACACGCTTCGACGGCAGGCATAATCTCCGAAGCTTCCTCGACGCCGAAAAGCCCGCCTTCTGCGCCGTGCGGATTCAGAGCGGCGACGGCGATGCGCGGGCGTTCCATGCCCCAACGCCGCAGTTCGCGGTGAGCCAGTTTGATGACGCCGATCAAGCGGTCTTTTTGGACGAGCCGGATCGCTTCCGAAAGCGGCACGTGCGTTGATAAAAGCACGATACGCAAATTAGCGGCGACGAAGGCCATCGCGTATTCTTCCGTGTTCGTCAGGTGCGCGAGAAATTCCGTGTGGCCGGGAAAGCCGTAGCCGCCTAAATAGAGAGCGCGCTTGTTGATCGGTGCCGTCGTCATCGCGTCGAGTTTTCCGGCGGCGCAAAGCTCTACGGCAGCCTCTATGTATTCGGCGGCGGCCTTGCCCGCGCGCCCGGATTCGACGCCCGGTTCGATGTGCCCGTTGATATTGTCCAGATGAAAAATGACGGGGGCGCGCAAATCGTCGGGCAGTTGCTCATCGCGGCGCACGATGTCGTAACCGCAATTGAGATCGAGCGTGCGCGCCGTGTGTGCGAGAAGCTGCGCGTCGCCGAGTATGACGGGCACGCAGATTTTCAAAATCTCTTCTTCCGCCACCGCCTTCAGGACTACTTCGGGGCCGATTCCGGCAGGGTCGCCCATCGTCACACCGATGCGCGGCAATCTTCGCTTCGCGCGGTGAGATTTAGCAGACGTGTGTGGCGAAGACTCTGTCATGGATTCGATGATCCTGCCAAAACGATTAAGCTTGCGGCACTCACTTCCGACGGCAAAGCGCGCGCCTCTAAAAAGTCCAATCGTCAAATCAAGGTAAAGTTAAATCAAAGCTACGCTGTGGCGTCGCCATCTGCGCCATCGCTTGTGCCGTCGCGGTCTTCTACCTTGTACATATATTTGACGTGGCGCTTGAGCACCAAAAGATTCGGCGCAGATTTTCGATTGATCTTAAAAGCGCCGCGATCATACCACTCGATGGTGCCTTCGATTTCTTCGCCGCCTGAAAGCACAATCACCATCGGCGTGTGCGCGTCCATCTGCTTTTTGTAGTAGTAGATTTCCGCATTGGTTTCGGCGGGCGGCGGAGTGCGACGGCGCGATTGGGCGGCTCCAAATGATGACGATTGCGGCGCAGTAGTAGTATGAGACGATGAAGCGCCGCTGTTGCTGCTGCCTGCGCTGCTGCCGCTGCTCGCGGGGCGGTAGCCGTCTTTGCTACCGCCTGTGGCCGCAGCCTGAGCCGGTTTCTGTATTACTATGTCGCGCTTCTTTTCTTTAACTTCTGCAAGTGTCGTTCGGATTAATTTACGGTTCACCTTTGTTTACATAACCTCCAGATAATTGAGCAAGACCCGGCGCGAGTACCGGTAGCCTGACGAGCACGCGCCGGATACAAGCTACTCCAAATAGCTTCAAGCGCGAAGTGAATACGGACAAGAATTTTATTCGTCTCTCTGTCAGCGGTTGCCACGTCGAGAAGAAAAGAATGTATTTGACCCGTGATTGAATTTCCTGCAATTTGGGAATGCGCGACATGCTACACGACGAGCCGGAAAAAGGCAAAGGCAATCGAATAGCAGAAGAGATGAAAGGCAAAAGGCAAAAGCAAGAGGCGGCGTGCCTTCTTTGCTTTTGCCTCGATGCTTTACCGCTGCCCTAAATAATTAGTCCGCTTTCTTGCGTATAAAGGTCGGCACGTCCAGATCGTCCGCGCGCGCTCCGCCGCCCGCACTGGGGCGTTGCAGATCGTCGCCGGGTCGTTGCGTATAACGCGACACGCCGGACGGCATCGCGGCGCTCGCACTCGTCGTGCCTGTCTCCGACATATCCTTGTCGAAGCCTGTGGCAATCACTGTAATCTTCATTTCGTCGCGCAACGTTTCGTCGATCACCGCGCCGAAGATAATGTTGGCATCTTCGTCCGCCGCTTCGCGAATAATCGAAGAAGCTTCGTTGACTTCAAAAAGCGTTAGATCGGAGCCGCCCGTAATGTTGATGAGCACGCACTTTGCGCCCTGAATGGTCGCTTCTTCGAGAAGCGGCGAAGAGATGGCCTGCTGCGTCGCTTCCATCGCGCGATGCTCGCCGCTGGCGCGCCCTGCGCCCATTAGAGCGAGTCCCATGCCAGCCATAACCGCCTTCACGTCGGCGAAATCCAGATTGATAAGGCCAGGCACGGTAATCAAATCGGAGATGCCCTGCACGGCCTGCCGCAACACGTCGTCGGCGACCTTAAACGAATCGGCGAGCGATGCGCTGCGATCAACCGTGTGAAGCAATCGCTCGTTCGGAATCGTAATCACCGTGTCAACGGATTCGCGCAGTTCGCGCAAGCCCTGCTCGGCCTGCATCATCCTACGCTTGCCTTCAAAGTGAAAAGGCTTGGTGACGACGGCGACTGTTAAAGCATTCAACTCCGTCGCCAGCGATGCGATGATCGGAGCCGCGCCCGTGCCCGTGCCGCCCCCCAGTCCCGTTGTGACGAAGACCATGTCCGCGCCTTCGAGCACTTCGATAATTTTCTCTGTGTCTTCGAGCGCGGCGTCGCGCCCGACGTGCGGATTCGCACCCGCGCCGAGACCCTTCGTCAAGTGCCCGCCGAGTTGAATCTTGATCGGCGCGCGCGAGCGTTTCAAGGCTTGCAAGTCCGTGTTGGCGACGAGAAACTCGATGCCCTCGATGCCCGCTTCGATCATGCGGTTAACAGCGTTGCCGCCGCCGCCGCCGATGCCTATAACTTTTATGCGCGCTCCGGTAATCGGCGGATCGTCGTCGATAAAAATATTAATGCCATTGCCCGGCTGCCGTCCGTCCGGTGTCATAATGTTTGAATGTCCTCTCTTTGGCCTGAGCTTCGCGCGTTGAAGCGAAAAGCTGTCGAGCGTTTATATTGGGCTTGCTGCGCCGGTAGCATCTATATCTTGCGGACTACATCTTGTGCTCGCTGGCGCGGCAGCATACAACAACTTGTCAAAAAATACTACTAAAACGATGGCGGAATTTAGAAACGAAATCGGTTAATTTTCCGGTCTGCCCGCGCTTCACTATTCCGGCGGCGCGAGATTCGGCGAAGAGCGAACGGTGCGCCACCAGCGCGAGGCCGGAAGCAGCCGCCCACGCAGGGCTTTGAACGTCTTCGACGAGGCCGCCGAAGCGATCTCTTTCCGGGTAGCCGAGTCTGACGGGCGCATCGAAAACCTGTTCGGCAATCTCCGCCATGCCTGACAGCAGCGCGCCGCCGCCAGTCAGCACAACGCCGCTCGATAATTGTCTTTCCCAACCGGATTCTCTGATTTCGTCTGCAACCTGCATCAATACTTCTTCGGCGCGCGGCTGCAAAATGTCGCACAAGATTTGTCTGGAAAGCTGGCGCGGCGGGCGGCCTCCCACCGAAGGCACCTCGACCAATTCGCCGCGCTGCATGTCGTTCAAGCTCGCGCTCGATGCGCAACCGACGTTGCGCTTGATTCGCTCTGCTTCGGGGATCGGCGTGCGCAACCCGAACGCGATGTCGTTCGTAAAGTGCGAACCGCCGACGGCGAAAACACTCGTGTGCTGCACCGCGCCGCGCTGGTAAATCACAAGCCCCGTCGTTTCAGCGCCGATGTCCACGAGCGCCGCGCCGAATTCCTTATCATCATCGGTTAAAGTAGCTTCGGCGGCGGCTAATTGTTCGAGCACCATATCTGCGACAACAAGCCCCGCGCGATTGACGGCATTGATCGCATTTTGTCTTGCCGTAACCGGACTCGTCACGATGTGGACTTTGACTGCGAGGCGCGCGCCGATCATTCCCACAGGATCATTGATGCCGTCCTGATCGTCTACGATAAATTCCTGCGGAAGGCGATCCACGATTTCGCGCCCGGCGGGAAGCTGAATCGCACAGGCCGAATCAATCGCGCGCCGCACATCGTCCGGCGTTATCTCGCGGTCGCGCCCGGAGACGGCGACAATCGCCTGCCCGTTAAAGCCCATGATGTGCGAGCCTGCCAAGTTTATCGTCACGTCTTCGGTTTCCAGACCGCTCATTCTTTCGGCATCTTCGACGGCGCGTTTGATGCTCTCAACTGCCGCGTCCGGATTGACGATGACGCCTTTGCGCAGGCCGCGCGCCTCCGCTTCGCCGATGCCGACGATGTCGAGCACCACGCCGTCACCGGGTTCCGCGACGATGCACGTCACTTTGCTGGTTCCGATGTCGAGACCGACTGTGTGTGCGGCACGTTTAGCCATTCAACGTTTACCTCTCGAAAAATTCTTTTTCATCCGACGCGGCGCGGGCGCGTTTTTGTTTTCGCTTCAGCGTCGGCGGTGTGTTTTTCGACACGCTTTTCAACGCGCTCCTTTTTCTTCAGCGGCTCCGCTGCCTTACGCGCGATTGCCCGATGCAGGGTAGTCTGTGTTTTCATTTCCCTTTTCCGGCTTGTTTGTTTCTTCGCCTGCGCATGGTGTTCGCTCGCTTGAGCACGCGCTGATTCGACATTTGCATTGTTGCTGCCGCCATCACCGGAAGTTCCCTCTGCGGCGCTGGCAGTCTGCGATGCACCGGAACCGAAGCCGATGATGATACGTCGCTCAAGCGTTGCGTCGAGATGCGCAATCGAAGCGCCGCGCGCCGTATGGCGTTGCTCATCAAGCACTACCAAAGCTGTTTTCAAACGCTTGCCGAAATCCTTTGCGCCGAGCCGTACTTCGATCTCCGCGTCATTGCCCGCAAGTTGCGCGCGCACATCACGCACGTCCTTCAAATTCACTTCACTGACTCGATCACTTAAATTCAACTCGTCCCACTCGCGCGCCATTTCCAAACCTTTACCTACACGCTCGCGATTAACTGCGCGCGCTGCTTCGCCCGTATTTTCGTCAAGCCCCGTGATAAAAAAGTTCGGCATCTTGTCTGTCGGCGCAAACGCACCGAGCATCACCGCATCGTCATCCATCCACACTAGCCGTCCAGCGCTTGTGCGAACAACTGCGCGCGGCACGCGTTCCGTCACGCGCACGCGCACTCCGTCCGGCAGCACGCGCGAAACAATGGCGCGACGCACCCAAGGCAATTTTTCAAGCTCTGCGCTGATGTCATTCAAGTCGGCGCGCCACACGCCTGTGCGAGAAACAGTGTGGCGCACAACTGTTTTGATCTGATCGTCCGAAGCGCGCGACGTGCCGCCGACATCCACCGCCCGCAATTGAAAAAACGAAGCAGACGCCGCCGCGCGATAACCAGCAAAGAGCATCACTCCGACGATAATCGCCAGCAGAATTTTCCCGACCAGCGGAGCATACCGAAGCACCGCGCTCAATTCGCTGCCGGACTCACGGCGGCGCGCGGCGCTTGCCTTGCCCGCGCGCCGCGCAGGATTCTGCGTAATGCCATCGGCGTTGCGTCCTTTATTAGCAACGCCTCCCGCGCGTGGCGTAATGACTTGCTCTCTCAATGCTGCTCTTTCCTTTCGTCAGACGAAGCGCTGCTCTGCGATTCATTCGTCGCTTCCGCGCGCCATAATTCGACTTCATACTCCAACTCAAATCCATGCTCACGCCGCACGCGCTCTCTAATCTCTTCGGCGAGCGCCAGCGCGTCCGACGCACAGGCACTGTCGCCTTCGGTCACAATAAAATTCGCGTGAACGGGAGAGACGACTGCGCCGCCGCGACGCGCGCCCTTCATGCCCATTTCGTCAATCATTTTTCCCGTGCCGATGGGACTGCCCGGCGGATTCTTGAAAAAGCATCCGGCGCTGCGCGAGCCATGCGGCTGCGTCGCCAAGCGTTTCGATTTTGCTTCGTCCATGCGCTCTTTGATCTTCGCAGGATCATCCGGCGTAAGTCGCAAGGCCGCGCCGAGAAGGAGTTCGCCTTCACGAAAAGATGTATGGCGATAATCCCACTTCACTTCGCTTCCCGGCACTTCGACGACGCGGCCTTCACGTGCCACGCGCACAGTCTCCGTGACATTGCCGATCTCATGCCCGTATGCGCCCGCGTTCATCCACAGCGCGCCGCCGACGGTTCCCGGAATTCCGCCCAAACCTTCTATGCCCGAAAGCCCTGCACGCGCCGCATCAACGCACAATCTCGGCAAGCTGTAACCCGCGCTGACCGTCACGCGCTCCGCATCAAACAAAACTTTGCCCTTCAATTCTTTCACGCTCACAACGACATAGTGATGATCCGCATCGTCCGCCAACACATTGCTGCCGGAACCGAGCGCGCGCCAGCCCACTCTCGCTTCATCGAGCGCATGAACAACCGTCGCTGCTTCCTCTTCCGTGCGCGGTGAAATCACCCAATCAATTGCGCCGCCGACGCGCAAGCTTGTCAGTTGAGCAAAACGCCGCCCGCGTTCGGCACGCACATTTAATTCGACAGCGATTTTCTCAACCGCCGCATCGCGCCTTTCCAAACTCAACTTGTTCGCCGTTTCAATCACTGCTTTCATCTAATCCCAAATCAAATACTTCTTTTATTGATACTACTATTGCTGCGAAGCAATTGTATTCTGCCTGCGCAGTAAATCGAGCAATTGCTCACCCGCCCGATAAACAGTCCCCGCGCCGAGCGTGACGAGTAAATCTCCGCCGCGCACTTGATCGCGCAGAACCTCTGCCGATCCCTCAAGCGCGCCGATGTAGTGAGCGTTCTTGTGGCCGAAAAGCTTAATCGCGTCGGTCAGCGCTTCGCTCGTGATGCCATCAATCGGGTCTTCGCTCGCCGCGTAAATATCCGTCACAAAAAGCGCGTCGGCGTTATTGAACGAGCGCGCGAATTCTTCCATTTGATCGCGCGTGCGCGTATAGCGATGTGGTTGGAACAGCACGACGATGCGACGCCCGTTCGAGCCGATCTTCGCGGCGGCAAGCGTCGCCTTAATCTCCGTCGGATGATGCCCGTAATCATCAACGATCATCACGCCCGCCGTTTCACCCTTAAACTGGAACCGCCTGTCCGCGTTCGTAAAATTATCCAGCCCTTCGGCGATTGCTGCGAACGGCACTTCCAACTCGAAGCCGACGGCAATCGCCGCCAGCGCGTTATAAACATTGTGCAAGCCGGGTACACGCAATCGAATATCGCCCACCACATCCGTGCCGCGCCAGACCGTGAAACTCGAACCGAATTCCTGATCGAAACGAATCCCATGCGCCGAAACATCCGCCTGCGCGCTCAAGCCGTAAGTAATGCGGCGGCGTTCGACATGCGGAATCACAGCCTGCACGTTCGGATCATCGAGACACAAAATCGCCGCGCCGTAGAACGGAACTTTATTGACGAAACTTTTGAAGCAATCGCGCACGTCGTTCATGTCGTTGTAGTATTCCATGTGCTCGCGATCAATGTTCGTCACGACCGCAATCGTCGGCGACAGCATCAGAAACGAGCGATCACTTTCATCCGCTTCGACCACCAGCAAATCGCTTTTGCCTAAGCGTGCGTTCGAGCCTAACGCGCCGACGACGCCGCCGACCACCACCGTCGGATCGAGATTCGCGCGCTGCAACACCGTCGCCACCATCGAAGTCGTCGAAGTCTTGCCGTGCGAACCCGCGACCGCCACCGAATAAGGTTTGAGCCGCATCAACTCTGCCAGCATTTCCGCGCGCGGAATGACAGGAATCGAACGCCGTCTCGCTTCGACGATCTCCGGGTTATCGTCGCCCACCGCCGTCGAACGAACCACCACATGCGCGTCGCCGACATTCTCCGCACTGTGCCCTTCAAAGAATTCAACGCCGAGTTTCTGCAAACGCTTTGTCACACTCGACACTTTCGCATCCGAACCCGACACGCGAAAGCCTAGGTTGGCGAGCACCTCCGCGATACCGCTCATCCCTATGCCGCCGATGCCGACGAAGTGTACGTGTTGAATGCGACGAAACATAATCAACCACAGAAGTCAGAATGAAGATATGCCTTCTTCCGGCAAAGCGCGTAAATCACTCCTGCATGAAAAGCCGTGTTCATAAACATCCGACTGATTACCTTCTGACTTCTGTCTCCTGACTTCTGACTCCTGTTCCCCGACTTCTCATTATTATCTCTTCCATTAAATCAACTGTCACCTTAGCTGCATCGCCGCGCGCGAGTTTGCGGGCGGCTTGCTCCATGCGTGTAATTTCATCTGGCGCGGCGATGAGCTTGGCGATTTCTCCGGCGAGCCGTTCGCCCGTTAAGTCGCTTTGCAGAATCATGCGCGCCGCTCCTGCTGCTTCGAGTGCTTCGGCGTTTTTGCGCTGGTGGTCGTCTGCCGCCAACGGAAACGGAATCATAATCGCTGCTTTTCCCGCCGCGATGAGTTCCGCGCTTGTCGTCGCTCCGGCGCGCGAAACGATTAAATCGCTTGCTGCAAATACTTCCACCATGTCGTCTATATAACGCCGCACCTCCGCGTTCTCTGTCCAACCGGCATTCGCGTAGCCGTGTTGTGTTTTCTCGAAATCCGCTTCGCCCGTCTGGTGCGTAAAGTGCAGCACCTTTTTGTGCGTGGTGAGATGCGGAAGCGCAGCGATGATTGCGTCATTGATTGCCCGCGCGCCCTGCGAACCGCCGAAGACGAGTACGGAGAAGCGTGAAGCATCTCGCGACTTGGCAGGAATGTCAAAGAACTCGCGGCGCACGGGATTTCCCGTCACCACAGCCTTGCCGCGAAAGTAGGGCAGAGCTGCTTCAAAGGAAACGGCGGCGCGTGTCACAAACCGCGCCAGCACTCGATTCGTCCATCCCGGCAACGCATTTGATTCCATCGCCAGCGTCGGAACCTTCAATAGCGAAGCCGTTAAAAGCACCGGGCCGGAAACGTAACCGCCCGCGCCGATCACCACGTCAGGGCGAAACTCTTTTATCAAACTTCGCGCGGCAAGAAAACTTTTCGGCAGCAACAACAATCCACGCACGCGCGCCAGCATTCCGACATTCTTCAGTCCCGCGCTCTCAATCAGAGAAAGCTCAAAACCCGCCTGCGGCACTAATCTATTTTCCAACCCGCGCGCCGTGCCGACGAAGCGCACTTCCGATTTCGGATCACGCCGCATCGCTTCCTTCGCCACCGCGATGCCCGGATAAATGTGCCCGCCCGTTCCTCCGGCGGCGATCAGTACGCGCATCTCTAAAAGCCGCGCCCCTCGACGCCTTGCCCGTATGACGGCGACGATGATGCTGCGCTGCTTTTCGTGAACGCTCGCGCCGTCGTGCTTGCGGAAGTTGTCGTCGCTGTTGCTCTCGCACGCGCCGTCGCATTTCGCGTTGTCGCAGCAACCGCGCGGCGGCGCTTGTCGTCTTTCAATTCCTTGCCCGATTGCGATGCCGCCGTAACGCTTGCGCCCGCATACTGCGAAATGTTCAGCAGGATTCCCGCAGCGAGGAGCGTCGGCACAAGCGAAGAACCGCCGTAGGAAATAAACGGCAGCGGAATTCCCTTAGTCGGCACAAGCGACAACACGACGCTGATATTAAAGAGTGCCTGCGCGACAATACCCGTCACGAGTCCGACGCCGAGCAGCATTCCGAATCTATCCGGCGCGCGCAAAGCAGCACGCAAGCCGCGCCACAAAAAAAGCGCGAACATCCCGACCACCGTCAGCGCGCCGAACAATCCCAACTCTTCTCCGATCACCGCGAAGATAAAATCAGAATGCGCGAACGGCAGGAAAAACATTTTCTGTTTACCCTGCGCGAAGCCGAGTCCATCAAGCCCGCCGGAGCCAATCGCGATCAACGATTGCACGACTTGAAAACCCTTATCGCGCTGATCCTGCCACGGGTCTAAAAACGTAATCATGCGACGCATACGCCACGGCACAAACACCAGCATCGCAACAACACCAAGAAGCGCCGGAGCCGCCGCGATCCCGAGATGCAGCAAGCGCACGCCCGCCGTGTAACAAACCACCGCGCAAATAACCGCGAGCATCAGCGCCGTTCCTAAATCCGGCTCTGCGACGACCAATAGCGCGAGCGCGCCCGTCGCCGCGATGCACGGCACAAACGTCCAGCGAAATAAATGTTCTTCGCCCGCGCGTTTTTCCAGAAAGTACGCGAGAAAAATCGTCAGCGCGAGCTTCGATATTTCCGAAGGCTGCACGGAGACGCCCGGCAATCTGATCCAGCGATGCGCGCCGTTCGTGCGATGAAATGCAAAGACGGACGCGAGCAGCACAGCCGTTATTGCGAGCAAGCCGTAAACGATTCGACGATCACGCAATCGCCCGTAGTCGAAGTGCATCGCCGCCAGCATCGCCGCGAAACCCAGCACAGTAAACAACGCCTGCTTCAAAACATAATGATACTGATTGCCTTCCTCCTGCATTGCGACCACCGCCGACGCGCTGTAAACCATCACGACACCAAACAGCGCCAGCCCCGCCGTCGCCGCGAACAACCATTTATCTGCCTGTAACTTTCGGGACATAAGAGTCAGGAGTCAGGAGTCAGGAGTCAGGAGTCAGAATGAAAACAGGCTCACGGCCTTGCCTTTATTCTGTCTTCTGACTTCTGTCTCCTGAATTCTTCAGTTTCATCACTTCTTCCTTGAACATTTCGCCGCGATGCTCGAAGCTGCGGAACATATCGAAGCTGGCGCAGGCTGGCGCGAGCAGCACTACATCAAAGGGTTGCGCGGCATCATGTGCGCGTCGAACGGCATCCGGCATGTCAGTCGCGCGTTCAATCTCGGCGTCGTTTTTTAGTTCGCGCTCGATTGTGTCTGCGTCTTCGCCGATCAGAATCAAGCGGCGGACTTTCTCGCGCACGAGTTTTGCTAATGGCGCATACGGCGCATGTTTGCCCCGCCCGCCCAAAATCAAAACAATTTGCCCTTCGTCTTCCGCGAAGGCTTCGAGCGCCTTGAGCGTCGCGTCTACGCTCGTCGCTTTCGAGTCGTTATAAAACGTTACGCCGTCAATCAGCGCAACTCGTTCGAGGCGATGTTCGACGGGACGAAATTTCTGGATCGTTTCGCGCATCGAATCCGGCGCGCAGCCTGCCGCGAGACCCGCCGCCAGCGCCGCCAAAACATTTTCGATGTTGTGACGCCCGCGCAAATGCATTTCGTCGCGCGTCAGCAAAGTGCGCTCGCCGTCTCTGGTGCGCGACACAAGATCGCCCTGTTCGTTTCTAAGAAGCAATCCTTCCTCCAATTCGTGTTGCACGCTAAACCACACGACATGCGCGCGAAGCCCTTGCGCCCATGTTGCAGTCGTTTCGTCGTCCGCGTTCAAAATCGCCACATCACCGCTTGTTTGATTGCGAAAGATTCTGTGCTTGGCCGCCGCATAATCCGAAAATAATTCGTAGCGATCCATGTGATTCGGGGTCACGTTCAAACAAACTGCGATCTGCGGATGAAAGTCCACAATCGTCTCCAACTGAAAGCTCGAAAGCTCCGCCACCGTCCAACCGTCCTCGCGCGAAGATTCAACGAGAGAGATAAGCGGCGTTCCGATGTTGCCGCCAACCTGCGCATTGATTCCTGCGCCTTTCAATAACTCTCCGATCAAAGTCGTCGTCGTCGTCTTGCCGTTCGTGCCTGTAATGCCGATGATGCGCCCGCGCAAAAATCTGCTTGCCAATTCAACTTCACCGATTACTTCCGCGCCCGCTCGATCCGCATACCGAGCCGTAATACTTTTCGTCGGCACGCCCGGACTTAAAACAACCAACTCGACTTGATCCAGCAACCACGACGGCGCGTCGCCCGCAATCAAGCCAACACCATTCGCTTTCAATTCGGCTGCGTCATCAGGCCATTCTTCAAGCGGCTTGCGATCATTAAGCGCGACGACCGCGCCGCGTGCTGCCAAAAATCTCGCGCACGCAATCCCGCTGCGCGCCGCGCCGACCACCAGAACTTTTTTGCCTGCAACTTCCACAACTAAGAAATAGCCACAGAGACACAGAGGCACAGAGGTAAAACGAAGATGGAACAAGGAATGACGAAACAAGGAACGACAAAGTAAAACTTCCTCTTTCGTTTATCGTTTATAATCTTCTCGTTCATCATTTCTTTTCTCTGTGCCTCTGTGTCTCTGTGGCAAATTTCCTTATCGCAGTTTCAGCGTTGAAAGACTAAGGAGCGCGAACAAGATGGCGATAATCAAAAACCGGAACACGACTTTCGATTCACGCCAGCCGGACAACTCGAAATGATGATGCAGCGGCGTCATCTTAAAGAGTCTGCGTCCAGTCCCGCTGCTTCGCTTCGTCATTTTAAAGAACCCGACCTGCAACATCACAGACATAGCTTCGATCACGAACACGCCGCCGACCAACAGCAGCATGAATTCCAACTTCGTGAGCACTCCGATTGTCCCGATTGCGCCGCCGATGGCGAGGCTTCCGACATCGCCCATAAAAACTTCGGCGGGCGGCGCGTTGTACCACAGGAATCCCAGACTCGCGCCCGCCATCGCGCCGCAAAACACTGTTAACTCCGCGACCTCCGGGCGATGCACCAATCCTAAGTAACTCGCAAAGCGCGCATCGCCGATGATGTACGTGAAGGCCGTGAGCGCCGCCATCGCAATAAACGTGATACTGATTGCAAGGCCGTCCAATCCGTCCGTCAAATTCACAGCGTTCGATGAACCGAGCATCACGACGACGGCAAAGACGATGTACAGCCAAGGCCCTATGTAACTGATACTGCGCAGCGGGTCTTGCTCTGCCGTCGCTTTGAAAAACGGAATGTTGACGTTCCACGCGTAGTCCGTGAAAAAGTAAAGCACCGCCCACACACTGAGCGCGATAAGGAGTTGGAAAAGCAGTTTCTTTTTGCCGGTCAAGCCTAGGCTTTGCTTCTTTGCCATTTTCGCGTAATCATCGAAGAAGCCGATCAGCGCGAACCCGGTAGTCGCAATTAACACGATCCATATATAAAGACTGTCAAGCCGCGCCCACAGCAAAGTGGAAAGGATGACGCTGGCGATAATCAACACGCCGCCCATCGTCGGCGTGCCGCGCTTCGCCATGTGCGCCTGCGGCCCTTCTTCACGAATCTGCTGCCCGATGTTCCACCCTTTCAACGCGCGTATCACGCGCCCACCGAACAACAGCGAAATCAACAGCGCCGTGATCGAAGCGTAGGCCGTGCGAAACGTCACATACTGAAAAACGTTCAGCGCCTTAACGAGATACGACTCACCATCCTTCAAATGGTTGTAGAGCAACTCGTAAAAAAAGTAGTAGATCATCGAGCTAATTCGATTCGTCTTCGCCTGTCATTGGAAATCGCTCGCGCAAATGCGCCACGACTTTGTCCATACGCACGCCGCGCGATCCCTTCACCAATACTAAATCACCCTCGCGCACTTCTTTTTCAAGCGCGCTTGCCGCTTCCTCCGCGCTTTCAAAAAACTTTACATTTTCCGCCTTCATGCCTGCATCGCGCGCCGCTTCCGTCAACTCCCGCGCCAGCCCGCGCACGCCCCACAACACGTCGATTCCGTAATCGGCGATTGAGCGTCCCGCGTCCCTGTGCATCGCCGCGCCCTCCGCTCCTAGTTCCAGCATCTCGCCCGCAATAACGATGCGCCGCGCTCCTCCTGCGCCGCCTTCGGCAATCGTGCGTACCATGCTTAACAGCGAACGCGGATTAGAATTGTACGAATCGTCCACCATCGTGAACCCATGAACGAAATCCATTACTTCGCCGCGCATGTGCGGCGCAACTGCGGTGGCAAGAGAGCGCGCGATTTCTTCGGGCGCGATGTCGAGGACAGTAGCGACGGCAGATGCGGCGAGCGCGTTCATTAAATTATGTCGTCCCGGCATTGGAAGCTTCGCCTGTGCCTCGCCGAGCGGCGTCCGCAAATTAAAACTAAACTGCCCGAAATGCGACGCGTCAATATCTACGGCAGTCACGTCCGCCTCGTTCTCAAGGCCGAACGTCACGACGCGCCCTTTGTGTTTGTCGCGCATCCGAATCACAAGTTCGTCGTCCGCATTGAGCACTGCGACGCCCGACGGTTTCATGTTTGCGATAAGGTCTGACTTTTCATCCGCGATTGCTTGGAGCGAGCCTAGATATTCTAAGTGTACGGGCGCAACTAATAGTTCAACGCCGATGTCCGGCGGAGCGATACGGCAAAGCCGCGCAATCTCGCCGCGCGAAGACATACCCATTTCAAGCACTGCCATGTCGTAACCGTCAGGCGTGCGCCCGTCGCTCACCATCTGTAAGACGGAAAGCGGAAGCCCGAGGCCATTGTTGTAATTGCGCTCGCTTTTCAAAATTCTTTGACCGGCTGTCGCCAGCACATGCGCGGTTAAATCCTTTGTCGTCGTTTTTCCGGCGCTGCCCGTGATGCCGATAATCGGGCGCGCCCACGCTTCGTAAACCTTATGCGCGAGTTGCTGTAAGGCGGCAATGACATCTTCGACCAGCAGCAAACGGTCACTAAAACGCGTGAGATTCGCATCGCCTTCAACGCGGCTGCGGCGCGCAACTGCCGCGACAGCGCCACGCTCCAAAGCTTCACCGATAAATTCATGCGAGTCCGCGAAGGTGCCGTTGAAGCCCGCGCGCGTGTAGTCTTCCTGCAACAAAGCGAAGAACAATTCGCCCGTCGCAACGGAACGCGAATCAAGCGAGAAACCCTTTATCTCCGCTTCAAGCACATCTATGCTTGCTGCCGTGACGGAAGCATCCATTAGTGTCGCTGCCGTCTTCGTGTTCACCTCTTTTGGATTCCTCTATGCTCGCCTTGCATGTTCGCGCGCAATCCATCGCGGCTTGAATTGTTTTGCTCACTGACGATGCGCCCCGCTTCAACGTGCGTGCCGGATTTGTCTGCGACTCTTTTGGCGGCGCGTCCACGACGCAGGCGCGCACGGCACGCGGCAATGCCGAATCTCGATTCCTTTAACGCGGCCTCGCCTTCATTTTCCATTTTCGTCATTTAATTAATTGAGTTCGCCATAGCAATGATCGCCGTAACAATGCTTGCCGTCATTCGCTTCGCTTAAAGTCGATGCGGACAATTTGCCCTGCATCGAGTTCTGTTCCCGGCGCAGGATTCTGGCGCAGTGCGCGTCCTTCGCCGCGCGCTTCCAACTGCAAGCCGAGTTCTGCGCAAACACGCGCCGCATCGCGCACGCTGCGCCCGGAAAGGTCTGGCATCAGCACGGCGCGCTTTGTCGAAGCGGCATAAACAATTTCATTGACGCTCATGGCGTTTGACGCTTCCGAGACTTGCGGCAACGTTGCCTGTCTCGCTTCCGCTTCGCGCTGCAATTCTTCACGCGCCTGCGCTATCGCTTCGGCGGCGCGCGGCGACATTGCAACAGGATTCGGCGCGCCATGCTCCAGCTTCAAATCCGTATCCGGCGCAATGTTCAAATCCGGCAGAATGCCTTCGGCGATTTCACGAAAGACGGGCGCAGCGACATCGCCGCCGTGATATGAGCCGACGGGTTCATCAATGACCACGATGATAACCACCGCAGGATTTTCGACGGGCGCAAAGCCGACGAACGAGCCGATGAATTTCGTCTTCGAGTAAGTGTGCGTCTTCGGATCGATCTTCTGCGCCGTGCCTGTTTTCCCGGCTGCCGAATATCCGTTGAGTTGCGCGAGCTTCGCCGTGCCGTTCAAGGTCACGCCCTCGAGCATTCCGCGCAGCGCCTTCGCCGTTCCCGCGCTCACCACGCGGTGCGCTTCCGGCGTTGTTTGAAATACCGTTGAGCCGTCCTGCGCCTGAATCTCGCGCACCAGATGCGGCGCGACACGCACGCCGTCGTTGGCGAGCGCGCCGTAGGCCGCAGCCATCTGCAAAGGCGTCACGCCGACTTCCTGTCCAATCGCAATCGAACCCATCGAACTCGGTTGCCAGCGCGCGACAGAGCGCACAAGCCCTGCTGTTTCGCCCGGCAACTCAATGCCCGTGCGCGAGCCGAAACCGAAGCGCGTGATAAAGTCGTACATCGAATCATCGCCGACGCGAAGTCCTAATTTAATCGCCGCAACATTGCTCGACTTTGCGAGCGCATCAATCAAAGTCAAAGTGCCGAAAGGTTTATGATCGTGTACAAGGCGTCCGGCGACGGTGATTGCGCCCATCTGACAATCAATCTTGTCTTCGGGCTTCGCCAGACCTTTTTCAATGGCGGCAGAATACGCGACGATCTTGAAAGTCGAACCCGGCTCGTAGATATTTTGCAGCGCGCCGTTGGCGCGTGACTCCGTTTGTGCTGTGCGCGCGTCGTTCGGATCGAAGCTCGGCGCGTTGGCGAGCGCGAGCACGTCGCCCGTGCGCGGATCAAGGACAATAGCGGTTGCAGATTTCGCGTTCGTGCGTGCAAGCGCCGAAGCGAGCGCCGTCTCCGCGCGATACTGAATCATTTGATCGATGGTCAGCACGACGGTCTGTCCCGGCTTCGACTGCGCTTCGAAACTCTGGTAAGAGCGGCGATGCGCATCCGTTTGAACAAAGACTCTGCCCGCTTCGCCGCGTATGCGCGCGTTGTAAAATTGTTCGACGCCGCCCAAGCCTGTTTCATCTAGGCCGACAAAGCCGAGCACGTGCGCCGCGAGCGATCCGTTCGGATAAAAGCGCTTCGGCTCGCTCAGTGAATGAATGCCCGGCAACTCCAGCGCACGCACTTTCTCTGCCTGCTCCGCATCCAGCTTGCGCGCGATCCATTCGAACTTTCGATTCGCGCTTTGTGCTTCCTTCAAACGCGACGATAGAGCATCCGGGTCGAGGCCGATGACGGAGGCGAGGCGTTTCGCTGCGTCGTCTGCGTCTTCGATGTCCGACGGAACTGCGAAGAAGGATTCTGTTTCGATACTGCGCGCAAGGTCGCGCCCCGTCCGGTCAACCACCAACCCGCGCACGGGACTTGTTTGCGCAACGCCCTGCTGCTGCGCGCGCGCTCTCGCCTTTAACCATTCATGCTGCGCGGCCTGCAAATAAACTAGGCGCACGCCGATGATGAGCATCCAGAAAACGAGTGTGAAAGCGACGACGAGTATGCGACGACGCGAAAAATCCGGGCGTGCTTTCGATGTAGGAGTGGAGCGTGCGGGCATCTTTCGTTGGGCTTGCCTTCTGTATAACTAACGTGTGCGGCTTCCGGTTATTCGTGTTGGAGCCTGATTGACTGCTTGAGGGAGAAACCTGACTCTGCAAGAGGCGCGCTCCGGGAAAGTAAAGACACGCGCGAAAAAAGGGGGCGACAAACATTCTGCGAAAGTCTGTTAAATACAAAAGTCCGCCAACAACTTCGCTGCCAACTTCGCAGCTCAACGACGCATTGCAACGGAAGCGCTGACGAACGCGGGAGAGACGTGGGGCAAACTTCGCTCGACTTTCTGCGCGCTGATAATCTGCGCAGCTAATGCGGGTTGCATTCCGATTTCGCGCGCTGCCGCTTCGAGCCTTGAAGGAGTCGCGGCCTGTTCGCGCGCCAGCAGCAAAGCCGCCTGCTGATCGAGCAAGCGCGCTCGCTCGCGGCGCAGTTGCTCGCTTTGATAGCCGTAATGAACGGCTGTGAAGTGTCGTCCCGCCGCGAAAACGAATCCGCCAGCCAGCACAAGACCACATAAAAGCAGCGTCAAAAGTCGCGCCAGCGCGCTTGTGTCACGCTCGCGATGGATAGCATTATTTATTCCGTTCGGCGGCAATCTCTTCATCACTCGTACTCTCCGGCTTTATCGAAAACTTACTTACGTTCCTTCGGCAACTCAATTCTCAAACTCATCATGCGAAGATTCATGCACGGATTCATCGTTTCCAAATTTGCCGCTCTCAATCTCTGCTCCGCCGAGTTTGCGGCAGGCTCGCAACTTGGCGCTGCGCGCGCGCGGGTTCAACTTAATCTCCGTTTCGTTTGGCGCGAGTGGACGGCGCGTCAAAATCTCTACGGCGCGTCTCGCATGACACACGCACATCGGAGCCAGACGCGGCGGGCATTCGCAGTAGCCTGCCAGACGACGCAAGGTGCGCTTAACGATGCGGTCTTCCAGTGAATGAAAACTAATCGCGCAAAAGCGTCCTTCGGGAATTAAAAGATCAATGGCCGTTTCGACGAAGCCAGCCAAGTTTTCAAGTTCATCGTTGACGGCGATCCGCAGCGCTTGGAATGTTCGCGTCGCCGGATGCACCGCACCGTGATCTTTCTTTTTCCGCGATCCGTAAGCGCGCGCGACGAGTCCGGCCAATTCCATTGTCGTCTTGATGGGCTGCCCTGCCTCGCGCTTTTCAATGATCCAACGTGCGATGCGCCGCGAACGCCTTTCCTCGCCGTATTCGTAGATAATGCGCGCTAATTCTTCTTCCGGTAAGCGTTCGAGCAACGCGGCGGCGGTCTCTTCGTCGCCTTCCGCATTCATACGCATGTCGAGCGGCGCATCATGCCGGAAACTGAACCCGCGACTCGCCGTATCGAGTTGCAAAGAGGAAACGCCCAGATCGATCAGCACGCCGCTAACATCGCTTGCCTTCGCTTCATTCACGACGCGCGCGAGGTCTTCAAAGTTTGCGTGCGTTGCGATGAAGCGTACACCGAAGCGCGCCAGACGATTCGTCGCATAAGCAAGCGCTTCACGGTCGCGATCAATCCCGATCACGCGCGCCGTAGCGGACGCTTCGAGAATCGCTTCACTGTGCCCGCCAAGCCCGAGCGTGCCGTCAATGAAAAGGCCACCGCGTTCGGGCGCGAGAAACCGGATCGTTTCCTGTAGCAACACAGGGCGGTGCGGCGCGCTCATCCCCCCCATAAGCGCAGAAGTCATCGCCACCGCCCTGTGATCTTGTTCAAAGAACAGAAAATCGTGAATCGTAAACCGTGAATCGTAAATCGTCCAAGCATGGCAACGAACTTTTATTTGCTAATTTCTTTACTAATCAACTTATCAATGACTGCCACCACTATTGCTTCCGCTCAAATGCCGAGACTCGCCATCGCCGCTTCGTCTGCTTCCGTATATGGATCGGAGACGAGGCGCTGTTGAAATTTTTCCAACTCCCAGACTTCCATGTACGTCAGGTAGCCGAGCACCGCCACTTCGCCGACGACTCCGGCGCTTTTACGCAAAAGCGGATGAACGAGTATGCGTCCTTGCCCGTCCAACGTCGTTTGCTGTCCGTAATAGTTTGTGCGGTCAAGAAACTTCCGGCGCGCCGTGTCCATCGAGGGCAAAAGCGCGAGCCTAGACTCGATGGCTTCCCACTCCAGCAAAGGATAAATTCGCACGCATTCTCCCGATAAACTCGTCACGTAAAACTCGCCGCCATGCTTTTCCTCGATCAGACGGCGAAACGAGGTGGGCACTTTGAGGCGTCCCTTCGAGTCAATGTGTGCCGTGTAATTTCCTCGCAACATAGCCTTAGTGCGAACCGCTCCCGACACATACTGCTTAAACCTTAGTGTAAAACTTTAACGTTTGACCTCAAGCTTATCAATAAAGCCCACTTCCAGCCACTTTTTACCACCCGTCGCGCATACTACGCCCGTCCATAAACGTGTGTCAAGAAGAAAAACAATGTCGAACAAAAGAATCTTAAGCACGATTTGGTGTAGTAATTCAATGGACAGCGATTGATTAAGCATACGGTGCGGATGAAGGCCGAAGACAAAGATGCGGCAAAGCGGATTTCTATTCACAATTCAGCTTTTCCGTTTCCGCTTTCCCTTTTCGCTTTTCATCATTCGCCTTTTGCCTTTCCACGCCATACTGTATAGTGGCGCGCCGTGTGGCAACCTAAGCTCTACTTTATAAACTCCCGGCAAAAGGCAGATTTCGTGTAGATGAGCGCGGGCGGATTGTTTTTCTTCGGCGTGCTGGCGGCGCTGGCAAATTTGCTGGGCGGAATGCTGCTCGCCTCAAAAGCGGCGCAGCGTCTCGATCAGCGCTTTCTCAAATATCTCGTCGCACTCGGCGCAGGCTTTATGCTCGCTGCCATCTTTATTGAGATTCTACCGGAAACAATCGCGATCTGGGTAAATGGGCGCACAAACGACGCGGCGGCGCAAAGCGTGATGGGCGCGATGACGCTGCTGCTCGCGGGCTATTTATTAATACAGCTTTTCGAGCACACCATCGCGCCGCATTTTCATTTTGGCGCGGAAACGCACCCCGAACATGTGCTGCGCCCGTCGGCGGCGTATACGGCAATCGGCGGCCTCGTCATACACAGTTTTTTCGACGGCGTTTCAATTGCCGCCGCCTTTCTCGTCAATTACAAAGTAGGATTGCTCGTCTTCATCGCAATCCTGCTGCACAAAGTGCCGGAAGGCTTTACCGTCGCCTCGATTATGTTGGCTTCAGGGCGTTCGGCGCGGCGCGCATTGACGGCGACATTGATAGTCGGTGCGGCAACGTTCGCGGGCGTCGTCAGCGTCGCGTTGCTGCAAACGAAAGTCGGAACGCTGGTCGCTTATGCGCTGCCCTTTTCTGCTGGCGTCACGCTCTATGTCGCCGCGAGCGATCTGATACCGGAAGTCAATCACAAAGAAGAAAAGAACCCTGTGGTCTCAATCGTCGTATTTGTCGGTGTTGCGCTTTTTTATTTACTGCATCGTTTGATTGAAGGATAAGCTTGCCTCGAAAGCAGCAGACAAAACTCTTTTCGATCTTGCGCAAGCGCGCAGTGAAGAAGTTTGATAAGATTCTTTTTAATATGGTCGTTTCTGTGAAACAAAGTCATCGTTCGTTAAGTTTGCTTGCGGCGCTCCTCTTTTGTCTGGCGGGGTGCGTGACCGGCGCTCGTGCGCAAACAACTGCACAGCCGCCGATTCCGCAGCCCAATCCGCCGCGCCTCGTCGTCGATTACGCAGACGTTATCGATTCTGCGACAGAGCAGCGCATGGAGACGATCCTCGAAAATCTACAGCAGCGCGCGGGCATTGAATTCGCCGTAGTGACGGTCAAAACAATCGGTGACCGTGACGTTTTCGATTACGGATTGGCGATAGCGCGCGGCTGGCATATCGGCCCTGCCAATGGAGAGAAAGAGGGATTGCTACTGCTGGTCGCCGTTGACGATCACAAATACAACATACAGGTCAGCAGGCATCTCGAAGGAGATTTGCCGGACGGAATGACCGGCGAAGTCAATCGTCGTATGCGCCCGGCCTTCCGCGAAGGCGACTACGGGCGTGGCTTGACGGAAGCGGTCAATACATACGTCGCGACGCTCGGCAAAGCGCGCGGCTTCAGCATCGAAGGCATAGATCAAAGCTATGCTTACAGCGGCGCGCCCACACAGGAATATCGCTCTGCACGTCGTGGTGGCGGCATCTCGCCGTGCGCGATAATTTTCATCATCGCCATCGTTTTGATTTTTCTCATGGCGAGCAGAGGACGCGGAGGAGGCGGTGGCGGAGGCGGCTGTTTGAATCTATTGCTGCTTAACTCTTTGCTCAACAGCGGCGGATCAGGTGGCGGATGGGGTAGCGGCGGCGGATGGGGCGGGGGGGGTGGCGGCGGAAGCAGCGGTGGTGGAGGGTTTGGCGGCTTCGGAGGCGGCGGCGATTTCGGCGGCGGCGGATCAAGCGGCAGTTGGTAGTGAAATTAAAGTAGGAATCAGGACGGCCGAAGTATAGATACTTTTTATACGGATAAAATACAGATGGTTTCTCCAACAACACGAAACAGCTTGAATCACTTTGTCGAAGATTTGCGTGCGACGCACGGTGACAATCTTGCCTCTGTGGTGCTCTACGGCTCGGCGACGATTGTGAGCGAAGACAGCGAACTGTCTTCGGAAGTCAATCTATTGATTGCGCTCAATCGCATTACGCCGGAAGATTTGCGGCTGGCGCAAGCGCCGATTCGCGGATGGCAGCGTCTCGGACATGCCGTTCCGGTTTATTTTACCTTCGCGGAACTATCCGACGCTGCAGACGTATTTCCAATAGAGTTTCGCCAGATGGAGCGCGCGCGTGTTGTGCTCTACGGTAGCGATCCGTTTGAATCGGTTGAACTCTCGGACGTAAATTTGCGGCATCAAACTGAATACGAACTCCGAAGCAAATTGATTCAACTGCGAAGGCATTACATTCCGGCGAGCGTGTCTGCTGAAAAACTTTCGCAGCTAATGAACGACAGCCTTGCGACCTTCAGTAAATTCTTTCGTCCCGTGCTGATGTTAAGCGGTGTCGAGCCACCCGTCGCCAAAGCGGACTGCGTGCGCGCCGCTGTAAAAACATTGCACCTCGACGCCGTGCCGTTCGAGCGGATCATGGACTTGCGCGATGATCGTGCAAAAGCTTTAACGGACATTGAAGCGAACAATCTTTTCGCCGCTTACTTAACGCAGATCGAGCGCGTCATTGAAATCGTTGACCACATGCCGGGCGCGGACGGCGCGGAGAATAGCGCAACGCCGTGACACGACAGGCGCTTGAAGTATGGTCGGACTTAAGGCTTAATGATGCGAACATTTTCAGCATCTAAACAAATGAATTTAATTCTCATTTCGATATGGAGAAAATAAAAATGAATAAAAGAAGAATATTGCTGCTAGCTTCCGTAATTCTGATGTCTGTGGCGGCAAGCGGTTGTGGCTACAACACGCTTCAGACCAAGCAGCAGAACGTCAAAGCGAGTTGGTCAAACGTCGAGAGCCAGCTTCAGCGGCGCTCTGATTTGATTAACAATCTTATCGAAACGGCTAAGCTTGCGGGCGTGCAGGAACAAGAAGTCTTCGGCCAGATAGCGCAGGCGCGTTCGCAACTTTTGAATGCGACGAGCGCGCAACCGCAGGGCGAGAACGGTGACAAATCGCCGGAACAAAAAGAGGCTGTCATTAACGCCAACAACAGTTTCGGCGGAACAATCGGCAGGCTGCTTTCGCTGCAGGAAAACTACCCGCAACTGCGCTCACAGGAAAACTTTATGAAAGCGCAGGACGAAGTGGCTGGAACCGAAAATCGTATTGCCACATCACGCAAGGACTACAATGACGCCGCACAGGATTACAACACGTCGCGCGGCAATTTTCCGATGGTTATCGCCGCCAAGCTCTACGGCTTCAAAGAAGAGCCGTATTTCAAGGCCGATGAAGGCTCACGTCAAGCTCCAAGAATCAACTCCGAATCGCTACGCCGGAATCAAAGCAACACGGGCGCAAAATAACTTTATTGGAGAGCCATCGCGCATTTCAAAACTCAGCGCGTTAGCATAAAAGAAAAGGCCGCTTGCATGTCGGATGCAAGCGGCCTTATTCTTAAGTCTCCAAACTTTACGAGCGAAATCTTAAGGCTTACGGCTGTTCGTTCTTAATCGCCGAGTTTGCGATCTTCGTGAGCGTTTCTATTTTGGCGGCCTTAATGCCGACTGTGTAACGATAGCCGTCCTGCTTCCAACTCAAGGTTGAATCCGTGCAATTAGCGCCGCACGTCGCGTCAAGAAAATAACCGGTGATGCCTTTCGCTAACTTCACAGCTTTGCCTTTCAAACGTCTGGCATTCGATGCGACGGTTTGACCTGCGACGAATCCGTAGCGGTAGGCGTTTCCACCATTGCATTCGGGATCGAACGCAAGCTGCACTCCGTAACTCGCGGGCGTCGCTGATTCGACAATCGCATACAGCCTGTTAGTTTCATTTTCCGTGGCGAGATATGTCGGCAACCGTAGCGACACACGGGTCTTTTTCTTGAGCGATGGCAGAACGCTTTGAAAAATCGTTTTGTCATCGAAAGACCCTTGCGCAATGGGTTGCTGCGTGCCGTAGCTCAGAGTCGGCGCGAACAAAACGAACAATAGAAATAAACTTGTGAGAAGTCTCATGTCTTTGCCCATGAAAGTTAAAAGCATAAAGCGATGAATTTAGAATCCGCGCGAACTGCACATCGCGCAGTGATCGCAGGGTTTGCCGCCCGGTTCAAGCTCGCATGTTTTCGCGTTCTCGAAAAAGTCCACGAGTTCGGAAACCGCCGAGGCTTCGTCAATTCCGAAACGTTCCACACTCGGATGCGTCGCCGGAACATACACGCCGCTTAAGAATGGCGCGCGCGGTTGCGGCGAAGCGGGCGGCGATGTTTGCGTATTGAATTTAGAATTCGCGGGAATGGTTTGTTCGTTGAAACTCGCGTTCTTCGTTTTCACCGCAGCAGCGCAATCGTCGTCGTGCGTGATGTGCGATTCGACGTGCGCGAGCCGCGTTTGTAGTTCGCGCAAAGTTGCGCGTAGTTCCGCCACTTCGCCTGTGGACTCGCCTGTTTCTTTACGGCCTGTATCCGCTGCAACGTGTTGTTGTGACAGGCGGCGCGCGATACGTTCCGCGATAAGGCGCGATTGGTCTTGCTCTTTGCCCTCAACACTCATCCGGCTTCATCCTTTGCTTCGTCCGGCAGTAAATCAACTCTGTCCACTATGCCGACGATTGCCGAATCAATCGCCGCGCCCGCTTCCTTCGTCGCCGCCGTCGAAGCGCCCCAGCCTTCCTGTACGATCAACACCATATCGCCCGCGCCCGCGTCCACCGAATCGAGCGCCAAAAGCGTTGCGCCCGTTTCAGTGCCTTCGAGTGTCACAGGCTGGCAAAGCATAATCCGCGCGTCTTTGTAACGCAGATTCTTCTGCGTTGCGACCACGTTTCCGAGCACACGCGCTAAAATCATTTTCTCGAATTGCTGTTCAAAACATGCGCGTCCGAATCCACTATGCCGACGATGGTGCAATCCGTCGGCGTGTCTTCGCGCTCGAACGGAAAGCTCGCTTCCTTGCCGCGACACCAGAACACCAACTCGCCCACGCCCGCGCCGACGGCATCAACGGCGACGAGCGGCGCGCCCTGCGGCTTCAAAGCGGCGTCGAGCGATTGCACGATGAGCAGCGTGCGCCCTTCGAGCGAATCATTCTTCACCGTCGCCACAATTGTTCCGATGACGCGCGCTAATTGCATAACAGATAATGAATCGTCAGTCGCTCATCACGTCTACCGTATCGATGACACCGACAATGGCAGCGTCAATGGGCGCGTCTTTCATGCCTTGCGCGAGGCGCGCGCTAGAGCCTGCGACGACCAGCACGCGTTCGTGAAAGCCTGCGCCGACGGTATCGACGGCGACCACGTAACCGCTTGCTTCCGTGCCATCCAAGTTGAGCGGGCGCACGACGAGCAGCTTTTTTCCCGTCAGCCGTTCATCCTTTTGCGTGGAAACGACAGTGCCTAAAATACGCGCGATAATCATCGCTTAATGATTGCCGTTACCGATGGGCAAGGCGTCGTCAACGCTTCCGTGCGGGCGCGGAATCACATGCACGCTGACGAGTTCGCCAACGCGACGCGCGGCAGCAGCACCCGCGTCCGTCGCCGCCTTGACCGCCGCGACATCGCCGCGCACAATCGCCGTCACAAATCCTGCGCCGATTTTTTCGTAGCCGACGAGCGTCACGTTGGCGGCCTTAACCATCGCGTCCGCCGCTTCGATCATCGCCACCAAACCCTTGCATTCCACCATACCGAGTGCTTCTTGCATTAAATTTTCTCCTATGTCGCTGTTATCAAGTGATAAATCATTGGAGCATTTGAGATGTAAATCTCGATGTAAAATCCTCGAACTTCAAATCCCGTGCCAATAGATTACTACGATCTTTGCAATCGTGCTGCTTCGCTCAATAGTTCTACTAACTCTTCGCGCGTTAAGTTAATTTTGCCCGCGCCGTTTGACAAAGCTTTTGTTGCGCCGTTCGATTTCGACGAGACTTGCACAGCATCGTTCGTCGCGCAGGTAAACTGCGTTTCGTGCAAGTAACCGCATGATTGGCAGCGCGCGTTTTCGCTTAAGTAACCGGCCTTTTCGCGGACGTTGATGAGCTTTTCAATCGCGTCAACGGGAAGACTTCTGGAGCCACCGAGCAGGCGCGAGAGAATCGTGATCTTCGCCGTGTGCTCCAGAGTTTCGAGACGGTCAAAGGCCTGCCACACGTCCGCGCCGTAAGCGACTGCGCCGTGATTCGCCATCAGAAGCGCGTTGTGGTGTTTTACAAGTGGCTGCATCGCGTCGGTTAATTCACTCGTCGAAGGAGTGCCGTAATCGGCGAGCGGCACGCAACCGAGAGTTAAAATCACTTCCGACAAAACCGGCTGGTCAATCGCAAGTCCGGCGACGGCGAAGGCCGTTCCATTCGGCGGGTGCGCGTGGCAGACGGCTTTGACATCCTCGCGCTCTCGATAAATCAACAGGTGCATCAAGAGTTCCGACGATGCGCGTTTGTCGTTAAGCGGCTTGCCTTCGATGTCCGTCAGCGCAAGCGAGTCTTCGGTCATGCGCCCCTTCGATATTTGCGTCGGCGTCGCAAGGATGCGCCCGTCGTTTAGACGCACGCTGATATTGCCGTCCGAAGAAACAACGTAGCTGCGTTCATACAACAATTGTCCGACGCGCACAATCTCGCGCCGCGCAGTCTGTTCATCCATTAAACTTCTCAATACAAATTGAAGACATACTCGATTGTCACATACTGCGACACGGCGCGCCCGTCTTTCATCGCGGGCGTAAACTCGATTTGACGCGCGGCATCAATCGCTTGCCCGGTTAAGCCGAACGGCAATCCGCTGATAACTTCAACGTTCGTCACTTCACCGGACGATGAAAGAATCGCGCGTAAACGTACCGATCCCTGAGTCTCATTTTGCCGCGCTTCCGCAGTATAGTTCGCGGCAGGTTTAGACAGTAGTCTAGCCTTTTCCGTTACTTCGCTGCTACGGAATACATTTGTTGGAGCAGTGTTTTCAAGTTGTCGTTGCGGCGGCTTAACAACTAAAAGCGTGGTGCTCTGATGATAAAGTATAGGAGCGAACAAATATACGAGTGCCGCACCGAAGATTAAGGTTAATAGAAACGGCAAAACTCTTTTAAGTAAATTCATCGCAAACATTTCCTTTCCGATAACGGATTAGAGCGGACTGTTTTCAAATTTCTCGTCTTCTAATTTTTCGACGCGGGCGCGCAGATTGAATGAATCATTGACCAGAGTTCTCATGTGGGTATTCATCGCGCCGAGCGTATGTTCGATTTCCTTCAAACGCGCGTGGACGCCTTCCCAGATCGGGCGCGTGTCATGAAGGCGCGCATCAACTTTTTCTTCAAGCACGGTTAAGCGAGCGTTGAGTTGCTGAACTGTCGCCAGTAATTGCGCGTTGAACTCACGCTGTGCAGCAAACTCGGCTAAAACGCGTTCCTCGAATGGATTTGAGCCGGGTAATTTTTTCGTGGTGTCTTCGTTCACGGCAACTCCTTTGTACCGCTTCGCAATTCCTGTTCTTCACGTTGCGCGATTTCTTCGTATGGAAGAATGCTGCGCGGGTTGGTGACGCAGGTGATCTGCGGGCGCGTGAGAAAGTACGATAGGCTCTCCAGCGAGATTGTCAAGTCAACGGTTTTGACTTTGACGCCGAGCCGCGCATGAAGACGCACGGGCGCGAAATTCAACACGGCTTTGATGCCCGCCGACATCACTTGATTCAAAACTCTCTGCGCGACGCGCGCAGGCACGGCGATAACAGCCACATCTATCTTTTCATCACTCACGACACGCGCGATCTTTCGCACGTCGTGTACAAGAATGCTATCCGCGCCGTTTGGCCTGACACTGCGCCCGATTTTTTCTTTGTCGTTGTCGAAGAGTGCGACGACTGTAAAATTCGACGACGTGAAGCCGTTGTAATTGGCGAGCGCCGTGCCCAAGTTTCCTGCGCCGATAATGCCGACGCGACGCGCTGTGTCGAGGCCGAGAATGTTTGTGATCTGCTGGCGCAATTCTTCGACAAAGTAGCCGACGCCGCGCACGCCGAACTCGCCGAAGTGCGCGAGGTCTTTTCTGATCTGCGCCGAATTCAAATTGAATTGGTCGGCGAGCGCCTGCGAGGAAATAGTCTTGATCCCGGCGGCTGTTAAAAGATTGAGACAACGCAAATAGACGCTCAAGCGATTCGTCGTCAGCTCTGATATTTTTTCCGATTTCATTGGGTGGCTCTCTTCCGTGCAAGGTTTATTATAACGCGGACAGGCGCTTGCGGAAAGAGACTTTCGCCGAAAGCGCCGTCCGGTGTTCTCTTTATATAGAATGCCGAAACACGCCCGCGCGTTGCCGAAAGCGCGCGGCATCAACTACAATTCGCTCTTGCATGAGAACGCTCCCGAAATTCTTTTCTACGTGTTTCAATAATCAATGATTGCACATTTATCCGGCACTCTACTCGTCAAACAGGCGACTTCCGTGATTATAGATGTCGGCGGCGTCGGCTATGAAGTGACGATTCCGCTCTCGACCTTTTACGATCTCGAAGACGCGGGCGCGCTTGTTTCGCTTCGCATTTACACGCACGTCCGCGAAGACGTTTTGCAGCTTTACGGTTTCAAGACGGCGCGCGAACGCGAGCTATTCTTGCGGCTGATTTCCGTCACAGGCATCGGCCCGAAACTCGGCATTGCGATGATCGGCATTATGAGCGCGGACGAAATGATTGCCGCCATTCGCACGGACAATCTCGCGCGGCTGACTTCGATTCCCGGCGTCGGCAAAAAAACTGCGGAGCGAATCGTCATCGAATTGCGCGACAAAATCGCCGCCCTTTCGTCGCCCGCGCTCGAAGAAGAATTCGCATCGCAAACCGGAAAGAACGCGCGTGAATCCGAAGACGCCGTGCGCGAAGACGCTCTTTCGGCACTGCTCAATCTCGGCTATCAAAAAGCCGCTGCCGAGAAAGCCATCAACACCGCCATGCAGGAAGGCGGCGACATTTCCGTGCAAGTCATTTTGCGCCGCTGCCTGCGCACGCTGGCGAGAGGGTAAAGAAGCAAAGGCAAAATTATGGCAAAGATAAGAAAACTATTTTTACTATCATTGTTGTTGCTTGCTATGGGCAGCGTCTGGAACTGTTTTGCTCAAGCGAAGAAATCCACGGGCGAGAGTAAAATAGTTGCTGTTCCGGCCACGTCCGTGCGGCCTGCGGCAGGTTTTTCCATAGGTTTTCGCCTAATACCCAGATTGAGCATGGACGCAAGCCCGGTAAAAATGACGGCGTTGAAAAGCGACGCGCCTCTTATGTTGTCGAATGTCGAGGTGGAAAATCTCTCCGCGAAAGAAGTTCAATCCGTCAGATTCGACTGGTATCTCTTCGAGGGGCTAACATCGAAGTCTGTGATTAAACAGGGACGAACGAAGCTGGTTAAGACAAAGAATTTTCAAGCTAATGAGAAAAAACTTGTGAAGTGCCCGCTTCCGTCCTTCGATCAGATGTTTAGTAGTTTAACTAAAAACGGTTACATCTCAGGCAAGTACTTTGTTGAACCGGTTGTCGGCGAGGTGGTGTATGCGGACGGCACTAAGTGGCAACGAGATGATAAAGCGAATCCAGATAAAGCTACTCCCTGAGGCCGCACCGGTGAATCTATAGTTTCTTATCTTCTATGTCGGAAGAATTAGAGCCAGCCAACGCGCGCGACGCGAACGTGATGGACGACGAGCAGCAATTTGAATTGTCTTTGCGCCCGGCGCGGCTCGCCGAATACATCGGGCAACGGCGTGCGACGGACAACTTGGGCATCTTCATCAAGGCTGCGCTCAAGCGTCGTGAAGCGCTTGACCATGTGCTTTTGAGCGGCCCGCCGGGACTCGGTAAAACCACGCTCGCCAACATCATCGCCGCAGAGATGGGCGCGGAACTGCGTTCGACTGCTGGCCCCGTGATCGAAAAGGCCGGAGACCTCGCGGCGCTCTTGACCAATTTGCAGGAAGGCGATGTGCTTTTCATAGACGAGATTCATCGCCTTAATCCTGCCATCGAAGAAGTGTTGTATCCGGCGATGGAGGATTACCAGCTCGATTTAATGATCGGGCAAGGAACGGCGGCGCGCTCCATCAAATTGGATTTGCCGAAGTTCACTTTAGTCGGCGCAACCACTCGCGCAGGTCTTATCACTGCTCCGCTTCGCGGGCGCTTCGGCATTCCGCTTCATCTGGATTTTTACAGCCACGATGATCTTGAAGTCATCGTCAATCGTTCGGCAGATATTCTCGGCGTGCAGATTGACGAAGGCGGCGCGAAGGAAATTGCGAAGCGCGCGCGAGGCACACCGCGTATCGTTAATCGCTTGCTGCGGCGCGTGCGCGATTATGCCGAAGTGGATTACGAAGGACACATTACGCGCGATGTCGCCAATGACGCGCTCAACCGCATGGAAGTTGACACTTACGGCCTCGACGAAGTTGACCGCAAATTGCTGATGTCGATCATCGAAAAATTCGGCGGCGGCCCCGTCGGTCTCGGCACGATTTCCGCTTCGATTCATGAAGAAAAGGATTCCATCGAAGAGATCATCGAACCGTACTTGATTCAAATCGGATTTCTCAATCGCACACCGCGCGGGCGCATGGTGACGCGCCATGCTTACGAACATTTCGGCATTGCGCCGCCGCTGGCAAGACCCGGTCTGTTCGATTCCGCGTAAATCGTTCGTCCGAACTCAGGCAAAATCATCTGGCAAAATTCGTATCGCAGTTCTCTCGCATGATTCGTCGCATATTCTTTTCTGCCTTCATGGTACTTGTTTAGCGCTGCCTGTATGAAACAGTTCCGGCAATTTACGCGTGGTTCGTTCGGCGTGCGCAATCGCGCGCCTTGGCTTTCGATGCTCGCGCACGCCTTTCATCAATTTCATGAAAACGATCTTTATACGTCCGCCGCCGCGATGAGCTATTTCGGATTGCTGACGCTTTTTCCAGCGTTACTATTGATGCTGGCGGTAAGCAATTCGTTTGAGACGGGAAGCGAAATGCTGGCGCGCGTAATGCAGGTGTACCCGGGTTCGGCGGAGTTTTTGCGCTCGACGATTCGCTCGCTCTCCAATCTCGGAACGAGCGTGATTGTTAGCTGCGTATTCGTCGTGCTGTGGGCTGGCTCTTGGGTTTTCGCTGTCATCGAGCGCGCCCTCAATCGTATCTGGAACACACGCTCGCGTGCGTTTCTGCATGGGCGCGCGTTGACGCTCGGCATGATCGGCGGCGTCGGCTTGCTGCTGTCAATGTCTGTGCTGGCAACTTCGGTGCTGGTCGCTCTGCAACAATTAGCGGGGCATCTTTCGCCGCGCGCGCTGCAACGCGTGACGTTTCTCGCGCTGGCGGGAAGTTGGTTCTGGCAGACGGTGTTTGCCATTGCGAGCATCCTCGTCACAATGATGCTTTTCACGCTCGTCTATCGTTTCATGCCGAACGCGAGCGTAAGTTTGCGTGATACTTTGCCGGGCGCGCTCGTCGGCGGGCTGCTCTGGGAAGCGGCGAAATACGTCTTCGCGTGGAGCCTGCATTATTTTCATTACGATCAAATTTACGGCTCGGTGGGCGCAGTCGTCGCGGTGCTCACATGGGGATATTTTTCGAGTTTGATTCTTCTTTTCGGCGCGCAATTAACAGCCGTCTTTCATTACGAACATCCGGCGGAACAAACAACCATTGTGGCGGCGGATTCAATCGCGCAAACAAACGCAACGGCAAACGCCGCGCCGCACGCATCGTCTTCGTCTCACTTGTCCTGACGCTCGTGTTAGCCGCAAGGCACAGCAAAGTACAACCAGCGCGCACGAAATCTTTTATGCGTATCGCCGATTTCGATTACGACTTGCCCGCCGAACTGATTGCGCAGCGCCCGCTCGAAAAGCGCGATGCGGCGCGAATGCTTGTGCTCGACAAAGCGCAGCACACGTGGCGCGATTCGCAATTCGCGGAGTTGCCAACGCACGTTTGCGCGGGCGATGTCGTCGTCGTCAATAACACACGCGTGTTTCCGGCGCGGCTCGTCGGCACGCGCGAACCGACGGGCGGGCGCGTCGAATTATTTTTGGTACGCGAATCGGATAAAGGCGAGTGGGAAGCCTTAACGCGTCCGGCGAAAAGATTGCAAAAGAACACGCGCCTTTCCTTCGGGAACAAACTGCGCGCCGAAGTCATCGAAGTCATGGATGAGGGACGCCGCCGCGTGCGCTTCGACCACGCAGAATCCTTTGATGCGTTGCTCGAAGAACTCGGACAAACGCCGCTTCCGCCGTACATCAAACGCGACCAACGCATCGTCACAGCCGACGCCGGACAAGCGAGCGAAGCAGCGAATGACCGCGCGCGTTATCAAACAGTTTACGCGCGCCACAGCGGAGCGATTGCCGCGCCGACTGCCGGATTGCATTTTACAACCCGTGTGATTGATGAACTCGCGGCGCGCGGCGCGCACATTGTCGAAGTCACGCTGCATGTCGGCTACGGCACGTTCGAGCCTGTTCGCGCCGATCATATTGATGAACACAAAGTCGCGCCGGAGCGTTGCGAAATTACAATCGAAGCGGCGCGAAAAATTAACGACGCGCGCGCGCGGGGAAATCGTATCTTTGCAGTTGGCACGACCACAGTGCGCGCACTAGAATCGGCGTTGGACGATGATGGACTTGTTCGAGCGGGCGCGCGTGAAGCGAATCTGACGATTACGCCCGGCCACAGATTTCAGGTGGTGAACGCGCTTTTGACAAATTTTCATTTGCCGCGCTCGTCCCTTTTGCTGCTCGTCGCGGCATTCGCCGGACAAGATTTCGCGCTCCAAGCTTACCGTCACGCCGTCGCCGCGCGCTATCGCTTTTACAGTTACGGCGATTGCATGTTAATAATCTAGAGCAAACAGTTTTCAGTTCTCAGTTCGCAGTTTTCAGCAAGAATAAATTGCTTTTACTGCGAACTGAGAACTGAAAACTGAAAACTGATTTTATGGCTGTACTAAAGAAAATTCGTTCGCGCTTGTGGGCGCATGAGGAAAGCGATTCGGCGGCGCGCGCTGACGATAGCGGTGTGGATTACGGTGCTGCGGCAAACGCATACGACGCGCTGGAGCTTTTCGAGTCGCACTATGATGTGCGCCCGTTGACGCTTGCGCAGTTGGATGAATGCTGGCGATTGGATCAGCGCTGCTTTGTCGATGGCGAAGCGTACAGCCGCGAAACCTTCGAGTATCTCTTAACTGCGCCGGAAGCAATCACCTACCGGGCAGTGACGCGCGGCGGCGCAATGGCGGGCTTTATCATCGGCCTCGTCGAACCGGATCACACAGGCCACATCACGACCGTCGGCGTCGCGCCCGAACATCGCCGCCGCCGCCTCGCGCATCGCTTGATGGAAAAGACCGAAGACGCTTTTCGTCGCCGTCATATACGCACCGTCCGTCTCGAAGTTCGCTCCATCAACACCGGGGCGCAAGCCCTCTACCGAACTATCGGTTACACCGCTACGCAACGCCTCCCGCGTTACTACTCAAACGGCGGCGACGGCTTGTTGATGGTCAAAGCGCTTGAGTAGGACGGCGTTTTGCTATTCTTCAGTCAGCCACTTTCCATACGCATCTTTGCTGAACCACAACACCTGACGAGGCGCACCGAGCGGCTCATCTATGTAAGCGACGACGTTGTACTCGCCGCCACTTTCGGCAACGAACATGATTGTTCCATGAAACAATTTCGGCTGCTCATGTCCTAATGTGAAGTGGACGTGTCGCCCCAACTTTGCCTTCGCTTCCCCATATGAAAAGCCTTTTCCGGGCATAAGCTGTAAGGGCAAGTGCGCGACGCATACACCGAGCGCGAAAGTGATTAAGACGATTGAAAATTTCTTCGTTAGACCTGTGATTAATTTCATGAAGCGTCCTTAGTCTGGCGAGTTATTTGCCGCTTAACTCTTACGCAGTTCTGTCAGAACCTGTTTGGCGACGGCCTTGAGCGTGTCGAAGACGCCGACGCCGGTGGCGGCAACGGCTTCAATGGCGGGTTCGTCTTTGCGTTTGAGTTCTGCGGCTAAATCTTCCACAGGAAGCGCGGTGGGCAAATCGCGTTTGTTGAGTTGCAGGACGTAAGGAAGTTTGAGCAAATCGTAGCCCTGCGTTTGCAGATTTTCTTCGAGGTTGTAGAGCGATTCGATGTTGGCGTCCATGCGCTCTTCCTGCGAGTCCGCAACGAACACGACGCCGTCCACGCCTTTCAGAATCAGTTTGCGCGAAGCGTCGTAAAAGACTTGTCCGGGCACGGTGTAAAGATGAAAGCGCGTTTTGAAGCCGCGCACGCTGCCGAGTTCGAGCGGCATAAAGTCGAAAAAGAGCGTGCGGTCTGTTTCGGTGGCGAGGCTGATTAATTTCCCCTTCGAGGCGGGCGCAGTCGAATCGAAAATATATTGCAGGTTAGTCGTTTTGCCGCAGAGTCCGGGGCCGTAGTAAACGATTTTGCAATTGATTTCGCGTGAAGCGTAGTTGATAAACGTCATAGCGGTTAGGGCGTAAATTGAAAAGCGATGGTGATGGCGGCGTCAATTCTCGTAAGACGCGTCCCGCGCATTCGCGCGTTTACTTAAAACGCTTCAGTTAAATAAGCTTTCGATGTCTTCGTCTGTGATTCCGGCAAAAGGCGAAGCGGCGTCGGATGGTACAGCCGCTTCTTCACGCGCGGCTTCGGCGAAGATTGCGGTCATCTCGACAGCGGCCTGTTTGACACGCAGTTTAACGAGGCCGAGGCTGGAATGTTCGTCGAAAATCACGACCAGCAGCGTGCGCCCGATCACGCAGATATGTATGCTTTCACGCTCGCCTTCGTGCGAAAGTGTTGGAAATTCTTTTTCGCCAATCAATTGCGCCATGCCGCCGGTGGCCGCAACATTGCCCGCCGCAAGCGACGCAAGGCTCGTCGTGTCAAGATTACTCACGTCGCCCTGCACAGCGATTTGCTGCCCGTCCTTATCGACGAGAAACGTTACGCGCGCAGACGAATCAAGCCGTAGCTTAGCCAGCACAGCCTTTATCTTATGATATTGCTGCTCGCGCATTACGATGGGTCTATCTGCCATGAAAAACGCTTTCGTCCGATATATTTTGGCCGGTATAATGCGGTGGAAGGCCTGAGGTGCGGCTGCACAGAAACGGCGCGCCAGTTCGTTAAATTGTAGGAGCGTAAAGGCTTCGGTTCACTCGCACGATTACCGCGAAACCTCTTTTTGGCGACTTGCTGCGAGAAGATTCGCATCACGCCCGATTGCTTTATGCACTTTATCACGTGGCCTCTGAAGCCTTCAAGTGTTTTCTCTTGTTCAAGAAAGAATAAACCGATTTGCGATAGCCTATGATTAATGCAAATTATAGTCAGGCGTTGATTTAGCAAAAAACGTGTGCTAATATGCCTCGGATTTTGGTGGGCGATTCTACCACCATTTACGATTGCGCGACTTTTGAAAATCAGGACTTCGGATGAGCGATCCCAATCTCAAGGGTGTAAAAAGGTCTTCGACGCGCCAAACTTCTGCAGCGGCTTCTGCGAAGAACCGCCCGCTTGCGGCCAAGTCTGCGCGCCCGACACCGCTCGTCAAGCGCTCGGCCACAGAAAAAGCACCGGCACGCAAAGCAGCTAAAGCTAAAACTGCGTCCGCAAAAATCAAACCTACCAAACAACCAACAAACAAACAATCAACAAAACGCGCTCCAGCAGAAAAAACCTCTGCACGCAAATCCGGCAGCAAGCTCACACACACCGCAAAACAGGCCAAACCGAAACAGGCTATCGCTGCTAAAGCAACGAAAAAGCGTGCGCTGCAGACTAAATCCCAAGCTAAGTCCACCATCAAGCAGATAAAACCCGTGCTGCAAGCTAAACAGCCACCGCAAGCCAAGCTGAAGGCAGATGCACCGACGCGCAAGCAAGCGCCGACGCCGCCCGTCGCAGCGCACCGGCAACCGACGCGCGACGAAGCTGCTGCGCTACGTGCTTTTGAGCGTGCCCACAAAGAATTTACGCGCGGGCGTTTCGCAGAGGCGCGAACTCTTTTCCGCGCGCTTGTCGAAGAACACGTCGGCGTCTCCGAAATAACGGCGCGCGCGCGCACTTATCTTGCCGTCGCCGAAACACGATTGCGCAGCGAACCGGCGCTGCCGCGCGATGCGGATTCGCTTTATGATCGCGGCGTTATCGAACTCAATCGTGGCGAATTCGTCGCCGCGCAGGAACTCTTCGAGCGCGCCCTCAAACGCGAACCCGACGCAGCGCATGTTCACTACGGGCTGGCCGCGACGCGCGCGCGACTCGGCTCGACCAGTTCGGCGCTCGAATCTCTGCAACGCGCGCTCGATCTACAACCAAGGCTTCGCGTCCGCGCGCAACACGATCAGGATTTAGCGACGCTGCGCAATGATCCTGAATTCGACGCATTGATGTTTGCCCCCCGCTCGTAGTCCACTTTTTTTCCACCTCTTCATTATAACGATAAGGCGCGACGTTTTATGCACTTCGCTTCCAAAGCCTTCGTCTTCAAGGTATGATTTCCATGTCGGTGCGGCGCACGCGATCAATTGTGCGCGTCGAATGATTTCGAGTAGAAGACAAACAGATGTCACTAGCGGAAACAACTCGCGGTCTCAAGTTGGTTGCCATCGGCGGCGGCACGGGACTCTCTACGCTTCTTTCCGGTTTGAAGCAATTGGTCAACGCGGGCGACGATGGCGGTGTGTGGCTTGAAACCTTATCGGCGATTGTCGCCGTCTCCGACGACGGCGGAAGCAGCGGGCGGCTGCGCGACGAATTGCAAATCCTCGCGCCCGGCGACATACGCAATTGCATGGTCGCGCTTTCGGAAGATTCTACTTTGCTCGCGCGCCTTTTTCGCCACCGCTTTAGCGGCACGGGTGAACTCGGCGGACATAGCTTCGGCAATCTTTTTCTCGCGGCGCTGACGGAAGTGACGGGCGATTTCGTCGAAGCCGTGCGCTTATCGAGCGAAGTGCTGGCGAGCAAGGGACGCATTTACCCTGCGACGATCAACGACGTGCGCCTCGTCGCCGAACTCGCGGACGGCACGGAAGTTCTGGGCGAAACTGAAATCACAGCCTCGCGCGCTCGCATCCGCCGCCTGCGCCTGCAACCCGAACATTGCCTTCCATTGCCCGAAGCGCTCGCCGCGATTCGCGCTGCGGACATCATCACAGTCGGCCCCGGCTCACTTTACACAAGCCTTCTGCCGCCGCTTCTCGTGGCGCGCGTCGCCGAAAGCATCGGCCACTCAAGCGCCGTCAAAGTTTTCATTTGCAACTTGATGACGCAGCCCGGCGAAACAGACAATTACACTGCGCGCCAGCATATTGCCACTGTTCTCGAACACGCGCCCGAAATCGCTTTTGATTACCTCGTCGTTAATAGTCATCCGATCAGCGCAGAGCAGGCGGCGCGATATGCTTCGGATGGCGCGCGGCAAATAGGATTAAGCGACCACAAACTCGAAGAAGCATTCGGCGACGAAACAGCGATTGCGCGCGCAGACCTTCTGGACGAAGACGTGAAAGTTCGCCACGATCCCGAAAAGCTGACGCGTGTCGTCGTCGCCTGTTACGAGCAAGCGCAAAGCCGCCCGGCGACTGCGGCTTCACTTGCCGCAACGACTTCAATTCTCAACACCGCACAGCGTTGACCCGCATGGACAAACAAACCCAAACCACAACGCCTGAAACGCACGTGCCGCTCGACGTGCTGATCCTCGCCGCCGGACTCGGCACGCGTATGCGCTCGCGCACCGCCAAAGTTTTGCACAAACTCGGCGGGCGTCCGCTCATCGCGCACGTGTGCCGCACGGCTGCCGCGCTCAGCCCACGCAATGTTTACGTCATCGTCGGCCATCAAGCCGAAATTGTCGAACAGGCTGTGCGCAATGAACAGGGCATGGAAAACGTGCGCTTCATCAATCAATCCGAGCAACGCGGCACGGGCGACGCCGTGATGTCCGCGCGCGGAGAATTGCAGGACGCCAATTCGACTTTGCTGATACTCTCCGGCGATGTGCCGCTCGTTCGCGCAGAAACCTTGGGCGCGCTCGTTCACCAGCACCGCACGCATCGCGGGCATGGCGCTGCCGCAACGCTTCTGACCGTGCGTCTAGATGATCCGGCGGGCTACGGGCGCATTATACGCGACGAAGAAAACCGCTTCCTGAAAGTAGTCGAACAAAAAGACGCCACCGCCGAAGAGCGCCTTATCAACGAAATTAACGCTGGTATTTACTGCTTCGACACGCGCCTTCTTTATCCTGCACTGTCACGCGTCGAACCAACCAACGCGCAGGGCGAATACTACTTGACGGATGTGCCCGGCATTCTTCGCGCCGAAAGTGAAGACGTAGGAATTTACATTCACCCGGATGCGCGCGAAGTCTCCGGCATCAATACGCGCGTCGAACTCGCCGAGTTTGAAAACATTTTGCGCCGCCGCACGATTCGCCGTTTGATGCTCGACAGCGGCGTTACTTTTATCGATCCGGCACACGCTTACATAAGCTCCGACGCGCAGATCGGACGCGACACAGTTATTCACCCGGATGTCTCAATCGAAGGCGCGAGCGTTATCGGCGATGATTGCGAAATACGTTCCGGCGCGCGCATTACAAACTCTCGCATCGGCAGTAGCGTGCAGATTAAAGACCACTGCGTGATCGTCGATTCCGACATCGCGGACAAATGCTCCGTCGGCCCCTTCGCGCATTTGCGCATGAACGCAAAACTCGAAGAGCAAGCGGCCGTCGGCAACTTCGTCGAACTGAAGAAATCGCGGCTCGGCAGAAAGTCCAAATCCATGCACCTCGCTTACTTGGGCGACGCGACCATCGGCGACAAAACGAACATCGGCGCGGGCACAATCACATGCAACTACGACGGAGTGAATAAACATCCGACCATCATCGAAGACAACGTCAAGATCGGCTCCGACACAATGCTCGTCGCGCCCGTTCGCGTCGGCCACGGCGCAGTCACAGCCGCAGGCTCCGTCGTGACCAAAGACGTGCCGCCGGATTCGCTTGTCGCTGGCGTTCCCGCCGTTGTCAAAAAGCACTTGGGCGAAACAAAGAGCGCTCAATCGGCTAACACAACTACGCCGGAAAACAAATCTGAAACAGCGCCCGCAGAGACTCCTGCGTAAAGCGCAAACGTTCAATCGAGCAACACGAACGCTCTTTTATTTCACCCTTCTTCAACTTACTCATAAAGGACTTACATATATGTGTGGCATTGTTGGTTATGTCGGCAACAAACAAGTTGTGCCCGTCATTATTGACGGCTTGCGCAAGCTCGAATATCGCGGCTACGATTCGGCTGGAATCGCTGTCGTGGATGAAGCGCACGATCTCGAAGTGCGCCGCGCCGAAGGCAAACTGCGCAACCTCGAAGAAGCGATTCGCCTGCATCCCTTAGACGGCACATACGGCATCGGCCACACGCGCTGGGCGACGCACGGACGCCCGACAGAAGAAAACGCACACCCGCACCGCGACTGCACGGGTCGCATCGTCGTCGTTCACAATGGCATCATCGAAAATTATCTGCAGCTAAAGGAACGCTTGCGCGGCACTGACCACCGCTTCGTCACCGAAACAGACACGGAAGTCGTCGCGCACTTGATCGAAGAATATCTAAAAGAGGGCGATTCATTCGAGATGGCCGTGCGCCGCTCGATACACGACCTTCGCGGCATCTTCGCGCTCTCGATTATCTCCGCAGACGAACCCGACACGATCATCGCCGTGCGTCAAGGCCCACCTGTTGTCATCGGCCTCGGCGACGGCGAATACTTCGTTGCATCCGACGTTCCGCCGATTCTGCAACACACGCGCGATGTCTTTTTCCTCGGCGACGGTGAAATCGCCGTGCTCACAAAGGAAGCCGTGCGTGTCATTGATTTCGACGGCAATTCCGTGAAGCCCACACAGCAGCGCATCACTTGGGATCCGATCATGGCGGAAAAAGGCGGCTTCAAGCATTTCATGCTGAAGGAAATTTACGAGCAGCCGCGCGCCATACGCGACACTGTGCAAGGCCGCATCTCGCTCGATACGGGACAGGTCTTTCTGGACGAAATGAAGAATCTCACTTCGGAAGAATTCAAGCGCTTCACTTCGATCAAGATCGCCGCCTGCGGCACATCATGGCACGCCGGACTCGCCGGTAAATACATGATCGAACAACTCGCGCGCGTCCCCGTCGAAGTCGATTACGCCTCCGAGTTCCGCTACCGCGATCCGGTCATTGACGGAAACGCCTTGCTCCTCGTCATCTCGCAATCTGGAGAGACAGCCGACACCATCGCCGCGATGCGCGAAGCAAAGGAGCGCGGCACAAAATCTCTTGCTATCTGCAACGTGCAAGGTTCGATGATTATGCGCGAGGCGGACGGCGCAATCCTCACGCACGCCGGGCCGGAAATCGGCGTCGCTTCCACCAAAGCTTTCACCGCGCAGATGATTGCGCTTTATCTTTTCGGTTTGCACCTTGGAAACTTGCGCGGCACGCTCTCCGAAGAGCAGGCGAAGTATCACGCGCAGCAACTCGCGGAGCTTCCCGTCAAGATCGAGAATCTCTTGAGCGAGTCCGACGACATCGAAGACCTGTCGAAGGAGTTTTTCCGTTCGCAGGATTTTTTATATCTCGGGCGCGGCATCAACTTTCCCGTCGCGCTCGAAGGCGCATTGAAGCTCAAAGAGATTTCCTACATTCACGCAGAAGGTTATCCGGCGGGCGAAATGAAACACGGCCCGAACGCTTTGATCGACGAACGCTTGCCCGTCGTCGTCGTCAACACGCGCGAGGAAGGCAACGCGTCTTCCGAACTTCGCTACGAAAAAACTCACTCCAACATCGTCGAAGTAAAAGCGCGCGAAGGCATCGTGCTGTCGGTTTTGACCGAAGGCGACAAGATGTCTTCGCTCGTCTCCGATCACATCATCACGATACCGGAAGCAAGCGATTTGCTCTCGCCGATTTTGAGCGTCATTCCTTTGCAACTCCTTGCCTACCACATCGCCGTGCGCAGAGGGTGCGACGTAGACCAGCCGCGCAATCTGGCGAAGTCCGTAACGGTGGAATAGCCGCGCCGCATGAAACTGTCAAGGCGATGTCGAAAGGTTTGCAAATTGCCGTTAGGCCGCCGGACATCGGTGTTTGCAATTTACCGGTCAAAACTTTTTATCGAGGCGGAACTCGCGTTGTCATCTGAATCGACGATTTTACTTTAACTGAACTTTCCTTTCAAAAAAATTCTTTACACGCCTCCGTTAATCAGCGCGATGAAAAACCATCGCGCCGAAGAGCGGCGAGCGTAACCCATACTGCTTTAATTTGTTCTGAAGAATCCTCAAACAAATTCTTGCCGCAAATGTAACTTTTCTAAAATCCGGGTGTTTTCATAACAGATAATACCAAGTTGCAAGACAAAGTGAGATAAGGTTTTGGAAATACCGTCGTCCTTTCAATAGTTTACAGTTGCGGGCAATCTCATTTTAAAAGCAACTTGGTATAAGAACTTTTCCGGGCGACTTTTAAGGCATCAGGTGAGGAAGAATTCACCGTGATTTTCGATGAGACCTATCCGAATTTGTGCCGCTTTCTGGAGAGCTTGCTTGGAAATCACGGCGCGGCGCAGGACATCGCGCAGGAAAGTTTTATGCGACTTTTTCGCAAAGGCACAAACGGCATTCCGGCGGGCGAAGCGCGATTCTGGCTTTTTCGCGTGGCGCGAAATCTCGCGCTTAACGAGCTGAGAAATAAAAAACGGCGCGGCGGTTTTTTCGTCAAAATTCTGGAATCGTTGTATCCGCATCGCCCGAATCAAGCGGAAACTTTCGAGCGAAACAAATCCACCCGATTGGCGATTGAACTGCTGCAAACTTTGCCCGAACATCAATGCAGCGTCTTGCTTTTACGCGAGCAGGAAGAAATGAGTTGTCGGGAAATAGCGCGTGTGCTGAATATCTCCGAAGGCAAAGTGAAGGTAGATATTTTCCGCGCTCGTAATGCTTTGCGTAAGAAAGAAAGTTTTAAGCAGAAACTTTCTTCATCACTAAATGCGGTTGACAACGGCTAAAGAAGTTCGTTATGGATTGCAATTATTTAGAAAAAATTTCGCTGCTGGTTGACGATAAATTATCTTCGATTGAAACGGATGCAATCAGAAAGCATCTCGCCGTTTGCCGGGAATGTCGGCAGGCGGAAGAAAGTTTTCTGGCGTTGCGCGGGCAAATTAAATCCATTCAATTCAAACGCGACGCGGCAGCCGATAGAAAAGTTTTAAGCGCAATTTTGCAAACCGGAAAAACGCAGCCGGTAAAACCAACATGGTCATTCACGCCCTTTCGTTTGGCAACGGCGAGCGCAATGTTGCTGGTCATCGGTTTTGCGACAACTTTTCTTTATAATCGTGTGCCGCAAAAATACTGGGAAGTTACGAGCGTCAGCGGTCTGCCGAAAATAGGCGCGAAGAAAGTCGCCGGAAGCAGTCGCTTGAGAATCGGCGAATGGCTTGAAACAGACGATTCTTCGGAAGCGAAAATTGCCGTCGCCGACATCGGCTCGGTTGAGGTCGAACCCGGAACGCGAATTCGATTAATTGAAACGCGCCCTGACGAACACCGTCTCGAACTCGAACGCGGCTCTATCAACGCTTCGATCTCCGCGCCGCCGCGACTTTTCTACGTCAACACGCCTTCGGCGACTGTTATAGATTACGGCTGCGCTTATTCGCTTAGCGTGGAAGACAACGGAATTACTACGCTGCACGTTACTGCAGGCTGGGTCAGTCTAATGCTGAACGGGCGCGAATCCCTTGTTCCCGCAAGTGCCTACGCCAAGTCAAAACCCGGAGCGGGACCCGGAACGCCGTTTTTTGAAGACGCTTCCGGCGAATTCATCGACGCGCTGACGAGCTTCGATTTTGAAAACGGCGGCGCGGCGGCGATTGATACGATTATCGCTCAATCCCGACAGCGCGATGCCTTCTCGCTCTGGTATCTGCTCGAACGCACAAGCGAATCTGACCGCGCGCGTTTTCAATCGCTTGAGAACATTTGTTCCGCTGCCGGATAATGCAACGCGCGACGGCGTGCTGGCTCTCGACCATCAAATGCTCGACGCTTGGAAGGAAACGATTGATGTCACGAGCGTCGGGAGCAGTTTCACCGGAAAAGAATAAACTCGCTTCCTAAAATCATTGCCTAACAACACAGAACTGCTTATCAACACTCTGCCGGATTTCAGTTTCAAGCGCACCGTCTTGAGCCACGGCTGGTATCAACTGTTGCCGCTCGAGTTTGATCGCGCGAAATGGACGCTCGTCTGCGTGATCGACGTGAGCGAAAAACAATCGCCCGTCAGCGTCCGCATCAGCCGCGTAGAAGAAGATGATGATAATGTTGATGATAATTCCTTGCTCGTACACATCCCGCAACGAAATTTGAGCCAGCAAGCGCAACACAAAATCAACGGCGACGTGCGCCATATGTTTCGGCTCGACGACGATTTGTCTCCGTTCTACGAAGCGATGGCAACGGATGAGGAATTCGCGTGGATCGCGCAAAAGCGCGCCGGACGATTGCTCCGCTCCACGACTGTTTACGAAGATTTAGTGAAAACGATTTGCACGACTAATTGTTCTTGGGCGTTCACGGAGAAGATGGTCGCGGGGCTGGTTCACAATCTCGGGCGCGAAGCGAAGGATAAGCGCCGCGCCTTTCCGACGCCCGCAGCGATGGCTGATGCGCCGTTGGATTTCTACACAAACGATGTGCGCGCAGGCTATCGCGCAGCTTACCTTAAAGAGTTGGCTGAACGCGTGGCATCGGGCGCGCTCGATGTCGAAGCATGGCTCACCAGCGAATTGCCGACTGCCGAACTCAAGCGCGAAATGAAACAAGTCAAAGGCGTCGGCGACTACGCGGCGGAGAATCTATTGAAACTCGTCGGACGCTATGACGTGCTCGCCCTTGATTCATGGGTGCGCGCCACCTTCAAGCGCACGCGCAACAACAATCGCACCGCCACAGACAAAAAAATCGCACGCTTCTATTCACGCTTCGACACTTGGCGCGGCCTCGCCCTCTGGTGCGACATCACGCGCGATTGGCTAAAGGATGAGTAAAGCAGTTTTGAGTTTTCAGTTTTCAGCACAGAACCGCCTTATCTACTGAAAACTGATAACCGAAAACTCAAAACTGTTTCCTAATTTCCGTGCCTCTCCGGTCTCTGTGGCTAATCTTCCGATCTTGCTTTCACACGCCCGCTCGGATAAATTACCTTCTCACCTGAAGCCTGATCCCGCCCGAACTTTGAAGAACGTTTGACCGAACGGGAACGGCTCATCCTCCTTTGTCTAAAATCAAATTTGAAAGGAAGTTTCTGTCGCGCCATGAAAGCTTATTCCATTGATTCAATTCGCAATCTCGCAATTATCGGCCACGGCGACGCGGGCAAAACGCAACTCGCCAGTTCCCTTCTACACGCCGCCGGAGCGACAGCGCGCTGGGGTCACGTCGATGACGGCACAACCGTCACGGACTACGAAGAAGATTCCATCGCGCGCAAAATCACGCTCAACTCATCAATCGCCCACCTCGAACACCGCGACACCAAAATCAATTTAATAGACACGCCCGGCTACGCAGCCTTTATCGCACACGCGCGTCCGGCTTTGCGCGTCGCCGATTGCGCCATCGTCGTCGTGGACGGAGTGAACGGCGTCGAAGTGCAAACGGAAAAGGCATGGGCTTATGCCAACGAGTTTTTGACGCCGCGCATTATGGTCGTCACCAAACTCGATAAGGAGCGCGCGGATTTCGGAGCGGCCCTCGATTCCGCTCGCTCGACTTTTAGCCGCGCCATCGTTCCATTCACGCTTCCAATCGGCACTGAAAAGGATTTCAAGGGCGTCGTCGATGTCGTTCACATGAAGGCTTACGAGTTCGACGAAGCGGGACGCGCCAAAGAACGCGAACTGCCAAGCGAAGGCCGCGATGTTTTGAACCGCGAACGCGAACGCTTAATCGAAGTGGTCGCCGAATCCGATGACGCGTTGCTGGAAAAATACTTTGATCAGGGCACGCTCGATGAAGCAGACCTTTTGCCGAACATCGGCAAAGCCATTGCTGCCAGCCGCCTGTGTCCCGTCTTCGCTGTCTCAAGCGCGACGCTCGTCGGCTTGCAAACCTTGCTTGACGGCATCATTGATTACGCACCGAATCCTGCCGCGCATGAAGCCGAGCACGGGCGCGCCGTCGATGCGGTTGACGGAAGCGATAATCTCATGCGCCGCTACAATGATGACGAGCCTTTTTCTGCTTACGTTTTTCGCACCATCGCAGACCCGTTCGCAGGGCGCATCAACGTCATGAAAATCATCAGCGGACACATCAAGTCGGATGCCACCGAACTCAATTCGACGCGCGGCCTTCAAGAACGACTCGGCGCGCTGCATTCAATTCAAGGAAAGCAACTCGATAAGGTAGACGAAGCGCACGCGGGCGACATTATTGCCTGCGTCAAATTGAGGGAAACGCAAACCGGCGACACGCTCTGCGACAAGTCAGCGCAGATTGTTTACGACGCTGTGGAATACCCGGAAGCGGCGATAGCTTTTGCCATCGAACCCAAATCCAGACAGGATGAAGAAAAGATCAGCGTTGCGCTTCACAAAATTTTAGAGGAAGACCCGGCGCTTCATTTCTCACGCGACGCGCAAACAAAAGAGTTTCTTTTAGCGGGCAGCGGACAGCTTCACGTCGAAACGGTGATTGATAAATTAAGAAAGCGCTACAGCGTCGAAGTTGCGCTTCATCCGCCGAAGGTTCCCTACAAAGAAACCATCACGCAGCGCGCCGAAGTTCAGGGACGCCACAAGAAACAAACGGGCGGGCGCGGGCAGTTCGGCGATTGCAAAGTTGTCTTTGAACCCTTGCCGCGCGGCGAAGGCTTTCAATTCGAGGACAAGATTTTCGGCGGCTCCGTTCCGCAAAACTTTCGTCCGGCAATCGAGAAAGGCATTGTTGACGCAGCGACGGGCGGCGCTGTCGCAGGCTATCCGCTCGTAGACTTCAAGGCCGTGCTCGTTGACGGCTCATATCACACGGTTGATTCCGACGAACATTCATTCCGCGCCGCCGGACGCAAAGCTTTTCGCGCCGCGATGGAGAAAGTGAAGCCGACTTTGCTTGAGCCGATTATGGATGTCGAAGTTTTCGCGCCACAGGAATACAGCGGCGATTTGATGGGCGATTTGAATTCGCGGCGCGGGCGCGTGCAAGGCATGGAAGCGCGCGGCAAACAACAAATGATAAAGGCGCAAGTGCCGATGTCCGAGATGCTCAATTATCAATCGACACTAAACTCGATCACCGCCGCGCGCGGTTCATACCACATGCAGTTTTCGCACTATGACGCAGTGCCCGGCCAAATCGCGCAGAAGATCGTCGAGCAGGCACGCGCCGAAGGAAGAATCAGAGCCGAGGAAGAAGACTAACGACGAATGCTGAATGATGAATGCGGAACGGTGAATTGAGACAAGCGGCTTTTCGTCTACTCTCCTTCAATCATCATCGTTGTTCCCTGTGGTATCTTGCGGCGTGTTCTTATACAATATGTTGCATAATATTTAGCTCGTCGGCGTTATCCTCTTCTTAACGTTCGGCTACTTGTTAAGTAACCAAATGATATTTGGAGGTGTTCCCTGTGTCTGTAACTGTCCTCGCAGATTTGCGTGGTAAAGGTGGTTTCGTCAATAAGGATACGGTGGCGGGCGGCTACGGCTCGCGCTTTGAAGGCTTTTCGGTGGCGACGCGATTCGCCAAAAACCTGCGCCATGTTTTTCAGAACGTACCGAGCATTCATATCGGTTATCTCGCCGCGATCTTCGCTCAGGCCGGACATCGAGTCATAGTCACTCGCGACGACAAAGAAGTTCAGGGCGACGTGGCGCTTGTGCTCACGTCGCTCGTTGACTACAAACACGAAATTGAGTGGGCGCAAAAAGCACGCGCGCGCGGAATGCGTGTCGGCTTTTTCGGCTTGCCCGCGACGCACATGCCTGAGCTGTTCGAGGGCTTCGGCGATTTTATTATCAAAGGCGAGCCGGAAGAAGCGGCGATGCGGCTGGCGGCGGGCGAAGACTTAAAGGGCATTGTCAAAAGCGACGCTTCCGACGATCTGGACGCGCTGCCTTTCCCGCGTTGGGATTTAGTCAAGTCGCAGCGCTTCGGTTACACCCGCCGCACAAAAGCCGGACTCACGCGCGCTCTGCCGATGTTCACAAGCCGCAGTTGCCCGGAGCATTGCACATACTGTCCGCACCGCATCACCGCTAGCTTTCGCGCGCGTTCGGTTGATTCTGTTCTCGCAGAAATGGAAGAGTTGGCGACTCTCTACACGGAGCCGCACATCGTCATACGCGACCCGCTTTTTACGCTCGACCGCGAACGCTGTTTCCGCATCGCCGAAGGAATTCGCCGGAAGAATCTGAAGCTATCCTTCGAGTGCGAAACGCGCATGGACGATCTCGATGAAGAATTGATCCGCCACATGCACGCGGCAGGCTTGCGCCAGATTTCCTTCGGCGTCGAGTCGCCCGATCCAGTAGTTCTGAAGAAAGTCGCGCGACGTTTTATTCCGCACGAACACATGCGCCAAATGATTAAGCTCTGTTGGAATTTAGGTATCGCCACGACGGGCTTTTACGTGATGGGCTTTTTGCAGGACACGGAAGAAAGCATCGAAGAATTAATTCGCTTTGCCTGCGAACTCGATACGACATACGCCAACTTCAAAATCCTGACGCCTTATCCCGGCACGCCGCAGTTCAAGCAACTCAAGCCGCTGATCTTTGAAACGGACTGGGAGAAATTCGACGGCTACACGTTGACCTTTAATCATCCGAACTTAACGCCGCGCCGCGCTAAACTAATGCTCGGCATGGCTTACTCGCGCTGCATTGGTCGCCCGTCACAACTGCTTAACTGGATGGGCTTGCATAGATATACAAAGCATCCCTTTATCGAACGCGCAGACCATTGGTCATGGCGTAAGCAAGACTATTTTGATCGCCCTTGGGTCGCCGAGCGAAAGGCGCTGCCGTCAACATGAACTTACGCACCATCGCCAGATACGGCGTGCGCTCTGTGCCCGGCGACGAGAAGGAACTCATCCACGCATTCCAGCGTGGCGAAGCCGTCGAAGGGACAGCCGTCGCCGAATACGAAGCGCGCTTTGCCGCCTTTCACGGCATGGATTCATACGCGGCGACAAGCGCTTCATTCGGGCGCATGGCGTTCTATTACATTCTGCGCGCACTCGCTTTGCCGGAAGCAAGTGAAATCATTTTCCCTGCTCTCACCTTCTGGGTCGTGCCCGAAGTCGCACGCCGCGCCGGGATCAAGCCCGTCTTCGTTGACGTTGATCCTTCGACCTTCAACATTGATCCGGCGAAGATCGAAGCGGCAATTACAGAGCGCACGCGCGCCATTGTCCCGACGCATCTTTATGGACAGCCGTGCGACATGACGGCAGTGATGCGTATCGCGGAGAAGCATAACTTAATCGTCATAGAAGATTGCGCGCAGGCCGTCGGCGCGCGTTATCGCGGACGCGTGGTCGGCACATTCGGCGCGGCCTCGTTCTTCAGCTTTCAATTACTAAAGGGCATCAACACATACGGCGGCGGCATGGCGCTCATAAGCGACGAAGCACTTGCCCCGCGCATTCGTGCGCAAGTCGAAAGCGAGCCGTTGCAAACTTCCGCTGATCTGGCAAAGCGTTTCGCCGCCGGTCTTATTGCACGCTCATTGGTCAGTCCACGCGGTTTTACCTTCTGGGGCTTTCCGTTGCAGGCCGCCGCGAGTTTTCTCGGCCACTACGATCTCTCGAAATATATGTGGGAAAAGATTCGCCCGCTCGCGCCCTTTCCGCGCAACTATCACCAGCGCTATTCAAACGCGCAGGCGATCATCGGGCTGCGCAGCCTTGAAAAGCTAGACGAGTTCAACGCACGCTCGCGCGCTCATGCCGCACGCTACTCGCGCGGCCTTGCGGATTGCCGCAACATACAAACGCCGACTGTCGCGCCCGATGTCGAACACGTCTTTTATCAATACTGCATTTACGCACAAGACCCTGCGCGCCTGAGTCGTCTGGCGATCCGGCGCGGCGTCGATTTCGAGACAACGCACGTGGACGTTTGTTCGTCGCTTCCGCTCTTCAAGGAGTTTGCCGCCGATTGTCCCGGCGCATTGAAGACGGAGCAAGCGCTGCAACTTCCCGTTTACTCTCGCCTCCGCCCGTCTGACACAGAGCGCGTCCTGCAAGTCGTGCGCGAGCTGGCTGCGGATTCGGCTTCGCCGTCGAGTGAACGCAGCGAACGCATTGCGACACTGCCCGAAGCCGCTCCGATTTCATCGAATGAAAGACGCGTCGGCTGACCACGCCCGCCTTCATGCTACTTTTCTTTGCACTCTTTAATTTTGCTTCAAGCATCGCTGTCGCTTCCGAACAGCACAGTCTCTTGATGCGCTTGCTGCCGAGATACGGTTATCTCGCCGTGCTGGTCGCAACCTTTTTGGAGGGCGAAGCAGTGCTCATCGCGGCGGGCGCGATGTGCGGCGCGGGCTATCTGGATTGGCGATGGACTATTTTAGCGGCGGCGATTGGCGGCGCAAGCGGCGATCAAATTTATTTCTACGCCGCGCACGAACGCGCGGCCAGATTGATCGCAAAATCTGAAAAGCTTTCGCGCTGGCTGCCGCGCGTGCGCAAATTTGTCGAGCGGCACGGCACATGGGCGGTGCTGCTCTCGCGTTTTGCGGCTGGACTTCGCATCACAATTCCGATTGTGTGCGCGAGCGCCGGAATGCCTGCCGTAAAATATAGCTTGCTTAATCTCACCAGCGCTTTTTTGTGGGCATCGTTCTGGGTCGCGCTCAGCTATCAATTCGGCGCGCACATCCTGTAACTTCTTCTCCTGTCATTCAACTTCATCAATCCGCTATCGGAGAAGACAAGCATGAAAGCGATGCTATTGCACCGTCCGGTAGAATAGCTTGTTCGACGGCGGCAGGATGTAAAACAGGTGCGTTTATAGAGAAAGCTCCGCAAGCAATTCAGTAGCTGTGAGTATGCGTATCTCTTGATGCGTTATCAAATCGAGCAAGTAGCTATCGCCGGAGGTGATAACTTCACACTGAGCAGCAATGGCACAAGCAAGAACAGTATCATCGTCAGGATCAGCAACAATCACAGGTTCAATCTCTTTCGCTTCAATCACAGATGCCAACGCCATGTAGCCCAAGACCAGTTCATGTGCGGATACATGAGCCTCTTCAAGGCGCGCAGCAAATTTCTCACGACTCAAAACATCTTCCAACTCTTCGAGCAATGGTGAGGTGGTAAACAACTCGATGATACCATCGCGGGCGACATCAAGCACACGGCGCGGATCACCACGCCATAACAAACCTGAAACCACAATATTTGTATCAGCTACGACTCGCATCGGATGAACGTCGCGCCTTACGAGCCGCCGTGATTTCCGCTTCGATTTCCGACTCATTGAGCGGGCGGTCTAAGTCAGCCAAACGGTCTGCGGCGGCAAACAATCTATTCACTTGACGGCGACGAATCTCCGCACGCAGCAGTGCCGCGATAGATTCAGGTTTGAGCAATCCGTTGGCTTCCGCTTCCTGAGCTAAATTGTCAGGCAAAGTTAGAACAATCTTCGACATTAAGACCACCGCCTTCCGCCGCTATCGTATGCTAATCCCTCACGCGAGACAAAGCCGTCGAACATCCCGATTAACCCGCCGCGTACACAACGCATCGAGCATCCAAGTCCTGCGGATTAAAGCCGCGCTATCCCGCGCCTCCGGTTGAATGATTTGTTCGGCAGCGCATAGAAGGAATTATTCAATTTTTCGACCAGACTTAGCTCCCCACGCCAATAAGAATTGTATCGTATCTTTCCGGTCACGAAAGAGCGCATGATCCAATGCGGTGTCGCCATAAAGGTCTTGAACGTTAATATCAAAACCATTCTCCAATAATAAACGCACCGCTCCAGTATAACCCTCACCTGCAATATACATTAGAAGCGTTCGATCCTCATTACATCTCCAGTCAGGGATAACGCCCCGCTCCAGAATGTATTTGAAATCGTCGAAGTGGAATGAACCAAACGTCTGATATGAATACTCCCAAACTTTCCAAAAGAGCATCGGTGTTGATAACTAACTGCGGCGATACGCCTTCGTATTCAGCCGCTTGACGCTGATAGACAGAAGGCGGTTGTTGAAGTAAAGACATGTAATCTGGTCTAATCATTGTCGGGTCTGGCTCCCACCTAGCTTCGCTGGTAAAGAATGCCCGCTCGGTTGTTTTTGCCCAGAGAGTGTCATAATTTCTATATGTCAACTTCAGTTTTCCATCTGTCATAATTAAATAAGGGGTAAATTCTCTGCGAGGATTTGGCGGCAGAACTGTTATGATTGATTCATCTTCAACCCAGTAATTAAATGATAAGACGCAGATTTTATCTGGCTTCTCATAACCCCATTGCAGCAGATTGTCATCCGTGAAGCGAAGATAAATCTGCCCATAGTATTCAGGAGCGTACTCCTCAACAGAATCAATAATCCAGTAACCTATTAGATGGCTATTCAAAATGCCTCACCCCAAATTACGGAAGCTGCCGAACGCCTATTGTACGTCTATGTCGTCCCTAACGCCTTTTACACGGGAAACTTTTCGCGGAAATCCGGCGAGCGTTGGCGCAGTTCAAGCCAGCCCGTGAAGATTTCCGGTGATTGCAGCCACACCGCGAACCACTCCGCGATCTCTGCTTTTTCAGCGCGCTTGCGTTCTTCGACGTTCGGGTTGCGGGCGATCATTCCGGCGCGCTGTTTGCCCTTCAAGGCAGTTTCGCGCACGCGGCGCAAGCCCGCTTGATCTTTTTCGCGGGCGAATTTCCTGCGCAGATTATCCAATTGCTTAATCGAGTTTGCGGCCTGCTCGAAGGTGGAAAATTTCAAGACGTTGCGAAACATCGCGTCGTAAGGATCGAGGCTGCGCTCGCGCACATCTAGCTCCAACACTTCCGCGTGACGCAACTCTGCGCCTTCGTCTGCCAGAATCCGCGCAATCACCGCAGGGCTTTCCAATGCTCCTGCGCCGAACCGCTCGCTAACGGCTGCTGCGATTTGCTCCAACTCCCGTGCGCCGACGGATTCGCAATCGAGATGCTCCCACACCTCTATCATCAAATCCCTTTTTGTCCGAGCCTTCCATTTCTCGCCGTCTTTCTTCATCTCATTCATCAGCTTAAACGCCCTGTGCGCTTTCCTTCAAGCCCGCCCGCGCACGCCCGCGCCGCATCATGGTATAATCAGGTTTCTCTACTTCAATCGATGGCTCACACGAATGGCGACAATCGAAGAGGCGCTACGCGCGCTTCACACACACTTCGGTTTTGAGAGTTTACGCGCCGGACAGGAAGAAGTAATCCGCGCCGTGCTCGAAGGCCACGATACAATTGTCGTGATGCCGACGGGCGGCGGAAAATCGCTGTGCTATCAACTGCCCGCGCTGATGAACGAAAAAGCCACCGTCGTCGTGTCGCCCTTGATCGCGCTTATGAAGGATCAGGTTGACGCCCTCCACGCGCGCAATCTTCCTGCGACCTTCATCAATAGTTCGATTCCCTTTGAAGAACAAAAGGCGCGCATTAACGGCGTGCGGCAAGGTCTTTACAAACTCGTTTACGTTGCGCCCGAACGCTTCCGCAGCCAGCACTTCGTAGAGACATTGCGCGAGGCAAACATTTCGCTTTTCGCCGTTGATGAAGCGCACTGCGTTTCGCAATGGGGACACGATTTTCGCCCGGATTATCTGCGTCTGAAACAAACCGTCGAAGCCATCGGACGCCCGCAAATCATCGCCCTCACCGCAACTGCCACGCCCGACGTTCGCTCCGACATCAGCGAGCAATTAGGGCTTCGCACGCCGCTCGCCTTCGTCAGCGGATTTGATCGCCCGAATCTTTCGATCAAAATTGTTCACACGCAAAAAGAACGCGAAAAAATCACACACACGAAAGCCTTAGCCGCGCGCTACACGAACGGTTCCGGCATCGTTTACACTTCCACGCGCAAGGCCGTCGAACAAGTCGCCACGCGTCTGCACGACGCTGGACTGAACGTCGTCGCGTATCACGCGGGCATGGAAGACGCCGCACGCGCGCGCGCGCAGGATGCTTTTATGTCCGGGCAGGCGCAAATGATCGTCGCCACCAACGCCTTCGGCATGGGCATTGATAAACCGGACATACGCTTTGTCACGCACTACCAGATGCCCGGCTCGATGGAAGCTTATTATCAAGAGATCGGGCGGGCGGGGCGCGACGGACTGCCTTCCACCTGCGCTTTGCTCTTTAACTACGCGGACAAACGCACGCAGGATTACTTTATCGAAGGCTCGTATCCGCCGCCGGACATCATCACCAGCGTCTATCAAGCACTCGTCGGCACAAACCAGAAACGCATAGAGCTTTCGACGAAGGAGATTGCCGCGCGCGCAAGCGTGCGCAACGAAATGGCCGTTCAATCCGCGCTCATCATTCTGGAAAAAGCAGGCCACATCGAACGCGGCGCGGCAAGCGAAAACCGCGCCGCCATTCGACTCTTGATGCCGCCGCAAAAAGCGCGTGAAGCAGCGGGCGCACGCGACACCAAAGCGCGCCAGATTCTCTTCGGGCTTCTCGGCGGCTACGACGTAAACGAACGCAGCGATGCCGAATTAGACGTTGCGGACTTTAGCGAAACAATGGGACTCGACCTTGCAGCGGTGCGTCGCGCGCTCGCGCAACTCGCGGCTTCCGGCGTTCTTTCTTACACTCCCGCGAAACGCACGCGCGGCGTTTTGATGCTCGATGAACAACCCGCGCGCTCTCTACGCATACGCCCGCAGGACATCGCGCGCCGCGCCGCACTCGAACAACGCAAGCTGCGCGAAATGATTAGCTTCTGCTACACGGAAGATTGCTATCGCGCCTTTATACTCGATTACTTCGGCGACTCGAATCACAGTGCGGCGTGCGGCACTTGCGCCAACTGCGCGAAGCAATCCGCAGAAGCATCCGGCGAAAGCGCACACGGCAAAAACGCACACGACAATTTCGTGCCGCTCGATCCACCGACAAGACTCGACGGCTTCATCAAACAACACGCGCCCGTCGGCCTTGATCTCGAAGATGAGCTAAACGAAGCAGCGCGCCTTCGACACGAGCGCGAAGCAGCAGAATCGAGCGCACATGCTTCGAGCGATTACACACTGAGCATTACGGCGGCACGCCCTCTGGAAGCAGATGAAACGCTCACCGTCCGCAAAATCCTGTCCTGCGCGACGCGTATGAACGGGCGCTTCGGTAAAACTCTTTTGGCAGGGACGCTTCGCGGCTCGCGCGCCAAAGCCGTGCTCCAATTCAAACTCGAACGACTTTCAACTTACGGCATCTTAAGCAACATGACGCAGGACGAAATCAGTTCCTACATAGATGCGCTTGTCGCCGCCGGATGCCTCAAAGTCACGAGCGGCGCATACCCGACTGTCGCCATCACGGAACTCGGCGCAGATGTCATGCGCGAACGCGCGGCAATCGAACTCGCCTTGTTGCCGCAAACGACTTTCGCAAACAAAGCCAGCACCACGCACGCTTCATCCGGCGCGCAGAAACCGTCGGGGGAAACAAGTACGATTGACGAAACCTACGCGCTTTACCGCGAAGGCATTTCAATCGAAGAGATCGGCAAGCGACGTGGATTGACTGGAATGACAATCGAAAAGCATCTCGCGGACTGCATACTGATGGGACGCGAAATTGACATCAGCCGCTACGTCACGCAGGCTGACCGCGCCTTGATCGAAGCTGTCATCGCACGACTCGGCACAGAGCGATTAAGACCGTTGCGCGACGAGTTGCCAAATCACATAGACTATTGCATGATTCGCTTTGTCATCGCAGACATGCAGCGCGCCACGCAAAACGCAACAGCACATTAAAGCAATCGCACGTGTTTTGTGTTTGTAACGTTTTGTCCGGCAGAGTCCGCGAGCGTTTTCTTTTTCGAGTTCAAAAACTTAGGAGATTATAAAATGAGCCGCAATCCGAACACAGACCCGCCGCAGCCCGCTGATCCGGGCGTGCCGACGGAAGAACCCGTTATGCCGCCGACGCACCCGCACGATCCTGCGCAACCCGATCCCACGCACCCACAGCCCGCGCCGCTTCCGCCCGGCAGCGATCCCGTTTCGCCCGTGCGCGAGCCGGGCAGCACGCCGATGCCTGCGGGCGATCCGCGACCGGCGGAGCCAACGCGTTTTGTTTGACTCCGGTGAATCGAAAAAGATTGCGCGGGCTATGCGTAAGGGCAGAAACGCGCGTGAAAGCAGCCTTCCCGGCAATCGTTGAATATTGAACAAGGCTGGCTGGCAGAATATCTTGATTGAAGAAGCGCGCACGACAAACTTACTCCAGCACGTTAAGCGCGTGCTCGACCAAAAGCCTTTCAAGCCTCACGCGCTGTTTGCGAGCGGTCATGCGCAGACCATCGTCTCTCACTTGCGCCCACGCCGTTTCGATCCGCGTGCGCTGCAACAAGACGAAGCGCGTTTCTTCGATGTTGCCGAAGGAGTGCGCCTGCTCGCCCGCTGCCGCTGGCAAAACCCGCGCACAAATCACCCGACAATGCTGCTCTCGCACGGGCTTGAAGGCTCAAGCGACTCGCATTATATGATCGGCACTGCGGCGAAGGCTTATGCTGCCGGGTTCAACGTCGTGCGTCTCAACTTGCGTAATTGCGGCAACACGGAACATCTCACGGAGACGCTTTATAACAGCGGATTGAGCGCAGACATCGCGGCGGTCGCGCGTGAACTAATCGAAGGCGAGCAGTTGACAAGCATTTTTCTCGTCGGGTTTTCTTTGAGCGGAAATATCGTTTTGAAATTTGCGGGCGAGCAGGCTGATAAGATGCCGCAGGAGATTCAAGGCGTTTGCGCTGTCTCGCCCTCGATTGATTTGAGCGCCTGCGCAGACGCGATTGAAGCAGGCGCGAACAAAGTTTATCAATACAGATTTATGCGTAGTTTGCGCCGCCGACTGCGCCGTAAACAAAAGCTTTACCCGCAGCTTTACGACACGCATAATATTCGCACGCTTCGCACACTTCGACAGTTTGATGAACGCTATACGGCACCGGACGGCGGCTATTCGGGCGCTGCCGATTATTACGCGCGCGCGAGCGCACTGCCGCTCATACGCTTTATCAAAACGCCTGCGCTCATCATACACGCCGAAGACGATCCGTTTATTCCCTTCTCCTCGTTCCGCGATCCGTCTATCGCAAGCAATCCGCATGTGATTTTGCTTGCGCCGCCGCGCGGAGGCCACGTCGGTTTTCTTTCAACCGGCGGGCTAAATGAAGATCAGTATTGGGCGGAGAATCGGGCGGTAGAATTCTGCCGACTCATTGAAGAAAACTTGCCATAGATATGTAGGGGCAGCGGCTAGTCCCTGCCCGTGTCTTCATCAAACAAGCGGGCAGGGACAAGCCGCTGCCCCTACAATGATTGTATTTATTTACAAACGCCTCTAAGATTTCGCGCTCTTCTTTTCGATTTTTTTCAGGATACGCGCGGCGTGATTGCGTGCGATGAGCGGGATGCGTTCGTCTGTGTTGAGGTCGCGTAGAAGCGTGACGAGCTGCTGCGGATCGGAAAGGCCGTTTCTGGTGTAGAGCGAATCGAGTTGATCGAGGAGTTTCGGCGCGTTGAGCGGTTCATGTTCGCGCGCGAGATTAATATCGAAGACGAACATCGTTTGATCTGCGGCGCGGCGGTACTCATTGACGAGCGCAAAGGCATTGCGATCATTCGTCCAATTGAACTCCGCCGCGCGCGCGCGCTCGCCTTGCTTCATACAAAGGCGCATCGTGCCCAGATGCGGAAACTCTTTTTCGGATTGATAGCTCGTGCTGGAATCGAGGAAGCCGAGCGCGTCCCACAGCGCGACGATGCGCGCGCGCGCGGTTTCCGATAGCTGTAAATTTTCGACGAGCGGTTCATCGAGTCCCTTACGATTAAAAAGGAGTTTGCCGCGCCCTGCGGCATCGTGTTCGATTCTGATGTGGCTAATGTAAAATTTCGGCTGCGTGAATTCGTAAACGTATGCAGTTGCGCTCGCCGCGTCCTTCGTGCTCGCTTTTTTTAGCGAAATCGTTTGCGGCTCGCAGGTGCTGTCTTTGGCGAACGTTTTCGTCTGCGCTGCAACATGAAACGCCGCGCCCGAAATTAGCAGCGCGGCCAAAGTGAAACGCAAAAACATTTTAACTTTTTCGATCATTCAAATTTTACCGAGACGAGTTTCGAGACGCCGACTTCCTGCATCGTCACGCCGTACAGCGCGCGTGCCATTTCCATCGTGCGCTTGTTATGCGTGATAACGATAAACTGCGTGCGCGCCGCCATCTCCGCGATTTTGTTTGTGAAGCGCCCGACGTTGGCTTCATCGAGCGGCGCGTCCACTTCGTCGAGCAAGCAAAAAGGCGACGGGCGAAAGCGAAAAATTGCGAGCACCAGCGCCAGCGCCGCCATCGCCTTTTCGCCGCCGGATAAAAGCAAGACGCTTTGCAGGCGCTTGCCCGGCGGTTGTGCGATTAAATCAATGCCTGATTCTAAAACATCTTCGGCGTCGATCATACTCATCTCACCGCGCCCGCCGCCAAAGAGTTCCTGAAACAGTTCACCGAAATTAGTGTTGATCGCTTCAAAGGCCTGACGGAAACGCTCGCGCGAACGACGTTTGATTTCGCGCAGGGCTTCTTCGGTTGACGCGACGGCATCCGTAATATCCTGCCGCTGAGTTGTCAGAAACTGCAAGCGCTCTTCTGCCTCCGCGAGTTCTTCGAGCGCCATCATGTTGACCGCGCCGAAGCCTTCGACGCGCGCGCGCATTTCCTCGACCTGCGCACGCGCCGCTTCGAGATCAAAGGAATTTTCTAATGCGGTAGTGGTGGCTGTATCTACCGCCGCTGTATCTTCTGCGCGGGCGAGTTCTTCAAGCGATTGACCCAGTTCCGACATGCACGCTTCACGCACGTAAGCGAGACGCGCAGTGCTTTCGGCGCGCTGCACTTCCAAGCTCGCGCGTGCGTCACGCGTCGCGGCGGCGCGGCGATTCAATTCCGCCAATTCAAGCGCCAGCGCATCGGCACGTTCATGCGCTTCGGTTAATTGCGCGGCGACTTCTGCGACTTCGCTCGCTTCCTGTGCAATCTCTTCTTCTGTCTCGGCGCTTCCCTCGATTTCGCCCATCGAATTTCGCAATTCTTCGAGGCGTGCCGCAATCAACGTGACTTCGCCCGCGTGACGCTCCAGACGCACATTCAAGTCGGACTGCTCTGCTTCAAGCCGTTTGAGTTCGGCGGAAGTGGCGCGGCGGCGTTCGGCGGCGGCGGCGGCGGCGGCGCGTTGCTCGCCAAGCTTTTCGTTTTCAATTTCGGCTTCACGACGCGCGTTCGCCAGATGCGTTGTCGCGTTTGTCACAGCTTCTGTGGAAGCGACGCGCGCGGCTTCAGCCGTTTGCGCTTCAATCAAAGCTATGCGGCGTTTTTCTTCGACTTCGCGTTGCTCAACACTGAGGCGCGCGGCGTCTTCGCTGACGATGCGGACGTGGCGCGCGGCGCGTTCGATTTCCTGAGCAAGCTGCGCGGCGTTCAGTTCACGCGCCATCGCATCGCGTTCTTCGCGCCCGATGACTTCGTTGAGCGAGACGACGACATCCTCTAGTTCGCCTGTGCGCGTGCGCGCAAAGGCTGCGGCTCTTTCCGTGGTCGCCAATTCGTTTTCGAGTTCGACGACGCCTGTTTCCAATTCGCGCAGTTCACGTTTGAAAGCGAGCAGCCCCGCGCCTTCTTCGAGCGCGCGCGCATCGCCCGCGTTGACGAGTTGGCCGTGCTGCACCCAATCGCCTTCGAGCGTGACGTACATCTCATTCGTCGCAAGCGACATCGCCATCGCGTGGTCGAGGTCGGTGCTCAGGCGCGCTTCCATTTTTTCGGCGAGCGTGCGGTTCATCACGGTGAGAAGTTCACGCGGCGCATTCAAGAGATCGCGCACGCGCACGTCGTCCAGATTGTCGCCCGCATCGGCGAAGGCTGTCGCAGCACTACTTCTTGCGCCGTTGTTACTCAAGGACGACGTAGCCGCCGGATCATTCGCTTCATCGCTTCCGCCGTGCAATCCTGCGACGAGAAAGCTGGCGCGCCCCGAATCGTTTGCGCGCAGCCATTCGGCGGCGCGCAGTGCATCGGCGGGCGTCGGCACAATCACTGTCTGCAAAAAGTTTCCGAAGATACCCTCGACGGCGCGTTCCCACTGCGGTTCGACATGCAGCACGTCGGCGAGCGTGGCGACGGAATGAAACTCTGCGGGCGCGCTGTCTTGGGCAAAGAGGCGTTGCACTGCGAGAGAATAATGCGCGTGCTGCGCGTCGAGTTCCGTTAAGGTGTCGAGCCTGTGACGCGTGCGCGCCGCTTCATCACGAACGCGCGTGTGCTCTGCTTCGTGCGCGCGCGCGGCGTCTCGCGCCTGCGTTACTTCGGCAATGGCTGCTTCGCGTTCAGACATCAAAGCAGCGAGACGATGGCGCGAGGTTTCGATTTCGGCGTTCAATGTCTCGGCTTCGGCGGCGCGTTCGCTGTGAGCGGCGGCGGCGCGTTCGCCTTCGCGCGCGTAAGTTTCTGCCTGCTGCGCGAGGCGTTCGAGCGTCGCTTCGAGTTGCCGACTGATCTCCATCAATCGCTCGGTCATTGCAGTGTGTGTAAGGAGTCCCGCACGCGCTGTTTCGATCTCCGTTTCAGCCGACGCGACTTGCGCAAGCCTGTCGTTGTAAGCAGTTTCGGCATCGCGCAAGGAAAGCGCGCTTGTTTCAAAGGCAGCACGCTCTGTAACTTCCTGCTCATGCAGGCGCGCGATGTCCGCTCCGACGCTTTCGAGCCGCGCCTGTATCGCGCCTATTTCATTTTCAACATCGGCGCGACGGCGTGTCTGTGCGGCAATCTGTTCCTGTTGATAAGCGTATTCGCGCTGGCGGCGATCCCGCTGCAAGGCTGCGTCGTGTGCGGCGGCGCGTCGTTCCGTCAAGTCTTCTTCGACGTGGCGCGCGGACTGCGTTGCATGGCGCGCGGATTCTTCGCCCGTCGCCAACTCTTCGTTGATGCGCCGCTCTTCGTCGCTCGTTTCCTGAAGCCGGACGCGCGTTTCGTCGATCAGCGTGGAAAGCGAGCGTTCTTCGGCAACATAAACGCGGCGCAATAGCTCGCGCAGTTCTTCGCGTAGCTGGCGATAGCGGCGCGCTTTGGCGGCCTGACGACGCAAGCTGTTAGCCTGTCTTTCGATTTCGGAAACGATGTCGTTGACGCGAGAGAGATTGGCGCGCGCGGATTCGAGTCGCGCTTCGGCGGCGCGTTGGCGCACGCGAAACTTGGTGATGCCCGCTGCTTCCTCGATGAGCGTGCGGCGATCCATCGGCTTCGCAGACAGAATTTGGCCGATGCGTCCCTGCTCGATAATCGCGTAGTGCGCGCCGGAGAGTCCTGTGCCGGAGAACAAATCCTGTATGTCGCGCAGGCGACAGGCGCGCCCGTTCAGCAAATACTCGCTTTCGCCGGAACGATAAAGACGACGCGTGACGGCAACGGATTCGCCGGGCGCGAATTCAAGCGCCAGACGGCTCGGACGCCAGTGCCGCTTGCCTTGATTCTTTTTTGTCGCCCCATCGCCGGAGATGGCGACAGCAGCAGCAGTATCGGCAATTGCAGCGTCGATAGCTTGTGCTTCCGCTTTGGTCGTGTCGGCAATTGCCGCGTCATTGGATTGATCTTTCGATGCTTCTGCGGCGGCGCTCGATTCGCTTGCCTGCTGAACGTCAATGGCGCTCCCTATGGCACGGCTTTCAGCGTCGGCGGCGACGATGATTTCGGCGGCGGTTTGCGGCGCGTTTTCAGTTTCGATTTGAACGCTGTGCTCGTCTATCTCTTCGAGCGTGGAATCTATGTCGTCTATATCCTGATCGTGTTCGAGTTCAAGACCTTCGACGCGCACCATGTGAAGCACGACTTCGGCCATGCCGCCCGGCTGACGATTGCGCGAACCTTGAAAGATCACATCCTTCATTTCCGCGCCGCGCAACTGCTTCGCGCGCTGCTCGCCGAGCACCCAGCTAATGGCATCGGCGACGTTGGATTTGCCGCACCCGTTCGGGCCGACAACCGCCGTAATGCCGTCGCCCGTAAAAACGAGTTCCGTGTGGTCGGCGAAGGATTTGAAGCCTGTGATTTCTAAGCGTTGGAGTCTAAACATGCGTCTCTTTGAAAACCCGAAACATGCCGCAACAAAGGGAGCCGCGAAAAACCGGAAAGCGCAGTCTCTAGAGCATAGCGTAAGCGACACATACTATATGTTGCACTCAGAGCGAATGTCAACCAACGCTTGAGGCGACAGGGTGTTAATGGTTCCAGCCAACAGATTTAGCTCGCTTGACTAAACCAGCCTGTAGTAATCGCTGAGAGTATTTTCGTGTAGGGCGGTGCGTAAAACAGACGCCCGGATGATTGATGGCCTGCCTTGCTTTACGCCACGCAAAAAAGACCGCCGCGCGCTCTTAATCCGAGCAGGCGGCGGTCTATGGAAATGGTCGTTGTGTCAGAGTTTGAATTTACGGCGTGCGGTTCATAGAGTCCGCACGCCGTAAAGATTACTCGCAAGCGTTAAGGCTTACTTAGCGGCATCGCCACAGATGCTGTCCGTCTTCGTTCTCACCGGACTGAATCTGTCCTGATACTCTGCCGAATTGCTGAACGCGCACACCATGCCCCGGTAATTGTTCGGTACCCGGTTGTTCAGCACATTCAGCCAGAAGTTATATCCATCCTCATCCGGCTCGCGCCTCAAATATCCGAAGTATTCCGCCAGCACAAACGAGCGATTGAACTCTGCCGCAATGTACTCCTTATAATCAATCGCCTTCCGCAGCGCCCGCGCGCGGCTTTGCGTTTGACTGCCGCCGCCGTTATTGTACGCCGCCAGAATCTCGCTACGCTTGCCCGTCAAATCGACATTCGACGAATCCTTGATCGTCTTTATCAACGCATCGACGAACTCTTCTGCGCTTTGCGATGTCGGATATTTCGTCGTGAATGCCGCACGCTGCACGAAGTCTTCGGCCAACGCCGTCTTGCTCGCTTCGATCTGCGGCCCTCCGACCACACGTCCGCGATCCAGCATAAACTCACTGTACGGGACTCTCGTGCCGAACGATGCTTTGTTCAAACGATAGATAAACGATCCCGTATCCTGAAACTCCTGCTCGATAAAGAAGGCAGCCGAAACATCTACGCGCTTGCGATTGATACACGCCTGATCCGTGCCGCACTGCGTAATCTGCGATGTCCAGTAATCGTAACCTCCCGTGTCGCCTTCACGATCGAGAAAGTCCAGATACTGCATTCGCACGAAGAACCGTGTTTCGTCTATCGGGTTCGTCGTAGGCGTCGTCGTATCATTGTCCCGAATCGTTAAGACGGCTGTTTGCTGCGCGCCGAGCGTTGCTCCAACAGCATTCGAGAGCGTGAGATTGACCGTCTCATCCGCTTCCTTATACACATCGTTGACGATGAGAATGTCAAAGGTCTTAGAGGTGGTTTCTCCCGCAGCAAAGCGCAACGTGCCGGAAGCAAACTCATAATCCGACGTTTGCACCGCCGTGCCGTCCGTGGCGCGATAATCCACCGTTGCCGCACCGGATGTGTCGCCCGTGCGTGTGACGGTAATGGAGACGCTATCGAATTGGCGTCCCTGACCGTCAACGGTTCCCGCTTCGTTTATTTCGTATGTCCCTGAACTAAACTGCACCGTAGACGAAGGTGTTGGCACAGGCGTCGGCGTCGCAACTGGCACAGGTGTCGGTGTCGGCGTTGCCGCCGGTACAGGCGTTGGCGTCGGCGTTGCCGCCGGTACAGGCGTTGGCGTCGGTGTTGCCGCTGGCACAGGTGTCGGCGTCGGTGTCGCTGCGGGTGTCGGTGTCGCCGTTGCTGTCGCGCATGGAGCTGTGGCGTTGCCGACGAGTGTGTAATTAACTCCTACGTTCGTCGCATCGACCGAACCTGTTCTAAGAACCGGGCCGGTTGCAGAGGCAAAGGTTCTTCCATCAATACCGCCAAGAACGCTGCCACGCATGGGGCTGCCTACCTTGCTATTAGCAATCGTAATTCTAATTGTGCCGTCGGGAGTGAACGAACCGGCGTCGGCGGCACCGCGTCTAGTCGGCACGCCTCCGGTTGCCGTAACCGTACCGTAATCGTAGGTAACGACAGCCGATGAACCGCCAGCGTTGGAATTCATACTGACAAAATAACGGTCGTCCATAGAAGAGGGTGCTGTTTCGGGAGTCCAGATGATTACCCACCTTCTATTCGGTGGAAGAACGCTGAGATTAGCAACCTTCAACGTAAAGACGAGACGGCTTGTGCCATCCATATAGTATGGCTCGGCGACGGAAAGGGATTGAATGTCTAGATCCGTATCTGCCGGAGCACCGACTTGGTCTCCGGTCGGATCGGTCGCTACTGTGGTTCCGGGCGGGTTGCAAGTATCCACCGGAACAGGCGTTGGTGTCGGAGCAGGCGCAGCGCCTGCGGCAACAGATAGTTCGTCACAGAAACCGCCCGCACCAATGGCGTTGATCGCCGTGACACGATAGAAATAGGCTTTGGTTGTGTCGGTAGCGGTGGTGTCGATGTACTCTGTTTTCGCTGCGCTCACGGTAGCTATCAAGGTTTCGCCGCCGCTCGTTGTGCTGCGAAGAATGTTGTAGCCGGTGATGGGTGAACCGCCGTTGTCGGGTTCTGACCATATGATGTCAACGCCCGCAAAAATGCGAGTCGCCGATTCTAATCTAGGCGCCGCCGGAGCAGCGGGTTCCGCCGTATCGAAGCGCGCGAATAAGCGCTTGCCGCCGGATTGACGCGCGATTGTCGCTTTAGCGCTACGGGAAGCGTTGGGCGACGAAGAAGCGCTGCACTGCGGAGCGACGCAGCCATCGGCGTATGCTAGGACTCCGCGCCCTTCTTTATCCACAGCAAAGTCGTTGAAGTCGAGCAGATTGCGGTCAGAACCGCAGGTCGTACCGCTGATGCAGATCGAACCTACCTGAACAGGATCATTCGGCGTGACATCAACTGTGTTATAGGTTACGCCGCCATCGAACGTCGTGGCGATGTACAAGTGCCAGATGCCTCTGAAGGTTGCGCCGTCTTGCGAATTACCCGGCGCATTCGTTCCGACGAAGCCGAAGGCGGCGCGATCAGCGTCTCCGGCAACGACAACCGGAAAGGCGATGTTCTTAATATCGAACGGCACGCCGACATCCTGATTGTTCGACCATGTTTTTCCTTTGTCGCGCGAGACAGTTATCTTGGCATGGCCGTCGCCATTCTGATAACCGAAATAAACCGTGCCGTCTGCGCCGATGCCGATTGACGGATCGTTGCCGCTCGGAGTCGTCCCGGTGACGGGTCGCACCGTCCACGTCTCACCGTTGTCTTCCGAAACGGCCACGCCTTGAGTGGTGCGGCCAAGAGCATTGCCGCCAAGAGCATTGCCGCCGCAACCTTTGTTCGGCACATAGACCGTGCCGTCCGGCGCGATCTTAACGTGGCCGTGTAAGCCACCGCACTGCGCAGCAGTATAAATCGGTATTGCCGGGCCAAAGGTTTGCCCGCCGTCATCGCTACGCGAGCATGAAGCGTCGCCGACGCTCTGCGAGCAATAATAAACGGCATTCGGATACATCGGATGAACCGGCTTGATGAGCGCGTTTTCATTGAAGGGGCCAGCACTGATGCTCTGGTGGTCAGCACCCGAACCGGGGCCGCCGCCCTCTGCCGGTTTGCTGGTATTTCCGTCATCATCCGAGTAAGCCAAAAAGCTGTTGCCTTCGCCGCCGATCAAGTTTCCTTGAAAGACGCGTCCCGTTCTGAAATCGACGGTTCCGATAGGATCGGATAAAGGTGCCTGTACCACAAACGGGCTGGAAACATCCTTCCAGACAGCCTTGGCAGGCGAAGAGCAGTCGTCGTAACTGGTGCGCAATTCCTGATTGCCTGCCGTGAAGAAGCTGGGGCCGCCGGTATTAAGCTTCGGATTGGCAGCCGTCGGACGCAACGCAGGGTCTCTGACCTGCCAGTCAACACCGACGGACGGCTCACCCGCGGAATTTCCCAAAGTCGGCGGAGACACGTAATTTTGATAGCGCGGTACGTTCGGCACCGTCGGCGGCGCAGGCACGGGAGTCGGCACGGCGGCGACTGTACCCGGCCCGGCTAAACTAATCTTACCGTTGAACGGCACATCGGGCGCGTTATAGGGCACCACAATAACCGTATAATTTCCTGAAGCAGCGGCGAAGCCCGTCGTCTCCGGGTTGTCCGATGTTGCCGAACTCGCAACCTTGGTTCCGGTCGGCGTGCCATCCTCTAAATAGACATAAAGATCATAGTCGGATTTTTTGGCGGCGCTGTCCGTCCACGAAATATTTACGGTAGCGGTGTACTTAGTAGTATCGCCTTGCGGAATAGCAATCTTCAGCGCAAATTGGTCGCACGGCGTTGCGCTGCTGCATACAGGGCGGGTGTCACCGGTAGGCGAAGTTTGATTCGAGGTTTGGAAAGGGCCACCCGTATAAGTGATTAGCGCAGTTGTCGGCGAGAGTGTGCCCGATGAAGGATTAGCAGCGCGCGTGATGTAAAGCGGGACGGCGCAGAACGCGACGGCGAGCGCCGCGACGACGAGCAGCGTCAAGCGCCTTTTGCCGCTCAGTTGTCGGCGCATACGATAAATGCTTTTCATACTCAGAATATCCTCATATCTGCTGGCGAGGCCGAACAATATAGTCCGGCAGGTTAAGAGCCGATGCGCTCAACAACATGCGGGGCAAGCGTGAGCAACCCAAAGGACAGCGACTTAAAGCGAATGCCCGGCAGCAACTCTCAAAAGAGAACACACTACATGAGCAGAATGAACGATGGATGATCGGGAATTTACAGTTCGGGTCGGGGTGCAGGCAGCATAGGGGAGGCGGCTTGCGGCGAACTGTTTATATTTCAGAAGACGAAGCGCGAAATTTACCATTGAAGCAGAATTATGTCAAGCAAAAGCGCACCATGCAGGACTATTTCGGACGGTGCGCAAACTGTTTTACTTTGCCTTTATCAGCCATCTGATTATTCGATGTCCGTCCAATTTATTTAATGTATGACATACGACAAGTGCTGCAACTTAAATTCATTATGTGCAGGACACTACTAAAGTGTCGATGTGTATTGACAACGAAACGGAATGTAAAGAAGCGATAAGGTACGCTCATCCAGTTGAAATGTCTAATTGTATTTTGATTGCGAATATTGCAATTTCATCTTCGAGGTTTTCGCTTATCTGTTCGCCCTGTAAAGTCCCTTGCCTGTCGGCAATCGTTTCAATTAGTAACGGCAACGAGAGAGATGAGCGCACATTAGCCGCACATGCGTATGCTTGCGCAAATATCATCTTTACAATACCGGCGGCGCAAGCGTCAGCACGGACGGCACGCGCTTCGGTTCGGCAAGGCGCCATAGCTGATAGCCTATGCCCGCCAGCCCGGTCATTAAGCCGGGTGATTCCACTCCGAGTGGAATTCCGCATAACCAACCGTACTTGCCGATACTTTCAAGCACGATTGCCGTCAAACGATTTACTTGAAAGCGCCACTTTGAATCATCCAATAGCTGGCTGGCCTGTAATATCAATTCGAGATTGCCGAGGTCTCCGTGACATAAGGAATGATTCAGGCTAAAGCCGTGCTCGAGTGTAATCTGTAGCGCCGCTTCTGCTTCTGCGCGGATTGCTTCGTCGTCAACATGGCGCAAGGCATTAAGGCGCGCCAACCCGATTCCCGGCGCGCCGTAACACCATGTCGTGACGAGCGGCTGCTCAGCGGTCTTTCGCGAGCGGCCAAAGCTACCCAGATCGCGCCAGTCCACCCATGCTCCGCACTCCGGCGAGAAAAGACTGCGCTCGTATTCCATCCCGGCGAGAGCCGCCGTGCGGAAACGTGTTTCGCCGCTCATCGCCGACAGCTCCATCAATGACCATGCGATGCCCGCCGCCCCGTGTGAGAATCCGCTCGGCAGCTTTTTAGCAGAGACCTTTGTCTCCCAACCAATGCCGCGCTCCATTTTTTGCGCGCCATCGATCAAACGGTCACCGCATTTGAGCGCGGCATGGAGCGTGCGCTCAGCCGGTCGGCATTTATAAAGGACGAGCAGGCTGGCGAGCGCGCCTGCGCAGCCGTTAATAATGTCGAACGTTTCATCCTGTTCGATGCGCGGCAGCAGTTGTTCGATGAGGCCTTCGGCTTCAACGAAAAGTTTCGGGTCGTTCCACAGCGCGCCGAGATGCGCGAATGTGTAAATGATTCCGCCCCATCCGGCGTATGCGCCGATCCGCTCGATTGTCGCTTTGCTTCGCTGCACCTGTCGGCGCAAGGTCATCAAGGCGAGTCGCGCAAGTTCGGAATAGCGTTCTTCGCCGGAGACCGCGCCGAGATAAGCCAGAAACAGCGCCACGCCGGGGATGCCTTCATACAGATCATAACCGAGCGATGCCAGCGAGCAGTGGCGTCCGTCAATGCCCGCCACGCCGAACCATATCACGTCCTTCTCCGAGCGAAGGGCTAGTTCGTCCAGCCTGTCACCGATTGCCTTTGCTTCCGCCAGAAGCTGTTCCGTGCTTGCCGCTTTGCGCGGTTCAACGAGCGTGTAACGAGGCCAGTCTTCTTGATATAAATCTATGGAGAGGGTCGTCAGCGAAGCATTAAGGAACCAGAGTTGTCGTTGCAAATCAGGCTCGCAGAGTTGTTGCACGCGGCGATGAACGAGCGCCAGCCCCGGTTCATCGAAGAAATTTGTGAGCTGTTCCCCGAAGCTGTTCCAGAGATGGCGCGCTTCAGGTCGCGTGGTGAAAATCGGTATGTCGCCGCGCAGCAAATCCCGTCGTTCGGCAGCGATAACTTTTTCCAGAAAGGGGCGGTTGGTGGCCTCTATCCAGAGTTGGTCGAAAAAACGCTCGCGGTCAAGCGAGTCGCGCAGGAAATCTGGATGAAAACTTTCATGCAGCAAGAGTCCGTAGGTGCGCGTCGGACGCACGATGACGCGCACTTCCGTTTCCGCAAAGCGTGCCAGCGTGCCGCTCTCCGACAAAAGCTCGTCGCGATGGCTCAGGAGAAGCCTGTACATATGTGTAAATCCGGCGGCGAGAGCTTCTCTGTAATTCAAGACATTGACATCCGCGCCGTCGAGCGTCGGGCGGTGGCTCGCCTGCGGTATTTCGAGTCGCTCACGCACGACCCGCATTTCGTCTGTTCCGGCGTGCTCCCAACTCACTGCGCGATCCGGCGAAAGCTGTCCGGCAGTGCTGCCGAGTCCGCTCATATCGATTCCATCGTAGTCGGCTTTCGATAGAATACGCTGCGGTAATAACCCGACACGCAAAACCGAGTGGGCGGCGGTATTGCTGGCGAGCAGCAAATCGGTTTGTTTAATATCTTCGCCTTCGACGCGCGGCTGAAAGAGCGCTTCGAGGTCAATCAGGAATGGATATTCACCTGCCGCTATTAGATTCTCAAAATGAAAATCCGTCGCTTCGAGCGCATACAGGAGTGCAAGATAACTGCCTTGCCGTCGATAGAACTGCTTGACTTCAGCAATCGAATCGCATGACTTACCGGCGACAAATTCCATCCAGCCGTAGGCATCTTTGTCCAGCACTTTCATTGTCGCCAGAGGCGGCTGCGCGCCATGCTCATTCAGCCACTTCAGTAACTCTTGAAAGCGTATATCCACCGCCAGCGAGCGCGGCTTGTAAACTACACGAAAGCCTGAACTGAATGTGGCGATCAAGACGGAGCGGCCACCTCTATGCGAGTCTCCCGCGCCGCCCTCGACACGGGAAAGGACGCCCGGATCATCCGCATCGCAAAAAGTCTCTACGATTGTTTCCCAATCAGCACACAGGCGCGTTAAAAATTCCAGGCTGGAAGTCGCCCAGTGCTTGATGAATATAATTACTTGCCGGGACAGCACAGGGTATTCTTCCAAAATCGCCAGCGCGTTATCCGGTTCGTGAAGACGCCGTATAAAACTTTCAAATCGCTGTTCAGGCGTTTCTCCCGTCAATTGGCCTTGCAGCCGCGCCACATTCAATTCAAGGATAAGCGTGCGATTGAGTCTGCCGACCAAAGGCCGAAATAAGTTTTCAGCCAGCATGTCTACGACCCTTTCAGGATCGAAAGGAAGGCGGCGACGCGTTAGCGACATATCCTTAATGCCTTCGTGTAGCCTGTCGCGTGCCACATTGATAAGCGGCTCGATCACAGCCATGAAACCCGACAACTGTCGCGCACGCTCGGATGTCGCAAACGAAACCGCTCCGCTACGGGAATCCTGCGGGCGCGAAAACGCCTCTTCAATTTCAGTGAGCCATGCGGGGGCTTCGGAGAAGCGCGCGCGCACCGCTTCGAGCGGCTCGCCCAGAACACGCCGGAAATCTTCCTCCGTAATTCCATCAATCGAAAGACGCCGCGCGAAATAAGCATCCTTATCGAAGGGCGGCTGCGACTTCCAACTTTGCAAGCGTTGCGCGGAAAGATTGTCGTCAACTTCGACGGCCACTTTCTTGTGCGGCGTAGTGCGCGACAACGCAAGGCGCTCCAGCAATGTCACAGCGCCGTACCATGCAACCGACTCAAAAGGCGAGCTATTTGCAGCAGTCATACTTTCGTTTTCTTGCGACACGAGTTGCACCTCTCGCTTCAATGCTTTTCGTTGTATGAACTAAATCAATCTGCTTGCGATTAATCTACGGTGCGGCTTAAGTCAATCAGGCAGTTCACCGTTTTATCAAAGCTGCCTCACCGCACTGCGCGAATAGAGTCTACGCTTTCAACCAAAAAGCAAAGAAAGAGCGGATAGGCTACTTGACCAGCCTATCCGCTCTTTCTCCGACTGTTTATGCTGATACTTGATAATGCTTCGGTTAGCCGTTGCAAAACGGCGCGAACAAGTTAGAAAGGACAGAGAATGTTTGTCGTGCAGATGCAGACACTGAATTGTAGACTTCCGGCGGCTGCGTTGTTGCTCAGGTCTTCCGAGTTTAGCTCGACAGCGCCAGCCGGGTGAGCAGGCAATTTAGCCAAATCTTCAATGCTCAGACTATTGCGGTAATTCACGTCTTTCCAGGCGCGGATGGTTTCTGATTGTGACATTAGCAACTCTCCTTCTTATTCTAAAGGCACTATATCGTCTGTTCGGAATCGGATTCCCTGTTCGCCCATGCCCGGAAAAGCAGCACAGGGTTATTCAACAGCTTGTAGGTTTGCCGATTCCAGTTGACGATGCAGTGCTCTACATTTAACACGGAGGGTACATAGTTCCAGTTCTGACTTGATTTCAAATTTACCTGCGGTGAACCCCTCTCACCACATCTTCCGGTTTGCCCTATTTGCCGGTGGAACGGGGCGGATAGTAACCGAAAAAAGGAAAGGGTAAAGAGGTTTCGCTAAATGCAACATGAATATAATAATCGAGCATGAAGGCAACTCAAAATGTGCGGCTGGCAGCAACAACCCATAACAAACTGCCAACATATAATTTCATTGCACTCCCACTGTAATTTGAATTTACATTGGCCGTTAATGAAAGAGCCGTTGTACTATCTCTTGCCAGGAGATAATCATTTAAGTGATAGCGAGGAGAGAATAATGATGCGTTCAGTTTTTTACTGCGCTCTGCTGTGCTGCCTTTGCTTGCTCGCCGGGTGCGCCGCAAACTCTACGGAAACTTCGCCGCAATCAGCCCGAACGCAATCTGCAACAACCGCGACCACCACGACCGCTACTGATACGCCCCTGCCACAATCGACGCAGGCAAACGCGGTTGACGCCGCTTCATCGGTTAATGAGCAACGATACGTCGCGTCGCAAAATGCAATGACGAATTATAAGGCTGCGGCCTGCGCGTTACTCACAAGCGCGGAGATCGACGCAGTGCAGGGTGAGGTAGCGGCGGACATCAAAGGCAATGACCGCGAGAACGGCGGCCTCACCGTCTCGCAGTGCTTCTACACGCTGCCGACATTCTCCAAGTCCATCAGTCTCCAACTAACGCGCAACGCTTCAGGTAAAGGCAACAGCGACGCTGTGCGGGAATTCTGGAATCAGAGTTTTCATCGTGGCCGCGATAAAGATAATGTCAAAGACAAAGATCGAGATAAAGACAAAAATCGCGGGCAGGATCGTGAAGAGGAAGAAGAGAATAAAGTTCCGCCGCAACGTGTGCAAGGACTCGGACGCGAAGCCTTCTGGGTGCGCGGCGGAGTGGCGGCGGCGCTCTACGTTCTCAAGAACGACAACGCCTACTTTCGCCTCAGTCTCGGTGGAGCGGACGCCGATCCGATCAAGCTCGACAAAGCGAAAAAGCTCGCCCAAAAAGCACTCAAACGTCTTTAACGCACTTTCACATTGAAATATCTGAAATTATCATTTCAGCAAATCAAGCCGTGCCGCGCAAAGCGCCAGACTACAGCCGGGACGTAAACCTTACGAGCGGAATCGCGGATGCTCCCGATAAAAATCAATAAAGCCAAAACGCTGGCGCTGATAGCTATCGAGCGGTGGTGAAGGAACTTCGCCGATAGCCGTTAATGGAGAACCTTCATCACAAAGAGCTAACCGCCGGATGCCTTTGATCCAGGCATCCGGCGGTCAACTTCGATTAGCCTTTATCCGTAAAGCTAAGGCTTACTTAGCGGCATCGCCACAGATGCTGTCCGTCTTCGTTCTCACCGGACTGAATCTGTCCTGATACTCTGCCGAATTGCTGAACGCGCACACCATGCCCCGGTAATTGTTCGGTACCCGGTTGTTCAGCACATTCAGCCAGAAGTTATATCCATCCTCATCCGGCTCGCGCCTCAAATATCCGAAGTATTCCGCCAGCACAAACGAGCGATTGAACTCTGCCGCAATGTACTCCTTATAATCAATCGCCTTCCGCAGCGCCCGCGCGCGGCTTTGCGTTTGACTGCCGCCGCCGTTATTGTACGCCGCCAGAATCTCGCTACGCTTGCCCGTCAAATCGACATTCGACGAATCCTTGATCGTCTTTATCAACGCATCGACGAACTCTTCTGCGCTTTGCGATGTCGGATATTTCGTCGTGAATGCCGCACGCTGCACGAAGTCTTCGGCCAACGCCGTCTTGCTCGCTTCGATCTGCGGCCCTCCGACCACACGTCCGCGATCCAGCATAAACTCACTGTACGGGACTCTCGTGCCGAACGATGCTTTGTTCAAACGATAGATAAACGATCCCGTATCCTGAAACTCCTGCTCGATAAAGAAGGCAGCCGAAACATCTACGCGCTTGCGATTGATACACGCCTGATCCGTGCCGCACTGCGTAATCTGCGATGTCCAGTAATCGTAACCTCCCGTGTCGCCTTCACGATCGAGAAAGTCCAGATACTGCATTCGCACGAAGAACCGTGTTTCGTCTATCGGGTTCGTCGTAGGCGTCGTCGTATCATTGTCCCGAATCGTTAAGACGGCTGTTTGCTGCGCGCCGAGCGTTGCTCCAACAGCATTCGAGAGCGTGAGATTGACCGTCTCATCCTCTTCCCTGTACACATCGTTGACGATCAGTACATCGAAAGTCTTACTCATTTCTCCGGCAGCAAAGCGCAGCGTGCCGGAAGCAAACTCATAGTCCGACTTTTGCACCGCCGTGCCGTCCGTGGCGCGATAATCCACCGTTGCCGCACCGGATGTGTCGCCCGTGCGTGTGACGGTAATGGGGGCCGTACCGAACTGGCGTCCCTGACTGTCTACGGTTCCCGCTTCATCCACCGTGTAGGTAGCGGAACTGAACTGAATGGTTGGCGACGGTGTCGGCACCGGCGTCGGCGTCGCAACTGGCACAGGTGTCGGTGTCGGCGTTGCTACCGGCACCGGAGTAGGTGTCGGTGTTGCCGCAGGTATGGGAGTAGGTGTTGGTGTTGCCGTCGGGACAGGTGTCGGCGTCGGGACAGGTGTCGGGACAGGTGTCGGCGTCGGTGTTGCTCCCGCCGCCGGACATGCCAATGTGCCGCTGCAGGCAATCGTAAACTCTGTACCGCCGCGTGTCAGGTCGCGCTTACCGCTGGCGCTACCGGCGGTGAACGTCTGGCCGCGCAAGCCTGCCAAAACCGAACCGACACCGATTGCCGGGCCATTCTTGACAAGCGGATTGAGTTTATCGACGCCGACCTTTACGGTGATCGTGTTATTAGCGACATCGAACGAGCCGCAATCGGCGGCACCGCGCGTGGTATAGGTAATTGTTCCGTCCGAATTTCTGACGGCTGTGCCGTAAGAAAAAGGCGGTGTTCCGGTGTCAATCGCCGACGCATCCGTAGTCGCACGGACGAAGAATTGATCTCCACGGTCGGAGACGCCGAAGCTGTAGTCTCCGGTCGGACTCAACCCGGGAGACAGTGTGTTGGCTGCAAAGCTCATGCGCCAGTTCGCTTCCGTCGGCGGCTGTCCGGTTCCGCCATTAAGCGCGGAGACTTTCATCGTGGCGACGATGACAGGCGTGCCTGTGGCAGTCGTTTCGCACGAATACTTAATCGAGAGAATGTCGAGCGGATCATCGACGTTGACGCGGCCAACCAATCCCTCTTGAACGTCCTGCCTGAAGTCTGTTACCTGCGAGCCGGGCAGACCGCCGACGGTTGCGGCGAGCGGAAGCGGCCCTGATTGCGGAGCCGGAGTAGCGGCGGGCGTCGGAACATTGGTCTTGGCGTTATTGATGCCCGGCCCGCTGATCTGACGCGCGACGTAGGTGTGGCCGTCGAAGTCGTTATGGTCATCCGTGTAACCGACGACGGCGGCGCCGGTCGGATCGAATGAAACCTGAAAATAGTCGATCAGATTACGATTGGCCGTTCCGGTCAAGCCGCCTTCTGAGATGTTGCTGCCGTGAATAAAGTGATCGCTGATTTGCGCTTGACGGAAGGTCGGCGAATCGTCTGTCGCGTTGAAGGTCTGCGCGTAAAAGACGTTCCAGTTGGCGGCGTCGTCGTTCGTCGGGTTCGTGGTTCCGTACCAGACGATGCCGACGGAGCCGGGCGTCGAGCCTGTTTCAAGGTGCGGGAAAACGCTTGTTCTGGTTTCCGCGCCGTCGCTAACGCGCACGGGCTTGCTCCATGTCGCGCCTTTGTCTTTCGAGTACGCGAGGAAAATGTCGTGATCGTTCGAGTAAGCGACGTAGGCAGTGCCGTTGGGCGTGCCGTCGTCGGCTACTTTGACGACGAAGAAAATATGCGCGACGCCGTTCGAATCGCTCGCCGCCTGTGTGCAAGTGTAGGAGGTCGGCGGGAGTATCGGCAAAGTTGGCGTGCCGACGCAGACTTGCCCCGTGCTGCCGCTGATATAAACCGTGCCTGTCTTTTGATGCACGTCGATCTGGCCGACCTGCCCGATTAACCCTGCGGTCGTGGCCGCGCCGTAGGTGAAGCCGCCGTCATCCGAACGCTGAATCTGTGTAGCGGCTGGGGCGAGCGTTCGATACAAGAGATAGACGCTGTTCGGGCCGAGGGCTTCGAGCCACTGACGGTCATCTGCCGGTATGCCACCCGTCGCGTTACCCGCAGGATTCCTCATGTAGGTTAATCCCTTGTCGGTGGATTTCTGCGAAGAGATGTTGGCGGCAATAAGACTTGTCGAAGCAAGCGAAGGCGGATTGTTGTTCATGCCTGTCGTCGGATCGGGTCTGCCAACGGCAAGGTCTACGTCGCCGCCGCCGTCGCCGCCCAGATCGGCCTGGCTGGTAGGACTGAAAGCGTCCGGCTGCCCGCGATAGCTGTAGTTGCGCATGAACGGATCGTAGGTGGAGCTATTGGGCTGTAGGTCAACGTACCAGAGGTCGATGCCCGCCGGAAAACCGCGAATGCCGGAGACATAAAAGTTGCCTAGATTATCCGTGCGGCTGCTCGGCTCTCCGTCGCGCGCGGCAACGGGCGCTTTCACCGTCACGTTTGAAATGAAGCTAAGGCCGCCTTTAACGTAGCTGGCGACACGGCCACCGCTGGCAGCCGTAGGCTTATTGACCACGCTCGCAGTTCCCTTGTACTGATCGCCCGGCGTAACAGCAAAATAAACGGCATGTACGAAATAGTCGCCGGTGCCGCTTGCGCTCGGATCAATGGCAGTTTGTTCGCTTGTTTGCGGAGCGCCATTGGCCGATGTTCCGACGACAGGGCCTGTGATGGAACCCTTGTGAACATAGAGATCATAATCATTGGTCGCAACTGTCCAATCAATCCTGACAGAGATGAGCTTGCCCGTGTAATCGCCGGGCGCAACAGTCAGCTTGTAAGTGTCGCAATTGACTCCTTCAACGCAACTGGTTTCGCCGTCGGCAGAGGAGCCGCCCACCGCCGTGCCCGTCCAGTTCTGTGTTGGGCCAGCGGGACTAATCGTGCCGGACATAGGATTTGACGCGCGCGTATGGAAGGAGCGCGCGAGAGGGATAGCGCAGACCATAATCGCAATGGCAAGCGAAATGGATAATGCCTGACGAACCTTAACGTTCGGACGCCGGTTTATGCGAGTGAAACTCTTCATTTGTAGTGACCCTTTACTTGTTACGAGGCCGCTGTTTAATTCGGCAAGTTATTTGTCAGAACCATTCACCGGCACATGGGGCAAGCGATGAACAGCAGTAACCGGCTCAAAACGAATGGGTAGCCGCTCCCGTGAATTCAGCGAACAAAAGCCAGGGACACACTATGTGCTCTTGCTTTACAATTCGCGCTTGATTGTCTGGGCAGTTTTATAGTCCGGGTCGGGATGCAAGAAACAAAATATATTGCTGTCTGGCAACGAACTATTATTTTCGTCGAGTTTGAACAATGGAATTTACTACTACCGCAATTCGTTTGTCAAAGCGCCGTTCACGACTTTCTAATTCTCACGCGCAAGCAGTGTCTCGCTATCTTTTAAGCGGTGGCCCGTTGTTTTATAAATCTTTACCGGATAAGCCGGAATAAAGAGTACGAAGCTAAATACTGCGGGTGGCCGCCGCGCGCGATGACCACATAGCCGGGCTAATCGCCGTTCGCCGCAACCTTCCACGTATAAGCAAAGGTTCTGCCGTCGGTCGCCCGTTCTGCGTTCTTAAGATTGGCTACGTCGCTGTAACGCACACGCGCGCCCTGCCGCGCCGACGCGATGATGTGACGCACCTTATGTTCACGGACAAAGGCGACGACTAAGAAAGCGAGACGGCGGTCGCGCAACAGCCATACTTCCTGCTCGCCTTCCCCTTCGCGCTCCCTCTCTTCTTTTTGCTGGTTCCCGATCTTCTGCAAACGAGTTCGCGCTTCATCCTCGCTCATGTCAAGGCGAATGCCCATCACGTCCCGTCGCGGCTGCCTGCCCGCCGCCTGAACGCTCGCACACAGCAGCACAAGCAAAAGGCCGATTGTCGTTGGCTTTTTTATCATCGGAAGGAATCTCTTTTCTTTGTTCTCAAAGGACTGATAAGGATGCGTTCCTCGTCGCGTCGCACTGAAAGCAGATATGTTGCCTTTACCTTATTAAATCACGGCGCGCGTAAAGCACCAGATTGACGCCGGGACGAAGCGCGTAAGCACCGACGCGTGCATAATCGTCGCCGAGTGCGGTGCGCATTTCCGCTTCCTGCGTTTCATTGCCGACCACAATCGGCTCGCCGCTGCCTGCAACGGGGTGCGGCATCGCGACGTGATAGCCGACGCGCTTGTAGTCGCGCAAGTACCAAGGCACAGGCCAGTAGTCCGGCGACGCAAAGGCGATGGCAGTATTCTCGTTTGTTCCGGCGCGTTGCGCGAGCCGCTCTATCTCTTCGACTAATCGAATCGTCTCGCGCCGTGTGTGCGCGTAAACATACGGGTATGTGTCGTCGTCGTAGTGACGAAAGTTAAGCGAGAGCGCTTGATACAGTCCGAAGGCGACGCAGATTCCGGCGACGGCGAGCACGACGATTCGCGCATCCTTGCCTTTGCACAAACGATAAATCTCTCCGACGCCGTAGCCGCCCGTGATCGCCAGCGGCACGATAAAATTAAGCGCGAGCCACGGCGTTTTATACGGCACAAGCGAATACGCGGCAAGGATTCCAACCGCCCACAACGCCGCGAACAACGCGAAGCCGTTTGCGCGCGCGCGCCACACCGCCACGCACACGCCCGCTATTCCAAGCAAAAGCAGCAGCGCTTCTTCCTGCCTCAACCATGTAAGATACGTGTACCATTCATGCACGTGATCCTTTGTTCCCGTGCGCGTCCAAATCTTGAAGGTTGCAATTGAATCCGCCACGCCCTTCGCATACGTGAAGAACGATGAATAAAAAAGCACGTTGAGAAAAACGAAAAGCGCCAGCGCCGCAATCGCCGCGAGCGCCACGCCGCCGAAACGCGCCAGAGGTTCCTCCTGCGCCGACACTCCAACATTCGTCGCATCGCGCGCCGCCGCGTTGCTTCTCCTTCCGCGCTCCCCGGCGAATTCGCCGGACGAGCTTGCAAAAAGACGCAGATAAATTTGCGTTGATAGGAGCGCGATCAGCAGCACGCCCGCAGAGATCATCGCCGTTTCCTTTGTCGCAAAAAGCAGCGCGGCGGAAGCGGCGGCAAGCAGCAGATAAACGACACGCGCAGTTTCGTAATAGCGAAGCGCGGCGACGACGATTCCGAGCGTAAAAAAAACAAACAGCGATTCATGTATGAAATAGCGCGACATGTAAACCGCGCCCGGCGAAACAGCGACGAGCGCCGCCGCGACGAGCGCACCTATCGCACCGATGTACTTACGCAAATATAAAATCAATCCGATGGTCGCGAGGCCGAACACAGCGGGCACAAAGCGAATGGCAAATGTATTGAGACCGAAAATGAATTGCGAAAGAAGCGCGAAGTAGTAAAGCGTCGGGCCATGATAGTTCGCCGGATTGTACTGATAACTGCCGCTTCTAGCTAAAGTAGTGAGAAAAAATCCGTTGACGCCCTCATCGTGATGCAGCGGCACTAACCCGAGATCGTAGAGCCGCAAAACAATCGCGCCCGCGAGGATCAAGAGGCTCGCCGCGCGCCATGTGCCTTCGTTGATTTCCGGCGCAAGCGAACGGCTGCGCTCCGCGACATACGTGCTGCTCCTACGCGGCGCTGTCGTCGCAGCAACCGGGCTGCCGCTTACCGCTCCCGAACTTTTACTTTCACCGGCTTGCGTCGCCCGTCGCGCGCGCGCCTTCTTTTTCCCCACGATGCCTTTTCAACTCCTCGCGTGCGTTACTGAATATTTACGAAGAACGATTATTTGTCGATTTCAAGATTCGAGTTGTTGCGGCGCTGCCGATGCAAGCAGCGACCAGCGCGCCAACATCGTTGCGATCAGCGCGAATATCGCAAGCGTCAGCACAGACCATAGTTTTCCGTAACCCTCGATAAAATAATACATGGAGTTAGATGCATCTATGCTCGTCTTATTTATTAAGTTCACGTAATAAGTGTACACATGGTAAAGATTCATCGTGTGCAATAAAGTGAGCGCAACATAAACGACAAACGAGGTGCTCGAGATGTAAGGCGCAAGGCTCCGCGCAGCAGTTTTACCTTGTTCATGAAAGCTCTTCGCCACAGACAGAAACGCGAAGACGAGCAGAAAAGGCAGCACCGGATACAAGTAACGCTCGTGCATTCTAGTCAGCACCATCACAGGCAAAAACGTGAAGTACGTCGCAAAGAAAAAAAGCGTATACACGTCGTTGCGTGTCCGCCGCAATTGCCTGAACAACAAAACCGCACCGGCAAAAACGCCCGCGACATAAAGCAGCGTGCCGACGGAGCGCAACGTCAACCCTGCAAAAGTCTGCGTTACGTCGCTTTGCCAGAAGCCGAAAACGCCCCACAAATTGTACATAAACATAGACGTATACGGATACGTCTCGACGGATTTACTCAAGAGCGCGAGCAATCTCCCGAACGCGCCGACGCCGAAGAACGGAAACAGAATTACGAACGCGAGCACAATGCCGACGAGCGCCGCCTTCACAAGACGCACGACGGGAAAACGCATTAGCGCCGCGACACCCAACAGCGGCGCGAGACTAATCGACTGCGGCTTGACGAGAAAGGCGATGACGTAAACTGCCGTTGCCCATTCAATTCGGTCATCGAGCAGCAACACGAGCGACAGAAACATCAGGAAAGTAAACGACGCATCAACCTGTCCCCACACAGCAGAATTAAAAATGACCGCCGGATTAAACGCATAGCACGCCGCCGCAAGCGTTGCCACAGAGCGCGCATCGACTTGCTTCGCAATCCTTTCAGCCGCGCGCTTTTTCTTTTTACCTTTGCGCATCTCCGTCGCCGCTGTTTCGGCCGTTTCAAACTCTTGCCGCAATCGGCGCTCGATTGTAAAAAGGATCAGCCACGTTGTTCCCAGATCAAAAAGAATCGGCGGCAGGCGATACAGAAAATAGTATGTTTCGACGGACGATGTTTCAAAGAATTGGTGCTTGACCACCGCAGTCAACCACATCACATACACATAGCCGGGCGCGTAGTCCGCGAAAATCTTGTCTGTGTAAAAGCCACCCGGCCCCGCGCCGCGCACATGCTCGCCCCATGCAATCCAATCGTTCATGTCAATCGGGAACGGCGGCCACCCCGTCGCCCAGAAGCGCACCAAAAGGCCTGCAACTAAGATGAGCGCCAACGCGCCGTATCTGCTCGTGAAAGATTCGTTACGCGGCTCGTTTTGAACGATGCTTTCCGCGTCGTTGCGCCTTTTTCCAGATGACATAAGCGTTTATCATATCCCCGTTTTTCTTAAATGATTATTTTGAAATTCTGGTAAAAGCTTTTCATCGAGTCGGCGGCGACGGTGATGATAACGACGAATCTACTTTGACAAAATTACTTCGCATCAAAAAGCCCAGTGGCCTTCGACAAATTGGCTTACGAAAAGGGCGAGAAACAGCAGCGACCAAACAGTAATCGCCGTGTTCCAGAAACGACGCGCGCCGTACTCCGCGAAAAGCAGAAAGATCGGAAACATCAGCAGCGTATAGCGCGGCACGCTCAAGACAAACGAGGTGCTCGTAATCAACAGCCAGTTTAATGTTATCCACACAGCATACGACGGGCGCAGCTTTATCCAACACAGCACAGCGCAAAAGAGACCGAGCGCCGCAAAGATTAGTTCCTGCGCGCCGATCATCTGTGCTTCCGAAGGCGAGCGCCACCACATCGAATTGAAGTTTTCGCGCAAGCCGTTCCATGGCGGCGTCAAGGATTTGAACCAGTGCTCGCGCAAGATCGTTTGAAACGCCAAGGCGTCTCCCGTGACATGTGCATTGAGCAGCAAATAACCCGCGAAACCGAAACCCACCGCCGCAATCCATAGCCAACGCCAATCGAAGCGGCGCGACTCACGCCACTGCCACAACGCTTCGACGCCAAGCGCCGGAATCAAAATCAAACCGTTGACGCGCGTCAAACTCGCGAGCGCGCCGAGCGCTCCGGCGATCATCCAACGCTTTTGTCTGGCGGCCAGAAAAGAGCCGAGCGCGAGCGCCAGAAAGAAACTTTCCGTGTACGCGATGTGCAGAAAATAACTTGTCGGAAAGACAAAGAGAAACCAGACGGCGCGCTCGGCCTGCACCGCTCCGCAATCGAGCCGCGCCAGCCTGTACAAAAGCAGTCCGGCGATGAGCGACGCGACGCCGGAAACAAAAAACGCGCTCGCTACATAACTGCCGCCAAACACCAACGCGAAAAGTCTTATCACCCAAGGATACAGCGGATAAAAGACGAGCAACAATCTGTCTTCGCCCGTCGCTTTGTAACCCTGCTCTGCCAACTGTAGATAATGCAGCGCGTCCCAGCGATTCCAGATTTCAAACCATCCGCGCGGTACATTCTCGATAGCAGAGTTGGTTAGCACGGCGTGGCTCTGCGCGCCGAAAACGAAGATTAAAACTTTGATCGCGAGCATCATCGCAATCAAACGCAACTCGCGTCCGTCAAGCCGAAGCGCAGAACGCATCGCTCCAGCCTGTGCGCGCGCCGCGACTTCAACTTTTATTTGAGACTCTATTTTTGCCCTTGCGCTCATGCGGAACTTTCGCGCGACGCGATGTTGCTTTTCTCTGCGCTGACAGTCTCTGTCTCGACATGCTGCCGCGCAAAACCTAGACGCTCCTGCACAAAATAGAGCGGACGCTTTTTCACTTCACCGTAAATGCGCCCGACGTATTCGCCCATAATCCCGAGCGACACCAACTGCACGCCGCTCATAAACAGCACCGCGACAAAGATGGACGCCCAACCGCGCACCCAGTCGTCTGTAAAAAACCGCAGCAGCACAGCGTAAATGATTCCGGCAAACGCGAGCGCAATCGCCGCGAAGCCCGTCCAGATTGCGACGCGCAAGGGCGCGAACGAAAACGACACGACGCCGTCCATCGCAAACGCGATCATCTTAAAGAGCGGATACTTGCTCGCTCCGGCATGGCGCGGCTGGCGTTTGTACATCACAGCGACTTGCCGGAAACCGACCCAACTCACCATCCCGCGCAAGAAACGATCACGCTCCGGCATTCGCAGCATCGCTTCGACGACCCGCCGGTTCATCAAACGGAAATCGCCCACGTCCAAAGGTATTTGCACCTTCGACAATTGATTAATCAAGCGATAGAACAGCTTCGCTGTCCACAGCTTAAACGCCGTCTCGCCTTCTCTATCAGTCCGCACGCCGTAAACCACATCGTAGCCGTCCTGCCAGCGCGCCGCCATCTCCAAAATAATTTCCGGCGGGTCTTGCAAATCCGCGTCGATGATTACAACGGCGTCGCCCGCCGCATGTTCCAATCCGGCAGTAACGGCGATTTGATGGCCGAAGTTACGCGACAACGCGACGACGCGCGCGCGCTCATCATGCGCCTGCAACTCATGCAACAACCGGAGCGTTTCGTCGCGGCTTCCGTCGTCAACGTAAATGAGTTCGTAATCGAATCCAGACAATTGCCCAAGCGTCGCAGAGAGGCGCTCGTGCGTCTCACGAATGACAGCCTCTTCGTTGTAGCAAGGCACGACGACGGAGATGAGCATAGTAAATAGTGGACAGTGTTCAGTGGACAGTGTTCAGTCAGGCAGTATTCAGAATGAAGAAGCATTGATGCTTAAATTCGAGGCAAACCATATCCGCGCTTCGTACCTTTATTCTGACTACCGACCACTGTTCACTGACTTCTAAATCTATACTGCTTCGGACAAACTCGTAAATGAAAAATCGCGCACTTTGACGGCGGGCGCGAGAATGGGCAGGCGGTCACCGACGCGCTCCGAGCCTGTGATGCGCGTGACGGGCGACATCAATTCGATGTTGTTGAGTATCTTGACGGGCGATTCGTTGAAACGGAAATTTTTGACGGCGCTTTTGAGTCGCCCGTTCTCGATGAGGAACGTGCCGTCGCGCGTGAGTCCCGTGTAAAGCACCGTCTGCGGATCGACGAGGCGTATGTACCAGAGGCGCGTCACGAGCACGCCGCGATCCGTCGCTTTAATCATGTCTTCGATGGAAGCATTGCCGCCTTCCATGATGAGATTCGTCGGAAACGGCATCGCCTCTTTACCCTGCTTTTTCGCCCAGAATCTTGAGTAGTTCAGATTCTTCACGACACCGTTCTTGATAAAGTCTATGCGGCGCGTCGGCAAGCCTTCGTTGTCGAAAGGCAAACCGGGCGCGGCGGCGTAGTTCGGATCAGTATAGATATTAACTTGCTCGCCGAAGATTTTTTCGCCGAGGCGATTGCCGCCGCCCTTCTTCGAGAGGAACGAACGGCCTTCGTCCGCTGTACGCGCGCCGAAGAAAAACAGCATGTTCGCCACTAAATCGCCGATGGCGTTCGGCTCTAAAATCACAGTGTAATTGCCCGGCTCAATCGCCACCGGGTTGCGCGACAACTCCGCTTTGCGAATCGCGTATGCGCCGACTGATTGCGCGTTGATGTCGGCAATGCGATGCGACATCGCCGATCCCCAACCCGAACCCGTGCCGTCCGCCGTTCGCACGGTCGTCGTGAACGTCGCACGCGACGCGCGCGCATAGCCGAAATTGCCGCGCGTGTTCGCCACCGCCGTGAATCCGCCTTCGTGATCGTAGAGTCCGGCGGCAACTAAATTCTTCGAGCGCGACGGATCAATCGTCGCTGCGATGCCGCGCGCGCGCTGTGCCGCATCCGCTTTGTACGTCGCTTCATCGAACGCGCCCGCGATTTCGCCGTATTCCTGTTTGCCGAGAAACGGCTGCTGCTCCGAATTCTCCGGCGAAAGGCGCGCGATGGCTTCCGCGGCGCGAACGACTTTTTCAAGCCCTGCATCGTCGAGCGTGTTGGTCGTGGCGACGCCGCCGCGCTGTCCGAAATGCGCGTTGACTACCAAAGCTAGGTCGTCGCGGTCGCCGCTCGTGTTGGCGGAATTGACGCCGAAGCGAGTGTTGGCGGAACGCCCGCCGCCCAGACTCACTTCCAACTCGTCTGCTTTGGAGAGGGCTAAAACTTTTTTGAGAAGCGCTTCGGCTTCCGCGCGTGTGAGCAAAGCCATTTAGATTTTCCTCCCCGTATTAATGATGTTCACATTGCGAAAACGCGCGGGCGGGCAACCGTGCGACACAGCATTGACTTGTCCCGGCTCGCCTTTGCCGTCAAAGTACGCGCCACCCAAAATGTAATGCTCGCGTGATCCGACGCCGTCGCACGCATTCCAGAAATCCGGCGTCCTCGATTGATAAGCGACATCGCGCAGCAACCCGACTTTCTTGCCGTTCTTGATTTCATAAAACAACTGCCCGCCGAACTGAAAATTGTAACGCTGCTGGTCAATCGAAAACGAACCGTCGCCCTCGATATAAACGCCGTCCTTCACGTCCGCGATCAAATCATCCGCGCTGATTTTCTGTTTGCCCGGCGCAGGCTGCAAACTCACGTTCGGCATTCTTTGAAACGCCACGTCGCCCCAATTATCTCCATACGATGCGCCCTGCGATTCCTTCAAGCCGATCACCGCCGCATTGTCGCGCACGGTTTGATAACTGACGAGCACGCCGTCGTAAATAATGTCCCACTCCTTCGTCTTCACACCGTCATCATCCCAACCGCACGTCGCCAATCCGTTGCGCTGAATCTTATCGCCCTTGATGTTAATGAACTTCGACCCGTACTGAAATTTTCCTAACTTCTCTCTCGTCGCAAAAGAAGTTCCCGCGTAATTCGCTTCGTAGCCGAGCACGCGATCAAGCTCCGTCGGATGCCCGATTGATTCGTGAATCGTCAGCCACAAATTCGTCGGATGCAGCACAAGGTCTTTCTTGCCCGGCTCGACCGACTTCGCCGTGTGTTTCTGAATCGCCTGTTCCGCCGCGCGCGGAGCCTCCGCGATCAAATCGTACTCGCCGACAACTTCGTAGCCTTTGCCGATGGGCGTCCCCAAAGACGAACGCTGTTCAAAGCGCCCTGTTTGCGAATTGATGGATGTCACGGTAAACGTCGGCCACGAACGTATCAGCGTCTGGTCAATGTAAGAACCTTCGGTTGACGCGAAGGATTTAATCTCCTTCACGAAAAACATACGCGAACTCACGAACAAAGGCCCCGGCCCCTTCACTTTCGCTGCTTCCGCATTGACCTTCAACAAATAATCGACCTTCTCCGACAAAGGAACCGCAAACGGATCGCGCACCACAGGCGTTGCATATTCCGCATTAGGATATTTCTCAACCGGCACAAGGCTAATCCGGTTACGCTGAATCGCGCGGTTCGCCTTCGCAATGGAGACGGCGCGCTCCGCCACACGCGCAATCTCCGCTTTCTGCACATTGCTCGACGCCGCGAATCCCCACGCGCCGTCCACCAGCACGCGCACGCCGAACCCGTAAGTCTCCGTATCGGTTACATTCTCAACGCGATTCTCGCGCGTATTGACAAACTGATTAAGCGTGCGGCTAATGCGTATGTCGGCATACTGCGCCCCGCGATCCCGCGCCACATTCAAAGCGACGTTGGCTAATTCTTTATCCATCTTTTAATCTCCGCGAAGTGAAAACCTGCTGTGAAAAACTTTTCGGGTAGTGTACGAACGAGTCTCGCCGGAGCGTTGATAATAACGAAAGACACCGGACACTTGCAAAGCGTTAACTAGCGGGCGGGCGTAAAATAATTCAACTTGTAAGGTAAGCGGTTTGCGTGGAGCAATCAATGACTTGTTCAGTCTCGCCTTTGCTCGTTACGGCAACACTAAATAAGATTTTCTTGTGTCCAACTCGAATGTGTGAATGGTTGCAGAATAACGCCGCAACAAATCTTCAATCGTTTGCGCCGCGCAATTACCGACGCGCAGCCGCACAACTTTCGGCGGATGTCCGAACAGCAAACCGCGCTGTTGAAAATCCATATCCTTTGTCACAATGACGAAGGCATTTGCTTTCGCATACTCCCAAATATCAATGTCTTCGGATTCCTTCATTCCGGCTTCGCGGACGTGTTGGCTGTCAGGATAAAGGTCAGCTAATTTCACCGGCAAGCGCCACGACAAGTTTGGGTCAAACAGTAATTTCATATTGCGGCAAAACGGCAAGTCGTCGCTCGCGGTCAGCCGCAAACGCCAGACAAGCCCGTATGTCTTCGCGCGTCAAATCAGGGAACTCGTCTAAAATTTCTGCTTCCGTCATTCCCCCAGCCAGATACTCAAGCACGCCTTGAACGGTCATCCGCAAACCGCGAATACACGGCTGACCGCTTCGTTTGCCGGGTTCGATGGTAATAATGTCTCGGTAATCCATAGCTCAAAAGGTAACAGCAAACATGAAATTTACAAACCAAAGATGCACGCCGCTTCTGGCACTATATGAAAGACCAAACGCTTCAGAATTTTTATCTTGCGCTTGTGACTCCATAATAAACGCTCCACATACCCCTCTTCAAATAAAGAAATCTCAAACCTTCTTTATATCTACTACGAATTCATGCTTTTTAATTAGGCGCAGAAATAATTGCCAAAGAATGCTTCTGAAAATAGAAACATTCACTAGCCGCTTCGCTTCTCGAGATTTTACTATGACTCTACGATAAAGGTCTTCGCAATAATAAAACTGGCTCATATCAAAGGTAGAAATATCGAAAAATAAATCATGAGCGAATTTATTTCTGAGCTTGTTTAAGAGGCGAACATCTTTGTATAGCTTTTCATCTAGGTAGTTTTTTGCTCGTAAAGTGTCAAGTTTGAGGGAAAACGTGAAGTCACGATTTTTTAGCAGAAGGGCGCTGCTTTTAAATTTCCTTTTTAGAATCTCCTCTAAAAAGTTCTCAATATACAAATGCGCTTTCAAGGTCAAACTTAGAGGGTCTTTTTCATTTCCTATGAATTGGAGAAAGTGTGAGCTTAAATAATTTTCAGAAGGATTCTCAACATAAGCAAAATCCTTGTTCTCCAAATATCGGATTAGCTCGTTTTCATCTTGCCACCTTTCCAAATCGAACATGGCTATCCCGAACGCTTCATAATGATCGCTCATAGCTTTGCCGATATTCCAAGTATTTGAAGTTTTCTTTGTCATATTAATTACATTAAAAGAAAGATGCCGAACGAATATTAACTATCTTTGCGCCGTATAATACACTCATGTAATCAAACGAAACGCACAAAGAATTATTATCTCATGCCTGCCCGCTAATGGTGTCAAGTGCAGGCTGGACAGCATTGCGTTCGACGGTGTAAAAGTGTTGGTTTATATTCAGGACGTAAGTTTTCGCTGAGAGGTACTGTTAAATGCTTCGCGCAGGTATCGTCGGGTTGCCGAATGTGGGCAAGTCCACGCTTTTTAACGCGCTCACGTCGCAGCAGGCGGCGCTGGCGGCTAATTATCCGTTTGCGACGATTGAGCCGAACATTGGCGTCGTGGCCGTGCCGGACGAGCGTTTAGAGCCGCTGGCGTCCATTGTTAAGACGAAGGTGATTGTGCCCGCAACCGTCGAGTTTGTGGACATCGCGGGGCTTGTGCGTGGCGCGTCGAAGGGCGAAGGGTTGGGCAATCAATTCCTTGCGAACATACGCGAGACGGATGCCGTCGTTCAGGTCGTGCGCTGCTTTGAGGATGAAAACATCGTCCACGTCGAAGGCTCCGTCGATCCGCAGCGCGATATAGAGACGATTCAAATTGAGCTGGCGCTGGCGGATTTGGCGAGCGTCGAGAAACGGCGCGAGCGTGCGCAGAGGGCTGCGAAGAGTGGCGATAAACAATCGCGCGCCGAACTTGATGTGCTGGATAAATTGCAGCCCGCGCTCGAGGAAGGCAAATCGGCGCGCACAATCGAGTTGACGAAGGACGAACAATTGACCGCGCGCTCGTTTTTTCTATTGACGATGAAGCCGACGATCTATGCGGCGAATGTTGACGAAGCGACGCTCGCTAACCCGAACGATAATCCGCATGTGCGTGCGGTGCTTGAAATCGCCGCGCGTGAGAATGCGGAGTGCGTCGTAATCTGCGCGCAACTCGAAGCCGAACTCGTCGAGTTGCCGCCGGATGAGCGGAAGGATTATCTGGAATCTCTGGGAGTGAAAGGCAGCGGCGTCGATAATTTAATCAAGAGCGCGTATCGCTTGCTCGGGCTTATGTCGTTTTTGACGGCGGGCGAAAAGGAAGTGCGCGCATGGACGATTCCGCAAGGGACGCGTGCGCCCGTCGCGGCTGGCACGATTCATTCGGACATCGAACGCGGCTTTATCCGGGCGGAAACGGTCAGCTACGACGCGCTCACGAAAGCCGGTTCATATGCGGCGGCGCGGGAGCAAGGCTTGCTCCGGCTCGAAGGCAAAGAGTATGTCATGCAGGAAGGCGACATCGTCAATTTCCGCTTCAACGTCTAAGGCACGCCCGCCGTTGACATGCCGCCAATCCACACGACGCATGAAGATTCCTTAACGCAGCATAGCGCGGAAACCGACGAGCAATAGATAGCCGATAGCGACGACCACCGCTAATTTGATGACCACCACGGCGAGACCGAACACGCCCAGCACAATTCCCATCGTCGCCGCTAGCAACAAGGGCAAGCCGACCACCAGCGCGAATAAGGCCAGCAATACGATTCCGGCGATTCTCATTGTATTTTTCGTATCTTTCATTTCTTCGTTACCTCCGCAACCCGCGTTGAATTTTCGATAGCGCAAACATAATCGAAGAATGTTGTCGCACCGTTGTTTCCATTATACGAAACTTTTGTCACCGTCGTTCCATACAAATAAACACATCGTTCCGCACGCTGATTCCTGCTTCCCAACACGCCGCAGAATTATGGTAAGCTCGTTTTCGATCAACAACCATTCCTTCAATGTTTCCGCTTGCCGCGTGTCCGATGACCAACTGACACACGACTCGCGCGGCGACGATTGAAGGCAGCTTGCTCGAAAGATTATGCGCCGTCGAAAGTATTTTTATTATGCCGCGTCATATTGCCGGAAATTTATTCGCCGAGCCTGAAGAAGACCCCGCGCCGGATGCGTTCGCGCCGCTCGCGGAAAGAATGCGCCCGCGCGTGCTCGCGGAGTTTGTCGGGCAGCAACATCTCGTCGGCGAAAACCGCGTGCTGCGTCGTCTTATCGAAGGCGGCGGGAACTTGCCGTCGCTCATTTTATGGGGCGCGCCCGGCACAGGCAAAACCACGCTCGCGCGCCTTTTGACGGAAAAGAGCGTGGCAAAGTTCGTTGCGCTTTCGGCTGTCTTCTCCGGCGTCAAAGACTTGCGCGCGGCGATTGCGGAAGCGCGCGAAGACAAACGTCGCGGAACGAGAACGGTGCTGTTCATAGACGAAATTCACCGCTTCAACAAATCGCAGCAGGACGCGCTGTTGCCCGCCGTCGAAGACGGAACGGTGACGCTCATCGGCGCGACAACAGAGAATCCGTCGTTTGAAGTCAACGGCGCGCTGCTCTCGCGCTGCCGCGTCGTCGTGCTGCATCCTTTAACCGAAAAAGACATCGAAGCGATTTTGCGGCGCGCCATCGAGGACGAAGAAAAGGGACTCGCCTCGCTCAAGCCAGAAATCTCCGACGAATTAATCGCGCGCCTCGCGCAGTCTGCAAACGGAGACGCGCGCGCAAGTTTAGCCGCGCTCGAAGCCGCCGTAGAATCAACCGCGCCCGATAATGGAGGCACGCGCCGCATCACGCTCGAAACCGTCATCGAAGCATTGGGGCGCGCACGCTACGCTTATGACAAAGGCGGAGAAGAGCATTACAACTTGGCCTCCGCGCTTATCAAATCCTTGCGCAACTCGGATGTGAACGCCGCGCTTTACTGGCTCGCGCGACTCATCGAAGGCGGAGCCGACCCGGTCTTTATCGCGCGTCGTCTTTGCATTCTCGCATCTGAAGACATCGGCCTCGCAGACCCGCAGGCGATGACACAAGCAGCGGCAGCGGCGGACATCACGCGCCTCATCGGTTTGCCGGAAGCGCTTTATCCTTTATCGCAGGCAACGATTTATCTGGCGCGCGCGCCGAAATCAAACGCCGTCAAACGCGCGTACATGGCCGCCGTCACCGACGCCACCGAGACCGCCGCCGAACCCGTTCCGCTGCAACTTCGCAACGCCATCACGCCCTTGATGAAACGCACGGGCTACGGCAGCGGCTATCGTTATGTCCACGACGATCCGCAGGCGCGCGCAGAAATGTCTTGCCTTCCAGAACGCTTGCAGGGAAAAGTTTATTACGAAGAAAACGAGCAAGGAGAAGCGAAGGATGCAAGAAGACAGAAGTCAGGAGTCAGAAGTCAGAATGAAAAGCAGGAATGATTTTCTGTTCGCTGTTAGCAGCCGTTCACGTTATTCATCGCAAACTTACTTTGCGGCAACATGCGCTTTTATTCTGTCTCCTGACTTCTGACTCCTGTCTCCTGTTTTTATAATGATGAGCGCGAATAAATCAGATAAAGAGTTGGCCTTTTTGCGCGATCTGTACGTTGCGACGGATTGGGGCGAGCGGTTTGCGCAGTTAATAGATGAGCACGTCAAGCTGCCGAAAACAGGGCGCGTGCTTTATGCGGCTGCGGGCACGGGCGATCATGCGCTGGCTCTTTTGCAGCGCGCCGGACGTGATGCGACGCTTGTCGGCACGGATGAAAGCGCGTTGAATCTTGAGCTTGCGCGCGCGAAGGCCGCCGCATTGAAGTCCGGCGCGGAGTTTCGCGTCGCGCAGTTGGAAGCGCTTGATTTCGAGGACGATGCTTTCGATCTCGTCATCTGCGATGCGTCGATGATCGCGGCGGAACGCTTGCCGGAAATCTTCGCGGAGATGGTGAGAGTCGCCGCGCCCGGCGGTGCAATCGCTTTCTGCGCGGTGACGGCGTCGAGCTTCGGCGAGTTTTTTTCGATTTACTGGGAAGCGCTCATCAACACGGGATTAACAGAGCACGCTTCCGCTGTGGAATCGTTATTGACGGAGCATTTGATTGTCGCGGAGTTGGAAGAGCGCGCGAGAAGCGAAGGCTTGGACGAAGTTCAATCTTGGACGAACCGCGAAGAGTTCGCTTACGAATCAGGGGAAGCTGTTTTGACTGCGCCGCTCATCGGTGATTTTCTGATGAGAGTATGGCTCGAACCCTTGCCGGACATGGAAGCGCGCGAGCGTGTCTCGCAGGAAATCGCCCGCATCATAGACGAAGAATACCACGATGCTGAATTTGTGCTGTCAATCAAAGCGACGCTGCTTGTCGGGCGCAAGGCGGAATAAAACAGTTTTCGGTTTACAGTTTTCAGTAAAAAGAAAGCGGCTCTGTGCTGAAAACTGAAGACTTAAAACTGAAAACTGTTTATCAGCGCATCTGGCTCGATGTGTTTTTGTCCGCTTCTAGTTGAGCGGCGGTGTTGTTTGTTGGGCGCAAGGCGGCGGCGCGGCGGCGCGCTTCTTCAAACAATGCTTCATCATCGACGGCTGAAAGCGCCGGTTGCGCGGGCTGTCCGGCGGTCATCGCCGCTTTCACACGGTCGCGATCTTCGGCTTCTTCTGCTTCGTCCATGCCTTCCTTGAAAGCGCGCTTGCTTTGGCCGAGCGCCTTTGCGAGTTGCGGCAATTTGCTGCCGCCGAAAAGCAGCATCACGACGGCGAGAATAACGATCCATTCGGTCGGGCCGCCGAAGCCGAACAATAAAATTTCGTTTACCATAAAACTCCTTCGCGCTGCCACAATTGGCCTTCGCGTGTAACTGTTAGACGCGCGGTTATTCTCCGGCGTTTGATTCAAAGAAAAGATATTTGCGCCACGCTTCGTCCGCGCGTCCCAAGTAGCGCATGATCTGGCGATTGACGTGCAAAGAGAATCCACGCGGGCGACGCAAAAGATGCATTCCGGCTTCTTCCGGCGTGCGATTTCCCTTGCGATGATTGCAGCGCTTGCAGCACGCTACCAGATTATCCCACGTCGAATCGCCGCCGCGCGAGCGTGGATGCACGTGATCGAGCGTTAATTCCGAAGGCGGCAGATGCTTTGAACAATACTGGCATGTCGAATGATCGCGCAGCAGTATGTTTTTCCGGGAAAGCGAGCGCCGCTCGAACGGAATGTGTATGTACTCGGTCAGGCGAATCACGCTCGGCGCGTGGATCACAAGCTTCGACGAACGAAGCAAGTGGCCGTTGTGTTCTTCGGCGCGCGCCACGCCTTTGAAAATCATCACAACGGCGCGTCGCTCCGTACACACATTGATCGGCTCGAAAGATGCGTTGAGGACTAAGACACGTCCGTTCATACTGCCTTAGGATATTACGCGACGATAAAAAATAAGGCAAAGCCGGAAATCTTAATTCTGCTTTTCACGAAAGCGATCCGTCGCTTCGACGAGCGCCGAAATAATTCCCTTCTCCATCGCGGAATGGCCTGCGTCAGGCACAATGCGTAGTTCGGCTTCCGGCCACGCTTTATGCAAGTCCCACGCGCTCATCATCGGGCACACCACGTCGTAACGTCCCTGCACGATGACCGCCGGAATGTTCCGAATCTTGCCGACGTTTTCGATCAAATAATTTTCCGTCTCAAAAAACGCATTGTGCATAAAGTAGTGACACTCGATGCGCGCCATGGCGAGCGCCAGATGTGCTTCACCGAAATGCTCGATCAATCCAGGGTCAGGCACAAGCTTCGACGTGCTGCCTTCCCAAACGCTCCACGCGCGCGCTGCCTCCAACCTCACCTGCTCGTCCGCGCCCGTCAAACGGCGATGATAAGCCGCGAGCATATCCACGCGTTCGGCTTCCGGTATGACCCGCTCATACTCTTCCCACACGTCCGGAAAAATCGCATCCGCGCCTTTTTGATAAAACCAATTGATCTCCTTCGGGCGACACAAAAAAATGCCGCGCAAGATAAGCGCCGTCACTCTGTCTGGATGTGCCTCTGCGTAAGCGAGCGCCAGAGTGCTGCCCCACGAACCACCGAAAACCTGCCAGCGCTCGATTTTGAAATGCTCACGCAAACGTTCGATGTCGGCAACTAAATCCCAAGTCGTATTCTCGCGCAACTCCGCGTGCGGCGTGCTGCGCCCTGCCCCGCGCTGGTCAAAAAGTATGACGCGGTAATGAGCCGGATCAAAGAATTGCCGGTAGCCCGGCGAGATGCCGCCGCCCGGCCCGCCGTGCAAAAATACTACGGGCTGCCCCGCCGGATTGCCGCACTGCTCGTAATAAAGCGCGTGAATGTCCGAGACCTGAAACATGCCTTGATCGAAAGGCTCAAGAGGAGAGTACAAATTTTTCATATCGGTATTTTACAGATGCAACTTTCTGGAAACCATGCCGCAGAATCAATAAAACTTTTCCAAGCACTTGAACAAGCGCGAAGTCTAACTTACGCGCACCGCTAACCGCCACACAATCGAAGCCCGGAACTTTTAATCGGCGGCGGTGTCTAAGAATCTGTTAGAGAGAACCGACGCGCGCGCGCCTTCTGCCTTATCCATGTCGCGTCCTTCTCTCGCGTTTAAGTCAAACAGATTGCTTATTGCAAAAGGCAGCTTCCACCGAAAGCAGGTTTCGCGAGATGACAATAAAAATCAGTTCCGAAGACAAACAAGCATCGCCGAACATTAACGTCACGCCGCTGATCGATGTGCTGTTGGTGCTTTTGATAATCTTCATGGTCGCATCGCCGCTTAGACCAAGCCGCTTCAAAGCACTTGTTCCGCAACCGCCCGACGAATCGCTGCCTGTGACGCCGCACCCGGACACGCTTGTTGTAACCATTGGTAATGATTCGCAACTCAAGCTGAACAATGAAGCGAATTTAGGATCAATAGATGATACAGAAAAACTGAGCGCCAGACTCGCGCAAGTATTTCAAGAGCGGCGTGACGCGCACGTTTATAAATCCGGCATCGACATGCAATCGCTTTCGGCGGAAGACCGCGTTGAAAGAACGGTCTTCATCAAAGCGCCGCGCTCGCTTCAGTACGGCGAAATCGCCAAAGTAATCGACGTTGTAAAATTCGCGGGCGCAAGCCCCGTCGGATTACAGATTGACGATCTAGCGCAGTAGCCAAACATCAGACCCGAACAATGCGAAGCAATATCCGCTTGCGCAAAGCCACTTTGCCGCTTTGATGTTTGCCGTCGCCACCCGAAGTTCAAATTTCTATAGTAATTTTCAGTTGAATGAACACTTCAAAAGGGAGTAATTTGGAAAGATGCAAGCCTATTCTTTAGATTTACGTGAGCGCGTCGTTGCCACCTACGAGAATGGTGTGGGAACAATCGATGA
>JAABUR0100000135.1_pt1 | contig 170534 bp, 153 predicted proteins | sample 5560091 | NCBI WGS metagenome assembly JAABUR01 (sample SAMN10711879, study PRJNA513375) | rock metagenome | isolation source: Antarctica rocks | place: Antarctica: Victoria Land, University Valley sud | reverse complement strand
CTTCACGCAGCACTTGCTGCTTGAACTCTTTGGTAAAGATGCGTCGCTTGAGGCTCATGGTCGGTGGTCTTCCTTTCGGAGTATACCACCTTAACCGTTTGTCTCACTTCAGGGGTGCAGTCCAGTCTGTCCATTAGGGTACTGAACAACGTAGGAGACAACACAGGATGGATTCGAGGTGTTTGTTCCGGCAGAACTAAATTTATAACTGAGAGTAGTTGTCGAAGGATTATTAGCGCCGTAACCCCACCACGAATAGGTTGGACCTGATTTAACCGTCCAATTAGGATCGGGATGCGGTGTTCCGGCGGTTGCGGTTGCCGTGAATGTCGCGGGGGTATCCACCGGCACAGTCACCGTGGAGACGCTTGTGGTGACGGTCACTCCAGTCACGCTTCCCTGGGCATGAGCCGGTTTCGCGGCTGTCAGAATTGCCAGGGCACAGAACAAGAGAATAAAGGCAGAATAAGGACGTTTGCAGCGGTAGGAAGGGGAAGCGGCACAGGCAGCATAAGCCGGGGGAAGCGCGAGACTAGCAGTTAGGCGCGAGAAGGCGGGCGCGAGAAGGCGGGTTATACATCCGATTACTCCGTTCATGCCAACAGCGAGGTTAGAGAAACGGGACAGGGCGCACAGCGCGCCGGTAAGATTCGGTACAGCCACAATAGGAACATCCACATTGTATAGGAGGGTTCGTAGAAAGTCAAGGGTTTGGGCAAAAAACTGAAAAATATATTCGGGTGCGTCAGCGGGTATAATAAAGCCATTCTGAGGCTGCCGCTCACCATCTTATGACACTCCTGCATTCCCTGGTCTTTGTCCTGGTCTCTTACCTGTTCGGCGCGCTCCCCATCGGCCTGCTGGTGGGGCGCATGGTCAAGGGCATTGATGTCCGGGACTACGGCAGCGGCAACATCGGGGCGTCGAACGTCTGGCGCACGCTGGGGCCGTTCTGGGGCGTCGCCGTCTTCCTGTTCGACTTCTGCAAGGGCTTCTTCCCGACACTGCTGGCCGGGCGCGTCCACGATGTCAGCCCGTGGCTGCCGGTCCTGGTCGGGCTGGCGGCCATCCTGGGCCACAACTTCAGCCCGTTCCTGCGGTTCAAGGGCGGCAAGGGCGTGGCGACCTCACTCGGCGTCGTTTACGGCTTGTCCCCGGTTGCCGCCGCCGTCGGCTTCGCGGTCTGGGGCCTGTGCCTCTTAGTCACCCGCTACATCTCCGTTTCGTCCATGATCGCCGCCGTGGTCACGTCCCTGGTCCTGATCGGGCTGAACCGGGACCTGCCGCACGTCCTGTTCGCCCTGCTGGTCGCCTTTTTCGTTGTCATCAAGCACCGCTCCAACATGGCGCGCCTGAAGGCCGGCACGGAGCCGCAGGTGAGCGGGATCACCTGGGGCAAAAAGAAGTGATAAGCAAGTGACGCCCCGACTCCTCCTCGCTTCCACCTCGCCCCGCCGCCGCGAACTGCTGGGCCTGCTCGGTCTGCCCTTCGACGTCATCGCCAGCCGCTATGATGAAGACTCGCTTTCGCCCGACGGCCTAACGCCGCCCGATTACGTTACTCGGCTGGCGCACGGCAAAGCGTCCGAAGTCGCCGCCCGCACCGAGGGGGACGCGCTGGTCATCGGCGCGGACACGACGGTCATCCTGGACGGCGAGACGCTGAACAAGCCCGCCGATGCCGAGGACGCCCGCCGGATGCTGCGCCTCCTGAGCGGCCGGACCCACCAGGTTTACACCGGCCTGTGCCTGATTGCGGTCCAGAACGGCGCTGTGGGGGGTGTCCAGACAGACCACGCCGTCACCGACGTCACGTTCGATACGCTCACCGACGAGACCATCGCCGCCTACGTCGCCACCGGCGAGCCGCTGGACAAGGCAGGCGCCTACGGCATCCAGGGCAAAGCGCTCTCCTTTATTCCCGGCATTCAGGGCGACTACTTCAACGTCGTCGGCCTCCCCGTCTTCTTGCTGTGCAAGATGCTACCGCGATTCGGCATCAACATCTGGTAAAGTTATGACCTTTGAGAATACACCGACGGGCGAACCGCAGATTCGAGAAGACGCATGACAGGAGAACTTGCTCTCCACACGGCGGCCCGAGTCACTGACCTCAGAGCAACAGGCCCGCGAGATGCTGTCCCTCGCGGGGCAGGCCGCCGAGAATATGTTCACCAAGCCTCCGAACGGCCCTGTTGAAAAACGAGCGATGCAGCAGGGACGTGACCTCTTCTGCGCTCAGGTGAATAGTCTTGACGCTCAAGCACTGGCTGATGTTTCGCCGATGCCGTCACGCCGAGCGCTGACCGAGGAAGAAAGCAAGGCAATCTGGGAACGGGTGAATCTGCGTTGGGGGACGGCGGGGGGTACTGGTATCCGCTCCGTGGTGATGCTCCGCCCCATCGGGGTGTGACAAATTTCATGCGGAATGTCGTTGACAACAGGAAAGCCTCGTGCTATAATCGGGCGCGCCAGGGTAATCTTCCCCAGCTTGTCTGAGCACTTCGGCAGACACATCCCACCAGTTCTCTGAGGAGGCACGAAGGTAAGACCATGTTACACGGGAAAGTCAAATGGTTCAGCGACTCGAAGGGCTACGGCTTTATCGAGGTCGAAGGGCGAAAAGATGTGTTCGTCCACTACTCCGCGATCGAAAAGGACGGCTACAAGAGCCTGGCGGAAGGCCAGCCCGTCGCCTTCGAGATCGTGGACGGCGACAAAGGCCCCCAGGCGGCGCAGGTGACGCCGGATCAGACGATGGCGGAGGCGGCCCACGCCTAAACTCTTTCTTCCTGAAGTAGCTGCCCCGGTCCGCGCCTGCCTGTGCTGTTCAGGCGCCCGCCGGGGCGTTTTCCTGAGTCGCCTCCGGCACTCTTTTCTGCTATACTCTATCTATGCCAATCCCGCAAAACGCCGTCATCAATCCCGAAGCCGACCGCCGGCTGGGCCGCATTGCGCTCACCTACGGCCTGATCGTCTTCGCCCTGCTGGTCGTGACCACGCTCCTCCTCAGCGTCTTCAACGCCGGGTCTCAGCCCAAGACGCTGGGGGACCTGATCCACTCGCCCAAACTGGCCGCGCTGAACCTCCTCAGCATCCTGGTCGTGATCGTCCCCTTCTACTTCGGCATCCACCGCCTGTTCACCGCCCGGCTGGAGATCGGGCGCGAGCGGGTCGGGGCGCGCGCCTGGCGCGAGGCGGTCGCCGCCCTGGAGCCGTTCGCCGCGCCCATGCAGCGTTTCCTTGATGGCAGCGGCGAGGCGCACTTCCTGCTGGCGCAGGCTTATGCAGGTCTGGGCGAGAAAGGAAAAGCCGAGTCCGCGCGCGCCTTTGTCCGCCGCAAAAAGGGCGTCTGGGCCGAAAAGCTGTCGCCTGGCAGGGTCCAGATCACAGGCCAGAGGGAGAAAGGCGCGGGCGTTTATGCGGCGCCGGGACAGGAAAACCGGCCACGCCCGACGAAAGGAAGACCAAAGAGACGGTTCTGACGGGTACACTGCACTTATGGACATCACCGAACGCTACACGACGCGCGTGGGGCGGCAGTTCCTCATCCGCCTCTCCTACAACGAGCGCATCCGGGACGCCGACCCCGGCGCGGCTTTCATCAAGGCCATCGAAGTCACCGACGCCGAGACCAAAGAGCCGGTCGCGGTCCCGGCCAGCGCCTCGAAGTTCTCGACCTACGAGAACTTCACCAACTTCGGCGGGTACACCGCCATCAACTACTTCGGCTCCCGCGAGACCGCCATCGAGGGCCTGCGGACGAAGGTGCTGACGCGCATTGAGGACCAACTAGAGAGGCTGGGCTGACGCCATGCCGCCCGAAAAAACGGCTGACAAAGCCCCCTCGCTGCAAGCGCAGACGATGGAATTGGGCCGGACGCTGAAGGCGATTGCCGACAACGACCCGTCGGGCACACCCTCCGCTCAGGCCGCCGCCGTCTTCGCCCACTGGCTGGCGCTGGCCGGCCCGACGAGCCGCGAGCCGGTGTACCTAGCCGACGTCGCCGACAACTACGACGTCTTCGCCAACACCAACAAGGACCTGTTCGAGCTGTTCGATATCCTGGACAACTACATCGAGGTGGAGGACGAGGAGCCGGGCGACGCCCCGCCGCGCACCTTCATTGACCTGCCGCTGATGTCGGGGTGACACAGGCCCTTTCCGGCGCTGCGCGCCGGGAGGGGTCCCAACGCATTTTGAGGAGCAATCGTGGCCTCTATTCCCGTCTTTGAACAAAGAAAATTCGTCTCGCTCTTCGTCGTCCTGGGCTGGATCGGTCTGGCCGCGCTCGGCCTGTGGCTGCTTTATGCCCTACGCAGCCTGGTGCCCCCGTTCCTCGTGGCGACGATCATCGCCATGACGCTGACGCCCGAAGCGGACCGGCTGGAGCGGCAGGGGCTGTTCGGCAGGCGCTTCCCGCGCGGGGCGGCCATCGGCGTCATTTACATTCTGTTCCTGGCGATCTTTGCCTTCATGCTCAAGGGCCTGAGCCTGGTCAGCGTCCAGATGGTCGAACTGGTCACCCGCTATGCCCAGCCGGTGCTGTCCGGCACCCCCCACGAGGTTGCCGCGCGGGCCGGGGACTGGATGACCGCCCACCATGTCCCCGGCACCATGCACGCGCCCGTCCTGAATTACGCCCGGCACGTCCCCGAGCTGCTGGGCAACGGCATGACCTGGTTCGGCAACAACCTGCCCGCGCTGGCCGGCAACCTGGTCTGGGTGGTCATCGTCCCCATCATCACGTTCTTTATCCTGCTGGACTTCAACAAAATTTTGGGGAAAACGCTGCTGCTGTTCCCCCGCGAGAGGCGCGAAGGCATCCTGGCGACCGTTACGGACATCATCGCCGTGTTCGGTTCCTACGTCCGGGGCGTCTTCACCGTGATGGCGCTGGACATCGTGGTGATCTTCGTCGTTCTGTGGGCTTTCGGCCTGCGCGACTACGCTCTGACGCTGGCGCTGACGGCGGGCCTGCTGTATACCATCCCCTACTTCGGCGCCCTGGTCTCAACGGTCCTGGTCGGCCTGGTTGCCCTGGCGACCCACGGCGTCACCAACGCCGTCGTCCTCGTGCTGGTGATGATCTTCATCCACCAGATCGTCTTTGACAACATCCTCGCCCCGCGTGTTATCGGCGGCAGTGTCAACCTGCACCCGCTGCTGACCTTGATCTCGCTGATGGCCGGCGGCACTCTGTTCGGCATCGGCGGCACCCTGCTGGCCGTGCCGGTCGCCGCCGCGCTGCAAGTAATCCTGATTCGCCTGTTCCCGCAGTTCAAGACGGACGTCGTCGCCGTCCGCCGGGCTGCCAATGTCGTGCAGAAGACCATCGCCAAAGACAGCGAGGAGGCGAAGCCGGAAGCGCGCAAGGATGGCGACGCTCCCGCGCTCCAGCGGGAGCAGGACGACGCCCGCACCGACGCGCAGGCGACCCAGGTTCTGCCGGTCGGCGGTGGGCCGGCGCAGAATTAGCAGCCTGCTTCCCTCTGCTTCCCTCTGCTTCCCGGCGGTGTCATCCCTCCGGCCCTCGCAAGCCGGGTATAATCGCGGCATGGCAAAGGTACAAGAAGGTCAGGGATTTACCGGGTTCGGGCTGGGGTCCATCCCGAAGGCGCAGGCCGAGGAGGGCGTGTTCCTTCTGGTCGTCTACCGCGACGGCAGCCTCACGGCGGCGGCCTATGCCACCGAGCGGGGCGCGATGGAGGCGGCGGTGGAGTCTGCGGAGGCGGAGTGGGACGACGACGAGGAGCGCAGGACTCTGGAAGACCGCTTCGCCCGCGCCCGTCTGTCCAGCGCCGACGGGGGCGACCTCCTGGAGATCATTCCCAGCCCCGTGTTCGGCGCCTGAGAAAAACATGACAGATCCAGATGAAACGGAAAACCCACCTTCCCCGCTGGACCCGCAGGTGCGGATCGGCCATGTCCACCTCAAAGTGGCGGACCTGGAGCGGGCGCTCGGCTTCTATCAGGGCGTTCTGGGATTGGAGGTCATGCAGCGCGTGGGTGGCAGCGCGGCCTTCCTCTCGGCGGGCGGCTACCACCATCACCTCGGCCTGAATACCTGGGAAAGCCTGGGCGGGCAGCCGCCCCCCTTCGGCAGCACGGGGCTGTATCATGTCGCCCTCCTTTATCCGACCCGCGCCGCGCTCGCCGGTGCGCTGCGGAGGCTGGGGGCGGCGGGCATCCCGATTGAGGGCGCGAGCGACCACGGCGTGAGCGAGGCCCTGTACCTGCGCGACCCGGATGGCAACGGCGTGGAGCTGTATTGGGACAAGCCGCGTGAGCTTTGGCCGCGAACCACCGACGGGGAGTTGGCGATGTACACGCGCGGGCTTGATCTTGAAAGCCTTCTCCACTGACGCTGTTCCACAGGGTCATTCAGTTTCTGCCCCCATCCCCAATTCTGCCGGATTGAAGCAGCCACGGGCCATCCCGAAGGCCATGCTTAAAGCACACGGAATGCCTGAGTCAGCGCCTGGTCCGCCTCATATGCCTTGACCTCGCGCGCCCGGCGGTCGCTGTCCCACCCAAGCAGGTCCGCCATCGCTTCCACGACGATGGCGGACCTCCCCCTGTCCACAATGCGCACCGGGAGCGCGCGGCGTTCGAGAAAGTCGCGCAGGGTGCGGCACTCCTCCTCGGCCACCGCCCATTCCACGGCAGCGCGCAGGGCAGCATCGTCCAAAACAGGCGCGTCGAGCGTGGGGCCGGCGGGCGCAGGCAGCGGTGCGGAAGCCGTGCGGCAGGGCGGCGTGGAAAGCGCACGGCCCAGCTTGCGGCAGGCCAGGTCCACCACCTCCTCCGAGACGGCGCGAACACCCGTCACGCGGCTCCCCGAAACCGTCACCAAGCCGTCCTGCACGCCCCCGTTCGCCCCAGGGTCGCGGATGTCGTAGGTTGGCGCGGCCACGCCGAAGGAAACGGCATGGGGCGGCAGAGGTGCGCGCACGGCAGCCAGAGCCAAAGCCGGATCGTCCCAGGCGGCGTCCGGCAGGAAGTCGCGAACGAGCCGGACCAGGGCCGCGACTTCTTTCCCGGTGGCGTGGGCGGTATCTAGGTCTCCCACAAAGTCGGTCTCGATGCTGCCGACCCAGGAGGCTTGCGGCCAGGGCGTGACCACGAGCAGCCGTCCCTCTTCCTCGCGCGGGAACACAAGGGCGTCGCCGCGCCCCGGCAGCGGCGGCCCGACCAGGGACACGCTCTTGACCAGGCGCGGACGGCCTTCCAAAGACGCATCCAGCCCGGACTGCCAGGCGCCGGCGGCAGCGACCACGAGGCCGGTCTCGGTGCGGCCTTCCTCGCCGGTCAAACGGTCTTGCCAGCGGACACCCACCACGCGCGCCCGGCCGCGCGGCTCCCGTTCCCAGCAGAGCATCTCGACCCGCGTGTGCGTCCGCAACTGCGCCCCGTGCCGGCGCGCATCCAGGGCAATCTCCAGGGCCAGCCGCTCAATCCGGGGCACGGCGGCTTCCCACACCAGCGCGGCGCCCGTCAGCCCCTCGGCCCGCAGGCCAGGCGCCCGCGCCCGCGCCTCGGAGGCGGACAGAGCCTGATGCACGGGCAGAGACTGGTCGAAGCCCAGCGCATCGGTTAGAGCCAGGCCCGCCCGCAGCCGGGTCTGGGCCAGCACGCCCTGGCCGTAGAATGGGATCAGGCAGGGCTGCGGCTGGACCAGATGCGGCGCGGTCCGGCGCAGGATCTCGCGTTCGCGGATGTCCTCGCGGACGCGCGTGAAGTCCAGCGTTTCCAGCGCGTTCAGCCCGCCCGTGACCAGCCGACTCCCGCGCGAGGTCGCCCCCGCGCCGAAGTCCTCCTGCTCGAACAGGCAGACGGACAGGCCGCGCCCCGCCGCGTCCCGCGCGATGCCGGCTCCGAACAGGCCGCCTCCGATCACGACGATGTCATAAGCCATGCCCCTGATTATACCTATTGATGACGCCGGGCGGCGTTTTCTTAATGTTCTCTTTACATTCGCGGGGTACACTGCCCCCACACGAAAACCAGGCCCAAGAGGAGACCACCATGCCACGCTTCCCACTGCCGCCTCGTCCCGGCAACCGCCGGGGCTTCACGCTGATCGAGCTGCTCGTCGTCATCGCCATTATCGCGATTCTCGCCGCCATCCTGTTCCCCGTCTTCCAGAAGGTGCGCGAAAACGCCCGGCGCACGGCCTGCCTGTCCAACGAGAAGCAGATCGGCCTGGCCGTGCAGCAGTATACGCAGGACAGCGATGAGCGCTTGTTCTTCTTCGCCAGCAGCGCGACGCCGTCCGTGTCGCGCACGGGCGCGGTCGTGGCGAAGGCCGACACCAACCCGGTGCGCTGGTGGAACGCGCTGATGCCGTTCATCAAGAGCAGCAGCGTCTTCACCTGCCCCAGCGACTCTGGCCCAACCCTGAGTCCCGACGCTTCGGGCAATCCGGTCATCCCGCGCTCTTACATCGCCCTGCGCCCCGCCGAGGGCCTGTCGCTGGCGCAGATCCCCGACCCGGTCGAGACCATCGTCATCACCGAGAAGTGGGATAAGAACCTGGCGGGGAAGCCGATCACGGATAGCTGGGTCGAGCCGTTCAACGGCGACTTTGAATACAACCCAGCCGCCAAGCGCATGGACCTCATCGGGGACCGGCACGGCGAGGGCGTGAACTGCACTTTCTTTGACGGACACGCCAAGTGGTATCGGCCCACGACGCTGATTAACAGCAAGGACCTGACAGGCTGCCAGCTCGTCCACGACTACCCCGTCGCCGACATGAGCACACCCAACGGGAACGCGAACAATATCTGCGACAAGTTCACCTATTAAAATGTACGGAGGGGAAACAGTGAATCGAATACACATGGCGGCAGCACTGACCGCCCTCGGCCTGCTGACCGCCCTGCCCGCCGCCCACGCCGCCCACCGGCAGCGTCATGGCCGCAAGATGGTCGCCTACGACGCCAAAGACAGGCGCTATTACTCGGTGGCCTGGGCGAAGGCGCATGGGATGCATGACAAGGGCGGCGACGCCCTCACCATCATCCCGATGTCCCGCCTGCCGAGAGAAGCCAAGGAGAGCCGAGCGATGCACGGCGCGAGGATGTAAGCATTCCCAGAAAAAGGCCGCCCGCCACGGAAGCAACGGGCGGCCTTTTTGTGTTCTGAAGGCATCTCCACAGGATAATTCGCATATACGCCGGGAAGCGTCGAGCGTGGTGAGGCGGCCGAGCGGCCTCCCCTGCCCTGTGCCGGAGACATCGTCTTGACTAGACAGGAGGAATGCTCGGTTCGCGACACACCGGCGCCGCGCTCGGCAGCCACATCCCGCCCAAGTCAAGCCTCTTTTTCCGCACTGACTTGAGCGATCTGCGCCGCACCGCCGTTGAGGTGGGAAGCGAGAATATGGCCGACCGCGACGGCACAGAGGCAAAGCGCCACGGAAATGAGAATGTTTGTCATGGCTCGCCCGACCGCCCCGCCCCGGAGAAGGTCAAGTGTCTGCAAGCTGAAGGAAGAGAACGTGGTGAACCCGCCGCAGAAGCCGACCATGACAAAGAGACGCGCGTTTTCCGATAAGGGGAAGCGGCCATGAGAGAGAGTCAGCGTCCCGAAGAAGCCGATGACGAATGACCCGAGGATGTTGATAAGGATCGTCCCCCAAGGCAGATTCTTACTGATAGGCAGGGCCACCGAGGAGATGAAGCAGCGTACCATGGTACCCATTGCCCCGCCCACCGCCACAAGTGCGTATGTATAGAAGTTCATGCGAACGGCCCAACCTAATGTCCCGCGAAAGTGTGCGGAGTTGCCTAATGTTCGCCTTGCCATAGGCCATGTCCTGCCCGCCCCGCCCCTTTTTCGCCGTAGAATACATAGGAGTAGCCCCAGAACAAGCTGCACGGGTTCCACGCATCTCGTTCCACGCATCTCGTTCCACGCATCTCGTTCCACGCATCTCTCAGAGGGGGTGCGCTCTAGTAGCTGAGGACGAGACGTGGGCACAACGAAGGGAAGCCCCGCGTCCACTGCTTGGACGCGGGGCTTCTTGTGTGCGGGGGGCGAGGGCGGCTAGTCGCCGTCGCTGTCTGGAGAGGCCGCAGGAGCGACCGCTTTGGGGGAAGCCTTGAGAGAGGACTTAAAAGCCAGGGCGCTGTGGTGCGGGGCGGGCGCCTTGGCGCTCATGCCCTTGACGCTCTTCCACTCCATCTCGGTCAGCAGGGCAGGCGGAGTGCTGTCAGGATGGGTGAAATCGAGCTTGCTCGACAGTTTTGCCAGGTGGTAGGCCGTCGTGCCCGGCTTCAGGGACGCCATCAGGGGATTGGTTTCCGTGATGATCGCCTGGGCCGGCAGGAGGGCCGTGTAGGGCGCGCCGTTGGTGGGCGCGGCGTCGAAGTCCAGGAACGGGGTCGCCACGGCGTCGTACTGGCTCATCGGGGGCAAGCCCAGCAACAGCTCCATCGTCTTGAGCGTGCTGTCCGTGTTATAGAACGTGTGGTCCACGGACGCCTGCTTGATGTAGGGGCTGATGACGTAGCAGGTGGAGCGGTGGGCGTCCACATGGTCCGGCCCGTCCTGGGCGTCGTCTTCGATCACGAAAATCGCCGTGCTGTTCCAGATGCTGCTCTTGCTGACAGCTTCGACGAGCTGGCCGACGGCGTAGTCGTTGTCGGCGACTTGCGCCTGCGGCGAGGCCGCGCCCGGCGTCAGGCCGCGCGTGTGGTCGTTCATGAAGCGGACCATCGAGAACGCCGGAACGGTGTTCGCCGCCAGCTGCGCCTGGAACTCGCGGTTCCATTCGGTGAAGCGGCTTTTGGCGCCGAACGCCCCGTAGGATTTCGTCGGGTAGCCCTGGAAGCCGTACAGGCTCGGCGCGTCGCTGTCCGGGTAGGCGCCGTCGAAGCGGCGGAAGTCGAAGTCGGTGATGCCATTGGCTGCGGGGTCCAGCGCGCCGGTCGTGTAGCGGCCCGGAGGCAGCAGCCCCTTGGCCGTCGGATAGTTGTCCGGCAGGACCGCGCCGACGCCGAACGAGGTGAAGAAGCCGTAGTTGCGGTAGGGCAGATTGGCGTTGGCGACCAGGTCCCAGATATGCCCGGCGGGCGCCTCAGCGACATCGGGGATGGCTGGCGCCCCGTTCACGAACACGGTGGAGTTCGTCTTGCCGTTGGGGTCTTTGGCCGCGAAGCCGCCCACGAGGTAGCCGTTGTTCTGCCCCTCGAAGTCATAGTTGCGGCCCCGACCGCTGTAGTTGTAGGGCAGGTTCTTGATGACGTACTCGTTGGCGATGCCCTGCGTGCTCCACGGCCAGCCGTCGCCGGACGCCTCGCCGCAGTCATAGAAGTTGTCCAGCAGCACGAACCGCGAGGCCAGCGCGTGCAGGTTGGGTGTGACTTTCTGGCCGAAGATCGCCAGGGCCGGTTCACCATTGCCCTGCGGCAGATCGCCGAGCACCTGGTCGTAGGTGCGGTTCTCCTTGACGATGTAAATGACATGCTTGATGCCGCCAGACTTCAGACCGATTTGTCCGAGCGGGGCGGGAACGACGCCGATCTGGGGGATGCGGTTGTTGACGATCACCTGCTGCGTCTCGGCCGCAAGCTGCACGGGGTTCGGGACCGGCACGGTCTGCACCTGGCCTTCGATGATGTTCAGATCGTAGTACCGGCCCGCGCTGTCGGTGCTCTTGCCGCCGGGCAGGTCATACACCTTCTGGCCGGGGTTGGGGTTGCGCGTCTTGGTTCCTTTGGCATTGGCGACCAGGAGCTGCTTCTTGAACGGGGAGGCCACCACGGCGGTCGGATACCAGCCCGTCGGGATGTAGCCAACCGTCGCCCCCGCCGACAGGTCTACCACGGCCACGGCGTTCATGTCGCCCAGCGTCACATACAGCCGGCTCTCATCAGGCGTCAGCGCCAGGCCCGTCGGCGTCGCACCCGCCAGGGTGGTCGCGCCGTCGGGCCGGATCAGGACGGTCGCGGCGGAACTGTCGTCTGCGGTGTTGATGACCGAGACAGTGTCGGAGTGGGCGTTGGCGACGTAGAGCTTGGTCTGCGCCCGGTTCAATAGCAGTGAGATCGGGTGTGCCCCGGTCTGAAGAACGCCGGCTGCCGCCGTGGCGGCGGGGACGGACGCATTGAAGACGTACACCGCGCCGTCGCGCTGGCTGGAAACGTAGACGCGGCTGCCGTCGCCCAGCGCGGCGACTGCTAGGGGGAAGCTGTTGGGCGGCGCGTTCGGCGGGGTCGGCCCGGCGACCGGGCCGACCGGGACGCGGGCGACTTCGGCGGCGGGGCTGACGGCCGTGTTGTAAACCAGGAGCCGGCCGGGCTGCGTGACCGGCCCAAGCGGGTCCGGCCCGCCGTAGTACTCGTTGACGGCCACATACAGGTAGCCGCGCGCATCGGTCGCCAGGCCCGCCGCGAAGTCGCCCGGCTTGAGAGAGATCGTGCCGGTCGAGGTCAGGGCGCCATTGGCGAGGGTGTAGACGCCGACAGCGGCCTTGCTGCCCTGCGAGGCATACAGCGTGTAGCTGCCGTCGGGGTTGGCCGTCGGCGCGAAGGCCAGCCCGTAGTAGAGGTTGATCTTCTTCGGATCGGCGGCGTTGGCGCTGGGCTGGTTCGGGTCCGGGAAGAACGGCGTCTGCGAGACGACCGCGCCGGTCCGGGTGTCCAGGACCGACAGCGCCTGGCGGAAGCCCATGTCGGTGGACACGGCATACTTGCCGTCCGGGCTGAGGATCATGTGCATCGGCAGGCTGCCGACGTTGGCTTGGACGCCGAGCGGCGGCTGGGTGATTCTTTTCCCGGTGACCAGAATGTTCGGGTTCTGCGCCAGGGCGGGGACGCCGAGCAGGGCAGCCGCGGCGACGCTGAAAAGGATCGCAGGCTGGTGCTTGCCGAGAGTGTTTTGGCGGATCATCGTTGTCTCCCAAAGGGCGAGGAAGGCCCCGGCTTCTTGCTGCCGGGGCAGAATGATTAATCGTCGTCGCGGGCAGGCTCAACAGCCTTCTTGCCGGCGGCGGGCTTGCTCAGGTGCAGCCGGACCTCGACGGCACGGTTGTGGCGTGGGGCGGGCATCTTGGCGCTCATACCCTTGACGCTCTTCCAGATGATCTCGTTGAGCAGGGCAGGCGGGGCGCTGTCCGGGTGGACGAAGTCCATTGCGTTGGAAAGCGTCGCCAGACGGTAGGCAGGGCTGCCGCGCTTCATCAGCAGCATCGAGGGGTTCAGCTCCTGGATGAGACTCTGGGGCGGCAGGATGGCCGAGTAGAGAGTGTTGTTGTTCGGTGCGGTGGCGAAGTCGAGAATGGGGGTCGCCACCGCATCATACTGGCTCATCGGGGGCAAGCCCAGCAGCAGTTCCATCGTCTTCAAGACGCTGTCCGTGTTATAGAACGTGTGGTCCACGGAAGCGCGCTTGATGTAGGGGCTGATGACGTAGCAGGTGGAGCGGTGGGCGTCCACATGGTCCGGCCCGTCCTGGGCGTCGTCTTCGATCACGAAGATCGCCGTATTGTTCCAGATCGGGCTGTGGCTGATCAGGTCCACGGTCTGCCCGACGGCGTAGTCGTTGTCGGCCACGCCCGACCGGGGCGAGTGAATGCGCGGGTTGGTCGTGCTGGTCCGGTAGCCCTGCGTGTGGTCGTTGCTGTACTTCAGCATGAGGAAGTTCGGCACGGCCCCGCCGTTCGGGTCCTGGGCGAGCATCTCGGCAAACTCGCGCTTGAACTCGGAAACGCGGCTGGGCGCGTTGTAGTGGCCGAACGTCCGGATGCTGAACAGGTTTGGGGAGCCGTTGTCGGCCTGCACGGGGTAGCCGGTCATGGGAGCCGGCGTTGCGGGGAAGGACCCGTAGGCGTAGAAATAGCCCGCCTCGCTGTCGGCGAAGTTCTGGTCGTAGCCGCGCATGTCAAAGTCGCTGACGCCGCCCAAGTCGTGGCCGACCGGCTGGAGACCCGCGCTGCCGGGGAGGTTGGACGGCAGCAACAGGTTGCTGCTTGGGCCGACGCCGAAGGAGGTGAAGAAGCCGTAATTGCGGTAGGTCAGGCCGGCCTTCTTCACCAGGTCCCAGATGTGGCCGCCGGGGGCTTCGGAAACGTCCGTGATCGGGGGCGCATTCTTGAGGTAGAACGGCGACGCGGGGCCGACGAGGGGCTGGCCGTAAGGGTCGGTGGCCGGGAAGCCGCCGACGGGGTAGTTGTTGTTGCTGCCCTCGTAGTCGTAGTTGCGTCCCCGGCCGCTGTAGTTGTAGGGCAGGTCCTTGATAACGGCTTCGTTGGCCTGGCCCTGCGTGGACCAGGGCCAGCCGTCGCCGGACGCCTCGCCGCAGTCGTAGAAGTTGTCCAGCAGCACGAACCGCTCCGCCAGCGCGTGCTGGTTCGGCGTCACCTGAACGCCGGTTTTGCTGCCGAAGATCGCCAGCGCCGGGTCGCCGTTGCCGTTCGGCTCGTCGCCGAGCACCTGATCGTAGGTGCGGTTTTCTTTGACGATGTAGATGACATGCTTGATGCCGCCCGATGGCAGGCCGATGGCATTGAAGGGGCGGGGCGCCGCCGTGGGGAGGCCCGTGGCCGGAAGGCGGTTGTTGGCGAGCACCATCTGCGTTTCCTGCGGCAGCTGCACGGAGTTGGGAACGGGGATCGTCTCCACGTTGCCGACCGTCAGGTACAGGCCGTAGTTCGGATCGGCGTTGTCGCCGATGTTGTTCGGGATGGTCAGGTTGCCGTTAGCATCGGGCAAGAACTGGCCCCCGGAGTAGCGGAAATTGGGGTTGGGGTTGCGCGTCTTTGTCCCTTTGGCATTGGCGACCAGGAGCTGCTTCTTGAGCGGGGAGGCCACCACGGCGGTCGGATACCAGCCCGTCGGGATGTAGCCGACCACGGCGCTGCGGGCCGCATTGCTGCCGGCCAGAGCGATCACCCCCACGGCGTTCGCGTCGCCCAGGGTGACGTACAGAGTCTTCTCATCGGGGGACAGCCCCAGGCCTGTCGGCGTCGCGCCCGGCAGGCCATTCGCGGCAGCGGGCAGGAGTGAAACGGTGTCCGTGATGGCGTCCGCGCCTGTGTCCACGGTTGCGACGCTTTCGCCGTGGGCGTAGGCGACGAACAGCTTGCTTTGAGCTTTGTTGAAGAGCAGGGCAACCGGGTGGGACTGTGTGCCCGAGGCCGCGCCGCTGGTAATGACCTTCGGCATCGCCGTGGAAAGCGTCGCCGGGTCCGTGGCGTTGAAGACGTACACGGCGTCGTCGCGCTGGCTGGAAACGTAGACCTTGCTTCCATTGGACAGAGCGGCCACGGCGTAGGGGTAGTTGGGCGGGGTGCCGGCGGGGTTGGCCGCGCTGGGCGGCGGGCCGAAGGTGTAGCGGGCGGTTTCGGGGGACGCGGGCGCGGCGGGCGAGTTCTTCGCGGTCGGCAGCGTCGCCGTGACGACATTGGGCGCCAGGGTATTGTAGACGACCAGGCTGCCCGGCGTGGTGGCGTCGGCGCGGGTCCCGCCGCTGTAGTTCTGGTTGACGGCCACATACAGGAAGCCGCGGGCGTCCAGGGCGATGCCGGCGGGGAAGTCGCCCGCCCCCATTGGGATCGTGCCGGTCGGCGTCAGCGCGCCGTTGGAGGCGAGGTTGAGCACGGCGACCGTGTGGTTGCCGCCCTGGGAGGCGTAGAGCGTGTAGCCATTGCCGGTCGGATTGGGGGCAACGGCCAGGCCGAAGTACAGGCCGGGGTTGCTGCGCGTCATCGGGTTGCCGAACTCTAGCGAAGACACCTGCCGCCCGGTCACAGTGTCGAGCACGGTGAGGAGCTGGTGGAAGCCCATGTCGCTGGTGACGGCGAACCGTCCGTCGGGCGTTAGAATCATATTCATCGGCAGGCTGCCGACGGACGTTTGCGGGCCGAGCGGCGGCTGGGTGATCTTCTTGCCGGTGACCAGGATGCTCGGGTTCTGCGCTGGGCTTGCCGTGGCGAGCAGGGCGGTCGCCACAGCGACGCCGCCCAACAGGGGTGAGCTGCGCTTACCGATTTTTGGTGTGTAGACCATCATTGTCTCCAAGCAGGCAAAAAAAGCCCCGGCCTTCCTCGCCGGGGCTATGAGGGATCAGCCGTCCGTGTCGCGCGGCGCGGCGGCGTTGACCAGCTTCAGGGCCGCCTGGTAGAGCCGGGCCTGGGTCGCCCGATACTGGGCGGCGTGCAGGTGCTTCTTGCGGGCGGCGGCCTTGTGCAGATCGTCGGCGGCCATGGAGAGGCGGGCGAGGACGCCCAGGCGGCGGCTGTCGCGGTCCGGGGCGCTCGTGTCCAGCTTGGCGACCAGCTTCCAGACGTGCATGCCTTCGGGCGTGGCCTGGTACTTGGCCTGGCGGGTGAACAGGGGGTCCAGGCTGGCCGCCGTGATGCCGTTGTAGCTCGACTGGAACATGTCGCGCAGGTCGGTAGCGAACAGGTCGCCGTAGTTGTTCGGCGGCAGGCCCAGCAGCAGCTCCTCGGTCTTGACGATGGAGGCCGTCACATAATGCTTCGGCGCGACATAGCCGGGCTTGGCGAAGGGACTGACCACGATCATCGGCGTCCGGTGCGGGTGGATGTGGTCCAGCGTGGACTGGGCATCGTCATAGGTGATGAAGATCGCGCTGCCGCTGTCATCGCCGCTGCCGGTGCCCGGATTGTAGTAGACGCTGCTCTTCAGGATGTGGTCCACCACCATGCCCAGACCCACATCGCCGTCCGCGACTTCCTGGGCGGGGCTGGTCAGGATGCTCGCGTTGCTGGCATTGACGCCGCCGGTGTGGTCGTTGGGCTGGTACAGGTAGATGAACTGCGGCAGCGTCCCCGCCGCCGCCATGCGGTCGAAGTCCTTGATGAACTCCAGGGCGCGGCGCTGGTCGGAGATGTTGAAGTTGTAGCCCGGGTAGTTGCGGTCCAGGCGCGGCTCGCCGGTGCCCGGATCGTTGGTGCCCAGGATCTGGAGGATCGGCAGGTTCAGGAAGTAGGACTGGCCCAGCCCGGTCGTCTGCGAGTTCACATCGCCCGTGCTGATCACCTTGCCCGTTACGGGGTCGCGCTTGACGCTATAGCCGTCCGGGTTGAGCAGAGGGAAGCCGGCCAGGCCGCTGTCCGGGTCGTTGATCTTGGCGCTCTGGGTGCCGGGGCTGCTGGTGTCGGCCGCCGTGCTGGTGCCGGTGTCGGTGCCGTCAATGCGGATCAGCTCGCCGTAGTCCTTGAACGAGACGCCGTTGCGGGCGGCGTTGTTGAAGAGGTAGCCGCCCTCCGGGTAGTCCTCCGGCTCGAAGTTCTTGTTGACCAGCAGGCCGCGCCCGCTTTTGACCAGAAGCGTTTTCTCGGTGTAGTCCGTGGCCGTCCCCGAGGCGCAGAACTGGTGGCCGGCGTCGCTCTCCTCCGAGTCGGAATAGTAGTTGACGCCCGTCGCGAAGCTGGTCGCCAGGAGCTGCGTGTTCAGCGAAACGCCGTTGAACTGGTAGGAGGTGTTGGGGACGGCGGCCAGGACGTTGTAGGGCGTGCCGTCCTTGTAATTGAAGGCCATGGAGGCGAAGGCGCCGAAGTGGCCGCTCTGGGTGCCCAGCATCGAGTCGAACGTCTTGTTCTCGTGCTCGATGAAGAAGACGTGCTTGATCTTGGTGGAGGCGGGACCGCCGAGGGGCACGATGCTGGTGTCCAGCGCGCCGTTCTGCACGACGTAGTTATTGCTCAGGGCCGTCGTGTTGTCCAGGGCCAGGTTCGCCAGGCTGATCTTCTGGGCGCTGCCGTACAGGTAGTTGCTGTCCACGCCGCCGCCGGTGAAGTTGCCGGGCGTGGTCGCCGTCGCCGCGCCGGGGAAGTCTACCAGCGTCCCGGTGTTCGGGTTGATGTCCTCGCCGACGCCTTTGGCGTTGGTGACGTAGAGCGTCTGGCCGTCCGCGCTCAGGGACAGGCTGGTGGGATACCAGCCGGTCGGGATGCGGCCGAGCAGGCGGGGCTGGGTGGGGGTGCTCACGTCCACGACGGCGACCGAGTTGAGGCCGGCTTCGGCGACATACAGGCGGGTGTTGTCCGGGGACACGACCAGGGCGTTCGGGTAGGAGCCGTGGACCTTGTGGCCGTCATCCAGCGTGACCTGGAGCGGGGACAGGTCGAAGTCGGCCAGGCGGCGGTTGTTGTTGACCAGCATCAGGCCGAGGCTGTCCGAATTGGCTTTGGCGACGAACAGCACTTCCAGCGCGCCGCGCCGCACGATGGCGGTGGCGGAGGGATGAGTCTCGCCGACATTGTACAGCGCGTCCAGACCGCCCGGCTGGCCCTGATAGACCGAGCCGAGCAGGCTGGCCCCCGCCCCGTTGCCCCCCGGCGCGGTGAGGATGGAGATCGAGGAGGTCTTCGGGCTGCCCGCCGTGCTGGTAACGGGGACAAAGAACAAGGCGTCGGTGACATCCGGCTGACCAGGCGTGCTGCGCGTGGCGGTCGTGCCGTCGGCGGGGCTGATGCGGGCCAGACTTGCCAGCTTGCCGCTGCCGTCGTAGGTCAGCGCGCCGGTCGAACCGGGTGTGCCGGTCGGCAGGAACTTGTACTCGGTGACGCCCCAGTTAGAGACCAGGATGCGGCTGCCGTCGCGGCTGACCGAGACGCCGTAGGGGAAGTAGCCGACGGGGACCTGCTTGACGACCTGCTGGTAAGTGGTCGAGGCGGGGTTGAGGTCAATGACCGCCAGGCTGTTGTCGCCGTTGCAGGCCACATACAGGAATTGGCCGCTGGGGCTGAGGGCCGACCCGGCGGGGAAGGTGATCTTGGCGCCGCCCGTCGAGAAGCCGGATGGCTTGGCGGTCGGATTGAAGCCCGGCGCGACGTTGTAGTTAGACACGAAGCCCTGGCTGGGCGGCATGAACGGCGCGATCACGATCTTCTTGCTCAGGCTGATCGTTCCGCCCGCTGTGACGGTGAAGACTTTGACGTCCTGGTCCGCGCCGCCGGACGCATACACGGTGTAGGGGCCGTTGGCGGGGCCGGTCGCCTGGAGGCCGATGAAGAACTTGCCCGCCGTGTTGATCTGCGAGACGACCTTCATGGTCGCTGTGTCCAGGACGGACACAGAGTAGGCACCCTGGTTGACGACGGCGCTGCCGTTGTTCAGGGCGGGGGGCAGGGACGAGGAGCCGTTGGGGGCCGAGCCGCCGTCGCGCTCGTCGTCGTTGGTCGTGATCAGGTACTTGCCGTCGGGCGTCAGGACGGAGCCGAGCGGGTTCATGCCGATCTGGGCGCTCAGGCCCGCCGGCGTCACTTTGCGTCCGTTGGGGAGGACTCCGTGGAAGTAGTTGTTGTTGAACTTGTTGGGGCCGGCGGTCAGTTCAGCGGGATAATTGGGGTCGGTCGAGCCGAAGACGGGCGCGGTGACGCTGCCCCAGTTGGCGGCGTTCACCGTCGGGGCCTGCTGCGCCCTCGCATGGGGCGCGGCCAGCAGGCCGAGCAGCGCGGCGCCCAGGGCGGCGGCCCCGCAGGTCAGGCCATGTGTCGTTTTGTTTCGCGGCTTCATCGTCGTGTGTCTCCTTGACATTGCGGCTCTTTTATTCGGCGGTGCGGCGGCGGCGCATGACGATCAGGCCGCCCAGACCGAGGGCCAGCAGGCCGAAGGAGACTGTGGCGGAGGCTTCCGGCACGGGCGCGGCGCTGATGGTGACGGGACCTAGAAAGGGGCTGCCGTTGAAGAGCAGGGTGAACTGGCCGACGCCGACACCGCCCTGGGATGGAGCGAGCAGATTCGTCGAGAAGTTCGTTGCCACGAGCTGCGTCGTGATCGGGCCGTTGGGAAGGGTCTGAAGGTTCAGCACCTGGGTGGCGCCGGGCAGCAGGCCGTTGTCGAGCTTCCCCGTCAGGATCGCGGACTGAAGAGGCCCGCGTGTGCCGTCAAAGGTGAAGGCGCTGCTTTCCTCGGCAACCGCGCCCGTGTCCAGGTCAGCCAGGGGCAGCGTCACGATGCTGCCGCCGGTGAACGTCTCGGTGACCAGCAGATTCGTGAAGGTGAGGTCGTCGGTGACGGGGAAGTTCAGGTCGCCCCCAGACAGGGTGTTGTTGATGACCTGATAGGTAAACGGCGCCGTCTGGGCGGACACGCCCCCGGCGCACAGGAGGGCCGCTGCGGCCAGGCCGAGCAGGGCCGCCTGCCGGAGCGGGCGGGGAAGAAACGACGATTTCATGGGGATTGCTCCTTTGTTCGATTGAACATCACATTGCACACCGTCATTTTACTGGCGCAATGTTAAAGGAGCTTTAAGGCAAGGTTAAGGATATGTTAAGAGGAAAGGAGGCACACCAAAAGGGCAAATAAATAAAAGGGCAAATCAATGTTTGAGAGTCAATCACGGGAGGCCGCCGTAGCGGCCAAGGACGGCTTCCTGAACCGTGGGGCGCGGCTTGTTGAAAACCTGGAGGAAGATGGTGGTGCCCTGCGTGTCCGTGCAGAGGGCGAGAGTGTCCGTGGACTGGAGCATCAGGTGGAAGCCCATGCCGAGCGAGACGCGGGTGGAGAAGCCCTGTTCCAGCGTGGCCCGCGCCAGGTGAGCCGGTGCGATGCCCGTGCCGTGGTCCTCGATCTGAACTGTAATGGCCTCGTGGTCGGCCCAGACCGTCGCCAGGCCGCCATGGCCGTGCTTGATGGCGTTGGTTGCGGCCTCTGTCGTCGCGGTACACAGGTCGCCGACCCGCTCGGCGTCCATGCCGCTTTCCTGTCCCAGCCGAGACAAAGTACGGCGCAGGGCGCTGGCGTCCGGGGGTACGCGCAGCGTCTGCGTCAGCATCGGCGGCTCGGAAACCATGTCGCGCGGCGGCATCTCATCGTGTTCCACGAGCCGCAGTTTGCCGCCGGTCACGGCCAGCAGGACATCCCGGTTGAAGACGCGCCGCTGCTGCTCGCTCTCGGTCAGCCGTCCGTTCACTTCCTGCAAGTCCGTGTTCGTTCGGTTCAGCTCGCCCAGGGCAGAACGCAGCCGGCCGGTGATGAAGGCGATGGTCACCGTCCCCAGAAGCAAGGCGAAGAACTCGAGGGCTTCCGCAACATTGGGGAACGAGACCAGATCCAGCCCGTGCTTGTTATCGGTGAACAGATAAATCCGTGCGAGGAGGACAGCGGCGAGGGCCGTCAGGATGCCGCCGCGTATGCCCAGCAGGGCAGCTCCGACAGCGACCGGGATCAAGTAAAAGATCGTGTAGGGTCGGTTGACCCCGGCCAGGGCCTCAATGGCAAGCTCGCCCCAGGTGCAGACCGCCAAAAGGACAACGGTCAGCAGCAGGGCGGCGGTCGTGTTGAACAGCAGCGAGGAGTTGTTTTTGTTCACTTGAGACACCAAAAGCGACAAAATACCAAAAGCGACAAAATACCAAAAGCGGCAAAGCGGCGCCCGCCGCCGCGTCACAGCCCAGTCTCCGGCCCAGGGCGATCCAGATGACCAGACCGGCCAGGCCGATCCAAACCGGCCCACCATTTACTTTACCCAGGAAGGCGCTCAAGGAAAACGAGAAAGTCATGCAGGACTTCCCGCTCTTCGTGGCGGATAGTGAACGCAGCAATTTCCGAAGGGATGAACCTCCATGACCACTCTCGCTTTTGCCGGGTGCGCGCACGTCCACACGCCCGGCTTCGTCAATACCCTCAAGGGCCGCCCCGATGTCCACTGCAAGAGCGTCTGGGACCACGATCCGGCCCGCGCCGAGAAGTGGGCCGCCGAGATGGGGGCCTCCGTCCCCGCCGACTTGGATGCCCTGCTGGGCGACCCTGAGATCGAGGCCATCCTCGTTTGCACCGAGACCGACCGGCACGAGCGGACCGTGCTGCCCGCTGCGGCGGCGGGGAAGCACCTGTTTGTCGAAAAGCCGCTGGGATTTGGTTCTCAGGATGCTTACCGGATGGCGGACGCAATTGAAAAGGCGGGTGTGCTGTACCAGACAGGCTACTTCCAGCGCGGCGACGCCAAGCACCTCTTCCTGAAGGAGCAGATCGCGCAGGGTGCGTTCGGCAAAATCACCCGCGTCCGGGGGTCCAACTGCCATAGCGGAGCGCTGGGGCGGTGGTTCGATGGAGAATGGCGCTGGATGGCGGACCCGAAAATCGCCGGCGTGGGCGCGTTCGGCGACCTGGGGACGCACTCGCTGGACATCCTGCTGTGGCTAATGGGAGATGTTACGACTGTGACGGCGCAGCTCGATGCGGGCACGAACGCCTATGACGGCTGCGACGAGACCGGCGAGGGACTGATGCGGTTTGCCGGCGGGGCCATTGGGACGCTGGCGGCCGCCTGGGACGACGTGGCGAACCCGGTCAGCCTCTTGATCAGCGGCACCGAAGGCCACGCGCTGGTCCTGAACGGGCAGCTTTACTTCCAAAGCAAGCACGTCGCGGGCGCGGACGGCAAACAGCCCTGGACGGACCTGCCGCCCTCCGTCCCGGCGGGCCTGGACTCGTTTCTGAACGCGCTGGCGGGACAAAAAGACGCTGCGCTGGTGGGCGTCCGCGAGGCGGCGTACCGGAGCGCGGTGATGGAGGCGATGTACGAGGGCGCGCGCCAGGGGGCGTGGGTGACGCCGAAACAGCAATAAACCCGGCACTGGAAGCGCCGGGTACGGTCTCCTCGCCGGCCTGGAAGGAGAATCTCATGTTTCTGTGGCTTGCTGACTTCGTGGCCGTCGCGCACGGGGCGCTTGTGGCGGCGGTCGCGCTGGGCGCGGTGGCGGCGATGCTGGGGTTGCTGCGCCGACGCCCGCGCTGGGAACGCGCCTACTACGCGCTTCTGGTCGTCGTGATCCTCGCCAATGTCCTTTGGGGCGAATGTCCCCTGACGCGCTGGGAGCAGGGCCTGCGCGACTGGAACGCGCCGGGGTCCGCCTACTGCAACTCCTTCGTCGGCCACTACCTGCCGATGCTGCCGCCCCGGATTCTGGTCTGGCTCGGCCCGGCCCTGATGGCCGGCGCTTCCCTGGCCGCCCCACTGTGGCGCTGGGCCGACCGGCGCCGACGCCTAGCCTAGCAGACCGGGAATAGGCAGACCGGGAATAGGCAGATCGGGAATAGGCAGATCGGGAATAGGCAGATCGGGAACAGTTCGATGAACCATTTCACGCTTTCGGGCGTCACCCGCCCCCTTTCCGTCCTGTGCCTCGGCACGGCGAACTACGGTTCGGCTTATTCGTGGGAGGAGTCATTTGCCCTGCTGGACGCCTTTGCCGAAGCAGGCGGCAGATTCCTGGACACGGCCCATGTGTACGCCGACTGGCTCCCGAACGGGCGCGGGGCGAGCGAACGGACCATAGGCAAGTGGCTGCGGGCGCGCGGCGTCCGGGATGACTTCACCGTGGCGACGAAGGGCGGACACCCTCGCCTGGAAACAATGGAACGATCGCGCCTGCGCCCCGAAGACCTGGCGCGGGATTTGACGGAAAGTTTGGAGCGATTAGGAACGGACCGAGTGGACCTCTACTGGCTGCACCGGGATGACCCCGCCGTGCCCGTGGGCGAGATCATGGGGGCGTTGAACGAGCACCGGGCGGAGGGGCGCATCCGCGCGCTGGGCGCGTCGAACTGGCGGCCCGGACGCCTGCGGGCGGCGGCGGAGTACGCGCAGGCGCACGGGCTGACCGGCTTCGTTGCGAGCCAGGTCGGCTGGAGCCTGGCGGTCCCGAACCAGACGCAGGCGCAGTGGCATGATATGCGCTACATGGACGCCGACGATCTGAGACATTACTGCGCGATGGGCCTGCGCGTGATCCCCTTCGCGTCGCAGGCCGGCGGCTTTTTTGCGCGCCCTTATGACCCCGCCGCTCCCAAGTACGCGCTGTATCACAACCCGGTCAATGCGGGCCGCTGGCAGCGCGTCCGGCAGCTCGCCGGCAGGCGCGGGGTCTCGGCCAATGCCGTCGCCCTGGCGTACCTCCTGACCCACCCCTGCGGCGGCGCGGCCGTGATCGGCCCGCGCACCGTGGCTCAGATGGAGGACAGCATGGCCGCCGTCGGCCTGGAACTGAGTGAGGCGGAACGGAAATCCTTGGAAGATGCCTCTATTTTGCCTCCGTAATCCTACTTGGCATGGTTTATGCAGTTGAGGCAAGCATCGCAGTGCATAATACTAGGGAGGGCAGGTGTTTCGATGCATCTCTTCAATCGCCGCCCGCATGACGGCAGCAGCTCGGTCATTCAAATCGGCGAGGGCATGAACGTGATTGAGGTGGAAATCTTGGAGATAGTCGGGGAGCAGGTCATCGTCGGCGTTTTTGCGCCGGGAGAGACGCCTGTCCAGCGCAAGGAAGTCGTCCTGGAGCGCCGTCAGTCGGAACAGCAGCAGGTGCAGTAGAAACCCATCTCTGTTAGGGAAGGGCCTCGGATGAAGACATTAGCCCCCGCCTCTTGTCCAGAGGCGGGGGCTTCGGTTCTTGTTAGCCCTTCCCTAAAGGGAGGGGACTACTTCCCCGTCCGAAACGGCGGGGCGGGCAAGTCGGCTTTGCTGTACAAGTTGCAGACGGGGCTGTCCGCCCAGCCGTAACGCACGTCGGTCGGCTGCGGCACGGTGGGCGAGGAGACGAGAACAGTGTCGCCATCAATGCGGGCATCCGCCCAGACGAAAACGCCGTCCGCGCCGGCGACGGCGAAGCCCAGCAGTTTCTCGGCGGCATTTTTCTCGGCGGCATTTTTCGCGGCGGCCTTCACGGGCGTCTTTTCGGCCGGTTTCTCGTCGGTTATTGCAGCGCTCTTAACGGTGACGCTGGCTGCCTCCACCGCCTTCACCGCCTTGGCGGCACCCACCGCCGCCGCCGTTTTCGCGGCCTGGACAGGCGCGGGGGCGCTTTTGGCCGCCTCGGCGCTCTTGACAAGGGCGGCGCCCAGGTCCAACTCCTTCGCGACCAGGCCACCGCCGAGGTGCGTGAACTTCAGGCGAATCTTGTTCCCCTCAACCGTTAGGCTCTGGTACAGCGGCCCCCCATACTCGACCGGCTTGTCATAGGCGAGCGCCTCCGCCGCCAGGGCCAATCGGCGGCCCACTTCCTGCTTGTTTTTCGGGTGGATGTCCCCCGCCTCGCCGATGTCGTCGGTGACGGCGATCCCGACTCTGGGCAGGTGCTCCGCCGTCAGAAGCTGCGCCTCGCGCACCTCGGCCCAGCCGGACTCGCCCGGCTGGGTGTGGCGGGCCAGATCAGGGTCGAAGTTCGCGAGCTGGACGACGAGGAACGGGAAGTCCCCCACCCCGAAGCGCTTGCGCCAGTCGCTGATCAGGGCGGGCAGGAGTGTTTGGTACTGCTTGCCCCGGCCCGCATTCGACTCGCCCTGATACCAGATCGCGCCTTTGAGGCCGAACGGGACCAGAGGCGAGACCATGCCGTTGTAGAGCGTGGTGGGCGCGTTTTGGTCGGTGCCCGGCACAACCGGGGCGGGGTCGTCGGCGGGGATCGGCGCGCCGACCTTGACCAGCCACGGCCCGGCCAGCGGGACGGCCGGGGCCGGATCGCCCACGGCCTCGATCTTGAGCGCGTCCGCCTTGCCTGTCAGCCCGCCCGTGTCATTGGCCCCGCCCGTGTCAAGGACGCGGACAGCGAGGACGTTCCGGCCCGGCTTCAGCAGGGCGGCGGGGACTTTGTAGTCGCGCGGCGCGGCGTAGTCGTTCAGGCCGCCCACAGGCGCGCCGTTAATGTAGGTGGTGTCACGGTCATCCACCGGCCCCAGGTGCAGGGTCAGGTCCTTGCCGGACCAGGCGGCGGGCAGATCGAACTCGCGGCGCAGCCAGACGACGTCGTTGGTGCCGGCCAGCTCCGGAATGCCGGACTGCTGGAACGAAACCGGCTCCTGAATGGTTTTCCAGTCCGATGTGCTCAGGTCCGGGTCGGCCCAGGTCTTGTCCGCCACGCCGCCCACAGCCGAGCCGGGGTCATGCTTCGCGTACCAGGCATCGGTCGTCTTACCGAACCCGTTGGGGTCCTGCCGCGCCTGCTGCATGGCGGTGACGACCGGCGCAAAGTCCGGCAGGGGGGCCAGCGCTTCAGCGCTGGTCCAGGCCTCGGCGGGTGTGCCGCCCCAGGACGAGTGGATCAGGCCGATGGGGACGTGCAGGTCCTTCTCCAGCTTACGCCCGAAGCAGTAGGCGACGGCGCTGAAGCCGCTCCACTGGCCCTCGGTGATCGTCTTCGGCCCGCACACCTGCCACCGACCCACGGGCAGCGCCAGCGGGGTCTGCGAGACGGCGCGGGCGACGGTGAACAGGCGGATGTTGGGATGGTCCGCGTGGGCGATCTCCTCTTTGGCGTTCAGGAGGTTGCCGACGCCGAACTCCATGTTGGACTGCCCGGAGCAGAGCCAAACGTCGCCGATCAGGATGTTCCTCAGCGTGACCGATTGCGGCCCCTTAACGGTCAGCGTGTACGGGCCGCCGGCCTTAAACGGGCCAATGCGCGCCACCCACTTGCCGTCCGGCCCCGCGACGACCCGCGTCGCCCGACCGTTCAGGCGCACGTTGACGGCGTTGCCCGGCGTGGTCCAGCCCCAGATCGGGTCGGGAATCCCGCGCTGCAAGACCATGTTGTCGGTGAACAGCGGGTGCAGGAAGGGCTTGGCCTCGTCGGCGCGGGCCGCAGGCGACCCTCCCAAAATAAGAGCGGCGAGCAGCGGCAGAAGCCGCGCCGCCCGCCGTGTTGGTGACAAAGACACGTTCCGTTTTCCTTTCGATCTTACGACTCTATCATACCCTACTGCATACATCATGCCATGTCGTCTCCACCGAAGCGACTACGGGCTGTCAAGAAAATGCTCAGATCGCCCCCCCACCCCCAATTCTGGGGGAGTCGGAAAGATTAAAGCCAGCCTCTTTGGTTCCCCCAAAATTGGGGGCTAGGGGGTGAAGCGTTCACGGTGTCCAGCGGTACAGGAGCACTTTGGCGTCCAGATCTTCCTCTACGAAGACCAGATACTCGCCGCTTGCGCGCCGGGCGGCGCGGATGCCGTAGGGGGTGTCCACCCAGCCGCTGCTCTTGCCGACGGTCTCGTCCGGCTGCATGGTCCCCTGCAATGCGCCCGTGCGCGCGTCGTAGACGAACACGCGCTCCGGGTCGCGGCTCTCCACAGCGAACACATAATCCCCGGCGACGCACATGGCCTTGATGTAGACCTGGGGATCACGCTTGCCGTCATAAGGCAGTGCGATTCGCAGGGCAGGTTTGGGATCGCCTCGGCTCCAGCCGTCGCAGCGAATCACTTCCGTCCCCACCGTTCCCCATTCGCCGCCCTTGTGGGGGCGCTCGGTCGTGTAGCCGCTCAGGAACATCGTGTCCGTTTCGGGTTGGTACTCCGCCCGGCACAACTCGACGAACGGCGTGGGCATTGGGGCCGTCTTCCGGGACGCATAGGAGTAAAGCGGGCTGCCGTGCGCGTCCAGGCCCAGGCACGGGAACTCGCGCAGACCCCCCCGGTCCGTCGCCTGCCAGACATCGCCCCGGCTGTCCACGCTCCACCCCCATCCGCCCGGCGCATCCTTGCCCGTTCCCGGCTTGGCGAACTCGCCGGCCTGCATCTTGCCGTCGCCGTTGGTGTCATGCCAGAGCCACTCGCCCTTTTGAGGCTGCGCGGCAGGCCAGACCGACTTATCTTCGGGCGCATAATGCCCTTTGGCGAACAGGGCGGCGGGAACGGCGGTCTCTCCGTCCGTGGCGGGCTGGAATCGAAAGACGGCCAGCTCGCTCGAATACATATCCGTCGTGAACAAAAAGGGCTTGCCCCCAATGCGGCGGACAAAGACTGAGGCCGCCCCCGTGTGCAGGCGCGGGTCGTCGGGGTATTTGAAGCGGTTGACCGTGTAGCCTCGATACGTCCACTGCTGCCCGGCGGGCCGGGCGTAGTCCATCAGAAAGTGTTCTTCCTTCGTGTAGACATCGGCTTCCGAAGCGGGGTCCGGCTCGGCGCAGTCAATGAACTCCAGGCCGAGCAGCCGCCACAGACGTTTTCCACTCGGCGCATAGCTTTCCAGAACGGTCCCGCCACCCGCGACGGACCCGCTGGAAGCAACGTAGACATTGCCCAGGGAGTCGCAGCCGACACCGGTGGGATGGTTGAAGCGCAGCGGGCCGTCCCGACCGATCTGCGGCCCTGATCCCCCGAGTATGCCTCCGGGTGTGCCGAGCGTCCCCAGGAAACGCGGGCGGAGACCGTGAACATCATAGAGGCGAACCTGCTGGGAAGGGCCGTCGTCCGTCACCAGCAGACGGCCTGCATGGTCGAGGCAGAGGGCGCTGGGATTGGCGATGCCGTGGATCGTCTGGGGCAGCAGTGACCCCTTCGCGGTGAGGTGAACGAGGCGCGGCGGGTGCGCGGCGTCACCCCGCTGAATGGCCCAGAGCGTTCCATCGGCAGCGAGCGCAAGGCGTCCGGGCCGGAGCAGGGGCCGCCCGCCGGTGTGCGTCATGGTCTCCGGGTCATAAACCTCCACCCGGCCCGCCGCCGGGTCGCTGACATACAGGTGCGTCTCGTCCGCAGCCAGGCCGCCGACACTTTGGTCCGTCCCATCTGGGGCTTCGCGGATGAGAAGGAAGTTCTGCTTCAAAGTATCCCCCGCACCGCCCTTGCCGCCGGGAAAGGGCGCCGCCCCGCCATCGCGCGTGCGCCGCGCGATTCCATACCAGGTCTGGCCCTTGGCGGGCCAGGTGGCGGCATCCTTCAGCCCCCCGCCCTCATTGCCCACCGTCTGTGCGAAGAACAGATAGCGGCTGTTCGCCGTCACTTCCTTTCCGCCGTTGTAGCCCCAGCCGTGCGTGTGGCCCGCGCGGCCTAAAACATCGCCGTTTTTGTAAAAGGCGACCTCCGCCCCGTCCTCATCCCAGGGCGTGTTCGTGTAGCAGGTGCCGTCAGGCACGACAAACAATGCGTCCGCTGCCAGCGACACATGGTTGCGAGCCTGGCCCGGCGCGTGGGTCCCACCGAACGTGTTGCCGATCCAGGACGTGCTGTAGGTCAGCGATTGAGCCTGTGAGGGAAACGGCGGCAGGATCGCCAGCAGGGCAGCGCAAAGAGCGAGGGTTTTTTTGTGCATGGTAGTGAGTTGACAGGGCGTTCGCGCCGTGTTATCATGGGCGCATCGTAGTCATTGTATCACACGCGAGACGGGAATCGAACGCATGAAGACCTTCCTTTGCCGCCGCATGGCTGGGCCGCTCCTTTGCGCCCTGTCGCTGCTCGGCGTGTGCCTGCCTGGGCGGGCGCAGATGGTGACGGGGGCGGCCATGCCGGGCTACACCGAAACCTTCGGACTGGCTGGCAGCCCCGCCTACAAAGTGCAGATTGTCGGGAGCAGCGTCCCCGGCAACATCCTATGGCCGGGCGACAAGCCTCGCTTCACCTTCCAAATGTTGAATGACGGCGGCCAGGCGTTGAATGCGGCGGGGCGGGTGGAAGTGATCGCCTACGGGACGAAGGGGGTGCCGGGCGATGTCTGGACGCCGCATGTCTTCAAGATTGCCGACGTCGGTGCGGTTCCCGTGGCGGCGACGGTCCCCGCGCACGGCTACGCCGATCTTACGGTCAGCCCGCGCATCCCCGCGCGCTTCGGCGGCTACGCGCTGGTCGTGGACCTGGGGCCGGCGGGGCGGCAGTTTTTGACCTCGTGCGTCCGCACCTTTGCCGCCACGCAGAGGCGGGTGCAGTACCCCAAGTTCTGCCTGGACGCCCTGCCGCTGCCGGTCCTGAAGCGGCTGGATGTCCATGCGATCCGCTGGGGCGTCAGCTACAAGCCGACCACGGACACGGATTTCGCCCGGTGGTACGCCGACCGGGCGCGCGACCTCAAAGGCTACCAGGACGCCGACATCGCCGTGCTGCTGATGGCCGGGGGCGGGGACTTCTTCGGCCCCACCCAGCCGCTGGGCCGCCCGCGCCCGTGGCTGGACGACAAAGGCGTGATGCTGGACACAAAATTCGACCTGGCTTGGCTGCCGTCCTATGACGACGATTTTCAAAAGTGGACCTATCAGTTCGCCCGCGACTGGGGCTGGCCGCGAGGGCCGATCAATGCCTTTTCGCTCTGGAACGAACCCTGGGAGGGCATCTCGATCTCCGGCTGGGGGGCGGACATGCCCCGCTACCGGGCCATGTACACGCATATGTATCAGGGCGTCGCCCTCGCCAGGCAGAATAACGGCGCGCAGGTGCTGGTCGGCGGCTGCGACTCCAGCTCGAACGCGATGGACAAGCTGTTTTCGGACGGCACGAACCAGATGCTGCCGATGTTCGACTTCCTTTCGATCCACTATCAGGGCCTGGACTCGATGGCGACCGTCAAGGACTGGGTGGACCGCAAGGGTCCGAACGGGCGCGTCAAAATCTGGGACACGGAAAGCTGGGTCGCCAACACGGACGACCGCGTGGCCGCCCTGGTCGCCGGGGACCGGGCGGCGGGCTACGACCGCGCGATGGGCGTCTACGGCGGCAACATCTGCTCGGAGGGCGAGGCAGACCAGCGGCAGCCGGACGGCAAGACGCGGCGGGTGCCCTTCGTCCACGCCTGGTCTACGGCGGCCTCGGTCGGCGCGAGCCAGCACTTCCTCGGCGAGCGCCCGTTTTCCCGGCTGCTTTTCCCGAACGGCCTGCCCTGGGTGATGCGCTTCGACGGCCTCAACCACAACCCTGAGGACGGCACGGTCGTGGTCGTCGGCGATCTGGGCGAAGAGTTCGGCGCAGACAAGCTGCCCTTCCGCACCGCGCGGGGCTTCGCGGAGCGGGCGCACAAGGCCGCGCTGTGGGCGCATCCCGCCAAGATGCCCGCCGACACGCCCGACGCCGACCGGGCGAAGCTGCAAGTGCAGACCGACACGCCCGAAACCCTGAGCGGCGCGTCGCTGACCCTGACGGATGGCGGCGGGCGGTTCCACCTGTACGACTTCTACGGCAATGTCGTCCCCTCCCGGAACGGCAAGATCACCGTGCCGCTGGACGGGCGCGGCTTCTTCCTGCGGGCGGGCGGCGCCCCCGGATCGTTCGCCGCGCTGACCGGGGCGATCCGCGCGGGGCGCATCGTGGGCATCGAGCCGCTGGCTCTGGTCGCCCATGACCTTCTCGCGCCCGTCGGGACGCATCCCGCCCTGCGGCTGACGCTGACGAACGTGCTGAACCGGCCCGTGACGGGAAAGCTGGCGCTGACGCTGGGCCGCCTGACAACCCGGCCCGCCGGACGCCTGACGCTGAAGCCGAACGAGACGCGCGAAGTTTCGCTGCCGATTAGCGGGGGCCAAACCGTCACCAGCAACACTTACCCGCTGGCCGTCACGTTCGACGCCGGGGCGGACGGCAGGGCACGGCTCACCGAGGATGTCCACGTCAACCTCATCGCCCGCCGCACCATCACCGTAGACGGCAACCTGGACGACTGGAAGGGTGTCCTGCCGCAGACAGTCACCGCCGGGAGCGCAGCCCGGAGTCTGACCGAGGTGGCCTGGTTTCCCTTTAAGCCGTTCAACCCGTCTGTCGGCGCGGGCTTCGCCACGGGGTATCTGGCCTATGACGACCAAAACTTCTACTTCGCCGCCAAAGTCGCCGACGCGACGCCCGACGCTGGCACGGTCCGCTTCGCCGCGCGCAATGACGACGAGTATTTTTACCCCGCGACCAGCCATGTCGTCCGGCTGCAAAAGCCTCAAATCGCGCCGGTCCGGTCGGAGGACACGGACGCGCCTCATGACCTGACCTGGCCCGCCGGCGTCCGCCGCTACTCGTACCGCCGAGACCCGGAACTACCGGCGGGCAATTTCCCCGCCCACGACAACGTCCAGATCGCCTTCAACGTTCTGCCGCCGGCTGAGAAGCCCTGGTATGCCCACCCGCCGGGCGTGATGGCGGGCTTCACGAACTACAAGGACACGGACTACGAGTACGCCTTGAACCAGGTCGCGCCCCAGTACGGCGGCGGGACGGAGATTTGGCGATTGTCTTATCCCGGTATGCCCCAGAAGCATTTCTACCCCCGCCAGCCCAAGTCTCCTGGGGACGGCCCCGCACGGGGCGGCAAACTGGTGATGACGCGCGATGCCACCACGCGAATCGTCGAGTGCAGCATCCCGTGGTCGGAGATGCCGGACGTCAAGAAGCGCCTGGACGCGGGCCGGCCCGTCAAGTTCAGCTTCCGCGTCAACGACAACAAGGGCGAGGGGACGATGGAGCTGTCACGCGGGCGCAGCGTCGCCGAGCGCAACGGCTCGTTCCATGTGGACTGGCTGGAGCACTGGGCGAACGAATTGGAGTTCGGCTGGGAGAAGCCGGGCCAGGCGGCTCGGCGGTAGGAACCCACCCCGGCTCGTTCCTCGCCACCCCTCCCGAAGCGGGAGGGGGAAGAGAAAGCAAAGTAAGCCTCGCCTCAGCCTCCTTCTCTTCCCGTTTCGGGAGGAGTACCCGCGCAGCGAAGAATGACGCAGCGGGGGAGGTGGGTTTCACAGGAGACACACTATGACCAACCTAACCGCCCTTGACATCACGCCCGAAGAGGTCCAAACGGGCCGGATCATGCCCGCCCATCTGACCGCCGCCACGCGCGCCCTGCGGGATGATGGTCTCGTCGTCCTGCACGATGTCATCGCGCCGGACCACATTGCCGCCCTGCGCGAGAAGATGCTCCAAGACCTGCCCGCATACCTAGCCCGGACGGACGCCCCGTTCAACTTCAACACGGGCAACGTCCAGCAGGAGCCGCCGCCGTTCGCGCCGTACCTCTTCCAAGACGTTCTCTTGAACGACATCGTGATCTCGGTGACGCACGGCATCCTGGGTGACGGCCTGCACAACGGCTTTTACAGCGGCAACACCGCCGTCGGCGGCAGCGGAAAGCGCCAGCCGGTCCACGCCGACAGCGGGCAGCTCTGGCCGAACCTCACCGCCGCCACTCCTCCTTACGCCCTGGTCGTCAATGTCCCCGTCGTGAACATGAGCGCCGAAAACGGCAGCACCGAGGTCTGGCCCGGCACCCACCGGGACACCACGATATTCGTCCAGCAGGGCGATATCAAGCTGCCACCGGAGGTCGTGGAAGCCCGGCGCGCGGTCCGCCCGCCGCTCCAGCCGTCCGTGCGGGCCGGGAGCGTGGTCATCCGCGACATCCGCCTGTGGCACGCCGGGATGCCCAACACAACCGACCAGGCCCGTCCCATGATCGCCATGATCCACAACGTCAGTTGGTGGGGTTCAGGCAAGGTAGAGTTCCCCCGCAGCGAGGAAGCCTTCTTCGCGCACCCGATCCTGCGGACGGACGCGGAGTGGGTGGACGGCCCGATCAACTACATCGCCCACGGCGGCGCGTATGACTTCCAGCAAACCCCCTAACCCCCGCTTCTGAGGGAACAAGATTAAGTCCCTGCGGCTTTTCCTCTTTCTGGCTCCCCCGGAATTAAGGTTTTATTGGGGTGGGGGCCGGGGGAATCCCGCTCTGAGTCTGGATGGCGGGAAGGCGGGCGGCGGAGACGCCGTCCACCAGGGTCAGGTTGACCATGGGGTGATTGTTATGGGTGGGGCCGAAGTCGGAGTCTGGGTGCCAGGCGATGACGTCCAGGCTGGAAGCGGTCGTGAAGAAGGAATGCAGGCAGCCGGCGGGGATGCGCCAGCCCATGCCGGGGGCCAGCGCGAAGACGCCGCCCTCGGTGCGGCATTCACCCGCGCCGCGCAGGATGACGCCGATACGTTCCGAGGGATGCGTGTGGGCGGACTGGCGGGTGTGGGGCGGGATGTGGAGGTGGTTGAGGCACGGGTCGCCGCGCAGCGGCGGGCAGACGAGGAGGGTGTCGGAACAGCCGTCAATGTAGCGCAGGCGCCCCTGCGCTTCCAGGGGGCCGCCCCACTGCGGCAGCCCCGCGTAGCCGATCCGCGAGACCACCAGGCCCCGGCTCCCCAGGCCGAAAACGGAGGCTTGGGAGGGGAGCACGAAATACATGCCGGCCCGCAGCCGGAAGTGATCGCCGTCATAGCTCAACTCGGCTTCCCCCTCCGTGACCATGCCGTAGTGCGTCACCCCTTTGGGTAGATTCAGGACGCCGTCGTCCCAGCCCAAGACCTGGGTGGGATGGGCGCCGTCGCTCAGGTCCAGCAGCAGGCCGGTCTGGATGGGGATCGGAAGGAACATCGGTCAGTCTCTTTCACTCTCTGACGTCACTCAGGCAGGGAATTGCCGTGGGGCTGAAGCCCCCGGCTGGGGGGCGTGGACGCCCAATCCCCACCTGCGTGGGGAGAAGACCAACCCGCGAGAACGTCTCTTTGCCCGCGAAGGCGGGCATTTGGCCGTTGGCCCCCAGCCGGGGGCTTCAGCCCCACGGCAATTCCCGCGCCCACGGCACCTACGGGACTGCGTAGCCTCACTTAGTCCCTCTCATTGACCCGAAGCCACAGTTCCAGAGTCAGCAGGAGCCACAATTTGACGCCCGCGCGGGGCCGGAGATGGGGGCGGCCTTCCAGCCATTCGCGCACCAGCGTCTGATCGAGATAAGGGCGGATGCGGGCGCGGCGACCCAGCAGGAGGGAGCGGGCCATCGGGCGCAGGTCGCGCGCGAACCAGCCCTGCACCGGCACCAACATGCCGCTCTTCGGGCGCGTCAGGATGACCTCTGGCAGCAGGTCGGCCACGGCGCGCTTCAGCACAGCCTTTTCGCTGGCCCCGGACAGCTTGAACTGGGGCGGGATCGTGAAGCTGGCGCTGACGACGCGGCGGTCAAAGAGAGGGGAACGCCCGACCAGCCCGCAGGCGGAGGTCAGGTTGCTCACTTTGGTCAAGATATGGTCGGCCCCCTTGAAGCGGGTATTGACATACATCAGGCGGTTCAGGTAGTGCCCCGCCGCCTCATGGTCCAGCAGCGGAGCAAAAAGCGCTTCGGGCGGCGCGGCGCGCAGGGCGGTTTGGACATCCGGCCGGAGCAGTCGCGGCAGGTCGTCGTAACACTTTTGGAACGCCCGCAGGTACGCCCCGGCGCGGTCTTCCTGCCCGTACAATTCGTGCAGGAGCATGGGCAGGTTCTTGGGGCCGCCGAAGCAGGGGTCGCCGCCTTCCCCGTTGAGGACCACGCCGGTTTCGGACGCGGCGGCGCGCCCCAGGATCAGGTTGGGCGTGGTCAACGGGTCGCCGATCGGGTCATCCAAAGCCTCCAGCGTTTCGGGCAGGGTCTCGCGGATGCGCTTGGCAGGCAGGGCAATCACATGATGCCGCGTCCCGCAGTGCCGCGCGACCAAGTCCGAGTATTCCAGTTCATGGGGATACTCCGGCCCGAAGTGGATGGCGAACGTGTGCAGGGGGCCGGGCGCATCGCGCGCGGCCAGGGCCGTGATCAGGCTGCTGTCCAGGCCCCCGGAAAGGAACACGCCCGTTGGCCCTGAAGGGGGCAGGCAGTCACGCACGGCCTCTTCCAGCAAGGCGCGCAGGCGGGCGGCATGTGTCTCCATCGGCTCCGCCCAGCCCGAATCGTCTTCCACCGGCTCCCAGTAGGGGCACGTCTCGCTGCCGGGCCAGGCCCGCGTCGTTCCGGGCCGCAGCTCGGACACGTCCCGCCACAGCGTCCGGGCGCCGGGCACGAAGGCGCAGGCGAGATAGTCGCGCAGGGCGGGCAGGGACAGTTCGCCGGAGACGGCGGGGCAGCGGCGCAGGGCGCGCAGACGCGCCCCGAACCAGCAGGCCCGTCCCTGCTCGGCGTAATACAGCGTCCGCGCCCCCACGCCGTCGCGCAGCAGGGTCAGCGTCTTTTCGCGCGTGTCCCACAGCGCGACGGCGAACATGCCGCGCGCGTGTCTGCCCCACTGGTCCCCGTGGCATCGCGCGAGGTGGGCCAGCAACGCCCCCGCTTCGGCCTGGGGCTGGTCCAGCCTTTGCCGCAGTTCGTCGGCATTGTCCAGGATCACTTCGCCGCTGACGATTATCGTACCGGACGAGTCTGCCCAGACCGGGGCACCGCCGAACGCCACGTCGGCGTCGCTCCAGGCCGGCGTGATGCCCAGCGACCGCAGCGCGCGGGCGGGGTCGGGGACGCCGTAAACACCGAAAAAGTCGTTCATCGCTGCTTTCTAACCGAAACTGTCCGCCGCCTGGATGTCCGCGCCGCCGTCATACCCCCAGATTATGATGCCGCCGCCGCCATCGCTCATGTCCCCGCCGGGACCCGCCTGGTCGGCGCGGGCGAAGCCCTGAAACAGCGAGCGCATCAGCTTGGCCGGGCGGACGACCGCCAGTTCCACATTCTCCCCACGTTCCAGCCAGGCGGCCTCTTCGGGCGCGAGGGCAGCGCGCAGGGACGGCGGCAGGGTGCGCGGCCCGCCGGCCAGCGAAATCATGTGCATCTTCTGAACATGGGCGGGACGCAGGCCCAGGTCGAAGACCTGGACCGTGGCGTCCGGGAACCAGCGCTCCCCGCGCAAGGCGAGCGGCAGGCCGCAACCGGACTCGGAGGCGTCATGCACGGCGAACACGCGCAGGTTGGGGTTGCGCCGCAGCATGGTCATGACGGTGTCGAAGGCATGAGCGGGGTAGCCGTCCGCGCTGAGGACGGCGCAGTTGTTTTCAAAGTGGAAGTTGTTGGCGACCAGCATGGCGGCGATGTCCGCGCGATCCATGACCACGGCCCGGTCGAAGCTGAAGGCAGCGGCATCGGAGGGGGAAGGCGTCCGCGCAGCCTGCGGCTCGATAGGGGGAAGGAGCTTCTCGACCCGGCCATGCACCGAACCCCATCGGCTCAGGTACTTCCGCTGGAATTCGCCGCCTGAAATCCGGGGATGCTGGGGCGGCGGCCCGTCGCGGCGGGCGCGGGCGCGCAGCACGGCCCCGCCGATGACGCCGGGGACCGTGATAATGGCGAGCGGCCAGAACGTATGCGCGGCGAGAGCAATGATGCCGCCGCCGATGGTACTCACGCTGATGAGAGCCACAGCAGGCGAGCCTAGGACTTTCTTGCGGAGCAGCCGCCGGTTGAACTCGTAATACAACTGGCCTTCGGTGAAGAAGACGGCACCGTCGCCGGACACGTCCTTGATCGTCCGCTGGAACAGGCCGTCGGCGACGCCGAGCGGGTCGGTCTTCGGCTCAAAAGCAAAGGGATGCCGGCACGACCGGCACTGGCCCCCATTGCCGCGCCGCGCCGAGTAGATCGTATCAGTATTGCAGTAAATGCACTTCATAGGTGTGTTTCGCACCAGACGTGGAACATCAGCAGGGTCCAGAGTTTTTCGCCCACGCGGCGGCGCCGGAACTCGCCGGGATGGTCTTCGCCGCGCCGCAGGCGCGCGACGGCCTGGGGATCGAACCAGCCGTCCCGTTTCAGTTGCCCCGGCGAGAGCCGGCGTGCGACCTCCCGGCGCAGGGGACCCAGGCACCACTCGGTCGTCGGGACGCCCATGCCGCGCTTCTCGCGCCACACGATCTCGGCGGGCAGGAAGGACTCAGCGACCCGCTTCAGCCCGTGTTTCTCGCACGCGCCGCGCAGGAACCATTCGGGGGGCAGCCCGAAGGTCCAGTCTGCCAGCGCCCGATCAAAGAACGGCATGTGGACATGCAGGCCGTGCGCCGCGCCGAGCTGAACGGCGCGCGGCGCGATGTTCTGCGCCCCTTTGAGCCACAGGTTGGCCGCCCGCAGCCGGTGCAGCAGGCTGGGAAAGCCGTCCGCCTCCAGGGCGGCGCGCACCCAGGCCCCGACATCCTCACCGGCCACTGCCGCCTGCGCCTTCGTGGTATAGAGTTGTTCTGTGAGACCCCAAAAGCGGTGAAAAGTTGCAAGATAGGCGGCCTCGCGGTTGTCCGCCACGTCCTCCCCCGCCGGGCGGTACAGTTCGGCGGCGATCATCGGCTTGTTGGCCCAGCCGCCGAAGAGCTGGTCGCCGCCTTCGCCGTTGAATACGGTGTCCAGGCCCTGCGCCCGCGCCGCTTGTCCCAGCAGATACAGCGGGACGACGACGCTGTCGCCGAACGGCTGCGCCAGCGCGACCCCGGTCGCTTCCAGCGCACCCCGGATCTGGGCGGGGCGAGCCGGAACGATGTGCAGCGGCCGCCCCAGGTGCGCGGCCACCTGCCGCGCAGGGACCAGTTCAGCGTCGAACGGCGGCCCGAAGTCCAGCGTGAACAGGTGGACGCGCGCCCCAGCTTCGGCCAGCAGGGCGGCGACCAGGCTGCTGTCCAGGCCGCCCGAAAGGAAGACGCCGACATCCCGCGCGCGCCCCAAACACCGGGCGACGGCGGCTCGGAGACGGGCGCGCAGTTCCCCCCTCGCCGCGTCTTCGCTCAGGCCCAGCGGCTCCCGTTCGCGCCAGAAGGCGCCGCCCTCTTCCTCCACCCCCCCGGCGGAGACCTTCAGCCGACGCCCGGCGGGCAGGGCCGAGGTGTCGGCGTAGATCGTCAGCGGCGTCGGCACATGGGAGAAACACAGATAGCCATGCAGCGCGGCGGGAGAGATGTCGCGCGGGGTGCCGGGCAGCTTCGGGAGAAGGCGCGGGTCGGACGCGGCCCAGAACGTGCCGCCGACCTGGGTGTAGGTGACGCCGTGCAGTCCGAAGGGGTCACAGGCCAGTGTCAGCGCGCCGCCGTCCGAGGCGACTTCGGCGGAGCATCCGGCCTCCTCGTCGAAGCCGACCTCCGCCCGGACCGGACCGCGCGGCGCGCCGGCCAGCCGTGCCGCCTTTCCCAGCCCGCCCTGTCCCCCCAGCCCCCAGCCCGCGCCGGTCCGGGTTTCCGCACCAGGGCCGAGCAGCCGCTCCAAAAGCCGGGCATCACCGCCCGAACCCCAGTAGGCGATCCATGCACCCACTTTACTGGAACCGCAGGTCGCTGACCTGGACATCCCCGTGCGCGGTCACAGCGTTGATATAGTAGCCCACTTTGAAAGACAACTGCTCGACATGTCCCGGCGCGCTCGAGTCCACCTTCTGCCACTTGCCGGTGGACGAGTCACGGCTCTGATGATCGAACTGGTCCAAAGGGAGGCGGAACACCTGCCCATTCGGTGTCAAGGGCAGATTGGGCGACCGCCAGCGTTCGCCGCCGTTCTCCAGGTACAGGCGAAGATGGGGCAGGCTCCCCCCGGCGCGGAAGCTCACAGTGCGATAGCCCGCCAGCGTCTGGGGCACGTCTTTGGTGTTGAGATTGACGAAGAACTGATCGCTCCCAGCCTGCGCCCCGAAGTGGTCCACATGGATGGTCGCGGTTCCATTCGCGAATGTCACGGCAGCTTGGGATTCGGGGTTGCTCTCCTCGGCCCATTGCTGCTGGGGATTCTGAAAGTTGTACGTTATAGGCGCCGCCGGTCGGGGGTGAGTGACGACCCAGCCGCCCCCGATGGCCAGGGCAACGCCCAGCCCGGCCAGCAGGCCCGCCCTGCGCCGGCGTCCCCGCCCGATCTGCTCCACACGGCGCGCGTGGACGAGGGCGGCGGCGCGTTCCAGGTACTCTTTGGGCAGCCCCATCTCGGCGGCGGCCGCGACGGTGGCGCGGCGCTCCTGGGTCTGCGCCTGCTCCTCGTCGTAGAGTTCGCCTGCCACCCGCACGACTTCCGCCATCTGCTCCGGCGGCACATCTTTCATACGCAGCATGATCGCCTCGCTCTCAGGTCGCCTCACCCCGGTTCTGGGCACATACGACACCATTATAGCACACAAGCCTATCGCGTAACCCCGCACTAGCCGCCGTTTATTAGACAACGCTTGACAAAGCCGCCTCGATGGTGCTATAGTATCCCTCAGACACCGGACAGGGGCGCCCCCTGTTCATTTTTTTGCCTGTTCTCACAGGTGAACAAATTCGTCAGTGAAGGCGGCACATATGGCGGAAAGCTACGACAACCCGAATCAGAAGCCGAACGATAAGAACAAGAAGGGGACGCCGACAGGCAAGCCTACCCCGCCGCCCCGAACCGGCCCGGCAGCGGAAGCGCAGCGGCGCGCGCAGTCCATGGCGAAGGCCCAGCCGACCAGCCCCCAGCAGTTCTTTCAGGAGGCATGGGTGGAGCTGAAGAAGACGTCCTGGCCGAACCGGGACGTGCTCACCAAGTCCACCTCGGTCGTTCTGGCCCTGGTCCTAGCCGTTGCGATCTGGGTCGGGGTCATTGACGCCGCCCTGACGAAGCTCGCCGCGCCGCTGTTCAACGGGCATCACTAAAGGGGCGCGAAGAGACTTTTATGCAGAAGCACTGGTACGCGGTCCATACCTATTCGGGCCACGAAAAGAAAGTCAAGACGAACGTCGAGCGCCGGGCCGAGACGATGGGGTTGAAGAACAAAGTCTTCGACATCCTTGTCCCGACGGAGAAAGAGTCGCGCGTCCGTCAGGGCAAAAAGAGCGAGATTGACCGCAAGGTCTTCCCCGGCTACGTTTTCGTCGAGATGGTGCTCGACGACAACACCTGGTACTTGGTCAAGAGCACGACCGGCGTGATCGGCTTCGTCGGCGACGCCAAGCCGACGATTGTGAAAGACTCCGAAATCCGGGAGATCCGCAAGGCCATCGAGGAGTCGGACACCAAGCCGTACATCCGGCCCAAGTGGGAAGTCGGCCAGGCCGTGCGCGTCAATTCCGGCCCGTTTGGGGACTTCACGGGCAGCATCCAGGAGATCAACGCACCCAAGGACAAGGTCAAGGTGCTGATCTCCATCTTTGGCCGCGACACGCCCGTCGAGCTGGAATTCAGCCAGATCGAGAAGATTTCGTAGGATCGGCGCCTCCTGCTCCCCCAGCATTGGGGGCGGGGGGCATCATCAAGGACACCACAGACACATGGCAAAGAAAATCACCGGAGTCGTCAAGCTCCAGATCAACGCCGGCAAGGCGACCCCCGCGCCGCCCGTCGGCCCCGCGCTGGGCGGCTACGGCATCAACATGATGGAGTTCATCAAGGGCTACAACGAGCGGACCGCGCCCATGATCGGCTCCATCGTCCCCGTCGAGATCACCATCTACGAGGACCGCTCGTTCACGTTCGTCACCAAGACCCCACCCGCCGCCGACCTTCTGAAGAAGGCGGCCGGCATTCCGAGCGGGTCGGGGACGCCCAACAAGACCAAGGTCGCCAAGATCACCCAGGAGCAGTTGCGCTCCATCGCCGAGACGAAGGCCCCGGACCTGAACGCCAACGACACCGAGGCGGCGATGAAGATCATCGCCGGCACCGCCCGCTCGATGGGCATTGACATCGGGTAGGAAGGCCCCCTAGCCCCCAATGCTGGGGGAACCGGATAAAGAAAGTCTTACTTCCCCAGAATTGGGGAGGCATCATCTGTGGGAGGGCCTCGAACGCCCGTCAGCACCACAAGGAGACAGAAATGCGAAAGCAAGACCGCGTGAAGACCATCGGCAAGCGCTATCAGGCACTCGCCAAGCAGACCGACCCTGAGAAGCTGCTCGACCCCATGCCCGCGCTGGAACTGGCGAAGAGCCTTGCCACCGCCAAGTTCGACGAGACCGTCAACGTCGCCTTCAACCTGGGCGTGGACCCGCGCCACGGCGACCAGATGGTGCGCGGCGTCACCACCCTGCCCCACGGGACCGGCAAGAGCCGCAAGGTGCTGGTCTTCGCCAAAGGCCCGAAGGCCGCCGACGCCGAGGCGGCGGGGGCGGACCTGGTGGGGGCCGAGGACATCATCGAGCAGGTGCAGAAGGGCCAACTGGACTGGAAGCAGTACGACCTGATCCTCGCTACCCCCGACATGATGGGCCAGGTGGGGCGTCTGGGCGCGACCTTCAAGCAGAAGATGCCGAACCCGAAGGCCGGGACGGTTTCGCCGAACATCGGGCAGGCCGTCAACGACATCAAGAAGGCGACCCGCGTCGAGTACCGCGTCGAGAAGGCGGGCATCGTCCACGCCCCCATCGGCAAAGCATCGTTCACGCCGGACCAGCTCATGGAGAACTTCAACGCCCTGCTGGACGCCTTGCAGAAGGCCAAGCCGACGGCGGCGAAGGGCCGCTACTTCAAGAAGATCGCCATCAACACCAGCATGGGGCCGAGCGTCCGCATTGACCCGCTCCGGGCTGTGTCCGTGGCAGCGGGTAAGGGGTAAACTCTCCCTCACGGGAGAAAGACAACTTCATAAGATTTCGCCGTAGACAGCCGGCCCCGCGAACGTCAACAACGCAAACGCGGGTTAATGGGCAGCCGCCCGCCGGCCGAGGTAACAGGAACGTCCCGGACACCCTCACAGTGTCCCGATGCGCCCTGCGACTTGCCCTCTTTGTCTACGGCAGTCGCAGGGCGCATTTTATTTGATCCGATTTGGAGGAGGTGAATACTATAGCAACGGAATACACGATTGAACCCGCCGGGGCCAAAGTCGAGCTGGTTGGCGAGATGCGCGAGCTGGTCGGGCTGACCAAAGCCGCCATCCTGACAGACTACCGTGGCCTGTCCGTGGCCGAACTGACCGAGCTTCGCAAGAAGCTGCGCGACGTGGACGCCGAATATCGGGTCGTCAAGAACACCCTGTTCAAGCTGGCCGCCGGGGATTCCATGCCCGTCGCCGAGATGGGCGAGCACCTGACCGGCCCGACCGCCATCGGCTTCGCCAAGAGTGACCCGGTGGCCGTCGCCAAGATCCTGCTGGACTACGCCCGCGACCACAAGGCGCTGTCCGTCAAGGCCGGCGTCATGGACGGCCGCGTCTTGAGCGCGTCTCAGGTCGAGGCGCTGTCTAAGACCCCGCCGCGCGAGGTCCTGCTCTCGCAGATGCTCGGCTCGCTGCAATCGCCCATCGCGGGCTTTGTCGGCACCCTGAACGGCATCCTCTCGAACTTCGTCTTCACCCTGCAAGCCATCGCGGACAAGCAGGGCGCAGGCGAAGCCCCGGCGGAAGCCGCCGCATAGTACAAGCCCCCCCAGCCCCCAATAATGGGGGAGCAGGAGAGGACTTATCTTTTCCCTCTGGTTCCCCCCCGTCAGCGGTGGTAGGGGCTAGGGGGTCATTTAACAAGGAGAATAGACCCATGGCCGATACCGCCGCAATGATGGAATCCATCAAAAGCATGACCGTTCTGGAACTCAGCGAGTTCGTCAAGCAGCTCCAGGAAGAATTCGGCGTCACCGCCGCCGCGCCCGTCGCCAGCGGGGGCGGCGCTGCCGCCGCGCCCGCCGCGCCCATCGATGAGGCCCCGACCTCGTTCAACGTGGTCCTGACCGCTGCCGGCGACAAGAAGATCAGTGTCATCAAGGTGGTCCGCGAGATCACCGCGCTGGGCCTGAAGGAAGCCAAGGACCTGGTAGACAGCGCCCCCAAGGCCGTCAAAGAGGGCCTGAACGCCGAGGACGCCGCTGCCCTCAAGGCCAAGCTGGAGGCCGAAGGCGCTTCGGTGGAAATCAAGCCCGCTTAGGCGCCTGGCTGATGTAGGGAGAACAAAACCCGCCCGCCTCTCTTGACGAGAAGTGAGCGGGTTTTGTTCGCTATCTTCTTGACTATTTCGCCTGAATCGCCTATAATAGCTAGGAGAGGTGAAAAGATGGCATCAGCAACGGAGGTCAAGAACCGCTTCGGCGAGTTCATGGAGAAGGCAAGGCACGAGCCGGTGACAGTGGAAAAGACCGGGCGAAAATACGTCGTGATGATGAATCACGAGGAGTTTGAGCGCCTGCAAGCGCTCGAAGATCAGTATTGGGCGATGGCGGCGGCGGCGGCTGAGAAGAGCGGCTTCATCGGACCGGAAGAAACGATGAAACTCCTGACAAAGTATGTCGCTGAGTGAACTGCACCCATGCGAAAATTAGACATGGACCGTGACGCGGCCAAGTATCTTCAAGATTTGGACGCGAAACAGTACAAACAAATAGCGTCTAAAATGCTGTCTCTGATGGCGAACGCAACACCCGCCGATTACAGCCAGTTGAAAGGTTACTCTTATTACCGCGTAGACAGTGGCGAGTACCGCATTGTTTATCGGTTCGACACGGACACGGTTTACATTGCCTTGATTGGCAAGCGCAACGGCGACGAGGTTTATGACAAGTTGAAACGGAAAGGATTATGATGACAACGAAGCAGGCGGCACTGACATTCTTAGTCTTGTTCTCTCTCTCACTCAGTCTCACGTCTGTCGCCCATGCCTGTGAGCTGAAGATCACCTGGAAGGCTGCGCTTACGGGAAGTTCGTCCGTGCCTTCGCCTGCGACGGGGACGGCGGCCATTGATTTTGATTTCGCCCACCCCGGCGCGACCATCCAGGTGGACACCCAAAACCTCAAGGATGTACGAGCCATTGAGCTGCACGTCGCCCGCTCCTATGCCGACCACACCGGCCCCGCCGTGCTGACGCTCTACGCGGCGGGGGACGGCCAGACGCCCGCAATGCTGACGCGCCACGTCACGGAAGCCGATCTCCACAAGCAGGCCGCCCCCAAAATCACCGCCTTCAGCGATGTCGTCAGCGCCGTTCTCAACGGCCAGGCGTATGTCCTCGTCGCCACCAAAACGCACCCGGAGGGGGAGTTGTCCGGCTTCATCCGCATGCACAAGGAAGAGATTTACAGCGACAGCGCCGCCGACCCCGCGCACGACGCCGCCCTGCACCACGCAGCGCAGGCTCGCCCGGCGCCTCTTTCCCCTACTCCCTGACTTCCACTGTAAATGGCACCGTCAGCCACCGATTCTCCCGCTGGAACTGCGCCCATAATCGGTAGCGGCCCGGCTTCGGCGGGGTCAGCTTGAACGTGAAGCGCGGGCCAGTCTCCGTCACCATTTCGGGCGTGACCGGGACGGCTTCCGGCTGCCCGGCCTGCATCATCGCCAGCATCGCCGCGCCGTAAGAGCCGGGCTGGACGCCGTGCAGGGCGTGTGTGTGAACGAAAGTCTGCGCGTCGTCCCGGAGCGCGATGAGATGGCCCATGACGCCTAAAATCGGCTGCATGTCGGTCCGTGGGTGGCCCGACAGGTCGGAGAGGGTGTAGGTCAGCAGCGTCTGCTTGCCCGCGCGCATCGCGCCGGGCCGCACGGTGAGATGGACGCGGGTATCGCCGATGGTCTTGGCCTGGTCCGCGTCGGGGACGAGGCGCGGCGGCGTGGGCAAACGACGGATTGGGCCGCCGATGTCCAGCGTCGTCCGCAGGATCTGGTTGTCGCCGTCGGCGGGCGTGAAGTCGGCAAAAAGAAAATAGCGGCCCGCGCGGGGGAACGTCCAGGCCAGCCGGAACCGCCCGTCGGGGCCAAGCTGCGGGTGCTGGTGCTCGAAGTAGGCGAGATCTGCGCTGACCAGGAGGAAGTGCAGGCGCTTCGTGTGGACGATCTCGAAGTCGCGGACGATCCGGCCCGTGGCCGCCTCATGGATAGCAAACGAGAGCAGGACGGGCCGACCGGGAACAGGATGCGGCGGCGCGTCGAGGGCGAGGCGGTAGGCGCGGCCTTGCCCGGCGGCCAGCCCGGCGTTCAGCGTGACATACGACGCCGGGGCCTTGTCGAACTTCGCCTGACAGCCCTCCGAGCAGAAGTAGTACGTCTTGCCGTTGATCGTCTCCCGGTACGGCGTCGTGTCCGTGTCCGTCATCATGCGGCAGACAGGGTCTTTGACGTCGTGCGCCCAAACAGCGGGACCACCACTTAGCATCCCCGCCAGCAGGACCATGAGCCATGCCCAACCCGTAGGGGCGCGATTCATCGGGCCCTTCCTCCTTGCACCCCTTCCCTTGCGGTCGGCGTTCGGTCCGTGCCCGCCGGATAGCCGCGCACGATCCCCGCCTGCCGCAAGGTCTCTACGGCCCGCGCCGCCCAGTGGTCCGGCGGCACGTCCCGAAAGCCGCCCGGCGTCCCCGGCATGGCGCGCTCCGGACGATCTATCGCAGTCGGCTTCGGCGCAACGGGCGTCCGCTTCGCCGCGTGTCTCTGAGGCGTTCCATGCTTCGGCGCGGCGGACGCGCCCAGGCCCATCCCGACGAGTAGGGCGGACAGAATCAGTGTGTATTTCATACCTGACTCTACCCGGAATCAAAGCGTGCGAAGTTCCCGCCGGAGGTAGTCCGCAACCACCGCTTGACATCACCTAAGACTCGTGTTAGACTGGATAATTGCCTATAGTAACACTCAGGCAAGAGGTCTAATGATGAATTGGATCGAGTCCTTCTTCAACTTTCAGAATGACTGGCATTGGGGGCCGTTTGAGTTCCTGCGTCCGGCAAAGAAAGAGAGTATCGGCTGGCGACGGAGCGCCGCTATCTGGGCGGCGAGTATACCAGCAATAGTATTCGGGATATTTCTCATTTTGGTAGCGCGCTGGGTATATCGGTTTGACATCAAGTTACACCACCTGCCGACTTGGCAGTTCGTATGGGCAGCGATCTGCTGGATAGCCCACGGCTACGTTGCGATAGCAATGCTAGGCGCAGTCCTGTTCCCTTTTTTGTGGTGGCCCTATGCTTTGGCGTGGAACCGGCGGGCTGCGCGCCTACGCCGGTCTCCATCCAGCTCGCCGGACGAGTTCACGGCGGGGGTTTGGCCGCCGCCGCCTAGCCGCGCATAATCAGCCAATATAAGCCGAAGAGATAGGTAACATTTAGAGAAAACTGCGGGCGGTGCAGGCGCACCGGCGGTAGCGGCAAGAGGCAGGCCAGGAGAAAGGCTGGGGTTAAGGGGGCACATTATGAGAAGCATGATTATCTGCCTTTGCCTTATCATCCTCAGCACTTTCATCTTCGGATGGATGCGGGACGGCTACATCGACAAGACAGGATGGAGCATTTCACCGAAACTCAGTTCGCGTCGATATCAACTGATCTATGCCCGCAATGCGGCGCTAGAACGGGAAAGCGCAATCGCCGCGCAAAACGGGGACGTCAAAACCGCCGAAGCTAATTTAATAGCGATGCTCAACCAGGAACCCTATCCTGGAAAGGCCGCTATCGATAGCCGTGTCCGCGCCGAACTTGCCCAGCTTCATTCGCAGAAAGCTCGGACGCAGACGGCGCAATGACACGGACGAGAGGCACACGGACGATAGAGGCAGGAAAGGCAAAGGCCGGGGCATGATGCCCCGGCCTTTGTTCTTTGCTATTGCGGGGCGGCTACACGAAAGCGAGGTGCGGGAAGCTGCCGTCCAGCACGGGCAGGGAGGGGGTCTGGAGCCACTTGTCCAGCAATGTCGCGTAGACGGAGCGGAAGTCGGTGTGCATCCGCAGGTCGCCGTCGTCGAGGTCCGTCAGGCTGGGGTACTCGCCGTAGACGCCGCCCTTGATGGCCCCGCCCGCCAGGAACAGGACGCTGGCCGCGCCGTGGTCCGTCCCCGCCGAGCCGTTCTCCTTGACGCGCCTGCCGAACTCGGAAAAGGTCATGGTGACGACATCATTGGCCCGGCCCTGGGCGGCCAGGTCGGCGTAAAAGGCGCTCAGGCCGTCGGCCAATTCGCCGAGCAGGTTGGCGTGAGACCGGGGCTGGTTGGCATGGGTATCGAAGCCGCCCATGCCGAGGTAATAGACGCGGGTGCCGACGCCGCCCGTGATCAGCTTAGAGATGGTCTTCAGCCCCGATGACAGGCCGGTCTGCGGGTACGGCGCGGCCTGGGCGGCTTTCACGTCGTAGTCCTTGAAGGCGCGCTTCATTTCCAGGCTGCTGCTGTAGGCCTCGCTGCCGACGTTGCGGACGAACTCGGCGTTGGACCCGGCGACGGTCCCCTGGGCATACAGGGCGCGCAGGGTCTCCATCTGCTGCTTCTTGTCGGGGGCCTGGCTTTGGAACCCGAAGTCCTGCCCGCCGCCGATGACGGAGGCGGGGACGCTGTCCGAGAACATGGCAAGCGGCAGGGCGGAGCCGAGCGTGATGCCGGACAGGGGGTTGCCGTTAAAGTGGCCTTCCTTGTCGAAGTAGCGGGCCAGCCAGCCCGTGCGCTCGCGGACATCCACCTGGGGGTTGCCGGTCTGCCAGACGTCCATAGATTGGAAGTGGCTGCGGTTCGGGTTTGGGTAGCCGACGCCGGTGATGACGGCCAGTTGGCCCTTGTCGTAGAGGGGCTTAAAAGCGCGCATGTTCGGGTGCAGGCCGACGGTGGGGCTGATCTTGACAATGTCACTGCTGGGGATGCCGATGACGGGGCGCGCTTTGGCGTAGCCCAGGTCGGTGTACGGGATGGCGGTGTTCAGGCCGTCGTTGCCGCCGGACATCTCAATGACGACCAAAATTTTGCCGCCAGGGATCGGCGGCAACGCGGCGGCCAGCGGGTCGGCGGCCTGCGCCTGGGCAGCGCGCATCAGGAAGGTGGGCATGGCGAGGCCCAGCCCGACGAAGGTGAGGCCATTCTGCAAAAACTGACGGCGCGTGGTCGGATCGTAAATGGACATGGTTTGTTCTCACTAGGGCCAAAAAGACCCATCCCGGCTCGCTGAGGCTCGCCACCCTTCCCTGTTAGGGAAGGGCATTGAGAGCAAGAAGGATTTTGGCAAGCTGCCCGCCCTCGCTTCTTTCTGAAGCCCTTCCCTAACAGGGAAGGGTGGCGAGCCTCAGCGAGCCGGGATGGGTTCTGCAAAACGGGTTACGCCAACTGGTATTCGGGCGCGGACAGGACTAGGGACACCAGGCCGGGCGCTTTGCCGTCGAAATTGACCTGGGCCGGGTGGGCCGGGTCGCGGGCGAAGGCGACCAGGGCCTCACGGGTAGGCGTGCTGGGCACATGACCGGGCAGCAACAGGCCCCAGACGGCGTCCACGAGCTGCTCCGGCGTCGTCAGCCCGCCGGGCGCGGCGCCGTAGGCGGCGATGGCGCGGCGCAGGCGCGGGGCGAGCAGGCCATGCCGGTTCATCTCGTAGGTCAGGCCGCTGGCGAAGTTGACGCGGGTGATCAGGGTCATGGTGTTCATCCACGTCTTGCCCCCCGGCCAGCCCTTGACGTTCGGCGGGGAAAACAATTCCTGGCCCATCGTGCGGGTCGCGGACAGCAGGCTGTTGTTGGCGGCGGAGAACGGGGCGTCGAGTGTCCGCAGGGCTGTGACGGCGTACTCGGTGGGGTTCTTGATCTTCGCGTGGTAGGCGGCGTCGGCGTAAAAGCCCGGCGAGTTCAGGATGGACGCGACGATGGCGCGGATGTCGTAGCCGCTGTGGAAATAGGTCTTCGCGAGCGGCGCGATGTCGGCGGGGGCGGGCGTCTCGTGGACAAAGTATTTGAACAGCTTGCCGCAGACGAAATCGGCCGTGGCCGGGTGCCGGACCACGATGTCAATGATGTCGTCGCCGTTGAACGCGCCGGTCTGGCCCAGGAATGTCTTGACGCCGTCGTCGTGGCGGTCGGCGTCGAACACGAAAACGGCCTTGTCGCGGTCGAAGTGCCAGCCGGTGAAGGCGCGGGCGGCCTCTTTCACGTCGGTCTCGGTGTAGCCGTTGCCGACGCCCATCGTGAAGAGTTCCAGCAGCTCGCGCCCATAATTCTCGTTGGGCCGGCCCTTGCGGTTCTCGGCCCCGTCGAGCCAGACCAGCATGGCGGGGTCGCGCGAGACGGCCTGGAGCATGGTGCGGAAGTTGCCCAGGGCGTGGGTGCGGAAGGTCTGGTTCTGCGCCCACATCCAGCGCGGGTTGTCCACCTTGTAGTTGGCCGTGGCGAAGTGGTTGTGCCAGAACAGGGTCAGCTTCTCTTCCAGGGGCCGGGGCGTGTGCGACATCCGGTACATCCACCACTTGCGGACGCTCGCCATGTCGTCGAAGTCCACATAGTCCCCTTGGATGTCGTGCAGGATGGGGTCGAACGGGTCGGGGACGGCCTCGGGGTGGAGCAGGCGGCTCGTGGTCCCAGCGACGCCCAGTTTGGAATACTCGGTCCATTCCGAGGGCCGGGCGCCGAAGCCCGTGCGCCGCAGCAGGTGGGCGAGGCGGCGGGTGTCAGTGGTGGTCAGTGTCATCGGCGAGCCTCCAGGGCAGCGGGCACAAGCGCGAACAGAACGCGGATCTAAAAAGTGACAGCGATACAGGGTAGACGCTTTATTATACCAAAGGTTTACTGATTATCGCAAAGGGACTTTTCAAGGCACTTATTCTGGCTGTTCCCACGCCTGGGCGCGGGCGACGGCGCGCTGCCAGCCGGCGTAGGATTTCTCGCGCTCGACGGCTCCCATGGCAGGTTCAAAGCGGCGGTCTAAGGCCCAGTTGGCTTTGATTTCGTCGGTGCTCTCCCAAAAGCCCACGGCGAGGCCTGCCAGCCCTGCCGCGCCCAGGGCGGTCGTTTCGGCAATTTGGGAGCGCTCGACGGGGGCGCCGAGGATGTCGGCCTGGAATTGCATCAGAAAGTCGTTGGCGACCATGCCGCCGTCCACGCGCAAGTCACTCAGGGGCGTACCGCTGTCGGCCGCCATGGCGTCGAGAAGGTCGCGCGTCTGGTAGGCGACGGCCTCCAACGCGGCGCGGGCGATCTCGGCCCGCCCGCTGCCGCGCGTCAGGCCCAGCAGAGCGCCGCGCGCATAGGGGTCCCAGTAGGGGGCGCCCAAGCCGACGAAGGCGGGGACGAAGTAGACGCCGCCGCTGCTCTGGACAGAGATGGCGAGCGCCTCGGATTCGGCGGCGGTGTCGAGGATTCGCAGGCTGTCCCGCAGGTACTGGATGGCCGCCCCAGCGACGAAGATGGACCCTTCCAAGCAGTAGGTGACTTTGCCGTTCAGGCCCCAGCCGATGGTGGTCAGGAGGTGGTGGCGGCTGACGACGGGCGTTTCCCCTGTGTTCATCAGTAGGAAGCAGCCGGTGCCGTAGGTGTTCTTGACCTGGCCGGGCTGGAAGCACGCCTGGCCGAAGGTCGCCGCCTGCTGGTCGCCGACCATGCCCGCGAGGGGGGCAGTGCCCGCGCCGAGCAGGCCCGGTTTGACCTCGCCGTAGACCTCGCTGCTGGGACGGACAGCGGGCAGCAGGGCGCGCGGGATGTCGAGCAGGGAGAGAAGCTCGTCGTCCCACTCCAAAGTGTGGATGTTGAAGAGCAGGGTGCGGCTGGCGTTGGAATAGTCGGTGGTGTGCGCGGCCCCGCCGCTGAGTCGCCAGAGCAGGAAGGTGTCTACCGTGCCGAACAGCAGATCGCCGCGCTCCGCCCGGTCGCGGGCGCCGGGGACATGGTCCAGCAGCCACTTCAGCTTCGTCCCGCTGAAGTAGGCATCCAAGACCAGGCCGGTTTTGGCCCGAATTTTCCCCTCCCAGCCGGCCCGGCGGAGCGCATCACAATCGCCCGCCGTGCGCCGGTCCTGCCAAACGATGGCGTTGGCGAGAGGGACGCCCGTCACCCGGTCCCAGACGACGGTCGTTTCGCGCTGGTTGGCGAGGCCGATGGCGGCAATGTCATTCAAGGTAAGGCCCTGATCCTGGAGCACCTGGACCGCGACGTTGACCTGGCTGCTCCAGAGGTCTTCGGCGTTGTGCTCCACCCAGCCGGGCCGGGGGTAGATCTGGGGGAACTCCTGGCTGCGTCGGCGGACAGCGCGGCCGCCGTGGTCGAAAAGGATCGCCCGCGAACTGGTCGTTCCCTGGTCTAAGGCTAAAATGTATTTCGCTGCCATAAGAAGCTCCCTAACCCCCAATTCCGGGAGGACCGCAAGACCCATCGCCAAAGTCGGTTCTTCTCCAATACGCAGTAATGCCTTCTGAGGCATACTCCCCCAGAATTGGGAGCCGGGAAATTCCTTTCCCGTTACTCCTCCTTAGTGGGGGCCGGGGGGCTTATTTCTCGTCCCGCCCATGCACCTGCGCGGGCGGGCAGGTCGCCTCGACGGCAGTGAACGGCTCCAAGATTCTGTAGGTGTGCGACGCGCCCTGGGGCACGACCCAGGAGTCGCCCGGTCCCAGCAGCACCTGTTGGCCTTCTTCCAGGTGCAGCTCGGCGCGGCCTTTGAGGACGTAGCCGATGGTCTCATAATCCCGCGCCGTCATCGGCTTGGGGTCGGCGATAGGTGTTTCTTCCCACAGGCGCATGGCGATGTTTTTGCCTGAGGCCAAATACTTTTGGCCCATCTCGCCGTGCGGCGAGTGTGCCGAATCCACTTTTGTCACGGTCGTGTCGCTCATTTGTAAGTGTCTCCTCTATACCAGGGTGTGCTGTCCTCAGAAATACCACGGCGGGCACAACGGTAAACTAACCAGGCGGACGCCTACAGATTCGCGCAGGCGCATCCGATAGTTCTCACAGGTGAGAAGCCAGATTATGCGAGCCTTTCCGTCCATTTCATTTCCGTCCATTTTATTTCCGTCCAATCCATCCGCGTTTGCTTCCTTGTTGAGCGCGGCCCTGCTGTTGGGTCTGCTCGGGTCCTCCTTGCGGGCCGCGCGGGCGGGAGCGGGGAGCGTCACGTTGACACCCCTGGCGGCTTGGGAATTGGGCCTGCTGCTGGCCGGGGCGCTGGCTGGAGCCGCGATGTCGGCACACGCCGCGCGCCGCCACGCCGCCGAAAACCGGCGCTTGCAGGCTGAGATTGCCCGCCGCACCCGCATCGAGGGTGAACGGGCGGCGCAGCAGCGGGAAATGGAGGAAGGCGCGCAGAGCCTGACCCAGACGAACGCGCTGCTTGCGGAAGCTTCGGGCCGCTTCCAGGAACTGTTTCAGGGCCTGCCCGTGGCCTGCGTCTGCTGCGATATCGAAGGCCGCATCATGGAGTGGAACCGGGCCTGGATGCGGCTGCATGGGCTGGCAAACCCGCTGGGGGGAACGGTCGGGGAGATGCTCGGCGGCCCGGCGGGGGTGCCCGCATTGGCCGAGGCGATGCAGGCCGCGCTGGGCGGCGAGGCGCGCGAGGGGGTGGAATGGACGTACCAACGGACGGACGGGACACGGGTGCATATCTATTCCAGCCTGCTCCCGCTGCGCGGCGCGGACGGCGCGGTGACCGGCGTGCTGGGCGCGGACATGGACCTCAGCGCGCAGCAGGAGGCGGAGGATGCCCTGCGCGGGAGCGAGGAGCGGCTGCATGCGCTTTACAACACGACCTCGCAGCAGGGGCTTTCCTTTGAGGAGAAAACGGAGGCGCTTCTGGAGATGGGCTGCGCGCAGTTCGGGCTGGAGGTGGGCGTCCTGGCGCGCATCCACGAGGAGCAGTACCAGGTGATCCAGGCGCAGTCGCCCCGCGACGTCGTCGCGCGCGGCGCGTTGTTCCCCGACGGCGAGGCTTACTGCGCGGAAGCGCTGGCGCAGGCCGATGTGCCTGGCCCGGAAGCTTACATCGGCGCGCCGATCCGTGTGGACGGCGCGGTCTGGGGGATGCTCTGCTTCGCGGGCGCGCGGGCGCAGATGGGCATGTTCACCAGCGGCGACCGCGAGCTGGTCCGGCTGATGGCGCAGTGGATTGGCGGCGAGATCGCCCGGCGGCAGGCCGAAGAAGCGGTGCAGGCCAGCGAGGCGCGCTTCCGCACGGCGATCGCCTCCATGTCCGAGGGCCTGATCCTGATGGACGCGGGCGGCGTGATTCGAATCTGCAACGAGAGCGCCGAGCGCACCCTCGGCGTGACCCGGAGCCAGATCGAGGCGTGGCGCCCGCTCAACCCGGAGTACGTCGCGCGGCGCGAGGACGGGACGCCGTTCCCGCAGGGCAGCTATCCGCTCGTCGTTTCCCTGCGCCACGGGCAGCCGCAGCGCAACGTCGTCGCGGGCCTGCTGTGGGTCTCGATCAACTCCACTCCCCTCTTCCGACCGGGGGAAGCCACGCCTTACGGGGCGGTAGCGACCTTCGCGGACATCACGGAGCGCCGGCGTCAGGAAGACCTGATCGCCGAGCAGATGGTACAGATCAAGGAGCACGCCGCCACCCTGGAGGTCCAGAAACGGGAACTGGAGGTCGTCAACACCGAGCTGGAAACGCTGGCCCTGCGCGACGGGCTGACGGGCCTGAGGAACCGCCGCGCCTTCGGGCAGCGGATGACCCTGGAGATGAACCGGGCCACGCGCTACGGCACACCCCTGTCGCTGCTGTTGCTGGACGTGGACCATTTCAAGGGGTACAACGACACGTTCGGGCACGTCGCCGGGGACGAGGTCCTCCGAATGCTCTCGCAGGTGCTGCAAGTCCAGGGCCGCGAGACCGACTTCGTCGCCCGATACGGCGGCGAGGAGTTCGTCCTCATCCTGCCGCACACCGGCAGTGAGGGCGCGCAGACCCTGGCCGAGCGTCTGCGCCTGGCGGTCTCGCTGGCCGCCTGGCCCGCGCGGCCCGTCACCGCCAGCATCGGGGCGGCCACCCTTTTGCCCGACATGAGCGCCGAGGACGATCTGGTTTCGGCCGCCGACCGCGCCCTGTACGCGGCCAAAACGACGGGACGCAACCGGGTCATCCACGCGCTGTCGCTCGGCGCCGCGCCGGCGGCCTGCGCTGCCGCCGCTTGACGCGCCGGGCCTCCATGTTTCACGATTGTTTCCGCCTCCGGGTTTTGCTTTGTTGACAAAGCGGGAATGTTTGGTCTATAATACCGCTTGTCGCCTGTTTCCCAGGATGATGCCGCCGAGCCAATGTTGTCCAGGCACTCGTCTTCGGCGGAAGTCCCAATGCCGGCCATCATTTTCAGGAACGCCGTTGTTCTCACTAAAGGCTCCCAACGGACCGCACAAAGCTGTGCCGGTCACGGCCGGGAGTCTTTTCGCATTCCGTTTTTCAAGTGTAAAGGAGCGAAAGTCAAGACCATGGAATACAGCCCGTTCAAATTGATCCACGACGGCGGCCCGGTCATGTGGCCGTTGATGTTCTGTGCGATCTTCTCCGTCGCCGTCATGATCGAGCGGTTCATCGCGATCACCAAAGCCTCGGCCGACAACGAGGTCCTCTCCGAGCAGGTGCGCGAGCATCTGGTCGCGGGCCGGGTCAACGAGGCGCTGACCGTCTGCGACGAGCACCCCGGCCCCGTCTCGGGCCTGCTCGCCAACGGCATCCGCAACCGCAACCTGGATTCGGATTCGATCGAGCGCGCGATGGAAGAGCTGGCCCTGCGCGAGACGCCGCTGCTGTACCGCCGCTTGGGAGTTTTAGACACCATTATCACCATCGCTCCCCTGCTCGGCCTGCTCGGCACGGTGACGGGCATGATCAAGTCGTTCCACGTCGTCGGCTCGGCGACAGGGCTGAACAACCCGAACGCCATCACCGGCGGCGTCGCCGAGGCCCTGCTGGCGACAGCGACGGGGCTGGCGATTGCCATCGTCACCCTGGTCGGCTACAACTACCTGACCGAGAAGGTCAAGGAGATCATCGCCGACATGGAGATCCGCGCCACCCAGCTCATGAACATCCTGGCGGGGCTGCGCGGCAAGGAGGGTCTGCGCGGTGAAGTTGCAGCGAGCCGAGCTTAAAAAGGCGCGGATCGAGATCATCCCGATGATCGACACGATCTTCTTCCTGCTGGTCTACTTCATGATCACCAGCCTCTCCATGGTGCAGATGTCGGCCAAAAAAGTCGCCCTGCCGGTCAGCAGCACGGCGCAGTCCAAGCCGCTGAACAAGGTCGTGCTGACCGTGGACGACAAAGGCAATTTCTACATTGACCGGGGCCGCATTCCCAGCTACCAGGATGTGCTGCCCGCCTTGCAGGACCGCGTGACGAAGGACCCGACCGTCGTGATCGTCATCAACTGCGACAAGAACCAGCAGGTGGAGCAGTTCCAGTACGCCCTGGACATCGCCAAGCGCGCCAACCCCGCCGCCTTGATGATCGCAACGACGCCGAAAGACGCCTCGCAGTTGTAGCTCCCTGGTCCCCTCTGACTCCCCCAGAATTGGGGGCCGGGGGGTGAATTGAAGTAACCCATGAGAAACCGGGTCAATATCCCTAAGATGCCGATGAAGAAGGCGCGGATCGAGATCATCCCGATGATTGATACGATCTTCTTCCTGCTGGTCTTCTTCATGTTCACCAGCCTTTCGATGGTCAAGATGCACGGCCTGGACGTCAGCCTGCCCAAAGACACCAACAACCCGGACCAGAAGCCGCCGCCCCAGGTGGTCGTCACCGTGGACAACGGCGGCACCTACTACCTGGACCGGACCTCGGTCGAGCCGGCCCAGCTGGCGACCCAGATGCAGAGTCGTCTGGACGCCAAGCCGGACACGGTTTTCATCGTCAACGTGGACAAGCAGCGCCCGACGCAGGACATCATCACCGTCATGGACGCCGTCAACACGGTCAAAATCCCAGGGCATCCCGATGACCCCGTCGGCGTCATGATCGCCACCGAGGCGGTCAGCCAGAACGGCCCGCCGGCCGCGACCCCGGCTCCTTAGAGAAGCCCCCTAACCCCCAAGTCTGGGGGAACCGGAGAAGAGGTACTTCCTTTCCTACACCCCCAGAATTGGGGGCCGGGGGACGATCTTCAGACACGCTCTTATCTTTCACGTCGGTAGGCCCCTATGAACGAAACTCAACCGCCCACGACACGGATACCCGAAGCCCCAGAGCCTGACACTCAGGCGCAGGAGACTCAAAGCCTCGCCCGGCAGAAGTCCCGCCAGGACAAAATCTTCGGCTATTCCACCGTGGCCTCGCTCGTCGTCACCTTCGGCTGGCTGGCCTGGGTCTCCAACAGCGACCTGTTCGGCAGCGCGGCGAACCTCGCCGACCTGAAGCCGCAGCTCATCAAGATCGTCAAGCCGCCGATCCCGCAGAAGCCCAAGCCCAAGAAAAAAGAGAAGCCGCCGCCCCCCCCGCCCAAGCAGAAACCGCCGCCGAAGGTCAAGCCGCTCAAGCAGATCAAGCCGCCGCCGCCGCACCCCCGCCCGCGCCCGCAGCGGCCCCAGCCCGTTCCACTCCACCGGGTCGCCGTGGCGACCACGAAGAGCACGCACGCGACGAGCACCTTCACAGTCCCGGAGACGGCGCCAAACACGGATCAGAGGCCGACCGCGTCGGGCGACAGCCCACTGCCGACTCCGCCGGCACCGACTCCGCCGCCGCCCACGCCGCCGGCCCCGCCGCCGCCCAAGCCCGAGCCGCCCGCTCCGCCGCCCCCGGCCCCGGTGAAGCATGTGGTAGAGGCTCCGCCCCCGCCACCGCCGCCGCCGCCCAAGCCGAAAATCCCGGATCGGGATGAGCCGCAGATCATGGGAAGCTTCAGCGACATTTCGCTGCCGGAGTTCGACCCCAGCAGTCTGAACACGACCAGTGTCTCAGTGACCTGGGAGGTGGACGAGCGCGGGCATCCGAGCAGCATCAAGTTCCGACCCACCGGCAACTCGGACGTGGACAATGCGATCCGCAGCGCCGTTCAGGGCTTCCGGTTCAAGCCCGCCGTTCATAACGGCGTGGCGGAGACAGCGCGGATGGAACACACATTCAACCTCGGCAGTTGACCCCGCCCTTCCCGGCCTCCTCGCCCAACAGGAGGCCGGGTTCTACCAAAAAAAATTCCTTTCCAACCTACTTTTTAATGTTTATTTAATAATTACTGGTTTTTTCGCAAAACCTGTTGTATAATGCCTTGAACCCACGATCCTGGCCGGGCCTTTTCCTCACTAGTCCGGCAAGCAACCCTGGCGCTGCGGCCATCGGTCATCATCCAAAACACGTCTGAACAGCATGAGGCAAACGCGCCTCCTCGCCCGGCTTGCCTGCACTGTATCAAGACATTCATGGCATCGCTTTACGCTCAGAAAGGGAAAGCATGTACACGCACACTTCACGACGATCCCGGTCTTTGTCCTCCACGACGCTGACGACCCTGGTCGCCATGATGCTCGCGCCGATGGCCTTCGGCGCGGCCACCACGGGCACGATCCAGGGAACCGTCACGAATGCCGCCGGCCAGCCGGTGGTTGGAGCGACCGTCACGCTGGAAAGCACCGGCGCCAGCACCAAGACCGACAGCAGCGGCAACTATGTTTTCACCGGCGTTGATCCCGCCGCCCAATCGCTCCGCATTTCCGGGGGCGGCGCTTACAAGGCGACCGAGACCACAATCAACGTCTCCCAGGACATCACCAGCCGGGCCGATGTCACGCTGCAGCCGAACATTATCAACACGGGCACCTCGACCATTCGCGGCCAGATCGTCCGCCGCAGCGGGACGGACACCGTGTACGGCATCAGCGCCGCCGTCGAGCAGCAGACCAAATCTCAGCCGAACAACCTGTACCAGTTCCCTGGCCTGGTCTTCGGGCAGCCCGGCATCACGCCCGACCCGTCCGGCTACGTCCACATCCGCGGCTCGGACCAGAACCAGGTCGGCTTCGACGTGGACGGCATCCAGATCACCGAGCCGATGACGAACCAGTTCGCCACCAACATCGTCACGGTCGGCCTGAAGAGCGCCAACCTCTACACGGGCGGCGCGGACGCTTCGTATGGCAACGCGACGGGCGGCTTCATCAACGAAGTCACCAACAACGGGCGTGACCTGCGCGGCGGCATCATCGAGGGCACGTTCGGCCCCTCGCATGGCTGGAACTACCGGGGCACGAACAGCCAGTACGGCAATGTCATTGGCAACAAGTTCGACTACTACGTCTCGACGATCCAGTTCGCCAACAGTTTCCCCGGCAACACCCAAATCCAGAAGCTGGGCGCCTCCTTCGACGGCGTCGCCAAGTTCAATTACTACGCCGACCCGAACAACCAGGTCACCGCCTTCATCAGCCACGGCTTCGAGCAGTACGACAACTACGACCCGAACAACCCTGACCACAGCTTCAAGTTCGAGCCGGGCATCGCGAATTCCGTCAACACGGGCGGCTTCCAGCAGGACCACAGCGACCAGAAGTACGACTTCAACTACGCCGCCTACAAGCACAACTTCGACACCAAATCGTTCCTGAACTACCGGGCCTACCAGTTGAAGAACGACGTGACCTTCCACAACGAGAACACGGCGGGCGTCTGGCAGAACCGCCACTCCAGCACTTTCGGCAACCAACTGGACTACACCAACCAGATCGCGCCCGCCTACCAGCTCAAGGTCGGCATCGCCTATCTGCCGACCAGCACCTTCTTCCACTCGATCGTGAATGGGGCGCCGCTCCAGCCTTATCAAACACTGGGAACCGACGGTTCAACAACCCGTGCTAGAGGCTATATCGCCGACCGCCTCAGCACGGCCAAGGCCAACCAGACCGTCCTCTACCTGTCCAACCAGATCAAGGCGCTGAACGACCAGGTGACGTTCACGCTGGGGCTGCGCTACGCCAACATGCACTACGGCCTGCAAGACCTGTCGCAAGTGCGGAGTGGGGACGGCAGCGCGGGCCTGGTGGATGCCAAGTCTTATGACGACCACTATGTGGACCCGCGCATCGGCATCACCTACTCACCGGCTCGCGACCTGGTTTTCCGTTCATCCTATGCGGTCGAGTCCCAGTTCCCCGATTCGCGCCTGCCGGAAGTTCTTTTTCCCCAGAACACCGGAACCGCCGCAACCTCGACCGACCCGGCGGCGCAGCTTAAGAACCTGCAATCCCGCTACGCTCAGTTCAACCATTTGGGGTCTCAGCACGCCAACAACTTCGATCTGGGCGTCGAGAAGGGGCTGACCGCGAACGGGCTGGGCTTCCTGAACGGCACTTACTCTGCGGCGCTGACAGGCTTCACGCGCAAGCAATACGACCTGATCCAATACACCCGCCCGAGCTACGCGCCCTTGGGCGGCGTCCGCGGCTACGACAACAGCGGCAAGGGCCACGCCAGCGGCTTCGAGTTCAAGCTGGCGAAAAGCCCGAGCGCGCGGGACCCGTATGCGATCAACGGCTTTGTGTCCTACACAAACCAGGTCGTGCGGGCCACCAACAGCAGCTTCGACACCGGCTACATCCCGTACTTCTACAACGCCTTCGCCGGCGACGGAAGTACCAGCGACGCCGCGCTCCGCTTCGGGAACGGTCAGGAGTTTGCGACTTCCTACGACCAGCGCCACACCATCGGTGTGGACCTGACGAAGCGGTTCAACAAGCTGTTCGAGACCTCAATCATCCTGGACGCCGGCAGCGGCTTCCCGTTCTCCGGCGGCCTGGCCGGACTTGTCAACGGCCCAACCACCGACACGCAGCACACGTCCCAGACGATCGGCAACGCGACCTTCCAGGAAGTGCCGGTCACGCTGTTCAACAAGCAGACCCTCCAGCCGCTCAACCCGGTGCCGGGGCGGTCGGGCTGGCATTACAAGATCAGCATCAACAGCAACTTCTACCTGACACCCACCACGTCGCTGTTCTTCGACGTGGACAACGTGTTCGACAAGAAGACGGTGCTGAACTACGCGACGACCACGCAGGCGGGGGCGCCCTACTACGAAGCCCCGACGGCGGAGTTCCCGCAGGGGCGCATCTACTACGGCCCGTCCACCATCATCACGCCGATCTTTGCCACCTTCGGCTTCCGCACCAAGTTCTGAGCGAAGTGCCGGCGGGGGCGTGGACGAGACGCCCCCGCCCGCCGCACGCTCCTGAAAGGAACTCTTCTTCTTACATGATTCAAGATAAACATCTAAGCCGGGTGGGCCTGCTGGCTGCCCTCGGCGCTTCCGCCGCGCTCCTCCTCAGCGGCTGCGGCGGGACCACATCCAACGCGGGCGCCCCGGCTTCCGCCGCGACCCCCGCCATCTACGGGGTCAATCCTGCCGACGGGACGACCGGCAGCGGCCTTCAATTTTCGGTGGCCGGCACGGACGCCAAGGGCAACCCAACGACCACAGCCACGGGCGCGATCACCGGCGCGCTTTCCAGCACAGCCAAGCCGCTGGAAGGTACGGTTCCTCTCGGCTTCCCCGCCGGGACAACGGACTCGGCCGTCCCGGCGGGCCAAGCAAACGTCGTTTTCCGTGCCCTGGCCGCGAACGGCAATGTCGGCAGTGATGCCGGCCGTATCGTCGCTTCGAGTCTCGTGTTGACTTCGCCGGAGGTGACCAGCTTCTCGCAGCCACTGACTTTCGACCTCGCGGGGACAGGGAACGGCATCAACGCCGGCCAGTACGCCACGGCCGCGTTCACGCTGCCGTTCACCACCTCGGGCATCCACCAGTTCACGGCCTCCCTCTCGGACGTCGGCGGGCAGAGCAGTTCGACGACGCTGGGCGTCGTCGTCGTCGCGCCGACCGACGTTGCGCTGTTCCTGTCCAGCTTCGACACCGGCACGATGACTACAGCTACGGCCACGAAGCCTGCGACTGAAATCTTCAAAGCGATCAAGGCAGGCGACACGGTGACGGTTGACGGCGCGGCAGGAACCGGCGTTTACCCAGCCGGCTATGCTTCCACTACGGCGGACGATAACGGACAGGTCGCCCTGTTCACCACACCCGGCACCCATACAGTGACGGAGACCGATGCCAAGGGGACTGCCGTTCAGACATCCACCTTCACTCTCCCCGCTACAGCGGCCGGCACGACCATCTACGCTGTCCCGGCACCTGCGGCCACAACCACGGCCAGCGTCGCCAAGCCCCATGTGGTCAAGCGCACCCTGAAGCACTAGCCCGCCAGAACCGACCGACCGCAGCGCCCCCGGCCAAACAGGCCGGGGGATTTTTTGTCCGGCGACACAAATTAGCCGGATTGAAATCCGAGGCTCTAGAAGCGCGAATGTCCGCGCAGGGTGAGGCTTTATTAGGGTGAGGCTTTATTAGGGTGGAAATCGCTGTGTCGAAGACCCCGATTTCAATCCGGGGAACGCGCAATCTACGCATTCACTTTTCCGCCGCCAGCACCATGTTCGTGACGGGGAACGGCAGCAATGTCCCGTCCAGAGCGTACAGGCGGACGCGCTTTTGGAACGAGTGCTCGATGCGCCACTCGTTGACGTAGGCATGAGAGCCGGGCAGAACGCGCAGACCTGCCCCAGTCAACTCACGGGTCCAGTCGGCGAAGCTCCAGAAGCAGAACGCCTCGTGCATCTCCGACAGCCAGTTATCCGTGTAGTCCATTTTCGCGACGAACTCCATCGCATAGCCCAGCGGCAGGCGAAGGAGAGTTCGACCATTCTGTATGACCGGCTCTGCGTCCGGGTGAACTTCGTGCGGGCGGAAATCGCGGCGGAAGCGGGCGAACCGGGCCAGCGTGGACAGGGCGGCGACATCCGCCGCGCCATCATCATGGGGCAGGCCATCGTCGGGGGCACATTCCAGGAGGACCAGCGCCTCCTTGTCGTCCGGGCCGACCACATCGCGGACCACCAGGCAGCCGCCGGGTCGGAGCTGCTTGCGCTTGCCATGCAGGTAAGCGCGGACCGTCTCATCCCCCGCCCCATAGCTCCACAGCTCGTGCAGGGTGGAGTTGCAGATGATGGTGTCTGCCCGATCCGCCTGGGCATCCGAGACGGGCGTCATCAGGTTCTGCTGCTTGAAGAAGACGAACGCGCCGCCGAAGGCCCCCGCGCGCTGGGATTCGCGCGCACGCGCCAGCATCTCCGCCGACAGGTCCACGCCGATCAAATCGCTGTCCGGGAAGTCGCGGGCGACCCGCTGGAGCAGGGCGCCGTCCGCGCAGCCCTCGTCCACGATCTTGCCGGGCCGCAGGAACGGCTGGATTTCGCGATACTTGAGGTCAATCGCTCCGGCCATGTCCCGCGTGTAGGTGAAATAGTTGCGCGTCTCGGTCAGGTCCCCCTGCTCGGTCAGGAGGGGGTCGTGGAACAGCCGGCGGATTTGGGCCAGGGCATCGGGGAAGTCCCGGAACACGGCCCGCGTGCTGCTGCTCAGGGGGATGTCTTCGAGCGCCGCCGTCTCCTCCCCGATCTGCCGGACGATGAGGTTGGGCGTGGGCTGATGATAGGTCTTCGCTTCGGGGTCATACTCGCCGGGCAGGATCGCGAAGCCCAAGCTCTGATAGTCGGTGATCAGGGGCGGCGTGGACGAAAAAACGACCGTGTTATCCGGCGTCAGCGTCAGCCGCCCCTCGGTCTGCTCGGCGATCTCCTTCAGCACTCGCCCGGCGAACTTTTCCGAGGGCGGGTAATGCGGGATGCCCAGAATGTGAAAATCCACGCCGAGGTCGGCTTTGAGCCGCCGGGCGAACTCATACACGAGGATGGCGCGCGTCTCGAACGGGAGAGGATTGTAGCGGCTGTTGCTCCGGTTGCAGGAGGTGACGGCGAAGACCAGCCCCGTCACCTTGCCGCCGGGAGCGGTGCCCAGCATTTCGGGCAGGGCGGACAGGTCGCGGCCCAAGATGCGGTTCAGGTATTCTTCCTGGTAGCGCGTGTTGACGATCTGCCGCCCCGGCAGCAGGAGATAGGTCATGGGCTGTCCTTGTCAGAGCGCGTCAGTGCGGCCCCTCTTGAAAGAGTAGCCGCCACGAGCCGACAGTTCAAGTTTTTGTCTTCCGAACTGCGGCGCGGCCCGGATGTATTGGGTGTAACCGGCTGACCGCAGCTTGATTTCGCCTTCCTGACAGTCAATCGTCCACAACCGTTCTAAGTCATGCCGAATGTAAGGCGCATTGCGGGGCTGCCGGGCATCTTCCCGCTTAATACCGTCAATTTCAAGGCCGCCGCTGTACGAGCCGATGTCAAAGTCAACATCGTAAACATCTTCAAAGATTAGAGTGGCTGGGGCGGTCCAGAATTTGAAGTAGGTCTCGCCCGGTTCAGGATGTATCCACTCGAAAATATAGTCTATATCGAGAAGCAACTCGGAGGTTTCAGGCGAGAAGGCAAGCGCATGAACCTGACTGTCATGCCAGCCCATGCGCTCGAAATCGGCCTCCGTCCAAACCCATTTTTCTATCGGATAAGGTTCAGCCATTGAATAGAGGCCGACCAAAATGCCTCATCCGCGCCTTTTTCTACTGCGCGCCGCCGACCGTGAGCTTGTTGTCTACCGTGAAGTCGCCGTGGCGCTTGTCCAGGACGTTCTGGGCGTCTTCGGCGGCGCGCGACTTCATGGAGGCTTTGGAGACGTGGCCGGTGAGCACGACGGCATGGTCGTGCGAGTTGACATTGATCAGGTTGCTCGGATCGTTCAGGATCGGGTCGCGGACGATGGCGGTCTTAACTTCGGGCGTCACGACCGTCGCGGCGCCGACGTCCTGCGGGACCTTCGCGACAGCCTTGCCGGCTTTGTCCGCCGCATCTTTGGTGGTCTGCGCGGCGTCTGCCGCTGCCTGCTGGGTCTTCTGAGTGTCGGTCGCAGCGTCCTGCTTGGCGCCGTTCAGCGTGTTGCCGCATCCTGTAGAGATCAAGCCCAGCGCGAGGGCCGATAAAAGATAAAGCGTTGTTTTCATGTCCGTCTCCTTTGTCCTATCCGTCACATCATACCCCAATACCCGGAATCACGAACAGAATGCGGGGGAGCAGCGTCAGTGTCACCGGGAGACTGCCCATGCACCGCCGCGCCTTTATCCACGCTTTTACCCTGATTGAGCTGCTCGTTGTCATCGCCATCATCGCGCTGCTCGCCGCCCTCCTGTTTCCCGTCTTCCAAAAAGTCCGCGAGAATGCCCGCCGCGCCGCGTGCGGCTCCAATGAGAAGCAGCTTGCGCTGGGCGTCCTGATGTACGCGCAGGATTACGATGAGCGGACGCCGCCGGAGGAGTTCTTCACGCCATAACTTCCCGGCACTGGAAGTGCCGGGCTACTCGAAGTGGAAGTGCCTCCGGCACTGGAGAAAGGGCGCGATGAATCGCGCCCCTACGCGACCCCTGCCCTCAGTCGCGGAGCGACTTTCATTCCCTAGTAGCCCGGCACTTCCAGTGCCGGGTTCTAATTCCCGATCACCGTCTCCCCAAACCGCTCCATCTCCTCATACTGCGGGCTGAATTGCAGCAGCAGCAGGTCCACGCCGACGGTCTCGAACGCGGCAATCCGGTCGCGCACGAGGGCGGGCGTCCCGACCAGGCCCGACCGCAGGCCCCGGTTGGAGACGGAATAGTCTTCCAGCGAGACCTGCTGTTCCAATTGGGTCCCCGCCAGCCACTGCTGATAATTGGCGTAGCCCGCCGCGTTCTGCTGGACGTCGGTGATGCGCCGCCGCTCCGCCTCCGCCTCGGCTTCGGTGTCGCGGACGATGGCGTAGCCGGCCACGCCGTAGGTCATGGGGGGCAGGCCCAGGCGCTCACGTCGGGCGCGCATGTCGGCGACCTTCTCCCCCACCCGCTCGGGCGGGTCGCCGTGCATGACGTAGGCGTCGCAGGTCCGCGCGATCAGGTCTTTCGCCGCCTCGGACTCGCCGCCCGCGTAGACCGTCGGGCGCGGCTGGGAGACGGGCTTGGGGGACAGGATAGCGTCTTCCACCTGGTACAGAGCGCCCCGGTGGGTGAACCGCTCCTGCGTCCACAGACCGTGGACGACGGCCAGCCATTCCTCCGTCCGGGCGTAGCGGCTCTCGTGCTGGTCGAACGTCACCCCGTACTGCCGCGCCTCGTCGGCCCACCAGGAGGAAACGACGTTCAGCGACAGCCGCCCCCCGCTGATGTGGTCAATGTTGGCGGCCTGCTTGGCGAGCAGGGCGGGGGCGTGGTAGGCGGGGCGGACGGCGACCATCAGCTCCTGCGTCTGGGTCACGGTGGCCAGGGCCGCCGCCGTGGACCAGGCATCCAGGCAGGGCGCGTCCGTGCCCTTGATGTCGTTGAGGTTGAGTTCGGCGATCAGCGTCAGGTCGAACCCGATCTGCTCGGCGCGAACGGCCAGCCGCTTGGCATAGTCCCAGGTCGCCGCCATGTTCTCGTCTTCCACGTTCCGCAGCCAGCCGCCGAAAACTGGCATCCAGTAGCCGTAGCGCATCAATTGATCTCCTCAGACCGACTCTTGTGCCGCCCCAATGCTAGTCGCCGAAAAGGCACCTGTCATAGTGGCTCCTCAGAAATCCCCAACAGAGTTGTGGCCCTTCTCGCACGAGTACATACAGCAGGACCGGCAAGAAGAAAGGCCACAGGAGGAGCAGGCCGCACACATATTGAATTGTGTAAAACACCACGTCCGCACGGGGCGGGTTTGGGGCCTTTATCCAGCCGGAGCCGGGGCCTCTAGTCGAGTCAGCCATGATATCTCCCTTGACGAAGCATTACATTCCTCTGAGGAAGGAGAGTAAATGGGCTTTGTACAGTTAATCATGTACCGATAAATCCGGCTTATTATACGTCAACGGCGGTCCATATTCGGGGCGACGCATTGTTAGGCCACGGTCATTCGTCGAATCGCTTCATGTCAATGAGTTCAAAGTCGCTCATCTTATCGAACGTCGAAGCATAGGTTTCCCAAAGTTGCTTCAGTGTGCCCGCGATGACGACCACGGCGACATCCATGCCGCTGCTACCCCAGAAAAGTGAGTAGAGGATATGATACGGCCCCTCCTCGGTCTCAAGGCAGATGCGGGTGAAAAAACCCTGATCCTTCTCGTCACAAGTCTTGAAAACCTTAGTGGCGTTTTCCATCCTAGCTGCCATTAGATCTAGGATGAACTGCTTGGCGGTCTTGCCCGTGCGCTCCTCAACGTTCATAAACGTCTGGATGCGAACACCAGTCGTATACGGGCGTCCGTCGGAGGGTTCCTCGCGGCTGAGAGTCCAGTTAAAGGTTTGGCCGCGATGAGACTCACCATAGAACCAGTCTGTCGGGCGGGGGATCTTCCCGCCGGTCGGTTCAAGGACTTGTGTGACAAAACTGGTTGGTGGCACCTCAGCGGAGGCTGAGGCACCAAACGCGCGTTTGAAGCTCTTGAATAACTCTTTCATGGCTTTCGTTAAAGAACTCCGCTGCTATGACAGATGCGAGTTCGTTTCTTCCAGATAATCCGCCAGGCGCGCGAACGGGTCGAAGCCGACGACGCGCGGGGCGTCGGCGACGAAGTTGGACAGGGCGTTGATGTCGTAGTAGACCAGGCTGCCGTCACGGTCGTCCACCATGTACTCAATGCCGCCGACATCAATGCCGGATGCCTGCATGATGCGCTCGACATTGGCAATGACTTCGGGCGGCGGCATGTAGCCCTCGACGCGCAGGCCGTTCTTGGGGGCGTCCGCAGGGGCCGCGCCGCGCGCCAGTTCCACACCGTCCGTCGTCTGGCAGATGTCGGCGGGGCAGAGGTTGAAGCTGTCGCCGGGGGTGTAGACGTGGATGGCGTACAGGTACTTGCCGCCCAATGTCTCGACTCGGGTGATGCGCCCGTCGCGCGCGGGCACGAACTCCTGCACCAGAGCGGTCTTGTCAATGCCCAGGTCAATCGTTCCCTCTCGCGCCGCCCGCGCCAGTTCTTCCCGCGAATCATAGCGGACGACGCCCGCGCCGCTGCCGCCGATGTTGGCCTTGACAACGACCGGGAAGCGCAAGCCCTCCGACGCGGCGGGCGCGGCGGCGGGGTCGCCGATGACGCGCGCTTTGGGATACGGCAGCCCCAGTCCTTGCAGCAGGGTCAGTTGCAGCGCCTTGGAGGTCTCGGTCGTGAACGCCTGCCGCCCGTTGACGACGCGCGTCCCCAGCCGCTCCAGGTGCGCGAGGTAGCCCAGGGTGTAGAAGATGCCGGGATGGTCGGCCCGCAGGTACGCCGACGGACTCATGCGGTTGAACAGGACGCCGTATTCGCGCTCCGTCTGGGTGGGGTCATAGAAGTGACGCCGGGCGTCCAGCTTGGCATACTCCGTCCCGCGCCGGTCCAGTTCGGCGAAGAGGGGCCGGAACCAGTCCGGGTGCTCGTAGTAGATGGCGAGGGGGAGTGATGACGATGACATGATTGGCTTTCTGATCCTATCCGGGCTGGGTCCTCGGTCTTTTTGCGGGCGAATAAATTCGCGGCAACGAAAGCACGAAGTCCGCCTGCGCGGACTAAGATTATTCTGAACCTGCGAAGGCAGGTTTCGTGAACTTGTTGCCGCGAATTTATTCGCCCGTGAAAACTGAATGGCCTTGGTGGCGATATGGTTCTTGCAGGAACCCGCCGCCCCTCCGTCGAACTAGACCACCATGCGGCGCTATCGCATGACGCTTTGCTCTGGAAAGGCCCCGGCTCCATGCCCGACACGGACTCCCGCAAGACCGCCCTGGACGCGGTCGTTCAGGAAACGATTCAATTCATTCTACCCGATGTGATTGGCACCCGACACCACCTGCACCGGAACCCGGAACTCAGCGGGGCCGAAGCGCAGACGGCGGCCCTGGTCGCGGAAAAGCTGCGCGGCTGGGGTCTGGAAGACATTCGGACAGACTTGGCCGGGCACGGCGTCACCGCGACCCTGCGGGGACGCCGGGACGGCCCGATGCTCGCCCTGCGGGCGGACATGGACGCGCTGCCGGTGCAGGAGACGAGCGGCCTGCCCTATGCCTCGTGCCGCGCGGGCGTGATGCACGCCTGCGGGCACGACGGGCACACGGCGACGCTGCTGGGGGCGGCCCAGGCGCTGTCCATGCTCCGGGAGCACCTGCCCGGCCCGGTCAAATTCATTTTTCAGCCCGCCGAGGAGACGACCGGCGGGGCGGACGCGATGATCGCGGCGGGGGCATTGGAGGGCGTCGCGTCCATTGTCGCCCTGCACGGCTGGCCCAACCTAGAGATCGGCCAGATCGGCTACCGGGCGGGGCCGATGATGGCGAGCGCGGACCGTTTCGACCTGACGGTTCGCGGCAAGGGCGGCCATGCGGCTTACTCCCACACCACCATAGACCCCGTCGTCATCGGCGCGCAGATCGTCGGGGCGTTCCAGACGCTGGCCTCGCGCGAGGTTTCGCCGCTGGATTCGGTGGTCGTTTCCGTCACGCAGTTCCACGCCGGGACCGCCTACAACGTCATCCCCGGCGTCGCGGAACTCAAGGGAACGGTGCGCTGCCTGAGCAACGCCCTGCGCGACGCCATGCCGGGCAAGATGGAGCGGATCGCGGCGGGCATCTGCGCGGCGTTCCGGGCCAACTATGACTTCACTTATGACCCCGGTCCGCCCGTCGTCGTCAACGACGCGGGCGTGACGGCACGGATCGAGGCGGTCGGCCGGGCGCTGCTGGGGCCGGGAAACGTGGTCTTTTTGGAGACGCCCTCGATGGGCGGGGAGGACTTCGCTTACTACCTGCGCGAAGTCCCCGGCGCCATGTTCCGGCTGGGCGTCGGCACGGACATGACGGCCCTGCACACGCCGACGTACAACTTCGCCGATGGCGCGCTGGCGCATGGGGTCGGCCTGTTCACCCTCCTCGCCCTGGGCGGCGGGCAGGAGGGAGCAGCCTCCTGATGAAATGCAGCGTCTGCGGCCACGCGGTCGAGGATCGGGGCTACAAGCACGCGCAGTGCCGCTTCTGCGGCCAGGTCAGCAACCTGTGCTGCGATCCCGAGGTGGCTGGCGTCGTGGAAAGCCGGCACGAACAGCCGCCCATGCCGGACGCCCCGCGCCCCTTCCGCGCCGTCCTGTTCGACCTGGACAACACGCTGTACGACCGCGAAGCCGCCTTCGGGCGCTGGGCCAACGCCTACCTGCGGGACACGCTGCGTCTGACCGACCCCGAAGAAGCCCGCCGCGTCCGCGCCCTCCTCCGCGAGATGGACGCCGACGGCTACGGCTCCAAAGCGGCCATCTTCGAGCGGCTGCACGCCCTGTACCCCGCCCTGCCGGGCATCCCCGCCCGGTCCGTAGACGTCTTCTTCGACGAGTTCCACGCCCACATCACGCCCGAAGCCGAGACCGAGGCGCTGCTCGACGCCCTGGCCGATGCCGGCCTGCCCTTCGGCGTCATCACCAACGGCTCCGCCCGCCAGTGGCGCAAGATCGAGAAGTTGGGCTTCGCCCGCCGCACCGATTGCCTGTTCGTGTCCGAGACCTTCGGCGGCAAAAAACCCGACCGCGCTATCTTCGCGGCTGCCGCCGTGCATCTTGGCCTCCCGCCCGCCGAAATCCTGTTCGTCGGCGACAATCCCGCCGTAGACGTGCTGGGCGCGCAGGCCGCAGGCATGAAAGCCGCCTGGCTGCACCGAAACCAGCCCTGGCCGGAGGAGTTGGCCGAGCAGCCGGATTTTGTGATCGGGTCACTTGGGGAGATGGCGGGCATTTTGGGTATCTCACCGGGCGCGCGTGGTACAATACAGGCACGACACCCACAGGAGGCCAACCATGCAGAAAAGATTGACGATTACCCTGGATGAGCAGGTTTATGACGGCCTCTACACCGTCATCGGACGCCGCCACATCAGCGAGTTTATCGAGTCCGTTGTACGTCCTCATGTCATGGCGCAGGAATTGGAAGAAGGCTACCGTCGGATGGCTGCGGATGAAGCGCGCGAAGCGGAAGCGTTGGAATGGGCGGAAGCGACCATAGGAGACGTGCGCGATGAGGCGCGGTGAAGTCTGGTGGGTAGATTTTGACCCCTCCGTCGGCGGCGAAATCCAAAAAACGCGCCCCGCCGTCATCGTCAGCAACGACGCGGCCAACCGCCACCTGAACCGGTTCCAGGTCGTTCCCATCAGCAGCAAGGTGGCGAACCTCTATCCGGGTGAGGCTTATGTCACCCTCAACGGTCAGCAACGGAAAGCCATCGCGGACCAACTCACAACCGTCAGCAAGCTGCGCGTCCAGAACCATGCCGGCACGCTCTCCGGCCCCGACCTGGTCCGTGTGGAGCAGGCGATCAAAGTTCAGCTTGGGCTGTAGTTCTGCGCCAGCAAATTTCCCTTCCCCAAAGAGCAGCCCTGCGGTATAATCTCTTCAGGACTGCACTGCCCGTAATCGAAAGCAGCTATGGACGCACTATCCTTCACGCTTTGGCTGGAGTTCGAGCACTGGGAAGCCAAGCCCGACGATGATCCAGAGGACGAGTTCTGCAACGTCCGTATTGATCTGTCAAATGGCGAAGCCTATGCCCTCGATATTTGGACCTTCAAGTTTTTGGAACGGGCGCATCGGGAGGACCAGGGCACTGGAGAGAACCTGAGCGGTCGCTATCTGGTTAGTCCCGATCTGTTGGTCACGAGACTTGACCGCGCGACGATGGAAGAAGTCTTCACAGAGTTGGCCCAAGCCAAGCAACTGAAACAAGAGTGGCGTGTTCCACCCGAAAGTTTTGTTATGACAGAGCAGCAGCAGGACACAACTAAGCTGGAGGGCTACGGCAGAGGTAGTTTTGTTTTGGGCTATGGATCTTCTGGGGTCTTCGGACACATCGCGTTGTTGCTACAGGCCGTACCGCATCCAGGGCAGTATTCAGTTCAATGGCAAGTGAAGGGCAGTAATCACGCGGAGGAAGCTCAGGAACAAGTGGAGAAGGCAACAAGCGAATATCTGCGTAAGTATGTAGCAGGGCATCCAGAGGACGGCTTCCTTGCCATCATCACAGAAGTCACCTCCGACGCGGAGCGGCGAAACGACTACGACCGGGCAGTCAACTTGGCGCTACGTTCTGCCTTAGAAGAGATGGGCCTGCCGGTTCCTCAGATTTTTGGTCTGTAGAAAAGCTTCCGTTGTTGCGAGGGGAAATAGCAAATGACACTCATTATTGACATGGCCCCCGAAATGGAAGGGCGTCTGCGAGACAAGGCCGCGCGGGAAGGCCTGGAGCCGGAGCGGTACGTTTTACAGACGGTGGAAAAAAGTCTGGGGCGGGCTGATCATGGGAACGCGCCGCACCTGTCTCGTTCCGAGGCGGAACTACTCAACAGAGTGGATTTAGGAGTATCGCCGGAGACTTGGGACCGCTACTACGCACTGATCGGCAAGCGCGACGACGGCACTCTGACTGGGGAAGAGCACGGCGAGTTGATCGGTCTCTCTGATAGCATCGAGGTGGCGAACGCCCGCCGGATCGGCGCGCTTGTGGAACTGGCGGCGCTCCGACACACATCCCTGGAGGAACTGATGCGGGCGCTGGGCCTTTCCCCCCCATACTTATGTCTGAGCGAACTTCCCAGTCGGAGCAGAAAGACGCGGTTTTTGAGCGCGCGGCAGGATGCTGTGAGTATTGCTTGAGCCAAGTCAAATTCTCTCCCGATCCGTAGCCTACAGGCACGGGATTCGTACAGCGGTCAATTCGCGCCCCTTTACAACCCACGGCTGCATCAGTGGAACGAACACTTTGCCTGGCGCGATGATTACACCCGTGTCGTTGGTCTCACTCCCACCGGGCGGGCCACGGTCGCGCGACTACAGATCAACCGTGAGGGCGTCGTCAACCTACGGGAAGCTCTTCGCCTCACCCAGAATCATCCACCGGCACGCTACCCCCGTGCCGGATAAGAAAGAACCAGAACCCTATGCCCACCGAAACACTGGACACGCCGATTTTGTCACTGAAAGAAATTGATGCCGAGATTTGCCGGCATATGCGCTACGCGCTGGGGCGCGACTGCGAACACCTGTCCCAGCGCGAGCTGTTCTGGTCGGTCGCGCTGATGGCGCGGGACAAGATGGTGGACGGGATGTTCGCCACGGAGCAGCGCTACACGGACGCGAAGGCCAAGCGGCTGTATTACCTCTCGATGGAGTTCCTGATGGGGCGGACCCTGGGCAACACGCTCATCAATCTGGGCCTGTGGAACGCCTGCCGGGAGGCTTTGGAGGCGCGCGGGGCCGATCTGGACGAGGTGCGGGAGCATGAGCCGGACGCGGCCCTGGGAAACGGCGGGCTGGGGCGGCTGGCGGCATGCTTCCTGGACTCGCTGGCGACACTGGGGATGCCCGGCTACGGCTACGGGATCAACTACGAGTACGGGCTGTTCCGGCAGGAGATTCGCCGGGGCTATCAGACCGAAAAGCCGGACAACTGGCTGTCTTCGGGGACGCCCTGGCAGATCGAGCGGGCCGATGAGTCGGTCCTGGTGCCGGTCTACGGGAAGGTCGAGGCGCGGGAAGAAAGCGGGCAGTTTACGCCGGTCTGGCTGGATGCGAAGCACCTCATCGGTGTGCCCCACGACATGCCCATCGTCGGGTATGGCGGCCACACGGTCAACTTCCTGCGGCTCTACTCGGCGCGGTCGTCGCAGGAGCTGGACATGCAGATCTTCAACGAGGGCGACTACCAGCGGGCGGTGAACGACCAGATCGCCACGGAAACGATCTCCAAAGTGCTGTATCCCTCAGACATCCAGGCGGCGGGCAAGGAGCTGCGGCTGCTTCAGGAATACTTCCTGGTGGCCTGCGCCGTCCATGACATCGTGCGGCGCTACCGCAAGACGCACCAGACGTGGGACGAATTTCCCGATCAGGTCGCCATGCAGATGAACGACACGCACCCGGCCCTGGCCGTCGCGGAGCTGATGCGCGTCTTCGTGGACGACCACGGTCTGGACTGGGATCAGGCGTGGGGGATCACGACGGCGACCTTGGGCTACACCAACCACACGCTGCTGTCCGAAGCGCTCGAAAAGTGGTCGGTGGGCCTGTTCGAGCACGTCCTGCCCCGGCATTTGCAGATCATCTACGAGATCAACCGGCGGTTCCTGGAATCGGTCGCCGCCAAGTGGCCGAACGATGGCGGGCGGCAGATTCGGATGTCGGTCATCGAGGAGGGCGCGGACAAGAAGGTCCGCATGGCCCACCTCGCCATCGTCGGCAGCCACTCGGTCAACGGCGTCTCGGCCCTGCACACGGAGCTGATCGAGACCTCGCTGGTGCCGGACTTTTACCAGATGTGGCCCCAAAAGTTCAACAACAAGACCAACGGGGTCACGCCCCGCCGCTGGCTGCTCAAAGCCAACCCCGGCCTGGCGTCGCTCATCACCCAGTCCATCGGCGATGGCTGGATCACTGACTTGGATAAGCTGCGTGCCCTGGAGCCGTTTGCGGACGATTCGGGCTTCCGGCAGGAGTTCCGGCAGGTCAAGCAGGCCAACAAGGCTGAACTGGCCCGGTTCATCGGGCAGACGCAGGGCATCCCCGTGGACCCGGCCTCGCTCTTCGATGTGCAGGTCAAGCGCATCCATGAGTACAAGCGGCAGCTTTTGAACGTGATGCACATCCTGCACGAGTACCTGAGCCTGACGGAAGACGGGACAGACCCTGTCGTTCCCCGGACCTACATCTTCGCGGGCAAGGCCGCGCCGGGCTACTGGGCGGCCAAGCAGATCATCAAGCTGATCAACAGCGTCGCCGCCGTGGTGAACGCCGACTCGCGCGCGCACGGCAAGCTGGCCGTGGTCTTCGTCCCTGACTACCGCGTGTCCGTTGCCGAGAAGATCATCCCCGCCGCCGATCTGAGCGAGCAGATCTCGACGGCGGGCAAGGAGGCCTCGGGCACGGGCAACATGAAGTTCGCGATGAACGGCGCGCTGACGATGGGGACTCTGGACGGGGCGAACATCGAGATTAAAGAAGAAGTGGGCGACGACAACATCTTCATCTTCGGCCTGACGGCGGATCAGATTGCCGAGATGCGCCTTCGGGGGACGTACCACCCCACGGACTACTACAGCGACCCGGCGACCCGGCGCGTGTTGGATGCCCTGAACTCCGACCACTTCTGTCCCGGCGAGCCGGGCCTGTTCCGCCCGATCTACGAGTCCCTGCTGCACGGCGGCGACGAGTATTTCCACCTCGCCGACCTGCCCTCGTACATCAAGGCGCAGCGCGAGGCAGGCGCGGAGTACCGCGACCCGGACCTGTGGGCGCGCAAGGCCATCCTGAACGTCGCCCGGACCGGCAAGTTCTCCAGCGACCGGACGATCCGCGAGTACGCGCAGGACATTTGGGGCATCCGGGGGTACTGAGTCCCCCAGCCAACTCCGGTGTAGGGGCGTGGTTCACCATGCCCTTCTTTCGAATGGCGCGGCCAAGCCTAAGAGGGCGCGAGAGTGGAAGAGGGCGCGATAAATCGCGCCCCTACGCCGTATTCGACCGGGTACAATAAGAGACCATGCCCCAAGCCGCCTCGCCCCTTCTTGAAGCCCATGACCTGACCAAACGCTTCCCGATTACCCGTTCCACCGGCCCGTTCACGCGGGTCACGGACCAGGTGCGTGCCGTGGACGGAGTGGACCTGACGCTCGACGCCGGGGAAACGCTGGGGCTGGTCGGCGAGTCCGGCTGCGGCAAGTCCACGCTGGGCCGCTGCCTCCTGCGGCTGGTCGAGCCGACGAGCGGGACCGTCACGTTCGATAGACGCGACTTTCTCGCCCTGCCCCCGGAGCCTCTGCGGCGGGCGCGGCGCGAGATGCAGATCGTCTTCCAGGACCCGTTCGCCTCGCTCAACCCGCGCATGAGCATCGGGGCGATTTTGGAAGAGCCGCTGCGGGTGCATGACATCGTCCCGGCCAAAGAGGTGCGGTCGGAAGTGGCACGGCTGCTGGACCAGGTCGGCCTGCCCCAGACCGCTGGGGCGCGGTTCCCGCACGAGTTCTCGGGCGGCCAGCGCCAGCGGGTCGGCATCGCCCGCGCCCTGTCCCTGCGGCCCAAGCTGATCGTCGCCGACGAACCCGTGTCCGCACTGGACGTCTCCATTCGCGCCCAAATCCTGAACCTGTTCCGCCAGGTGCAGGCCGACACCAACGTTGCGCTCCTCTTCGTCGCCCACGACCTGGGGGCGGTCCGCCAGATCAGCCACCGGGTCGCGGTCATGTATCTGGGCAAGATCGTCGAGACCGCCCCCGCCGACGCGCTGTACGACGACCCCCGCCACCCCTACACCCGCGCCCTGCTGGCCGCCGTGCCGAGCGTGGACGGTAGGCGGGCGGGGTCGCAGAAGGTGGAAGGCGACGTCCCCTCCCCCATCGACATCCCCTCCGGCTGCCGCTTCCGCACCCGCTGCCCCTTCGCCCAGGAGATTTGCGCCCAAAAGGAGCCGCCCCTGGCCCCATTCGAGGGCGGTCCGCCCGCGCATCTGTCCGCCTGCCATTTCGCCGCGACGCTGCCGGTGCTGAACACCGCATGAGGTCAGTATGAGTACACTCGGGTGCCGGTGCGGCTATACCATCCGCGACGACATGTATAATCTTTCCTACAAAGGGAGAATCCGCAGGGATCAGGATGAGGACTTTTTCCACGAGACGGTCACGCGGCAACTGGTCCTACTCATGGCGGCGACCAGCCCGGAGGGGCGTGAAGCCTGGATCAGCCACAATTTCCTGCCGGGGTATCCACAGGACGCAGACAATGAGGGCATGATCTCGGATTTTCTCTGGGGCTTGGAGGTCCGTCTGATGGTCATCCTGTATGAGTGTGAGAACTGCGGGCGGCTCTGGCTGCAAGAGGAGCCAGGTTCGGACAAGTACGTCCCGTACTCGCCCGAAATCAGAGAACCGCACCGCCTCCTCGCCTCTACGCGCTATGCTGCCGTACAAGCAGAAATGGGGCAAAGCACGGACGCTCCGCCTGTTGAGATAGGTAGCATCAAACAGGACATCCTACGGCGCGTCCAACCTTACCTGGAGCGCACGCCGATTGGGGGCAACGTCCTTGGAATCGTTGTGAAAGCCGTGCATCAGGAAGAAGATTGGTGGTACATTCCCGTGCGCCTCAACGCCCCAGAACCTCCCGTTGGTTCGTACTACGCCATGCTGAACGAGATCGAAAAAGAGATCAAGCGGCAGGAACAGTTCACGGTCATGTTCATCCCGACGAGCTAATGTGAAAGAAAAAGAGCGAGGTCATCAGCGGCCTCGCTCTTTTCCTGTCTCTGCTCTTCACCTCACGGGTGTCAATAGACGAGGTTGCCGCCGAAATCAGGTGTTTTCCCCTCCTGAACCTGCGCCTTCCAAACGGCGAGGTGCTTGTCTTTCCAGAACCTAGCGCACTCATCGAAATAGGCCAGCACAACCTCGCGCTTTCCTACCTTCAACAACTCCTGGGCAAGCCGCATGTTGGGGCCGAACGAGGCCAAGACGGGTGAGTCGGAGACGCGCCCCATCGCCAGCAGATGCGCCTCCGCCCCGGCGGTGTCGCCGTCGCGCAGGGCCAGGCGGCCCAAGATCAGGTGGGCGCGGTGAAGGTCTCCCCCTGGGTTGTAGCTATAGCCTTCTTTGTTCTGGCCGCGCTGCAACAGGTCGGCGGCGTAGCGGCGGGCCTTGTCATACTCGCCCGCGTCAAAGGCTGTCATCGCTAAATCCGCTGATGTGCTGTGCTGGAGCGTTTTGTTTGTCGAGACTTCGGCGGCGGCCTCATACTCGGCGAGGGCCTTTCGCGCCCACAGGCGGCTGTCGTCGGCTGACACCCTCAGCCCATTCCCCTGCAACTGGTAGAGGAATCCCAAGCTGTTCGGCCAGCGCGGATTCGTCGGCTCCAGCGCCGCTGCCTGCCGCAGCAGCCTTTCCGCCGTTTCTTCATCTGAAAGCGTGCAGTAGGCGGCGGCTTTGCCGAGGAGAGTGGTGCTGTCCGGCTGTTTGGAGACCTGCTCCAGCCACAGCGTCTTGCCCTCTTCAAAGGCAGCCGCGTTCTCGCGCTTCAGCAGCATCATGTCGGGCGTCCCCGCCAGCACCGACTCCGGGTGGTTTCGGATGAACCAGAACACCTGCTGCTGGAAGGCCGCTCGTCCGGGACCTGATCCGTACTTTTGTTTCCCGTAGTAGCCGAGCAGCCGGATGTGGGCCGCGTAGTCGTCGGGGCGTGACACAAGCGCCCGCTCCAGCGTCGCCGCCGCCTGAGGCGTGAGCGAGCGCCCTTCACCGACAAGCTGCATGGCGTCGAACTCGCCGGGGACGGCAGAGACCGCCGACACCCGCGCCGTCGCCCTGGTCATGTGCCGCTTGGAGGGCGTCGGGGCGACCTGCGCCCGCGCGGCAGGCCGCAGCATCGCCAGCGGGACGAGGGCGGCGGCCCCGACGCCGAGCGCAATCATCAGAGCGCGCCGCGTCAGCGCGCGGCGGGGGCGGGTTTGGTCCAGGATCATGGTCAGTCTCCCTTCGATGCGTGACGTGTGCGCCATCGGCAGCGCGGCCCACAGCGCCAGTTCATACGGTGTCGGCTTGTGTATCATCCTCTGTCTCCTGACGGGGCGCGGCTACTTCGCGGGCTGCAAGGCGATGTCCTTGAACTCCATCCACCGGAAGGGGCGGGTCTCGACGCGGATTTCCTTGATCTGGGCGAGCGGCAGGCTGAAACGGGCGGTGATTTGGTCGAGCGCGCCGATGCTGTTGCCGCCGATCAGGACAGGCAGCACTTCCTTTCCCTGCGCGTCTACCGCAATGACACGCAGATCATCAGTCGCATCCGTGGCGATGGATAACGAAGTGCCGTCCTTCGTCTCGGACGCCGGGCTGAAGAGGAACTTGCTGCCCCCCTCCCGATTTCCGAAGCTCCCGGTCTGACCGGAGGCGTCGGGCGCGTAGGACGCGGCCACTTTCCAGGCCCCAAACCCGACGCCGACCCGCAGGCTGGCTTTCCTGAGAGATGCCGGGAACGCGGCGGTCAGGACGCGCACACCGTTGGTCTTGGCAAACACCTGCGCCTCCGTCCGGTTCCCGTTCTCCTGAAGTTTCGTCGGCCAGAACCCGTCCGAAGAGAAGCCTTTGCTCTGCGGCATCTCATACTGCACCGTCAAGCCTTGCGCCGAGGCGGGCAGGCGAATCGCAAAGCTGACGTTATGCGTGTCCGTGCCTGCATGGTTCTCGGCGCGGTAGGCGTTCGTGTCATAGACCGGCGTCGGCAGGGCCACACCGTCGGCGGACCACCACGGACTGCCGGGCTTGTCGGCCTCGGTGACGCCTGCCAACAGTGTTGTATCATTGAGTGTCAGGTCAGAGGAAAACACCATTCTGGATAGTCTGCCAGGTTTAGAAGCAGACGTAACTGTAGCATGGGCAGCCTTGATGCGGAGCGGCGAAAGGCTGCCAGCATTCGCCATTTCCATAGAAATGCCGTTGGCGACATTGACTACGGTGGGCGGCGCGGGTGTGGGCGACTGTGCGATGCGGGGCGCGGCCTTTGGCGGCGTGGTTTTCAGACGCTTCAATGTGGACTCCGCCCGGAGATTGGCCCCAGGCGGCAAGGCTTTCGGCAGGAGGGCGAGACGCGGCGGGGTCCAGGTGATGTTCCCTTCCTGTTTCATGAGTTGGGGTGGAGGGCCGGGGCTGATGGAGTAGCGCGAGATTGTCTCCGACGCCTTCGGCAAAAGCGAGGCAGGCGCAGGGGCCGTCGCAGGCACCGCGACGGGCGCGGTTTGTGCCCGCGCGGCGGGCCGGAGCATCGAGAGCGAGACCAGCGCGGCGGCGCCGGGCGTCAGGGCAAGGAGCAGGGCACGGCGCGAAAGGGCGCGGCGGGGGCGGGTGGTGTCGAGGATCATTCTGAGCCTTCCTTCAATGCGGGCGGTGCGCGCCATGGCGATGGCGGCTTGCGGGATGGCGGAGGCGGGGCGGAGGGCACGGGCGACGTCGAGCAGGTGCCGGGCGTAGTCCGGGGCGGCGATGCCGGACGTGAGAACGAGGTCGTCGCAGGCGATCTCGCCCTCGGCCCGCAGGCGGCGGGCGGTCAGCCAGACGAGCGGGTGGAACCAGTAAAGGGCGCAGACAACATCGGCGAAGCGGTGGGAGAGCCAGTCGCGCCGCCGGACATGGGCCAGCTCGTGAAGCAGCACGGCCCGCAGGCGGTCTTCAGGCCAGCCGGGCGCGTCCGTGGGCAGCAGGACGACGGGACGCCGCCAGCCCCAGGTCATGGGGACCGGGGCGTCCGCCTGGCGCAAGGCGGGCGTCCGAGACAGGCTCAGGGCGGACGCGCATTCCGAGGCCAGGGCCAGCGTCGGCACGTCGGACATGGAGGCGCTGCCCTGGGAAAGACGCGCGATGCCCCACAGACCGAGCAGGGGGCGCAGACTTGCGAGCAGGGCGCCGCCCAGCCAGAGGACGGGCAGGAAGATTGTCCAGGGGAAGGGGCGCGGCAGAGAACCCACCTCCTTGTTCGCTGCGCTCACAGGGGTCCTCCCGAAGCGGGAGGACGAGGAGCTTAGGGCACCGGCAGCAAACGGCTTCTTGTCCGATACTCCTTCCCTTCCCGTTTCGGGAGGGGCGGTGCGAAGCGACTTGTCGCGAAGCAACGGGGTGGGTTCCCTGGATGCGGCAGGCGCAGACAGGACCGCCAGCCGCCAGCCAGGCAGGGCCAGGGACAAAATGGGCAGGGCAAGCAGCGCAGCCAGCGTCAGCAGGCAGACCAGGTGCCGCGCCGAGGCGGACGCCCGCCGCAGGGCCAGCAGGGCCGCGCCCGCGATAGCAAACAGGAGCAGGCTTTTGAGGGCCAGGCCGCCGAGCACGGGCAGCCATGAGAGAACTGAACCTTCTCCGATCATTTTTGTTCTTCCTTCGCCTTGTCAATGAGCGCCGACAGGCGCTCCCATTCGTCCTCGGACAGCGGCGCGTCGGAAACGGACAGGAGGGTGGCGACGGTCTGCTCGACCGAGCCGGCGAAGAACGTCTGCACCACCTGCTGCAAGGCGGACTTGGCCGCCCCGCGCCGGGACCGGGTGGGGAGGTAGACATAGCGTGCGCCGTCCTTGACGTGCCGCAGATGCCCTTTGGACTCCAGAATGCCGAGCAGGGCGCGGACGGACGAATAGGAAGGCGGGTCCGGCAGGGCCGCCAGCACGTCGGCGGCGGTCGCGCGTTCCTGCTGGTAGATGATGTCCATGATCTGCCGTTCGCGGCGGCTGAGGGTTGTGCTGCTGGTCATGCTAAAAATTTAGCATATTTGCGGCGAAATGTCAAGGGTTTTGCTAATTTTTTAGCATTTATTTTTCGGGACGCTACAGTTCCACGGTCTGCCCGTCGTAGGCGAGTTCGACGCCGGGGGGAAGCTCGGCGTTGGTCTCGGTGTAGTCGTAGTCGTGGGACAGGTGGGTCAGCAGGGTCCGCTTGGGCTGGAGCAGGGCGATGGTTTCGAGGGCGGCATCGAGGTGGAAGTGGGTCTCGTGCGGGTCGCGGCGGACGGCGTCGAGCATCAGCAGGTCGAGGCCCTCCAGGTGCGGCCAGGTCTCGGGGGGGATGACGCTGACGTCGGTGACGTAGGCGAAGCGCGGGCCGAACTTGTAGGCGAGAATGGGCAGGCGCCCGTGGCAGACGCGCAGGGGCAGGATGTCCAGGCCGTGCAGGGTCAGGGCGTCGCCCGGCCCGATCTCGCGGAGGTCCACCTGCGGCTTGCCGCCGCCGACTTGGGTGGCCTGGAAGATGTAGGCGTAGATGCGCCGGAGGTCGGCCAGCACACTCGGCTCGGCATACACCGACATGGCGACGCCCGAACGGTAGTTGAAGGTGCGGACGTCGTCCAGCCCGAAGATGTGGTCGGCGTGGGAGTGCGTGTAAAAAATCGCGTCCAATCGGCGGACGCCATTTTCCAGGAAGGCCAATCGCATTTCGGGCGGCGTGTCCACCAGGACATTCGCCCCGTCATCCGCCGTCACCAGGACCGAGGGGCGCAGGCGCCGGTTGCGCGGGTCGGACGAGGTGCAGACGGCGCAGTCGCAGCCGATCATGGGGACGCCGTGGGAAGTGCCGCTGCCGAGGACGGTGACTTTCATAGGGAGATTATACCAGAAACCCACCTCCTTGTTCCCTCGTTCCTCGGTCACAGGGGTCCTCCCCAGGGGGGAGGACGAAGAGGTCAAGACGCCGGCCTTTTCCGAGCCTCCTCCCCCTCCCGTTTCGGGAGGGGAGCGAGCCTAAGCGAGCGGGGTGGGTTCTTCTGGTATACTTCCCGCATGAATATCCGCCACCAAGTCGCCTACACCGAGAATGCCCGCCGGCTCCTGCGCGAGACGCTGGTCGCGTACCCCGATACGCTGGACCAGCCGTTCGAGACCACGGCACAACACAAAACAATCGGGCAGCTCGTCGCACACCTCGTCAGCGCGGAGCGGCGCTTGACGCTGGGTTGGCTCTACGGCGAAGCCCGCCCGCCGCGCTATGAAGACGGGGCGGCGGGGACGCTGGACGGACTGTTCACCGACTGGGACGCGATCCGCGCCCGCACCCTGGCCTTCGCCGCCCGCGCCGACGCCGCCGCGCTGTCCCGCGTCATCACGACCGCGCTGCCGGGCACGACCATACAGGTGACGGCGGAGGAAGTCCTGCTGCACATCTGCAACCACCAGACATGGCATCTGGGGCAGGTCTCGATGGCCTTGCAGCGGCTGGGCGTGGACCCGCCGAACTTCGACTATGTGCTTCTGCGCGATGAGGAGGCGCAGGGGGAGGAAAAAGCCGCAGCGGATTTCGTCGTCAATGTCGAGGGCGTGATCTCCGATAGCGACCGGTACTTGATGGCGTTTCGGAGTGAGCAGGAGGCTCATGCCGGCGGGACTCTGGCCTTCGCCGGTGGCAAAGTAGAAGGCACGGACGCGCCGCATGTGCTGGAAGAAACCCTGCGGCGCGAGATCCGCGAGGAGGTCGGCGTCGAGGTAGACGATCTCGTCTACGTCGAGAGTCACTCGTTCGGCCAGGCGCCGCCGTGCGTGGACGTCGTCTTCCTCTGCCGCTACCTGAGCGGCACGCCGACGGCCGTAGACCCCGCCGAAGTCAGCGCCGTCCGGTGGATGATGCTGGGCGAGGTCCTGGCGCACCCGAAGACGCCGCCGTGGATCGCACGCAGCCTCCAAGCGGCAGACGAAAAGCGGCGAGGGCGGAGCGCCCCTCAGTCACCGGCCCCGTGAGGCGGCACGGGGCGTGGGTGTCACCCGAAAGTGATACGTCCCGGAGCCGGCGGAGACCACGACCTGATCGCCCGACCGCCGCGCCGAAGAGACGCCGGGCGCACGGGCGACAGGGACGCTGCCTTCAGTCACATCGGCCCCCATAGGGGCAGGCACAAAGACCGTCGCCGTCGTGTTCGCGGGGATCGTCACGTCCAGCGTCAGGCCCGCGCCGTCGGTGCGCCACGCGCTGACGATGCGGCCCCGGATGCTGTCGTACACCGCACGGGCCTGCGTCAGACCGGGGCCGGGGTGCGGGCGGATCCGAATGCGGGCGAAGCCGGGGGCGTTCGGGTCGGTGTCAATGCCCCCCACGTCCTGATACAGCCACTGGCCGACGGAGCCGAGCGAGTAGTGGTTGAACGAGTTCATGCCGGGGTCCTGGAAGCCCTTTTCTTTGGTGTAGCCGTCCCAGCGCTCCCAGATCGTGGTCGCGCCCTGCTTGATGGAGTAGCCCCAGGAGGGGAACGTGTCGTTCAGAAGCAGGCGATACGCGACATCGTTGTGGCCGGTCTCGGTGAGGACGGGGCAAAGGTAGCCGACGCCGACAAACCCGGTCGAAAGGTGCCCATTTTTGGCTGTGATGTCGGCTACGAGGTGCTGGGCCGCTAAGGGGCGCAGGGTGGGCGGCAGCAGGCCGAAGCGCAGGGCCAGGACGTAGCAAGTCTGCGTGTCACCCTTGACCCGGCCATCGGGGGAAACGTAGGCGGCATTGAAGGCGTTTTTGATGTGCGTGAACAAAGCGTCGTAGCGCGCGGCCTCCTGCCCATGTCCCAGCGCGCGGGCCATGCGCGCCATGAGCGAGGCGTCATAAGCGTAGTAGGCCGTCGCCAGCACGTCTTTGGGCGTGTCGGCGGCGATAGAGAGCCAGTCTCCGAAGTCGTTGTTGCGGCGCTTTGACCACAGGCCGTCCGGGTTGGACTGAGTGATATAATCCAGCCAGCGCGTCATCGCCCCCCAGTGCCGGTCCAAGATCTCCCTGTCGCCATACGCTTGATACACCGTCCAGGGGACGATGATGCCCGCGTCGCCCCAGGCGGGGGCACCGTCCCCGTCGTCCACAAGGCGCGGCGAGACGTCGGAAAAGCCCCCCTGGGGGGATTGGGCGTCGGAAACGTCGTCCATCCACTTCTCGTAAAACGCCGCCACGTCCCGGTTGTAAGTGGCCGTCCGGGCGAAGATCTGGGCGTCCCCCATCCAGCCTAGCCGCTCATCACGCTGCGGGCAGTCGGTCGGGACGCTCAGAAAGTTGCCGCGCTGCCCCCAGACGATATTGTGCTGCAATTGATTGACCATCGGCTGCGAGCAGACGAACGTCCCCACCGGCGGCAGGTCCGAGCCGACGACGCAGCCCGTCACGGCGTCCGGGCGCGGCCTGCCGGGGTAGCCGGTCACTTCGACATAGCGGAAGCCGTGGAAGGTGAAATGCGGCTCCCAGGTCTCGACGCCGTGCCCGCTCAAGATATAGGTATCGGTCGCCTTCGCCCCGCGCAGGTTGGTCGTATAGAGCGTCCCATTGGGGTTCAGCATCTCGCCGAAGCGCAGCCGGACGGGGGTTCCCGCCGGCCCCTGGACTTTGAGCCGCGCCCAGCCGACCATGTTCTGGCCCAGATCGTATAGATACGTCCCTGGAGCGGGCTGCGTCACCCGGCGCGGCGTGAGTTCCTGCGTGACGCGCACCGGCGGCCCGACTTGGGCGACGAGGGCGGGCCGGGCGACGGCACCCAGCGCGCCATAGACCGCGCGCCGGAGGACGAGCGGGCCGGGCGTCTCGCCGGGTCCGGGGATCGTCAGCGTTTCGTCCTCATTCACCGTCCGCGAATGCGCCGCGCCGCCCAGGGTAAAGTCCACGCGCAGTCGTTTGAGGGTCAGGTACGCCGGGTCCCCCGCGATCGTGTTGTCGGCTACGATGGAAAGACTGTCGTTCTGGACCCGCGCCCGGAGCCGCGCCGTCACGTCGGTTTGCTTCAAGCGAGGAGCAGCGGGTTCGACCGCGACCGGCTGCCAGCCCGATGGGGCGCGGCGGGCGTCGTAGGCCTCGCCCTGCAAAAAGTCTGAATGCAGGAGCGGGCCGGTCGCGCCGCGCCAAGAGCCGTCGGACACGACCGTCCGGCGGCTGCCGTCGGCGTACTCGATCACGAGCTGCGCCAAGAGCTGCGGGCGGTCGCCGTAAAGATCGCGCCGGTGCCCGAAGCCGACGTAGCCGCCGTACCAGCCGTCGCCGAGCACGGCGCCCAGGGCGTTCGCCCCGACATGCAGTTGGCTAGTCACGTTATAGGTCTGGTAGGCGATGCGCTTGGTGTAGTCGGTCCAGCCCGGCGCAAACACCGCGTCCCCCACCCGCCTGCCGTTGACGTTGAGCGCGTACAGGCCGCGCGCCGTCGCGTACAGCGTGGCGTGTTTGACCGGCTTGGCGAGTGTGAACGTCTTCCGCAGGTAGGGGCAGGGCGGCAGGGTCAAGCCGTTGTCCTGGGTGTCACGCGGGGTCGGGGCGCTGATCCACGACGCGCGCCAGTCCGACGGGCGGAGCAGGCCCATCTGCCACAGGCCGACCGGGCTGTCCGGGGAGGGTTTGCTGTCGCGGTCCCACACGCGGACCTTCCAGAAGCAGCGCTGCCCGGAAGCCAGGGCCGGGCCGCCGTAGCGGACGGTGACGGACTGGCCGGAAAAGACCTTGCCGCTGTCCCAAACGCTGCCGTGCTCCCCGGCCAGTTTTTGCGGGCTGTCCGCGACCAATATCCGATAAGCGCTTTGCCGCTCACCCCGTAGGGTTGACTGTAACTGCCAGCTCAGGCGCGGGCGGGCCGTGTCAACGCCGCGCGGGTCAGTGCGATATTCACAGGTGAGATGGGCGGGAACAAGTGGGATCATGGGTATCTCAATTCGACGCAGCAGGAACCGGCACTGAAGAGAAGCTGCCAGAAACTCCTTCTCAGTCGCGCAGCGACTTTCACATGGAGTAGACCGGTCTCTTCAGAGCCGGTTCTTATTTGAACGCTTGCTGCTCGCGCGGCTCCAGCACGCGAAGCTCGGCGGCCTTCTCCTCGGCCAGCGTGTCGTTGATGTAAGTCCCTGCGCCCGCCTCGGACCCGGCCAGGTATTTCAATTTTTCCTTCGTCCGGTACGGCGGGTAGAACTCGATGTGGAACTGGTAGTGCGGGTACGCGCCGCCATCCGTTGGGCGCTGGTGCAGGGCCATGATGTAGGGGAGCGAGAAGCCGAACAGGTTGTCGTATTTGGTCAGGACCGTCTTCAAGATGGTCGCCAGATCGCGCTGTTCGGCGCGCGTGAAGTCCGTCAGCGCGGCCTTGCCGGGGGCGCGCGCCGTAATATGCACCTCATAGGGGTAGCGGGCGAAGAACGGGACCGTCGCCACAAAGCTGGCGTTCTGGGTAACGATGCGCCGGCCGTCTTCCAGTTCCTGACGCAACACGTCCAGAAAGAGGTTGGTTCCCTGGGCATCCCAGTGCTTCTTCGCCGCGTTCAATTCTGTTTGGAGGCGGGGCGGGACGAACGGGTAGGCGTAGATCTGCCCGTGCGGGTGGGCGAGGGTGACGCCGATCTCGCGGCCCTTGTTCTCAAAGAAGAAGATGTAGTGAATTTCGGGCCGGGCCTCCAAAGAAGCAAAGCGGTCGGTCCAGACCCAAACCAGGTGCTCGATTTTCTCCACGGGCAGTTCGGCCAGGGTCGCGTCGGCCTGGGGGGTGTAGACGACCACCTCGCAGGCGCCCATGGCGGGGCGCACGGGGGTCAGGTCAGTCCCCGAAACGGCGGGCGCGGGCGGGTGCGGCTGGAGCGAAGGGAATTTGTTCTCGAAAACAACAATGTCGTAGTCGGCGCGGGGAATCTCGGTGGGGAAGCCGCCGGGTTTGGTCGGGGCGAGCGGGTTGTAGTCGGGCGGCGGAAAGAACGTCCGGTCCTGGCGCAATGTCGCCGTGATGACCCACTCTTCCAGGATAGGGTGCCAGCGCAGCTCAGACATAGGCAGCCTCCTGAGCAACGGGCAGCATCAAGGCGTCCGGGTCATCAGGGAAGGTGTAGTAAATCAAGGTGCGCCCGTCATCTTTGACGGTTTCCTCCTTAATCATGCGCTCGTTCGTAGGGGTCGGGCTGAGGCCCTGAGACTGGTCGGTCATGGCATTCGCTGCCTCCATCACGGTGCGGGGTGAAAAAGCGATTGTACCCCAACCCGCGCGCGGATCGGCGACGGGCGGCGTTTCTTTGCAGATATGGCGGCGATAGGAACCGTTACCGGCGTCGTGGACGGGCCGCCGCACCGGACCACGCCGCTGGCGTCTATGGTGAACGGGTCCACGCACAGGAGGCCACGGGTGGCGGGAACCTTCTCGCCGCGATACGAAAACCAGGGCCGCCCGTCCGGCCCGTCGAAGACGGCGAGGTGGCCGCCCCAGAAGACGCGCCCACGCGGGTCTTTGCGCCAGGGTCCCAGGGGATGGTCGGCGTAGGCGACGCCGGTCCAGTAGCCAGCGGCATAATTCTCAGCGTAGAAGAGGAAGTAGCGCCTGCCGAACTTCATCGCCCACGGGCCTTCCAGGTACTTGGGGCTGGGCTGGCCGATGTCGGCGAAGTCACTCGAAACGATCTTTTGGCGCGGGGTTTTGTACCCCACCTTGCCCTCGGAAAGACGGCTCAGGTCCAGCTCCTGCACGAACAGATCACCGAACGGCATAGACGCATAGACGCGGCCGTCGTCATCGCCGAAGATGGTCGTGTCGCAGGCCGAGTCGGGCATGTAGCTGATGTGCTCGTATGGCCCGGTCACTTTGTCGGCGACGCCGATGAAGGCGTGGTAGCCGAAGTGGCCGGTCGCGTTATACTCAGGCTTGATCCAGTTGTCCGTCGTGAAGACGAGGTAGAACTTGCCGCCGATCTTGTGGATTTCGGGCGCCCAGAACCGGTGCTTGTATGGGCTGTCGGCGGGCAGGGCGGACGACTTGACCAGCCACGAGCCGGGCGTCCAATGCGTCAGGTCTTTCGAGAAGTAGAGCCGAATGCCCGGCGACGAGTTCATGTCCGGCTTCGTCGGGTCTTTGGCGCTGCTGTCGGTGAACGGCCACATCGTAAAGACGAGGTAGTACGTCCCGCCCTCGTGGATGATGCACGGGTCGCGCAGCTCGTCGTGGTCCTCGCGGCCCGTGTTCGTCCCGAAGTGCAGTGGGTTCGCGTAGGTCAGCGTCTCCGCCGGCAGAGGGTGCGCCAGGAAGAGGAGAAGGAGGAAGACCAGCAGCCCGATAGTTCTCAGAAGCATCTCTGTGCGCCCTATTTCCGCGCCCGGACGCGCAGCACGGTGACGGAGTGGGCGGGGAACTCGTGGACGAAGGTGCGGCCCACGCCCGTCAGCGTCGTCGTCTGCGGCGCGACCTTTTCGGGCGTCTCCAGCGAGTTCACGTCAGCGGGGTCTCCCGTCAGGGTCTGGGCGACGGCGGTCTTGGCGACGCCCTTCGCCCCTTGCAGGTCCACCTGAATCTGCTGGATGGATGGGGACGTGTTGACAACCTTCAGGATGATGTCGCCCGAAGACAGGGCGCGGCTGGCGACGGCATAAAGCGGCGCAGGCGGGGCAGGCGGCATGTCGGTCGCCTCCTCAACCAGCTTGCCGTCCAGGAAGCAGCGGATGGCGCGGCCCTGCACCTCGATCTTGATGTCATACCAGCGGCCCGTTTCGACCGTCAGGGGGACGTTCGGGCCGAGCTGCGTGTGGGCGCCGTCGTGAATCTGCTCGATGGCGGTGCGGGTGTTGCCCCAGCCGCCGACGTTCCACCAGAGGAAATTCGCGTCGTCGCGGCAGTGGAAGGCGATCAGGAAGCCCTCGCGGCCGCTCAGTTTGCGTGCCTGGACATGATAAGTGTAGTCGGTCCAGGCCGCATCGCCCGCCGTGGCCCGCGCGTCAGTCTGATCCCCTGTTTGGCTCAGGACGCCGTCTCTCGCCGCCCACTGGCCCTGCCCCGGCGCCCAGTCGGCGTCCCCCTGGGCAAAGTCCGTGGCGTAGAGCGTCTTCGCCCCCTGCGTGACCTGGATGTCCTTGAACTCAGCCTGCGTGGCCCAGGTGCCGACGCCGACCTTGCCCGAGGGCGACGGGGCCGCCGTCGGCGGGACCCCCTGCGGCGAGATCGTGACGGGCAGGATGACGTCGCCCCGGCTGGTGCCGAACATCTTCTGCACATAGTAGGACGGCGAGCCGTAGCTGCTGAGTGCGTCGTAGCCGATCAAATTCGTGCCCCACTGGCGCGCGCCACGGTTGACGTTGACTAGGAGCGGCGCATAGGACTCGAGGACAACCACATCCGAGTTGCGCTCCATGCCGGTCATCCAGGCGGCGTCGCCCAGGGCGGCCTGCATCGTCGGGGTCGGGCTGCCCTCAGTCGAGGCCCACTCGCCGACGAATATCTTGGGGCCGTTGCGGTTGGTCTTGTCGTAGTGGCCCGCATCCCGCGCCATTTCCGCCGCCGAGCGATAATAGTGGTCGTCCAGCACGTCCATCTTGCGGCTCTTGATCGGGGTGGTCGCGATGAGCTGCAAGCGGGGGTATTTGGCCTTGATGGCATCATAAAATTGCGTGAAGCGGCCGTCGTAGCTGCCGGTCACGTCGGACCTGTCGAAGAAGTCCTCGTTGCCGATCTCCACATAGGTGAGCGGGAACGGGGCGGGATGGCCGTCCCTGACCCGCCGCGCGCCCCAGGTCGTGTTTGCGCCGCCCGTCACATACTCGATCTCGTCCAGGGCGTCCTGCACGAACGGCGTCAGTCCCGGCCCGGCGGGGATGTGCTCGTGGTTCAGCGCGTACCCGGCGAAGACGGCCAGGACGGGCTGCATGTGCAGGTCCTCGCACCATTCCAGCATCTCCAGCAGGCCCATGCCGTCCGTGGAGCGATACCCCCACGGTCCCTGGTGGCCGGGGCGCTGGTCAATAGGGCCGAGGGTGTCCTTCCACTCGAACCGCTCGGCAATCGTGTTGCCTTCCAGGTAGTTGCCGCCGGGCATCCGCAGGAAGGCCGGCTGCATGTCGGCCATCTTCTGCATGAGGTCAATGCGGTTGCCGTTCAAACGGTCTTTGTAAGTCGGCGGCATCAGCGAAACCTGGCTGAACCAGTAGGCGCCGGGGCTGCCCGCCGAGAGGACAAACCGGGCGTCCGTCGTGGGGGGGGCATCGCCGGTCGTGAGCATGACCGTGTACGGCTTCCAATCCGTGGTCAGCCCGAGGGCCAGGTTCTTGGCGTAGACGGTTTTCCCCTCCGCGCTCTCGATGTCCACGGTCAGCGGGCCGGTGACACCCCGGCTGGCCCGCGCGTAGAACGAAGCGCGGTAGGCGGTGTTCGGCCTGACGGGGATGCCCCAATAGCCGTCGTTGGCGACGCCGACGCGCTGCCCTTCGTCCAGGGCGGAGGCATCCAGGCGCAGGCAGTGCGTCAGGGCCGTCCCCGCGACCGGCTTGCTCGTGTCCAGCGTGACGGCCCCCGAAGCGTCGCCGCTCGTGACGACCGACCAGTGGACGGGGGCGTTGGGGTTGTCCTGGAAAGCACGGTTCTGGATCAGCTCGCCGTACAGGCCGCCGTCGTAGGAGTGGTTGATCTCCTCGGTCATCAGGCCGAAGAACGTGGGGCTGATTCGGACGCCGGGCTTGTCCACCCGGACAGTGAGCCGGCCCGGAGCGGCGTGAGCGCCGACCGACGCGACGGCCAGGAGCGTCGGGATAAGCCAGGCGCGGAGGGTTGCGGTGAGAGTCATGTTGCGATAGTTCCCGTGAATTCCCCGCCCTGAACGGCGGGGCTGTAAAAGAGCAAATCCCCGCCTGCGCGGGCATCAATGCCGTTGGCTGTATCTTCATCTTCGCCCGCGCCCCTCCGGGCCTGCCAGTGCAGAGGCGGGGGCTTGCATGTCTAAAGCACGGGGGTTACCCCAATAAAGCCTTCAGCCCCGTGGAACACCGTTCAGGGCAGGGAGACTTTCCACCCGCCGTTCGCCACGGCCTGCGCGAAGGCTTCTCCGTCGAGCGACAGGCCGAAGCCGGGCGCATCGGGCACGGACACCCAGCCGTCTTCCAGGACGTAGCCGGACGTGTCCAGGCCCGGCGTCACAGCCTCGTCCCATTCGACAAACGTCCACCCGCGCAGGGCGGGGGCGAGATGGCACGAGATGTGGTTGCCGAGGTGCCCGCCGTAGTGGTGCGGGGCGGAGCGCGCGCCCCATTCGTCGAGCTGCTTCCCCGTCGCGAACCAGCGCGTCAGGCCGTGGCCGAAGATGTCGTACTGGACCACATCCACCCACCCCTCGCGTGCCCAGCGCAGCAGGGACGGCGACGCCTCGCCCTCGCCGTCGGCGATGAGCGTTGCTAGACCTTCGGCCTTCATCCACGCTTTGAGGTCGCGGTACAGCACGGCATCCTCATGGAACGGCTCTTCCATCCAGTGAATGCGGCAGTCGGCGGTCTCAGACAGGACGTGCTTGGTCAGGTTCAGGTTCCAGCCGTTGTTGGCGTCCAGAAGCAGGGCGGCGTCCGGCCCGACGGCGGCGCGGACGGCGCGGATGACGGCGATGTCGCGCCGCGTCCCCGCGTCGGGCGGCATCCAGCGCGCGCCGCGCCCGACTTTGACTTTGAAGGCGCAGTGGCCGAGCGCGTGGCCCTCCGCCGCCTCGGAGGCGAGGAGCGCGGCGGCCTCGTCGTCCCCTTTCAGGTGCAGGTCGTCCATATAGAGCGACGTGTCATAGCAGCGGACGCGCAGCGCTTCAGGGACCGATGCCCCGGCGGCCGCCGCCAGGGCGTAAACAGGCCGGCCCGCCAATTGACCCGCTAAGTCCCACAAAGGGTATTCAAACGCCAGCCACTCTTCCCGAACGCCCTCACTCCCGTCGAACAGGCCGCTCAGGCGTTGGCCCAAAAGACCGGCAGCGCTTTCCCGGCTTGCCCCGCAGACGCCGAAGCCCCACACTCCGCCCCGCGTCGTAAGGCGGGCTAAGGGGACGCGCACACGGTCGCCATGCTCACCCAAGCGGGCGTTGTTCCCGGCGACGCGCGGGCGGCGTCCCTCCAAGCAGCACCACTCGGCCCTAGTGATTGTGTCGAACATTTTCCGCCTTTGCTGTGGAGGAACGGGCGGTTAAAACCGCGTCAACAAGGGCACGAAGTCCACCTTCGTGGACTAAGACCAATCTTCAACCTGCGAAGGCAGGTTTTGTGCTCTTGTTGACGCGAATTCATTCGCCCGCCAAGCGAACCTTTGGAGTGCCGCTCACGGGTAGACCTCGAAGCTGAACAGCGAGTAGCCGAACTGCGTCCCCCGCTTGGTGCCATACATCCGCACGAACCGGGCGGGGGTGGAATTGAACTTGATCTGCTCCGTGCCGCCCTCGCCTTCCGTCGTCTGGTACACGTCCGTCCACGTCTTGCCGTCGGGGCTGACCTGGATCTGATAGGCGGAGCCGTAAGCCGTCTCCCAGGACAGGAGAACATGGCTGATCGGGGTCACTTTGCCCAGGTCCACCGTGATCCACTGCGGGTCGCTCGGGGCGCTGCTCCAGCGCGTTTCGTCGTCACCGTCCACCGCGTTCCCCGGCGTGTAATCCGAGCCGGGCTGCGTGGAGGAGGCTGAGACGGGGCGGCCCTGGGCGAGATCCTTCTCCGCACGGACCGGGCCTGTGACGACCGGCTGGGACTCGCCCATGAACGGGATCGGCTGGGTGTAGTCGGCGGTCAGCCGCACCCGCGCCTGCTGCCGGATGTCGCGCGACGACGCACCGATCTGGATGTCGTAGTCGCCCGCGTCCGCCTTCCACTGCTTGCCGGGCACATCGCAGTAGGCGAGAGCGCGCGGGACGAGTTGGAACCGGACGGTCTTGGTCTCGCCGGGCGCAAGTTCCACCTTGGCGAAGTTTTTGAGTTCGCGCACCGGCTTGTCAATCTTCGGCTGGGGGTCGTGGACGTACAGCTCGACGACTTCGGCTCCGGCACGGTGGCCTGTGTTGGTGACGTCCAGGCTCGCCGTGACCGTCCCATCCGGCGCAAGCGCAGCTTGGTCCAGCGTCAGGGCGCCGTACCGGAACGTGGTGTAGGACAGGCCGTAGCCGAACGGGAACAGGGGCGTGATCTTCGCCTTGTCGAAGTGCCGGTAGCCGACATAGATGCCCTCGGCGTAGCTCACCTGGCCCTTCGTGCCGGGGAAATGGCCGAAGTCGGGGTAGTCCTCGCGCCGGGCGGCCAGCGTGTCGGGCAGCTTTCCCGAAGGGTTGACGTCGCCGAATAGGACGGCGGCCAGGGCGTGTCCGCCCTCCTGACCGGGGAACCATGTTTCGACCAGCCCCGGCACCCGGTTCAGCCAGGCGGTCATGGTGACGGGCGTGCCGTTGTTCAGCACGACGATTGTCTTTTTGTTCGCGGCGGCGACGGCCTGGATCAAGGCGTCCTGGTTGCCGGGCAGGGTCATGGAAGGCCGATCCTGCCCCTCGCCCTCGGTCCCCGCCGTGGTGACGCAGACCACGGCGACGTCCGACCGTCGGGCGGCCTCCACGGCCTCGGTGAAGCGCGCCGCGCCGGGGGTGACCCAATCGAGGGAAACCACGGCGTCCCCGCCGTTCTGGTAATACTCCACGCGCAGGTCGTAGGCGTGACCCGCGACCAGGGCCACTTCCACGGCCTGCGGCGACGCGCCGCTGTCAATCCAGTGGTCCACGAGCCGCTTGCCGTCCAGGAACAGGCGGCAGCCGTCGTCCGCCGTCAAAGACAGGGTGTAGCCGCCCGTCTTCGGCGCGACCAGCTTCCCCGTCCAGCGGACGCTGAAGCCCGTGCGCGGCACACCGGGCGCGGGCGAGGAGGTGTTCCAAGTGTTTTGAATCTGGGCGTCGGTGCGGACCAGCGCGGGCGTCCCTTCCAGGTTCCGGTTGGCGAAATACTCCGCCCGCAGGCCGGACCCGGAGCCGTCGGGCAGCCGGAACGCGGGGGCGGGGATGGGCGCCCCGTTCTGATTCCCGCGCGCGTAGCGGACGGCGACCTGGGGGCCGACCGCGTCCTGAATGCCTTCCAGCGGGTTGATGGAATAGAAGGGCGTCAGGCCGGGGCTGCCCGCCGCGCCGTACTGCATCCCTTCGGCGGCGGGGCCGATCACGGCGATGGAGCGGAGCCGGTCGGCATCCAGCGGCAGTATCCCGCCCTTGTTCTTCAGCAGCACGATCCCTTTGGACGCCGCCTCAAACGTCAACTGCTGATGCTCCGGGGAGTTGACCAGCGCATGGCTGGGCGCGTGCGGCCCGTCCAGCAGGCCGACGCGGATGATCGCGCGCAGGATGCGGTGGACGTTCTCGTCAATGACCGCCTGCGTCGTCCGCCCGCGATCCAGAGCGCGCTGGACATTTTTTGGGGCCAGCAGGCCGGGGCCGGGCATCTCCAGGTCGTTGCCGGCATTGATGACGCCGGCCGTCTCGTGGACCGCGCCCCAGTCGGACATGACCATGCCGTCCCAGCCCCACCCCTTTTTAAGCACTTCCGTCAGCAGGTACTCATTGGCCGTCGCATGGAAGCCGTTGATCCGGTTGTAGGAGGACATCAGCGTCCAGGCGTGGCCTTCCGTCGTGCCTGCCTCGAACGCGGGCAGATAAATCTCGCGCAGGGCGCGCTCGCCGACGCGGACATTGACGTCGCTCCGGTCCACTTCTTCGTTGTTGGCGGCGTAGTGCTTGATGCAGGCGGCGACCCCCTGGCTCTGCATCCCCTGGATGTAGCCGACCGCCAGCCGGCCCGCCAGGAAGGGGTCCTCGCTGAAATACTCGCCGTTGCGCCCGCCTAGAGGCGACCGGTGGATGTTGACGGCGGGGCCGAGCAGGACCTGCACACCCGTCCCTTTGTTCAGCGCCTCCTGCCCGATGGCCGCGCCGATGCGCCCGACCAGTTCGGGGTCCCAGGTCGAGGCCATGGTGACGCCGGCGGGGAACAGAGTGGCGGGGCCGAGCGTACCCTCCATGCCGCCCCGGACGCCCTGGCCGGCGTCCGCCATGCCCATGGCAGGCACACCCAGGCGGGGGATGGCATTGGTCGTGAACCCCGTACCAGTCAGCAGACTGATCTTTTCCTCAGGCGTCAGCAGCCCGAACAGGTCATTGACACGCGCCTCCAGAGGCGCTTTCGGGTCTCGATACGGGGGTGGCGAGACCTGGCCGAATGCCGAGGAGGCAGACGCGAGGGCGGCGAACGCGACGCAGAGAGTCTTGACGAATCGAGTTGTGTTCAGGGACATGGGAGAAACCTTATGGCGCACGGGCCTTGACGGGGGTTATATGTTGCTATTATAGAAGCGCACGCGGCGGTTGTCAAGGGCGTGTGGTCAACCCAGCGTCCAAACGCACCGTCGCGCCGGGGCGCAGGGTGAACTGCGTGGATTTCTCACCGTAACGCACCCGGCACCGCGTTCCGGTTGTGCTGTGGAGGACGGCGGACGCGAGAAGGCCGCCCTGCCAGGTCACGTCCACGGTCCACCCGCCCCGCGCGCGCAGGCCCGAGACGCGGCCTGTGGGCCAGGCGGCGGGCAGGGCGGGCAGGAGGACGATCTCGCCCTCGTGGCTCTGGAGCAGCATCTCGGCAACGCCCGCCGTGATGCCGAAGTTGCCGTCCCACTGCTGCGGCGGGTGGTTGCCGATGAGGTTGGGCAGGGTGGCGTCGGTCGCCAGCAGGCGCACAAGCTGCTTGTGGGCATTGTCGCCGTCGTGCAGGCGCGCGTACAGCGCGGTGCGCCAGGCGAAGGACCACTCGCGCACGTCGCCCGTGTCGCCCCGCGCCAGCAGGGATACTTTGGCCCCGTTCGCCAGGGCGGGCGTCCCGGCGAGGCTGATCTGCCCGCCGGGGTAGACCGCGTACAGGTGGGATGTGTGCCGGTGATGGTCCTGGGGGTCGTCCCGGTCCGTCATCCACTCCTGCAACTGGCCCCAGCGGCCGATCTTAGGTACGACAAGTTTATCGCGCAGTCCAGCCACCTTGTCCCGGTAGGCCCGGTCCACTCCCAGCGCGTCCGCCGCCTGGACGTAGTTGTGGAACAGGTCCCAGACGATCTCCTGGTTGTAGGAGACGCCGTCCTCGACCGGGCCGTGCTCGGGCGACCAGCCCTGGGGGACGACCAAGCGGCCGTCGGGCAGCGCCTTCAGATGGTCCTCCCAGAACTCCGAGGTCTCTTTGAGCAGGGGATACGCGACCGCCTTCAAATATGCCTTGTCGCCGCTGTAGGCATAGTGCTCCCAGAAGTGGCGGCAGTACCAAGCGTTCGCCGTCTTGTCCCAGTTCCAGCCCATGCCGCCGTAGATGTTGTGCGAGGTGCGGAGCGCCCAGCCGCGCACGGGAGCGCCCGATGCCAGCTTATACTCCGGGGCAGTCTGCGTCGCCTGCCGCCAGAGGGGAAGCTGACTTTCGACCAAGTCAAAGAACGGCTGGTGGCACTCAGCCAGGTTGGCGACTTCAGCAGGCCAGTAGTTCATCTGGACGTTGATGTTGGCATGGTAGTCGCAGTGCCACGCCTGGTCGTTGCTGTCATTCCACAGACCCTGGAGGTTGGCGGGCAGCCCGCCGGGCCGCGAGCAGGAGATGAGCAGGTAGCGCCCATACTGGAACAGCAGCGCCTCCAATTCGGGGTCGTCCCCGTTCGTGTCCAGCCCCTTACGCCGGTCCGCGGGCAGCGCCCGGCGGTCGGCAGGGGATGCGCCCAGCTCCAGCGCAACGCGCCCGAAGAGGGCGCGATGGTCATTGAGATGGGCGGCTTTCAGGGCTGAGTACGGCCTGGCCGCCGCCGCTCCGAGCTGCCCCAGCACCCGGTCGTGCGGGTTCGCGCCATGCCAGTGCCGGGCCGCGTCCATGACATAATCCGTGCCGCAGGCCAGCAGCAGCGTCAGGCTGTCGCAGCCTTGAAAAGAAACCGCGTCGTCTCTCGTCTGGACCGTGCCGCCCTGGGCGAGCACCCGGAGCCTAGACTCATAATGCAGGCCATTTGGCAGCGCACCCGCCGCCGTGATCGTGTCCCCGAGAGAAGTCATCCTCCCGCCGTGCATGTCGGCCAGATTCAGCGCGCCGGTGTAGGCATGAGGATGGTCGGCGGTCAGGCGCACAACGAGGACCTGATCGGCATGACTGGCGAAATACTCGCGCGTGTACGTCACCCCGCCGACCTGGTAGGTGACACGCGCTACGGCATCTCCGAGGTCCAGGCTGCGCCGGTAGCCTATCGCCGCCTCATGGCCCGGCAGGGTCAGATGCACGTCCCCGAACGCCTGGTAGCCGCCCATCGTGTCATAATTGCCGCTCGGGTTGTCGTCGCCGGTCCACAGGCTGTCCTCGTTGAACTGGATTCGCTCCTGCGCCGTCCCGCCGAACACCATCGCGCCCATGCGCCCGTTGCCGATGGGCAGCCCCTCCCCCATCGCCGTCCGGGCCGGCTGCTCGTACCAGAGGGTGAGCGGGCCAGGCGTCCCGCCGTCCGCCGCTGGTACGGGAGCACCGCCGGTCAGGGCCAGCACGAGGAGGCCGGCCAGCGCGATTGTCAGTGTGTTGTACATTCGACCTATCGCCTCAGTGCCTTATGGTGACTTTTCTGCCAGCAGCGGCTTCAGCAGGGGGGCCAGCCGCAGCGCGACCTTCATGTGGCCCGGCTGGGTGGGATGGACGCCGTCCACGAAGTCGCTTTTGTCCAGCCAGCCTGTCGTGTCTAGGAAGCGCACCCGGTTGTCGCTGTCTGTGTTCAGCGCATCCACGGCCCGGCGGATCGCCGCCTCGTAAGGCCCGCCGAAGGGGCGCAGGGCGACGATCTGCGCCCTGGGGAACTTCGACCGCAGGCGTCGCACGAAGCCGACATAGCTGGCCGTCATCGTCGCGTCCGGCTCCGCCCCGCACTGGTCGTTCTGGCCGAGGTTGATGACGATCACCTGCGGCGTGTAGGAAAAATTCCACGGGGTGGGCGGCGTGTCGCCCAGGTGGTTGAAGTTCTTGAGCCGGAAATACTGCGTGTCCAGGCCCGTCTTGTCGCCGGCGCAGCCGTAGCCCGTCGTCAGGGCGCGGGCGCTGAAGGCGATCTGGGTGTGGTTCGCGCCCAGCATTTCGGCGCTTATCCAGGCATAGTTTACGGTAGCAGGGAGGGTCTGACCGCCGCCCGTCGTGATGGAGTCGCCGATGAATTCGACCAGCGGCCGCGCCGGGGTCGGCAGCGTTCGGGCGCCGGGGCCGAGGATCAAGCCTTTGAAGTCAAACTCGCTGTTCTGGCCCGGCGCCCCCAGAAGCAGTGTGTGGACGCCAGCCTTCAAGGGCCGCGTGTCCAGCGCGCTGACCTCGTGCGGCGGCTCCCCGTCCACGCTGACCAGCACAGACGGGCCGCCCGCCGTCGCGCCGCCTCGGAAGCCGATCGTTGTCCCGGTGAACGTGGCGCGCAGGTAGGCGCCGCCCCAGTAGGAGTGGTAGGCCGTCGGGGCGCTCCTGTCCCAGCGCCCGACATAGAGGATGTTCCTGTCGGCAAGAGAGCCGTCGTGGGGGTAGGCGGGGGCTTTCGCGGCCTGGACTGTCATCGGACAAGCCGCCGCGAGACCCACGAGTGCCAGGGCCGCAAAGCCCGCAGTGGGAAGTCGCTTTTTTCTCATTGTCCCACCGCGCGCAGTAAGAAGCTGCCGGCCAGTGGCTGGTTCTTGGCGGCGCGGATGGCGTGGTCGGCCACCCAGGACCCGCTGAGACCGCGCGGGCCGGCGACCTCACGGCTGGCGAACAGGGTCGTGCCCCCGGTGCCGGGCGTGGCGCGTGCTACAAGAGGCGTGTCTGCTTCCAACAGCGCCAGGCCGGTCCCGCCGGTGTTGGTGAGCGTCATCCAGTGCAGGCGGCGCTTGGAGCTGCGGAACAGCGTGTCGCCCGCGCGGCACGTCCCGACGGGTTCGCCCAAGTGTCCGGCGGGGTAGGCCGTGAAGTACGAGTCGCGGGACCACGTCATCTGCGAGTCACCGGATGGGACGGTGAGTTTCAACCCGGTCTCCCAGAGATTCGTCTCCGGCGCAGTCCAGTTCAGGCTCCAGTGTACCTCGACCTGGGCGGTGGGCTGAACGTCGTAGGTGCAGACGAGACTGCCGAGCGGGGTCCCACCGGCCTGGGTCAGCACCCGGCTGGTGACGGAGACACGCACACCGCCCGACTGGGGCTGTGCCGTCACGAGTGCATCGGCTGTGGTGGGCGGCTGCGCGGCCTGGTAATAGCCCCTTTCCCCGCTGATCTTCCCTTCACCGAGGTTGACGACGGGGCCGCCGGTCAATATGTCACGCCCACGGACGCGCCACGACTGGAAGGTCCCAGTATGCTTGTTGAAGACAACCTCCTGGAGGTCGTTGCTGACGCGCAGCGTGTCCGGCCCATCGTGGGTCGTCAGGGTGCCCCCTGCCCCCCAGCCGGGCGTTGGTGCAGGCCAAGAGGCGCCAAGTTCGTCCTGAACGGCAAGATTCGCGACCGTCACGACTGTCCCATCGGCGTGGTCAAACTCCAAGCGCAGCGCGGTCATGCCGCCAGGGGCTGGGAACAATGCCTGGACGGACTGCATCGGCGCGCAGGCGACATGGGTAACGCCTGCTTTCAGGACGGCATTCCCGCTCAGTGCGGTCCAGCGGCAGGCGAGTTCTTTTAAATCCGTGAACGAATAGTGGTTGGTCAGCGGCACTCGGCAGGTCCCACCGGCGGGGCTGACCGTGCGCGTCCCGACGACGACGGGGCTGTAGGCCATCTTGACGATCCACCACTCCGGCTTGGGGACCCGGTAGGCGCTCACGACGCCCTTGTTGTTCTCCTGGCGCATATGGTCCAGGCCATAATAGAAGTCGCGCGTCCGGTTCGCGTTCTTGTCCGCGATGCCCTGGTTCTGCCATTCCCAGATGAACGAGCCGAGGATGTTCGGAGCTTTCCACAGCTTGTCCCAGGTCTTGATGAGCGTCTCGGACCACAGATCGGACGCGCCGGGGTCGTAGTCCTGGACTTCCTTCTCGTAGAAGGTGTGCGGATGCTCCGTGAGGTTCGTTCCCCATTTCGTGTTCCTGGCATAGCGGTCTATCGAATCCGGGCCGGGATAGTGGTCGTCTTTCCAGACCTGGCCTTTGATGCTGTCCGGATCCTGCCCGGAAACGAAAGCCGGGCGGGTCGGGTCGGTCTTGCGGATCAGGTCCATCACCATCTGCGAGTCGATCCCGTTGGGATTCTCGTTGCCCAGGCTCCAGGCCAGGACGCAGGGCCGGTTCTTATCCCGCGCCACCGTCTCCTGCCCGCGCTGGAGCAGGTAGGGGGCGTATTTAGGGTCTTTCACCTGGTCATTGATCCAGCAGTACGGGACTTCGTCGAGGATGTACATGCCCTTTTCGTCGCACAGCTCCAAGAATCGCTGGGCATGGTTGTAGTGGCTGGTTCGGACGGCGTTGATGTTGGCGGCCTTCATCAACGTCAGGTCTTTGACCCAGTTGGCTTCGGTCAGGGCGAAGCCTTTGTCCGCCCAGAAATCATGCCGGCAGATTCCGGTGCATTTAATGGGCATTCCGTTCCACAGGACGATGTTGTTCTTGATCTCGATCTGCTTGAACCCGAACCGCTGCTCGACCCGCTCCACGGGCTTGCCGCCGCTGCTCATTTGCAGCACCAGGTAATACAGGTTCGGCTTCTCCGCCGACCAGAGTTTGGGTGACTTCACCGGGGCGCTCATCGCGACCTGCGCGGTCCCATTTGCCCCGATGCGTCCTGAGCCGGCCAGCATGACGGGGGTTTTTTGACCGCCCGCGCCCACGAGTGTTCCCGTCACTTTGACAAGCGCGTTCGGCGTTCCCATGACCTGCACCGAGGCCGCCAGAGTCGCGTCGCGGTGGTTGGCGGCCAGCGGCGTTCGGACGGTGATGTCGTGAACGTGCGTCTGCGGGACGGCGATCAGCGACGTGTCTCGGTAGATGCCGCCCATCGTCTGGAAGTCTCCGGTATCGGCGTCATAGGAGGGTGTTGTTTTCGAGACCCGCACGGCGAAGAGATTGCGCTGACCGGGATGAACCAAGCCCGTCAAGTCAATGTCCCAGGCCGTATAGCCGCTCTCGTGGTAGCCGGCCTTCTGCCCGTTGACGAACACTTCCGCGCCGTCTAAAGCACCGTCGAAGTGCCAGTAAATGCGTTTGCCCGCCCACGAGGCAGGGACAGTCACAGACCGGCGGTACATCCCCACCGTGTTGTCCACCGAGTCATAGGTCGGCACCGAGTAACCGGCCATCTCCCAGTTCGAGGGCACCGAAACCGTGTCCCATGCCTGATCCGAGTAGCCTACCTGTGCAAATTGATCGGTGTGCGTTGGAATCACGACGGGCTTGGGAACCGGCGGGTGCCAAGCGGCTTGCTGCCCATTCTGCTCGATTTGGATCTGGCATTCCCGTATCGAGGCCCAACTGCCCTGACTGCCGACCACCGTGACGCGCACGAAGCGGGCATCGCCCGGCGTCAGCGAAACGGGGCCGTCACCGATACCCGGCGCGGCGGTCTCGTCGGCCAGTGTCTTCCACTGCTTGCCGTCCAGGCTCCCCTCAATCCGGCACCGGTAACGCTCAATGGGCCGCTCCCAGGCAAGCGTGATGCCGGACACGCGGCGCGTCTGCCCCAGGTCCGCCTGGAGCGACTGCGGGAACGTGTTATCAGCGGCGCACCAGCGCGTGTCCGGGCTGCCGTCGAAGGCGTTGCGCGGCGGGTTGACGTCCTGGCTGCTGGACGCCTCGATCACGTCCACGACCGCCGCGCCGGGCACATACCGACCCGCGACGATGCTCCCGTGCGTCAATCGGAAGCGCCAGGGGCCGGTCATCGGGAGGTTCCACGGGTTCTCCGCCCGCAGCCGATCCGGCGGCAGCGGGCTGGCCGTCGGCAGCGGCAGGGGCACCGTCGCCGGAGAGACTCGTCCAACGTCCTGGGCTGTGGACGAGCCGGCCAGAACCGGCAGGAGAAAAAGGGCAAGGGGAAAGGAGTGCTTAATTTTCATGGTTTGATGTCTGACTTGGTGTCCGTTGATGATGCTTTATTACTTGTCGGACACCCCGGAATCCTGCGTGAGTTGCAGGACGTTCGCTCCGACATGGACGGATCGCCGGGCGTAGGCGCCTGGTGTCTTGATCTGGTTGCCGCCGACGCGGACGTTCCGTGCGTCCCGAACGGAGATCGGCGGCTGCGGCTTGGCTCCGGCGGGCGGCGCGGTGAACGTGTTCCCGGTGATCGTCACGCCGTCCGCCCAGGCCACGTCAATGTCGCCCTGAAAGTTGGAGAACATCCGGTTGTCCTTGACCACGATGTTCCGGTTGCCCATCGCGCCGTCGCCGTGAACGAGGACCGCGCCGCCGCCGTAGCCCGCCTTGCCGTTTTCGCACAGGGTGTTCCCGACGACTGTTACGTTCTGGACGTAGTCGGCCTCGTTCCAGTAGTATTCCGGGCCGAGGGAGACGGCGGCCTGGCCGCAGCCTTCGATGATGTTGTTCCTGATGATGCCGCCGTCGGCTTTGACGAGGATGCCGCGCGAGCGCGTGTTCCCCAGCCGGCAGCCGATGATCTTGTAGCCCGCCCCATCCCGGAGCGGGTTGCTCACCTTGGCGTTTGGGGGTACGCCCAGGTTCCGGTCCAGCGTGGCGGTCCAGGTCTTGTCGCCGTTGTCCCGGAGCGCCGTGACCGTCGCCTCTCCGAAGAAGCCTTTGTCGCCCGAAAGACGCGCGGGCTGGCCGACTTTGAGGCCGCCGTCACCCCCCAGCGTCAGCGTGTCGCCTGAGCTACTTTTGATGGCCGTGAAGCCGCCGTGGATGGCGATGCAGTCGTCAAGGAAAACGCCCTGGAACACGCAGCCCTCAATGTCCGGGCCGGGGTACGACCCAATCATGTGCATGCCGTCGGCCTGCGTACTGACAATCGGGTCCTCGGTCGCGCCTCCTGGCCGTGGTCCCAGCGCCCAGACGCAGTGCAGGTAGCGGTTGCCGCCCCCACCATCCTCGCGGATGGGGGCGAAGCCGTTCCGCATCAGGGTCACATCTTTAATTCTACAGTCGCGGCTGTCGCCCAGATAGACCTTGAACGGCGCGTCCCCGTGCCGCCCGACCAGTCGGTCGCCGACGCCGAAGTTCAGCGTCGTTTGGGGAAAGTGGACCCGGTAAGTGCCGTCGCCCAGCGACTCGGCTTGGGCGCCGTAGAAGTCCCCCACCCCGATTTTGAGCAGGCGCGTTCGGCCATCCACGACGTTGACATCGCCGCCCAAAAAGCCTTTGGGTTCGGTGTCCGGCGGGACGGGGTAGCCCGCGTCGGGCCGCCAGTCGCAGGTGGCCTTCCCCGCCGCATCTTTGCCGACAGCGACGACGCGCCCCTGGTAGGCCGTGACCGCCGATTGGGACAGGATCGGCCCCGCCAGCGTAACATTGGTGCAGTGGCTGAGGTCAAAGACGTTGTGCCCCCACTTCAGGTCCGTGATAATTAAGGTGACGCCGTAGGCGCTGAGGGTGGTATCTTTCCAGCCATCCAGCGCAAACGCCGTGTGACCGACATCGGGCAGCGTGTAGACGCCCGGCCTGATGACGATGCGCCGCGCGCCGCTCTGGTAAGCATTCTGCACGGCTTGGGCCAGCGCGCCGGGGTCTTTCGGGTCGCCCACGGTGACGGCTGAGGCGGCTCGGACGGGCGAGAAACCCAGAACGGCGGCGAGGGCGGCGAGAATAGGCGCTATCCAGCCCACACTGGGTAGTCGTGTCTTCAAGAGCGTGTTCCCCTTCCGCCCCCATCTTAGGGCAAACGGGCGAAGTTGTCAAGCCTGGGTCCCCGCCCGCCCCTAAAAAGAGAAGGCCGGGGCAAACGCCCCCATTTCGCTCTACGACGCAAGGACGCACACCGTCAGCGTCTTAAAAACACTGTGGCACGGAGGCTTGGGGGGGTTGAGCACAGTTTTTGCGGCACAAACGGATGCCGCGCTTGCCTTTGCGCCGGAACTTTTGTATAATGGCGGCATGAACATCACCTTCCCCCGCCTCCTGCATGGGGGCGATTACAACCCGGAGCAGTGGCCCGCCGACATCTGGGACGAGGACATCCGGCTGATGCGGGAGGCGCACGTCAATGTCGCTACGCTGCCCGTCTTCGGCTGGGTCTCGCTCCAGCCCGACGAGGACACGTTCACCTTTGAGTGGCTGGACACCGTCATTGACAAGCTGTGGGCGGGCGGCGTCTCGGTCTGCCTGGCGACGGCAACCGCCTCGCAGCCGGCGTGGCTGGACCAGAAGTACCCGGACGTGCTGACGGTCGGAGCGGACGGCATCAGAAGGAAGCACGGCAACCGGCACTCGTTTTGTCCGAATTCTATCAACTTCCGGCGCTTGTCGGTCGGGCTGGCGCAGAAATTGGCGGAGCGGTACGGCCAGCACCCCGCCCTGGCCGTCTGGCACGTCGGCAACGAGTACGGCGGGACGTGCTACTGCGATCTGTGCGCCCAGGCGTTCCGCGAATGGCTCCAGTCGCGGTACGGCAATTTGGAGGAAGTCAACCGGCACTGGTACACGACGTTCTGGGGGCACACCTACACGGACTGGGCGCAGATCGAGACGCCCACCCGCAACGGCGAACGCTCGATGCAGGCGCTCTTGATAGACTATGATCGGTTCCAGTCTGACAGCCTCTTGAACTGCTTCAAAGCCGAGGCCGACGTCCTACGCGCGGCGACGCCCGACATTCCCATCACGACCAACCTGATGGGGTCGTTCAAGACGCTGGATTACCACAAGTGGGCGCAGGAAATGGACATCGTCTCGTGGGACTCGTACCCCGGCAAGGACGCGCCGCCCGCCGACATGGCCTTCCAGCACGACCTGATGCGCGGGCTGAAGGAGGGCCAGCCGTTCCTGCTGATGGAGCAGACGCCCTCGCAGCAGAACTGGCAGGCGCACAACGCGCTCAAGCGGCCCGGCGTCATGCGCCTGTGGTCCTATCAGGCGATGGCGCACGGAGCGGACTCGGTCATGTACTTCCAGTGGCGGCGCGGGCGCGGCGCGACCGAGAAGTTTCACGGCGCGGTCGTCGAGCACGTCGGCACCAGCCGGACGCGCGTCTTCGGGGAGGTTTCGGCCCTGGGCCGCGAATTGGAGACGCTGGGGACGCGGACCCTGGGCGGGCGCGTCCCGGCCCGCGTCGCCGTCCTGTTTGACTGGGAGAACTGGTGGGCCGTCGAGTATTCCAGCGGGCCGAGCGTGGACCTGAAGTACGTCCCGCAGTGCCAGTCCTTCTACCGAGTCCTGCACGGCCTGGGCATCCCCACCGACATCGTCTCGCCCGAAGCCGACCTGTCCGGCTATGACCTGGTCATCGCCCCCGTGCTCTACATGGTCGAGCCGGGCGTCGCCGAAAAGCTGGAAGAGTTCACCAAGCGCGGCGGCACGTTCGTCACGACGTTCTTCAGCGGCATCGTGGACAAGAACGACCTGGTCCATCTCGGCGGCTACCCCGGCCCGCTGCGCCCCCTGCTGGGCCTCTGGTCCGAGGAGATTGACGCGCTGACGCCCGCGCAGAGCAACACGGTCGTCTTCGGGACGCCCTTCGGCGGCCTGGCCGGCCCCTACCCCTGCCGCCTGCTCTGCGACCGCATCCACCCGGAAGGCGCGCAGGTCCTCGCCACCTACGGCGCGGACTTCTATGCGGGCGAACCCGCCGTCACGGTCAACCAGTTCGGGCAGGGCCAGGCGTACTACCTGGCGACCGCCCTGGACACCGACGCGCTCTCCGGCTTCCTCGGCAAGCTCTGCGCCGACAAGGACATCGCGCCGCCGCTTCTCAATGCCCCGGCGGGCCTGGAAGTCCTCCCCCGCATCTCACCCGATGGCGAGACCTTGCTGTACGCCCTGAACCACAACCCCTACCCCGTCGCCGTGCCGCTGCCCGACGCCGCGCACACCGACCTGCTGACGGGCCGCGCCCTGTCCGGCGAGGTGGCGCTAGAGGCGTATGGCGTCCTGATTCTGGCCCCGCCGGCGGTATAATGGGGACACCATGACCCTCGTGATGACCGACAAAGGCCTGCCCATCCCAGGCCATCATCTCTGGACCCGCGAAAAGTATGAGCGCGCCACGGAATTGGGGCTGCTCGGCCCGGACGACCGCGTCGAGCTGATCGAAGGAGAGATCGTTCAAAAGATGCCGCAGAACAGCCCGCACTCGACCGCGCTTTCGCTGACTCTGGAGGCGCTGTGCCTCGCCTTCCCCGTCGGGTTTGTGGTACGCCCGCATCTGCCGCTCAACATCGGCAGCCTGAGCCAGCCGGAACCCGATCTGGCCGTGGTCGTCGGCTCCGCCCGTGACTACGGCAGCGCGCAGCCGGACGCCGCGAATGCTGTTCTCGTGGTCGAAATTTCCGACAGCACTCTGCTGCCCGACCAGACCACGAAGGCCGCTCTCTATGCCCGTGCCGGCATCGGCGAGTACTGGATCGTCAACTTGCCGGAGCGGGTGCTGGAAGTCCACCGCCAGCCTGCCTCTATCGCGGGAGCGCTGTTAGCCCACGGCTATCAGCAGATCACCCGGCTGTCGGAAGCAGAGACAGTTGCCCCGCTCGCCGCCCCAGCTTCAGCGATTACCGTCGCAGATTTGCTGCCCTAACTTTGGAGACACCATGACACTCACCCTACCCCCCGAAACCGAGGCCCGGCTGCAAGCCCTTGTCGCCCAGCGCAACGAACCCCCCGAAGCCGTCGTTGACGCCGCCCTGGAAGCGCTGTGGCAGAAGAAGCCGATACCGGGCGAAGCAATGGAAGAAGCAGCCGAAACCGAGCAAAAACGGATGCGCGACCTGTTGGCGTCCGTTCAGGCGCAGGCACGGCTGTTGCCGCCGGTTCCGCCGGAGCAGAGGACGACAGGTTCCGCCCCCGAGGAACAAGCTTTTGGCGAGATCGTAGCCGAGAAGTTCCGCAGACAGGGCTTCAACGTATGACCACGCCCGCCGGTACGCTGACCGACACAGGGCCGCTCTTCGCTCTGGTGGATGTCCAGGGGCAGCCGGAGCAGTATGCCCGCTGCCAGGCCCTGATGCCTGCGCTCGCCGTACCCCTGGTGACGACATGGCCCTGTTTCACAGAGGCTTTGTATTTGTGCCGACAGCGCGGAGGGTGGCCGCTCCAGCGGCTTCTGTGGGTGCTGTGGGAGGGCGGAACCGTCCGCATCCATGCGCCGACGGAAGCGGAGACGGCGCGCGCATTGGAACTCATGGACAAGTACCATGACATGCCGATGGACCTTGCGGACGCCTCGCTCGTCGCCCTGGCCGAAGCGCAGGGCTACCGGCGCGTCTTCAGCATTGACAGCGACTTCTATGTGTACCGGCTGGCGGACGGCTCCGCCCTGGAAGTGGTTCCGGGGCCGATGCCGCAGCGCGGGAGGTAAAATTGGACCCGGAAAAAGCGGCGCGGGCGAACTTGATGTACCGATCAATCCAACTCGCTCACATCCGGGGTATCATCGGACTGCACCACGCACCCACCTCGGAGCAGATGCTGGAGAGCTACAGGGGTGCGTTTGACAGCCATATGGCGCGACCTGGCCGTTCGCTCGTTCCTGGAGGCCCTGATCGTCATGTGCCGGAGAATGTCCTACGCATCATGGCGGCGGAAGCCGCTGTGATCCAGGAGATTCTAGCAAAGTGTTATGACGCGGACAAGCAGAAAATGCTGGCAAATCTTGCGGCGAACCCTAGCCTTCTAGAAAAGATGCCTGCGATTATGGATTATTCGCCGCCGAGGCCGACGGGCTGACGCGAAACCCCGCAATCTTTCGGGTGAAGACGCCGCTCGCCCTGCCTATAATATGGGTGTATAACCCGCCAATCGCTGCTCGACAAAGGCAAACCTGGGGAAACGCAGGGACGCAAAGCCAAGGGCCTTCGCACACAACACTCACCGTGCATGGCTGCCTTGCTTCCGAAAGTGCGACAGCATCCATATAATCCGCCGGACGCCCAGCCCCATTTTAGAACGGGGCCGGGCGTTTGGCATTTCAGACTAGAGGGCGGCGGGGCGCCTGCCAATAATGACGGCATGAAGATACTGCGGCACGCGCGGCACGCGGACAGGATCATGCGGATCGAGGGGACGCTGGCAGTCGCCGGGGTCGGTGGGGGCCTCCTGCTCTGGTCGCAGGCCGCGCATTTGGCCGGGTATGGGTTCGGGGCGGCGGCGTTTCTGAGCCTGGGCGGCATCCAGAGCGGCGTCCGCGCACTGCGCGCCTACAACCGCTACTCGCGCGGGACGGAGGGCGAGGACGCCGTGCTGCACGCCCTGCGCGGGCTGCCCGACGCCTACACCGCTGTCGCCAACTTCGTCGCGCCCGGCACCCGGCAGGGCGACCTGGACCTGCTCATCTTGGGGCCGGCGGGCGTCCTCGTCGTCGAGATCAAATCCTACACGGGCCGCTACGCCTGCCACGGCGATGCCTGGTTCGCGGTTCACCCAGACGGCTCGCGCCAGCCGCTGCGCGGCAGCGTCTCACGCCAGCTCAAGCGCGGGCGCAAGGCGGTCGCGCACTACCTGGTGGATTGTGATATGTCCGCCCCCGTCCATGCCGCCGCCGTGTTCCACCCCGGCGTCCATCTCGAACTCACCCACCCCACCGTGCCCATCGTCGCGCAGGACGCGCTGTGCGAGTACATCTTGGCGCTGCCCCCAGCCCCACGCCTGGTCTCCCTGTCGGAACTGGAGCCACTATTCGCGCCCCCACCGCCCGTGAGGGGTCTGCGGGCGCTGGCGGCGGCGCGTTAGGTTCCTAACTGACGTGACGCAGGGTCTTCGGCCTAATCCCACCCCAATAAAGCCTCCACCTGCGTGGGGAGAAGAAAAGACTAGGAAATGCTAGGCCTGCATTTCTCCCTTTTCTCCTCTATGCCCGCGCAGGCGGTCACTGGGCGTCCGCGCCCCCCAGCCGAGGATTTCAATCCCACGGACTCTGCCCCACGGACTCTGCCCCACGGCTTCCCGCTTGCGTAACATCAGTTTCTAACGCTTCGGCAAGACAGGCTCTCCCGTCGTCGGCGGATGCGGGAAGGCCACGATGCCCATTGTATGCCCCATGGGGAAGGGCGGCGGGATGGGCTTTGCCGTCGTGTGGTGCGGCGGGGCGATTTTTCCCATGAGAGGATGCGGCGGCAGGGCAGGCACACCCGCCGTACAGGTCAGCCCGCGAGGCAGCTTGGCGGCGGGCGGCTTGACGACGACGTGCTTCTTGGCGTGCGCCGCCGCCTGGGCCGGCCCCATCCCGCGCAGCAGGCCCGACGTGCAGGAAAGCAGGACGGCGGCGGCGTAGGACAGCTTCTTGACGAGCTTCCGGCGGACGGCCCGCAGGCCGACGGGGCAGTCCTGGGTCAGCAGGGTGCCGTCGGCGCGGGTGTAGAAGCGGACGCACAGGCGGCCTTCGAGGCGGTTGACAAGCGCCTGCGCCTCGTCCTGGGTCATCTCGGAGAGGTTGTAGACGTTCTTGCGGCAGGTTTGGCAGAAGCGGGCTTGGTCGTCGCCCTGCATCTTGTCCCAGTCGGCATGACAGGGGGAGGCGATTTTGAGGGTGTGGAGCGGGATCATTTGGGTTTCCTTTGCGGCGCGCGGGCGTGATGTGTTGTCCGTTTAGACCCGGCGGAGACGAAAGGCTTCAAGGGGATTTTTAGAAAGTATGACCGGCACTGGAAGTGCCGGTCTACTCGAAGTGGAAGTGCCTCCGGCACTGAAGACAAGCCAGCATGAGCCTGTCCTGAGTCGCGGAGCGACTTTCATCCACAGTAGACCGGCACTTCCAGTGCCGGGCGCTTGTCGCTCCGGGCATCTCCTGGGTACACTCTCCTTATGCTCGCGACCTATGATGATCTGACGCCGGACGCGCTGGCGCCGCTCGGCTTCGACGACCCTGCCCAGGCCTGCCGCATCCTGCAAGGCATGGCGGGGCATGACGTGCCGGATTCGGCGTTCGGGGCGTTCCTGGCCGTCATCACCCAGGCCCTGGAAGGCTGTGCGGACCCGGACCGGGCCGTCGCCAACCTGGGGCGCTGGGCCGGGGCGGTCGGCAGCCGGGCATCGGCGTATGGGCTGCTGGCGTCCTACCCTACGGCGGCGCAGATGCTCGTGACGACTTTCGCCGCCTCGCAGTTCTTCGCCGACCTGCTGATCCACACGCCCGAATATCTGGAAGTGCTGACGAACCCCCGAATTCGGGACCGGGGGCGAGACGTGGAAGCGCTGGGGGCGGACCTGTCCCGGCGGGTTGGGATCGCCAAAACGGCGAACGCGCGGCGGGACGCCCTGCGCCGGTTCAAGCCGCCGGAAGTGCTCCGAATCGGCGTCCGGGACCTGCTGGGCTACGCGGACATGCCCGACACGGCGCGGGCCATCAGCGATTTTGCCGATGTCTGCGTCCGCATGGCGCTCCAGATTTGCGCCGAGGAGCGCGGGCTGGACGCGCCGCCGTTTGCCGTCTTCGCGCTGGGCAAGCTGGGAGGCCGGGAACTCAATTACGCCTCGGACATTGACCTGATCTTCGTCCACGGGGACGCGATGCCCACGGGCGAGGCGGTCAAGCTGGGCGAGGCGGTGCGGGACGCCTTGGCGAAGGCAACGGACGCGGGCTTCGTCTTCCGGGTGGACCTGCGGCTGCGGCCCGAAGGCCGGTTCGGGCCGGTCTCGCGGTCCCTGGCGTCGTGCCGGGCGTATTACGAGTCGTGGGCCGAGTCCTGGGAACGGCAGGCCTTAATGAAGGCCCGGTTTGTCGCCGGGGACGCCGTACTCGGCGCGGCGTTCTCCGAAATGGCCGAAGAATTTGTCTACCGGGCACGGGTCGAGGAGACCTTTGTCGAGAGCATCCGGGGAAACAAGCGCCGCTTGGAGCAGAAGGTGGCGCGGGCAGGCGAGTCCGATGTCAACGTCAAGGAGGGCGCCGGCGGCATCCGTGACGTGGAGTTTACCGTACAGCTCATGCAGCTTGTGGCGGGCGGCGCGAATCCGAAACTGCGCGGCGGCAACACGCTGAGGGCGTTAACTGCATTGGCCGAGGCCGTCCTGCTGACGGGCGAGGAGCGGGACACGCTGGCCGAGTCTTACATCTTCCTACGGACCGTCGAGCACCGGCTGCAACTCCGCGACGAGCTGCCCGTGCGAAACATCCCGGTCGAGCCGCGCGAACTGCGCCGCTTCGGACGGCGGCTGGGCTATGGGGACGGCGTCCAGTTTCTGGCCGACTACCGGCGGCACACCGACCGGGTTCACGGGCTGTTCGAGCGGCTCTTTTACGGCGAGGCGGCGGGGCGGGCGCAGAAGGAGCCGCCCGCGCTCGATGATCTGACGGAGTGGGCGCTGGCCCCGGACGACCCCGCCGCGCAGGCCGCGCTGGGGGAGGCGCTGGCGGCGCGCGGCTTCCATGACGTGCCGGCCGCCCTGGAACGGCTGCGGCGCAGCGTTTCCGGGTCGCAGTACGGCGGCATCATGCCGGACGCGCGGGCGGCCTTTGCTGCGCTTGTCCCCGCCCTGCTGGACGGGGCGGGGCAGACACCCGACTCGGATGCCGCCCTGCGCGGGCTGGACGCGCTGGCCGTCGCCGTCCCCTCCCATGCGGCCCTGTACCAGATGCTTCTGGAAAGCCGCCCCCTCCTGCCGCGCCTGTGCCTCCTGGCTGCCGAAAGCTCCTATTTGTGGCAGATGCTGCTGAGTCATCTGGAGCTGCTGGACCTGCTGGCAGACGAGGAGGCGATGGACGCGCCGCCCGTCTTCCGAACGGCCGAGACGGTCGCCGAAATGGCCGCCGGGTCGCGGCGGGCACGGCTCAAGACGGGCGCGCGCGACCTGTGGGGGCTGGCGGACGTGGGGCAAGTGATGGCCGAGGTGACGGCGGCCTCGGAGGCCGCCCTGGTGAGCGCCCTTCAGATCGCCCGACGCGAGCTGGGTTTTGGGGGCCGCTTCGCCGTCGTCGGCCTGGGCAAGCTGGGCGGCGGCGAGATGGGCTACGGCTCCGATTTGGACGTCCTGTACGTCGCCGATCCGGGCGAGCTGGCCCAAGCGGCGCGTCTGGCCGAGCGCGCGCAGCGGGTGCTCAAAGAAGACATGGGCCGGTTCGGCTTCCGCTATGAGATGGACGCCCGCCTGCGCCCCGAGGGCCGCAAAGGGCAGTTGGTCCTCGACACAGACTCATACCATCACTATTACGCCCGTTCGGCGGCGACCTGGGAGCGGCAGGCATTGCTCAAAGCGCGGTTCGTGGGCGGCAACGAGGACTTGGGCCGCGAGTTCGTCGCGCTGACCGAAGCCGTCGTCTATGGGACAGCCCTAACGGGCGCGCAGGCCGGAGAAATTCGGGTGATGAAGCGGCGCTTGGAAACGGAGCGGCTCAAGGACCCGAACGACCTGAAGCTGGGGTCGGGCGGGATGACCGACATCGAGTGGGTCGCGCAGTTGTTGCAGCTCCGACACGGCACGCGCCGCCCCCGCCTGCGGACGCCGAGCACTTTGGGGGCTTTGCGCCGCCTGCGCGACGACGCACTGCTGACGCAGGCGGATTGGGAGACGCTGTCCGAGGCGTACACGGGGCTGATCGCCCTGCGGAACCGCCTGTACCTGCGGGCGGGCGTCTCCCTGAACGCACCCCCTGCCCTGCCGGACGACCTGCGCGCACGCATGGCGGCGGCGCGGCAGGTCTGCCTGCGCGTGTTTTACGGAGAATAAGCGCCGGGGTCTCTACGACTTCTCCCTCAAGGTCAGCACGGCCAGCAGAAAGGGGACCAGGCAGGCGGCCGTGATCTGGAGGGTGTGCCACAGCAGGCCCGGATGCTCCCGTGCCACCATCTCCCTCCCCTTCCCGGAATAGGTCTCGGCCAGGCTGCTGCTCCGCTCCCCCCGCCGCATCTGCCCGATGACCGTCGCACAGATGGCGGCGGCATTGACCGCGATGCCCAGCCACGCGCCCGACCAGAGGACGTTGCCCCTGACGGCTTCCGCGCCCCCGACAAAGAGGGCGACCAGGGCGACGAGGAGGAACTCGATGAGCACGAACCAGAACCCGTTCAGGATGTTGTGCTCATAAAGCAGGGCGCGCATGGTGTTTTTCTTTGCCATTAAGTTCTTCATTCCGGCCATCGTCCGCAGGCTCGTCACCAGCGCCGTCGTCTTCCGTCGTCGCCTCCGTTTTCTTTTCCGCTGTGTCACGGGAATGGATCAGGACGCCCAGCGAGACGCGCCGGGCGTCCGGCGCATCGGAGCCGCTGGTCTGGAAGTCGTCGAACAGCGCCTTGACCCGCCGCGCGAACTCGCGCCGCGCGTCCGGGGCCAGCGGCAGCGTCATGTGAAAGCCCATCTGAAGCTCACCGGGCAGGCCGCCGGACTCGCGCCAGTCGCTCCGGTACAGGGTCAGGGCCGAGGTCAGGGCCGTTTCGAGCGGCGGAGCATCGCCGCCCAGCGCGGGCGGGGCAGCGAGGAACCGGCGGGCGGCGGCCCGGTACAGCTTCTCGGTGATCGGCCCCTTCTGCCGCGTCCCGGCAGGGACGATCAGGCCGGCGTCGAGCAGCCGCTTGGTGTGGAAGTAGAGCTTGCCGCTCTGCTCGCCTAATGCCCGCGCCAGCTCCTCATTGGTCAGGGCGTCGCCAGCCAGTTGTTCAAGAATCCGCAGCCGGAGCGGGTGCGAGAACGCCTTCCACTGCGCCGGCGTTTGCAGCTCGAAGATGTCGGGCAGGTTTGCCATAGATCTATCTGTCGCCATAGTATACTATGGTAATGAGAGATTGTCAAGAGGATGAACGAATAACTTCACCCCCGGCGCGAGCGCCGACCCCTCCCTATTAGGGAAGGGTGAGGCAGGCCGATCCTGCCCGCTCCCTTAACAGGGGGATTCCCTCAGTTTCGGCCTATGTCCAATACAAAATCCTCCCCTGCGGGAAGCGGCGCTTGATCTCGGACGTGAAGAACGCCCTTAGCGTCTTCATGGTGTCGGCAGGATAGACGTACTTGACGCCGCCGAACTTGTTGCGCTTCTCGCTGCGGTTCTCCTCAGTCATGTCCAGGCTGGTCTTGGGATACCAGCCTTGCAGGACCTCTTTGGAGCCGGGCGTGAAGCGGTGCGTGATCAGCTCGAAGGTGAGGTCGGAGGCAAAGCCGACGGCGGCCTCGGCGTCGTCCAGAAGCTGCGCGTAGTGCTGCTCCCAGTCGTCCACGGGCATGATCGGGGCGATGACCAGGCCGACGGGATAGCCGCCCCCACCCTCCTGACGCGGCAGGGCGAGGCGGCGCAGGGCATGGAGACGGGCCGAAACGGGTGCGACGCCGCCTTCCAGTCGGCGGGCCACAGGGTCGGCGTTGACCGAGGCGCGCGGGCGCGTGTGGCCGTGGTGCGGCAGGTCCAGCAGCGGCTCCACGGCGTCAAACTTGGTGGTGTAGCGCAGGTAAGCGTGCTCGCGGGTCCCGAACCAGCGGATCGTCTCGGCGAGGCTGCCGGTCAGGTGCTCCAAACTCAGCGGGTCGGTGTAGCAGGACGCCTCGAAGGTCGTCCCGGCGTTCTCGTTGCGGCCCGCGCCGGGCGTCTCATAGGGCGCCAGGTTGTCCAGGATGGCGGGCAGGTTGGCGAAGGCGCGGATGACCGGCGGCCCGGCCAGGCTGCCGGCGAGGTAGCAGTACTGGCAGTGGGCGGGGCAGCCCTTGGCGAGATGAAACTGCCAGTCGGCGGAGGGCGGGATGGGCTGAAGCTTCGCCGCCCCCGGCGCGGCGACAACGACGGCCAGTGTCCGCTTGGCCTTGTTGTAGGTGGAGCGCTCGTCCTCGCCGCGCAGGCCGGTCAGACGGTTCTGCGTGAGCAGTTCGACGGGGATTTCCAGCGCCTCGACGCGCCGTTTGATCTGCCGCCCCCAGGGCTGCTGGAGGGCGGCGGGCGTGAATTGTGCCTGCTGCGGCATCCACAGGCGGGGCTTGGTAGGCGCTTTGGGGGAGGGTGTCACAGGCTTGTCGAGGAGTGCAGGTGTCATACTATTTGAACACTGCCGGGGGGAGCGGCGTTCCGGGAACAGCCCCTCCCGGCAGGCCAAAGAAGGCGCGGTACAAGCGGAGATGATGGATCACATCCGTGATTTTACCTGAATTTCGTGAGCCGACGATGATGATGTTTAGACCAAGCAGGCGCGGGGAACATACAGGGTGGCGGGCATAATTGTCTCGCTGTACGAACAAGAACTCAAGGATGGACGCAAGGGATGGCGTCGTAGCACGACAGGGATGTCATTCTTGCTTGGAGGAAAAACAAATGATCACGATCCTGATGTGGCTGGTGGTCGGCTTCCTGGCCGGCCTTCTGGCAAAAGCCATCGTCCCCGGCCCGGCGGAGAAGCCGAGCGGCTTCCTGGGGACTGCCATCCTAGGCATCGTCGGCGCGGTCGTCGGCGGGTTCCTCTACTTCATGGTTTCGGGCGGCAACCGGAACTTCACGACCCATTTCGATCTGCCGAGCATCCTGTGGGCCGCCCTAGGCGCTGTCATCGTCGTTTTCATCGAGCGCGCCATCGCCGGACGCCGCACGATCTAGCCACTGTCGTAGAGTGCTGAACTTCATAGACGGAACCGGACCGGGGGGCCTGCACAGGCCCCCGGTCTTCGTCTGTATAGGAGCAAATTAGGGTAACTATATACTTGACTAACCTGAGTGTATCGGGTATAATAGACCTATGGGAAACGCACTCACCCCGCCGAAGCCCGCCACGCTCGCCGCCCCGAAAACTCTGCTCGAAGCCGTCAAGGTCTACTCCGACCCGAAAGCCTGCTTTGACCTGATGGTGGAAATACGCTGGCCCGATGGCGTCGCCTGCCCGCGCTGCTCTTCCGAGCGCGTGACACTGTTTGCCAACCGCCCGATGTTCAAGTGCAACGCCTGCAAAAAGCAGTTTAGCGTCAAGGTCGGAACCATCTTTGAGGACAGTCCGCTCGGTCTGGACAAGTGGCTTCCAGCGCTCTGGCTTCTGGCGAACTGCAAGAACGGCATTTCTTCCTGCGAGGTTGCGCGTGATCTGGGCGTCACTCAGAAGACGGCTTGGTTCATGCTTCACCGTATCCGCCATGCCATCAAGCAGGGCAGTATTGAGAAAATGGACGGCCCGGTGGAAGCCGATGAGACGTTCATCGGCGGCCTGGAAAAGAACAAGCACGAAGACAAGAAACTCCATGCCGGGCGCGGGCCGGTCGGCAAGACTATCGTGATGGGCGTACTAGTGCCGGCCGAAGAAGCTGACCCGAAGGCCGAAGTTCCTGCCAAGTCTAAGGTTCGCGCCAAAGTCATTCAGGACACAAGCAAAAAGACACTCCATATTGAAATCCGCAAGGAAGTGTCTGCTTTCTCCGAACTGTATACCGACGCATGGAAGGGATACCGGGGGCTGACGCCCGAATACCTCCACAGGTTCGTTGACCACGCCGTACAGTACGCACTCGGACAGGTTCACACGAACGGGCTGGAGAACTTCTGGGCCTTGCTTAAACGGTGCTTGAAAGGCACTTACATCAGCGTCGAGCCGTTCCACCTGTTCCGGTATTTGGATGAGGAAGTGTTCCGGTTCAACAACCGGGCGTATACGGACCGTGATCGGTTCCTGATGGTGCTGGGGTCGGTGAGCGGGAAGCGGCTGCTGTACGACACGCTGACGCGCCCGTATGAGGCGTATTATGCGGAGGTTATGCCTTAATCCTCCTCGGCCAAAATGCCTTTCTCCCGCAGATGGTCAACGTACTGCGTCCCGCTTATGTCGCATCTCACAAAAGCCCTGAACTGATTGGGCGAATCAAAATACATTTGCCTCTTCATGCTTGCAACTTCTGGCGTGTAGACATCGCTGCCACTAGGACGGTGAGACATATAGGTGAAAACCTGCGTCCTCTTCCCGTCAACGTACAGATAGTAGTAACGGTGGTGCGTGTCGGACTGCTTGAAACCCTTTTGAAGTAATGCCTTTTCCGTGTCCCCGATAGATGGCATCTTAATTCCCGACGGCTTTGAGGCAGAGGCTTAATCTATCACGCAGTTTCAGGGCTTCGCGAGTGCCTTCCTCATCTCTGAGGCTGCCGTACTCCTCGCGTAAGTGAATAAGGTGGTTAAGGGCGTCGTTGCACGCTGACCGTGAGGTATCCCCAAAACCGATTATGTTCTCAAACTGCCTGCTGACAGCAACGTAGCCGTCTTGACTCCAGTAGGTATCCATCTCAATAGGGGCGACAATCACGAAGTTAGCAATAGTTCCCCCGTAAGTTGAGAATGCACCCGAATGGGCACCGAACTCACTCGCCACACCAGCCGATCCAAAGCGCAGGGACTTAGGCCCCCGCACAGTAAAAACAGGCCCCACGGCAGGCGTTGTCAGGAAGTCACGGGCATCAGAAGGTATCAGCCCCGATATTTGCGCGATTATTGCGTTAGCCATTTTGATCTGGTTCCGATCTTGCTGAGGGGATTTCTCTCCATATTTCAGCAACCTGTTCTTCTGATGGGTTGACAACAGGGGGCATCTCGCCGCCGTGAATTATCTTGACGATTTTAAGGGACTGCTCCACAGAGTCGGCCAGTTTGGCAAATGACTCATGCGTCAACACGATTGACGCGGATTTGCGTATGACATCCTCTTCTCGGGTGCTTTGAACTATATGGCCCAATTGGATCGTGACTTCAGAAGCAGTTACTCGCACCTGCCATGCATTCACATAGAAAAGGGGCGGCTCTTCTGGGAGATTATAAAAGTGCGCCCCTCTAGCGGCGGGTATCATATCTTCCGTATTTGACATGGTTACTCCGTGTTGCTTTCTTTGCTTTTGCGCGTCTTCTTCTGCTCGGCTTCTTCCGCTATGGACCTGTCAACGGCCTCTTTGGGGACGCCGACCACGAGGCGCAGCAGGTTTCTGAATTGCTTGGAGTCGCGCTCAGGGTCGTCGCTGATGTACGACGGGGACGGCTCAATGGTGGCGGGCGGTTGTTCGGCCATGTTCCTGCCTCTCACGACGGTTAGCGGACGCTCAGGTAAACATTGTAGCAGGGAACTGATTCCCTGTCAACCTGTCTACGATGCTTGTACCGAAATCGTCACCCGTTTCAATCATCGGGAGGCCAGCCCACCCTGTTCAGGGCAGGGGGAGGCGGTCAGCCTGGCCGACCGTCAGGAGGATTCGCCCGCCTGCTTGCGGAACTGGGAGGGGCCGACCGGGAGGCGGCGAAGCATGGCGCGTCAAAGGCAACCCGACTATACTGACAGCGAGGGCGTGAGACACAGTATAGAGCAGGGCGGGTATATCCAAAACACCCTGCACACAGGCGGATACGGCGTATCACTAGACTTCACGCCGACCGACATTTACATTGACGGGAAAAGGTGGGCCGGGTTTGACGAAATGGGAATGTCGGGCGACCTGAACAAACTGGCTGCGTCGGAAATAGAGCGGCGAATCAAGAGCCGGACCCCTCCACCACCTTGAACCTGCCGGTAAGATTCATCTTGGACTTAGTGAGGGTGATCTCGGCAGTCCCGAAAGGCTCGCCCGCTTTGATATGCAGCCTTACCTCAGCCACACGCAGCAGCGGGCTACCCGTCCTGGCGTCCGTAATGACCGTGCCATGCGGCGTGCCGTCGCTCGTGATCGTCAGTTCCAGTTCTTCGCCCGTCAGTTCTTTCGCCCGTGCCTTCTCGTTTTCCATGATTGGGTGTCCTCTACCAATCCGAAACGCCCGCCCTCGTCCGACTTATTAGCAAAACGGCCTCTCGCCTTTCCGAGACGCCCGCGCTTGATTGTTGGGACGCCGGGAGCAGGCCCAGGGCGGTTAAGTGCTAGACACTCAGGTTACGCAAGTATATAATTACCCAAATTAGGAACCGGCGCTGGAAGTGCCGGTCTATTGCTGAATGAAAGTGCCTCCGGCACTGAGAATAAGCTACCATGCGCCTGTCCTGAGTCGCGGAGCGACTTTCACTAAGAGTAGGCCGGCACTTCCAGTGCCGGTTCCTCTGCGCCGCCTACTCTGCCCGCCACAGGAAGTACACGCCCAGGACCGCAAACAGCAAGGCAGGTGACCAGGCGGCCAGCGCGGGCGGCATCTTGCCGGCCAGTCCGAGAATTTTGGTCAGCAGCAGGGTATTCCAGGCGACCCACACCATGATAATGCTCAGGAAAATGCCCATGTATGCCCCCGCGCGGGCGAAGCGCAGGGCCAGCGGCGGGGCGCACAGCGCAAACGCGAGGCACAGGAAGGGCAGGCCCAGCTTGGCGTAGTAGCTGAAGGCGACGGCGGTGTTATCCTGGCCCGTCCGGGCCAGCGCGTCCATCTGCGCGCCGAGCTGGGCCATGGTCTGGTCGTCCAGCGTCCCCCCCATCGTCTGCGACAGGCTTTCCATCGGCACTTGCAGGGGCAGCGTCACTGTCCGGCCGGGCAGGTTACGCACCTCAATGCTTACCAGACCTTCCCGGTCGAACGTCATCACATGGGCATCATGCAGCGTCCAGACATCTCGGTCGTAGTCGGCGCTTTTCGCCGTAAACAGGGTCGGGAAGCCGTCCGGCCCGGTCGGGTTCTGGTAAATGGTCAGCCCGTAGAGCTGCAAGCGGCTGGATCGGCCTGTCGGGTCTTTTCGGATCTCGCGGATGTGGAACGAGTAGTCCTGGAACGTGAACACCTTATTCGCGGCCAGGGCCGGGGATGCCCGGAGGGCATACGAAAACATTTGCCCCTGCGTCTTCTGGAACTCGCGCCAGGCGGGGGGGACGACGCGGTCGCCGACCAGAAACGACGCCCCACTGGCGAACAGGCCGACGGCGATGATCGGCAGGAACAAGCGGCGCAGCGGGACGCCCGCCATGCGAATGGCGGTGACTTCCGAGTCGCGCGCCATGCGGTTGACGGCCCAGGCGGACGCCAGCGCGACGCCGGGCGGCAGCGTCAGCGGGATCAGGATGGGAATGTTGAAGACGATCAGCCGGGCGATGATGAGCGGGGGGATGCCGTTCTTGACGATGTCCTCGATGAGCGGGAACAGCGTGTTGCCGACCAGCATGACCACGATGAGCAGGATACCGCCGATAAACGGCAGCACCATCTCGCCGAGTAAATAGCGGTCCATGCGCTTGATCATGGGGTATAATTTCTGTGCGGGCGTCACTGCAAAACTTATTGCAAGTTGAGGCGGATCGTGAAGTCGGTGATGTCCAGGTCGGCGACCGTCACGCCGTTCTGGACGCCGGACACGAGGACGGGGAAGCCATTGACGTTTTGCGCGACATCGCCGCCGCCCTCGATGTTGCGGTCGCTGTTGAGGTAGTTCAACTGCTGGACCGGCCCACCGGGAGTGTTACGAACGAAGATATTGACGAAGTTGTTGCCGGACTGGTCCGGCGGGTAAAGGGCATCGAAGTATTTGGGCGTACTGAAGTCGTTCCCGAGAACTTGGACGGCGTTGGTGGTGACGAAGTTGATTTGCAGCGTTTGAATCTGGTCCACCGTGACGGTGGATGTCGCCAGGTCGGCAAGTGGGAGTTGGAACGAGAGTGTGCCGCCGGAGACTTGAGAAGCAACCAGGTAGCCGCTCGAGCCGAGGTACTTCGTCTCGCGCAGGGCGGCATCAATCAAGTAAAACCCGAAGCCGGTGCCGCCGGGGACACCCTGGTTATACTCGACATAGTTGGTGAAAGCGCCCGCCGCAAAGCCGTTGACATAGGGCGGCGCGACGACGGGGACCGGCCCGGTCGGGCCGGAATTGCTTTGGCTGGGCGTATTGTTGACGTTGAACAGGACGAAGTAGTAGTAGCTGGGGTTGATGCGGCCCGCAACCGTCATCGTGACAAGAAGCTGCGGGCCGGAGATGGGGCTGGTGATGCCGCTGCTGGGCGCTTTGGCGCAGCCGGCGAGCAGCAGGGCGGGCACGGCAAGAAGCAGGGTCCGGCGCGTGATTTTCGGCGGGTCTTCGGGCGTTTGCATCCAGTCATTATAGCAGGAATAGGGCCGCATTGACAACCAAGGAACAGACTGGCCCCCCGGCCCCCAATTCCTCGGGAGCCGGAGAAGAAGGACGCAATGGCAAACGGGGGCGCGATGAATCACGCCCCTACACTCCCTACCCCCCCAGAATTGGGGGCCGGGGGGCCGTTTGGAAAACACTCGGCCTCACTGCCGTGTCCGGCCTGCTGCTGGCGGGCGCGCTGCCGCACCTGGACTGGGGCTGGCTGGCCTGGTTCGCCCTGGTCCCCTTCCTGCGGCTGTTCCCCTTCCGCAGCACCCGCGCCGCATTCGGACACGGCATGGCGCTGGGGGCTTTCTACCTCGGCGTCATGTCCTATTGGATCATCGTCTTCGCCGGACACCTCATCGGCCCGGCCCTGAGCACGCTGGGCTGGGCGCTGGTGACCGCGTACCAGGCCTTCTACCTCGGCGTCTGGGCCGTGGGCGCCCAGTGGCTGCGGACCCGGCCCAGCCCGTGGGCCTTTCGGCTGGGCGTACCTGCCCTGTGGGCGGTCGTGGAGTGGTGGCGGCAGTCGGGGACGCTGGCCCTGGGCTGGGGGGACCTGGCCTACACCCAGCACCTCGCCCTGCCGGTCTTGCAGGTGACCAAGCTGACGGGCATTTGGGGATTAGCATTCTTGATCGTCCTGGTGAACATCGCGCTGGCGGAATTAGCCCCCCCCGCCCCCAATTCTGGGGGAGAAGATGGCCCCCCCCGCCCCCAATTCTGGGGGAGCCAGACAGAGGGGTTCTTCTCCTACTCCCCCAGAATTGGGGGCCGGGGGGCCTTCCCCCTCTTCACCGCCGCCCTCGCCGCCGCCGCGCTGGGCGGGGGCGTTCTGACGATCCACAGAGAGCGCCTGCGGCCCACGTTTGTGGCCGCCGCGCTGCAAGGGAACATCAACCAGAACGTCCCGCAGGACCCCGCCTATGTTGAGCGCGTGGTGCAGACGTTTGGAGCGCAGAGCCGGGACGCGGCGGCGCACGGGGCGCGGCTTGTCGTTTGGCCCGAAACGGCCTATCCGGGGTATCTCCAGCCGGACACCCCATTAGGACCCCGCGCGCGCGTGGCGGCGGAGGCGGTCCGAGACCGGCAGGCGGCCCTGATCGGCGGCGTAGAGTACGACGCGGGGCAGCGCAAAAACGCCAACAGCCTGTTTGTGATGGATGCGCGGGGGCAGGTGACGGGCAGCTACCAGAAGCGTCAACTGGTGCCATTCGGGGAATTCACTCCCGGACGGCGCTGGATGCCGTTTTTAGAATCCCTGCACGTCACCACGTTCGACATGAAGCCGGGCGCGGACACGCAGGCGCTGCTGGACGGCGGGCCGGGGATCGGCAGGATCGGGGCGACGATCTGCTTCGAGTCCTCCTACCCGCGCTTCCTCCGGGAGCAGGTCGCGCGCGGGGCGGGGCTGCTGGTGATCTCCACCGACGACACCTGGTTCGGGCGCACGGCCGCCGCCCGCCAGCACTCGGCCATCGCCGCCGTGCGGGCGTGTGAGGCGGACCGCTACCTCGTCCGCAGCGCGGCGACGGGCGTCTCGCAGATCGTGGACCCGACGGGCCGGGTGGTGGCCGAGGCGGATTTGTTCCGGCCCGCCGTGGTGTGGGCGCCGGTCGAGTCGCGGACGACGAGGACGCCCTTTGTCCGCTGGGGCGACTGGTTTGTCGGCGTCTGCGCCCTGCTGCTGGCGGGCCTGAGCGTCCCAACGATTGTCAGTGTTCGTGCTCGCCTTGCAGGAAGTTCTCGTAGTTCGGGCCGCTGACGCCGAAGTCCTTGCGCGCGTCACCCCGATAGACCTCCAGGCCGGTCCGTATGCCGCCGGGGGGGAAGAACGAGACGAAGCGGAACAAGCCCTGCGTCCCAGGCGCGAGCGTGCCGGATGAAACCAGGTACGTCGGCGCGTCAGGTTCGTTCAGGGCCACCTCCCAGCGCAGGCGGGACCAGCCGCGCGGAACAGACTTGTGCATCCAGAACGCCGACTCGGGGCCGCCGCTGGTCAGGCCGAGGAACAGGGGTTTGGGCTGGTAGTCCGGGCGGAACAGGTACGGCCCCAGCCGGATGCGGGTGATGGCAGGCTTGCCTTCGTCGGCGCGCAGCAGCAACTCGTACATGAAGCCGTCGTTGTTCGCCACGCAGGTGAGCATGGGGGCGACTTCCGGGATGATCATAACAGAACCTTTCGTGTCACAAGGCAAGGAGACCCCCCTCCACGCTTTAGGGTTTTATTGGGGTAGAGGGGGGAGGAATTGCCCCAATAGATTAGCATTAAGTCTTTAGGTTGGCATTGACAAGCCTTGCAAAAAGTGTTAGCCTATGAACGATGCAGCGCACTATCAAAATCGTTTTACTGCCAACCTCTGAGCAGGCGGCGGCACTCCTGGAAACGCTGCGGCAATCTTCCGAGTGCTTCAATGCCGTCTGTGAATACGGCTGGCGCAAAGGCGAAAAGAACGGCGTTGAACTGCACAAAGCCACCTACTATCCCCTCAAAGCAGAGCATCCTAAGGTGCCTTGCCAACTGCTCTGTGCCGCTCGTGTTAAAGCCACCGAAGCCTTGAAGTCTGCCTTTTCCCTCCGAAAGAAAGACAGCAAGGTTGCCTGCCCCAAAGGGCAGCAGGTCCCTATTCGCTATGACGCTCGTTCCTATCGCCTCCTGGTGAACAAGGGCATTGCCTCTCTCGCCTCGGTCAACGGGCGGCAGGAAGTCGCCTACCGCCTTTACAATCACGCGGCCAAAGCGTTTGCCGAAGCCACGGGCTTTGACAGTGCCGACCTTGTTTACTGCAAGGGTCAGTGGCACTTGTACGTCGTCCTGACCCTGCCGACGCCTGAGTTTAGGGACAACGCTCAGGCGGTCGGCGTTGACCTGGGCCTCAACCGCCCCGCCGTCACGTCCCATCGCAAGTTCCTGGGCAAGCGTCATTGGCGGGAAATCTCCAATCGGTACTTTCGGCTCCGCAGAAAACTTCAATCCAAAGGCACGAAGTCTGCCAAGCGACGCCTCCAAGCATTGTCCGGCAAGACGGCACGGTTTCGGAAAGACTGCGACCATGTTCTGTCTAAGCAAGTGGTTCAATCGGTTCTGCCAGGAACAACAATTGTTGTTGAGAACCTGACGGATATTCGCACAGGGACAAAGCAGAGGGGGCGTCAATCGCGCCGCCGTCTGCATTCCTGGTCGTTCGCGCAGATGCGCTGCTTCCTGACTTACAAGGCTGAGGCCAAAGGGTGTCAGGTAGTCGGCGTTGACCCACGTTACACGAGCCAGAGATGTTCTCGGTGTGGTTATATCCATCGTGGTAATCGCAAATCTCAATCGGTGTTCCTGTGCAAAGAGTGCGGCTATGAACTCAATGCTGATTTGAACGGGTCAATCAACATCGCCCGAAAGTACCTTGACGCGCTTGGCATGCCTGAGTGCGTCGGGCTTCTATCAGAAAGCCCATTGTCTCAGCCTCCCGTTTCTGCTGCGGTCGTGTCGCCCCCTGAGAAGGGCATTGACGCCGCAAGCGGTTTGGAATACGGGCTAGGGACAAGCCCCCAGCATTCATGCGGGGGTATCTGACAAGTTCCTCCGAGTGAGCGGTAGATAATAGGGCGCAGGGGAATCAGTGCTTTCTTATTATAGCACACGCAGACGATTACGCAAAGGAGTCAAACATGGAACCGACAGAAATCTGGAACAAGGCTTTTGACATCGTCCGCCGCGAGGTGGCCCTGCCGACCGTCTGGCTGGCGATGCAGGCGGCCCGGCCGCTGACGATTGACGGCAATTACTTCGTCGCTGCCCTGCCTGCGGAGGAGGATTATCTGGCAGGCCACTTGCAGGACAACCAGGCGACGACCGCCATCGAGGAGGCCCTGCGGACCGCCGCCGGCCGCATCCTGGCCTTCCGCCTGATCACGGGCGATTCGCTGGCCGACTGGGAGGCGCAAAAGACCCGCGAGGCGTCCAGCAGCCGTCCCGCCGAGGCGCCCCCGACTTTTCTGCGTCCCAGCGAGATTGCCGAGCCGCCGCCCGCCTTTTTTCGCTCCGAATCCAGCCCGGCGCCCGCCGCTGAACCCGCACCCGCCGCTGCGGCGACTCCTCGGCCTTCTGCTCCCGCTTCGGACCGCACTGTCAGCCCCTCGTGGGAGAAGCTGAACGAGCGGCTAGGGCACGGGTACAAGTCCGCCCCCTACATCAAGTACGCCCAGGGCCAGGCGCAGTATATTCTGATGGCCATGAAGCTGATCTCGGACACGATGGACGCGGTGATGCCCCCGCCCGGCGCCCCCCGCGACGACGCCCAGGAGCGGATGCTGACCAAGACCATCGAGCGCCTGAGCGGCATCGTCAACCTGGACGCACTGTTCCTCGCGCTGGAGCTAATGCGCTTCCGCGAGGCGCAGGGGAAAAGCGTGGATATCCCGCTTTAACCCACCCCGGTTCGCTGAGGCTCGCCACCCCTCCCTGTTAAGGAGGGGAAAGAGGGCCTGCCGCCGCTTACTCAAGGTTTTCCGGCAGGCTTCTGGTGCGGCAGCATCGAACGGGTGTTTCGTTCGCCTTTTGAACGAAGAGCGAACCAGAAGGAGCCTGTTAAAGATGTCAAGCGAGATTTCTATCCACGATAATTTTATCCTCTCCTTCACAGTGGACTGTCAGGAGCGGAGGATTACCCTCCGCACTGCCTTCCACGACAGGGAGCCACCCGAACACACTGACATCATTTTCTCGGATGTCGCCGCTCACCATTTTGAGCGCTCGAATCTCAATACAATCCTGTTCGACGTTAAGGAGGCGACACCAGAGAAGGTCTATGCTGCGTATCGCGACGTGTTCGAGCGCAATAAAAATTATGGGTGGCCTGAAATCCACTATCAAACCGAAAAGGAATTGATGGCGGGACTGAAAGCGCAATCTATGAAGGGGTTTCTGATATCTTCATCCTACGGGATGGATGGCTTTGTTTTGGCACGGGCAATGCGTCTGGTGCCGTCGCTGTGATACAATCTCGTCAGCGTTCACAGTAGCGGTCAGCGTTTGGAGAGAAAGGGCAATGTCGCCAGAGAAAGCAGAGGAACGGGCACAGGCCGAACGGAGGCAGTACCAGGCGGCCTGGGAGAAATACCGGGTCTACTCGGCCTGGTACTGGCTGCCGTCCATCACCTTCGTTCCCGGCGTCTTCTTTTTCGGCTGGCTTCTTTCCTTCTTCCTCAACGCCGGCCTTGCTCACGGCCTGGTGGCCTTCGGGTGGATGGCGTTACGGATGATCGGCGGTCAGGGCTACGCTCAGTTCCGCTGCCCTCGGTGCGGCAGCAAATTCTTTGCCGGAAAGGGCTTCCAGACCGTCTTTACCAACAAGAGTCTTAACTGCGGCCTCCCAACCTACGCCCGCGACTCAACTGACCGAAACCAGGAAGACGTGTTTTGACCCGCCTGCGTCGGGCCTTGACAACGCCGCGCGGCGTGTGCTAGAATAATTGTGTTCGCAGGGAGACTGCCGATCCAGGGAGGACGCATGAACCCGTCAGACAAGGCCGAAATTGCCTGCCTTAAAGTGGTACTGCGGGCCATTGAAAAAGGCGCGACAGTCAGCAAGCCGATGGTCGAAGCGACGCGGTACGATCTCGTTATCGATTATCAAGGGCGCTTGTACCGCGCGCAAGTTAAGTACTCCGACGGTGTCTGCCGAGCCGGGGCAGTCTGGGTGCGATTGCATTCGGGAAGCTATGGCAAGACGCGCTTTAGGTGCTACTCCGCGCAAGAAGTAGATATTGTCCTCGCTTACCTTCCCAAGTTGGATGCGATCCTTTGGATTGATCCCTGTCACTTTGAGGGTAAGTCTGCGATGCACTTTAGATTGGAAAAGGCGCGGAACAATCAAACTAAAGGGTGCAGGTCCGTGGAAGATTTTATTTGGTAGTTGTTGATAGTTAAATGGGGCTATGGCTCAGTTGGTAGAGCGTCGCATTCGCATTGCGAAGGCCAGGGGTTCGAATCCCCTTAGCTCCACTGCCCATTAACAAGACAAAAGGCCGCGTCAGAGAAATCTGACGCGGCCTTTTTCTATCTGACGGGCACGAGGCGCAGGGCGATGTCGCGGGTAAAGGGGGGGACGGACACGAGTAGGCGTTTCCCCGATGAGGGCAGGCGCAGGGTTTGAACCACGATGCCCCGGCGCGTGTCCCACCAGGCGAGTTGGTACAGGCCGGGGCGCGGGACGGGGAGGGCCAGGCGGATGCCGGTCTGGGGCGTGGGCATCTTGCCCGCGCGGTCGTTGAACCAGTTGGAGTCGGGGTCCTGGAGCCACAGCAGGGTCTCGCCCGTCCTCGCGTCCTGGAGCGCCGCCGTCCGCAGGAGGGCGAAGCGCGAGGAGAGCGCGTGGGCCAGGGTCAGCGTCGTGATCTGGAGCCAGTCGCCCTCGGTGTTTTCCAGCGTGACGACGTGCGGGCCGGCGGGCAGGGCTAGGGTGCGGTCGGTGTTGAACAGGGCCTGGTAGATGCCGCCGTATTCGGGGAACGACTTGGTGCTCTCGTAGCCGCCGCCCTGACCGGGGGCGGCGTTGAACGGATAATCGCCCGCCGGGGCGCCGTCCAGATGGATCACGAGGCGGCCCTTATTGGAAACGATCCCGATGTGCAGGGTCAGCGTCGTCGGGCGCGGCAGGTTCACCTGCAAGGTGAGAACGCTGCGCTGGCCGGGCTTTTCGGGGCCGAACAGGGTGGACAGGAGCGGGCCGCCGGTCGTGGTCCCGTCGCGGTGGAGGACAACCGGCGCGGTCGCCTTCTCGCCCCAGGCCGCTGTCGGCGTCAGGGTCAGGTCGGCAAAGGTCTCGGGGGTGTTCCGCCCGCGCGTCGGCGGCGGGAGCAGGAGCGGGGCGAACCGGCGGCGCGGCCAGTCCACCGTCGCGGCGAAGCGCGCCAGGCCGGTGAACCGGGGGTACTGGTTCTTCGGCTCAACGTAGCTGTCCCACCACCAGAGGGAGGCCCCGCCCGCGTTGCCCGTCAGGGCGGAGGCCCACAGGCCGTTGTGCAGGTTCGTGCCCAGCCCAGCGGGGTCGAACTTGGAGTCGTCGCCGCGCCAGGAGATGCCGAATTCGCCCAGGAAGTGCGGCTTGGCGTAGCGGTCGTGCAGGCGGGCGTCGTCCAGGATGACCGGGGCGATGTCCTTCATCGTGCCCTCGTCGCCGTAGCGGTGCGTCTGCGTGAAGTCAATCTGGGGCAGGTTCCAGACGGCCGGGGTGCCCACGGTGGAGTAAGAATTGGTGACAAGGTGCCGGTACGGGTCGTTCTGCTTCAGATACGCCGCCATTTCGCGTACCCAGGGCGCGGGGGCATCGGTCTCGTTCCAGAACTCCCAAAAGGCCAGGCTCGTGTCCGGCCCGTAGCGGGCGATCAGGTAGCGCAGGCGACGGCGGTAGAAGGCGCGCGCCTGGGCATCGGTCCAGAAGTCGGCGGGGGTCGCTGCCGGGCCGCCGTTGACCTTGTTATAGGGATTGACCGGCCACTGGCCTTCGTTGAAGTAGCCGCCGGTCGTGAACTCCCCGTAAGTGCCCAGGGCCATCATGCAGCGGAGGCCATGCCGGGCGGCCAGACCCAGCGCCTGGTCGAAGTACCAGGCGTTCGCCAGGTCGTAGCGCCCCAGACCGCTTTCCCCATTCCCCTTGTGCTCCAAAGGCCGGTTCGCCATCCAAAGCCGGGCGTAGTTGCCGCCCGCCGAGGACAGATGAGGGAACCAAGTCTCGTAATCAGCCAGTCCTCTCCGGCCAGCCCAGCAGACGTTCTCGCCGATGGGGAAGAAGGGGGCACCGCTGCTGTATTGCAGGTAGCGGTCACTGCCGGGTGCGCGATGGACAAATCCGGGCGACTTTGAAGGCTGGACCGTGAATGAGGCTGCGGGGGATGTGCCGGTTCCCGTCGCGTCGCGGGCGGCCACGGCCAGCCGCCAGCGGCCCGGCGCGGGCGGGCAGAAGCGGACGCGCCACTCGGGGCTGCCCTGCGGCAGCAGGGTCTCGGAGCCGTCGGCGTTTGCCGAGCGGCGGAAAGCCTGAAACCAAAATCCGGGCAGGCGCAGCGCTTGTCCCTTCGGCCCGGTAAACGCCGCGTCCACGGCGATCTCGTTCGGGTCGAACGGGTTGGCGTAGGTCTTGTCCAGTGTGACCGTCCACTCCGCCTGCCCGTAGGCGGCCAGACCGGGGGCCGGCAGCGCGCGCACGGCGACCGTGGGCGCGGCCCGGACGCAGGGGGTTAGGGCGAGAAGAGCGAAGAAGACGGCACAGAGACGTACCCCGCCCTGAACGGCGGGGCTGTAAAAGAGCAGCTCCCCGCCTGCACGGGCAGAAGACTGGCCTCCTCGCCCGCGCAGGCGGGGGCTTGCATTTCTAAAGCACGGGGGTTCAGCCCCGTGGAACAGGCCCCGCCGTTCAGGGCCGGGTAAACCTCTCATTCGGGTCATCAAGAACGACATAGTTCCACCACCAGGAGTCGAAGATTAGAGGCCGGATCATCGGCAGGCGCGGAAGCGTTCAGGGCCGCACCGGCGGGGATGCTCTTCATCGCCATGTCGCTCGCCAGGACGCGGCGCAGGCCGTCCGCCAGCGCGGGATAAGTCCAGCCGCGCGCCTGCTCCTGCAAGTTCTTCAAGAGAAATGACTGCCGCGCGGTCATGCCGATCATCTCGCCGGACAGCACGGCCTGGACATCGGGCGGCAGGCCGCCCTTGAGGTTGAAGCCGTTGAGCCGGTGGTCGGCCAGATACTTCGCCCCCCACAGGTGCCGCAGGTGCCGGGCCAGCATGACAAAGGTGCGGGCAGCGACGCCGTCCGGCTTGTCGCCCATGTCCAGCATCTTGTCGGCCTCGTCCAAAGCGCGGCGCGGGTCGCGGCGCCCCACGGCGTCCAGCAGGGCGAAGATGTTGTCCTGGACGGTGTGCAGCCCGACCGCCTCGGCGTCGGCACGGGTGACTTGAGGACGGTCGCCGGCGTAGGCGATAGCCTTCTCCAGCTCGTTGGTCAAGACGTTGATGTCGCCGGTCTTGCCGCCCCCGCCGCGCTCCGCCGCCGTCGCCTTCGCCCGGTCCAGGACCAGCGCCAGGGCCGCCGGCTCAATGGTCTTGCCGCGTTGTTTCAGCAGGGCGTTGGCGCGGGCCTGGAGGCCGCTCTCGCCGGGGGCGTCGCAGAGCACGGTCGCGCCGGCTTTGGCGACGGCGTTCAGCAGCTTCGTCCCCAGCGCCTTCCCCTTGACCTTCCCCGCGTCATACTCCGTCGCCCCGGCGACGAGGACAAGGCACGACAGATCGCCCAATTTCGGCAGCCCCGCCGCCAGCACGTCCTGGTCCTCTTTGCCCAGGCGCTGCACACCCGTGACGATCACAATGCGGCGCTCGGATGCCATCGGAACGCCCCCTGCCGAGGCCAGGACGGCGCGGGCGGCCTCGCCCGGCTCACCGGCCCCGGTCGGCGGGATGTCCCGCTCCTCGCGGTCAAAGTCGGCAAAGGACGGATCGAGCAGCGGCCCGGTCAGCTTGAGCAGCGCCTCGCGCTTCAGCGCGTCATCGCTGCCCGTGAACAAATAAACGCGCTCGATCGGCTTGGGAAAGCCTTTGGCAAGTTTCGAGTAGTCGAGTTCCATAAGTATCCGCTCAAGATGAGCCAGAGAGGGTCGGGGGCACAAAGAGGGCCGGGAAACCTCGCCCCCTTTTCCAACAGCAATTATTTCTCGCCGACGATCATTTTTGGCGATGCCACGCCGGGATGCAGAACCCGTCGCCACAGCCGTATCCCGAACACCCGCCACGAAGCGGTCTCGAACCGCGCCAGCGCGTCATCCCATCTTTCCACGCTGCCTGTCAGAGCGGCGGGGCGTTCGTAGCAGGCCTGGGCGAAGGCGGCGGTCAAGGCCGGGACCAGAGGCAGCGAGAGGGCGACGCCGAACTCTCGCTCCAGCGTGGGCAGGAGTGGGGTGACGCGGGCGGCGTACTCGTCGGGCGTCTCGGACGGGCGGCGGGCAAGCCCCAGCCGGGCGAGGGCGCGGGCCAAGCGCGCATATCGGCGGCCCAGCGCAGAGCGGGGCGCCTGGGCGGAAGCCGACGGCGCGCGGGACGAGGCCGGCCGATTCGCGCGCCAGCGGTCGTACAGCTCGGTCTTGAGGACATAGCCTACAATCAGGGCGACGCCGGCCAGCAGGGGAGCCACCAGCCCCCAGCCCGCGCCCAAGCCGGCTCGGAGCCGCTGGAGCCAGGCCCGCCAGCCAGCGCGTCCTGTCCCCCCGGCGCGCGGGACGGAGCCGTCCGTGGCCGCCCCCGCCGTGGCATCCAGGGCCACCCAGCCCGTGCCGGGGAAATAAACTTCGGTCCAGGCGTGCTTGTCCTCGCCGCGCAGGTTGAAGCCACCGTCGGCACTCGGGTCGCCGGGGGCGAACCCGGTCGCGAGCCGGGCGGGAATGCCCGCCGTGCGGCAGAGGATCGCCAGCGAGGACGCGAACATGTCGCAGTAGCCCCGGCGCGCGTCGTTCAAGAAGACGCGGACATGGTCGTCCTCGCTGGGGATCGGCGGCGGGGCGAGCGAGTACACGCAGCGCCGCGAGACCCAGTCGCGCAGGACCAGCGCCTCATCCAGCGGATCGCGGCGGTCCGGCGGCAAAGACTGCACGGCGTCGGCGACGGCCTGCCGGAAAAAGGCCGAGTCTTCCGGCTGCGTGATGCCCTCCCCGGTCGCGCTCAGGTAGAGATGACGCACTTCGGGCGGATAATTCGTCCCCGCCCGGCGCAGGCGAGCCTGTGTTTCGGGCCGGGACGCATCGGGAACCGGGGCGGAAACGACTTGGTAAGGGGATCGGACCGGACCGCCGGAGACGAGATCCAGCCGGCCGTCGTCGCACACCTGCACACCCTGAGCGTATCGAGCCGCCTCCACGCCGAGGAGGACATGGCGCGGATTGGCGGCGTAGTAAAACTGTCCCGTCTCGCCGAGGACACGGAACGTCGCGGTCAGGGGAGCGGCGGCTTCGTCCCTATCCCCCGGCGTCAGACGGGAACGGACGCCGTAGCTTTCGCGGTCGCCGCCGGAGGCAAGACCTTCGTCCCCGGCGCGATCTTTCCTGTCTTCCAGCGAGCTTTGCCAGCCTGCTCCCGTGTACAAGTCATAGGTGCGCCCGCGCCAGAGGTGCTCCAGGCCATCGCTGGGCGTCACCTGCATCACGACGGCGGCGCTGGACGACCAGGCCGCGCCGGTGCCGATCTGCAAGTTGTCGTCGTCAGAGAAGCGCAGAGCGGCGCTGCCGGGGACTGGCCTTCCGGCAGCCAGCCGCCGGATCGCCTGCGTCAGCGACAGGCGCGAAAAGACAGCCTGGGCCGGAACGATCACCACCGAGCCTGCCAGCAGAACGGCCAGGCCGCACAGCCCAGTCTGGGTGAACTGGGCCAGCAGCAGCCGCGCGGGGACCGCCGTGCGCGCCTCGGCCGCCGCGCGGACGCGGTTTTGCAGGTAGTTCTGATGGATCAGCAGGAAGATGACCGTCAGGATGAAGACGCCGAAGCAGATCTTGACCGGGTCATTCTGGTCCACGGAGGCCGCCAGCCCAAGTACGCCCATGGCGGGGACAGCGGTTCCCAGCACGCGGTTGTCGCTGCCCAAGGCCCAAGCCCAGATCGTTCCGCCCCAGACCAAGCCCGAGAGGATAAACAGGTTCGGGGAGTCCGCCCCGACCGGCAGGAATTGCTCCAGGACGATCTGCCCGCCGACGATGCCAGCCAGCAGCAGCAGCAGGACGGCGACAACGCCCAAGTCTACCACCTGCGACTTGATTCCCATCCGGCGGCTGCCGTAAGAGAACACAAAGCCCAGCGCGGTCAGCAGCACGGTCCGCCCCATCCAGCCCGGATCGGACTGCGGCAGGGCGGCGTTGGCCGCGAAGATGCCGCACAGCGCGATCACCCCGCCCGCCAGGTACAGGGGCAGGCTGGGCGTCTCGGACGCCTGAGTTTTTGCCGTCGTGTCAGCCGCTTCCACTCGCCCCTCCCCCCCAGCCGGCGTCCTGCCGCTCTAAAAGCGCCCGCAGGTCATCGCCGCGCCGGACCACGCGCACATTTGTTCCGCCCAACAAGCCGGGCCGCGCGGCCCGCTCCCCCCGGAACGAGGCCGCGTCCAGCGCAAAGCCGAAGCACTGCCCGCCGCGCGCTTCCCACTCTTCCCGCCGCTCGGCCAGACGCGGGTCCCCACTGTCGGGCGTGATCGTCACCAGGGTCGCCGCCGCGCCGCCCGCCGCCCCGTCCGCGTCCAGCACGTCGGCCAGCGCGCGCGGCGAGTCGGCCTGTACGCGCGCCAGCGTTTCCAGCAGCCGGGGCATGTCCTGGGGACCGGCGGCGGGCGCCGCCGCGTCCGCGCCGGTCCCCGCCGCCAGCAGCCGGAGCGTATGCCCGTGCCGCAGGAAGTCTTCGGCCAGGGTGGCGGCCAGCGTCACGGCGCATTCGAGCGCGCCGTCCTCCCCTTCCCCCGTCCCGTCATACGCCGCGCGCGACAGGTCCAGGGCCAGCGTGACATCCAGCGTGACGCCCTGGGCATATTCCGTGACGGCCAGCGTCCCCGTCCGGGCCGTCGTGCGCCAGTGGACGCGGCGCAGCTCGTCGCCCGGCCCGTACTCCCGGACCCCGTAGAAGTCATCGCCCGCCCCCCGCGTCAGCGCGCTGGCCGTCCCGCGCCACCCCTGAGCCGCCGCGCCGCGCAGCCAGGACTGTTGGATCGGCAGGACAGCGGGGTAGACGGTCAGCTCGGAAGTCTGCGGCATCCGCTGCACGAACGTCTGCAAGCCGAGCGGGTCGGTCGAGTAGATCTGGGCGGGGCCGATGAGGAAGACGCCGCGCCGCCGCGCCTCGATCCGGCAGCGGGCGGCTCCCTCCTCGCCGGGCCACAGGCTCAGGACCAGCGGCGGCGGGCCGCCGACGAACTGCACCCCGCCCGGCAGCGCATCGCGCACCAGCAGGTAGAACTTGGGCAGCCGGCTCGTGTTGCCCAGCCGGTAGAGCAGCGGCACCGCCTCGCCCGCCGTCGCCGACAGCGGCAGGGCGCGCTCACAGGTCAGCCCGCCAAGCATGAGCCAGCCCATGAAGTACGAAATGGCGGGGATGAGCCACAGAATGGCCGCCATCAGGTACAAGCTGGGGATGCCGAACAGCACGGCCACGATGGCGACGAACAGCCCGGCAACGTTGAGGACAAAGCGTTTCATGCGTTTCCTCCCTCATTGTACCCCAACAGGCGGCGGGAGCGCGCAAAGCAAAAGCCCAGCCTCTTGACAGAGGCTGGGCTTTCGGCTAGGGCGTCGCGGCTCTCACCGATGCGGACTCGGTGCCGGCGCTGCCCCGGCGGAAGCGATCTTGCGCTGCACCCACGTCTTGAACTCGTCCGGCACGGCGGCCCAATCCGAGCCGCCGCCCAGCAGGCCCGTGTCGGGGAAGTAGAAATACACCCCGATGGCGTGGCTCTTGCTCACCAGCACGATCTGCTGCGGGGCGGCTCTCGCCGGCCCTTCCTTGCGGAAGTCCGCCGTCCTCCACAGCGCGGCGACGGCATGAGGCTGGCTTTTTTCGCTGAACTTCAACAGCGGCTTGGCCGCCCACTTTCCATTGGCATCCTTGCCCCGGACGTAGACTGCGCGGACACCCTGAAGCATCGGCGCAATGGGCGGAGGCCCAGGCGCTACTGCGGGAGCGGCGGCCCTATGCATTCCCATCGGGCCACCGTCGGCGGCCACGCTCAGAAGCTCCCCGGTCTCCGTGTCCACATCGGCCTGACGCCAGATACCGTCCACGATGAACGTGACGGCCCAGGCCAGGCGGACGCCTCTAGGCTGTCCCGGCTTATCCGAGGAATGAGGCCACCGGGTATCGGGCGAGACGATCTCCAGATGGGCCTCCTTAAGCGTTGCTTCCTGCTGAACAACTTGGCTGATGACCTGAGACGCCGCAACGGAGATGGCATCGTCCTGGCTCAAAACCCTCCTTGCCGATGCCAGCGGCGGAGACCCAAACATTAATACCATGCCTTTGATTTCACCCGTTTGGGCATCTAGTCCGACAGTGGCGTGCTGATTTCGGTAGGGTACACTCCCTGCCGCGCGGTGCCAGCGTACTATCCAGTTGTGTGTCTCAGCGAAGGGAAGACCAGGGTGGCTCTGTTCAACATCCGCCTCCCAGAACAGGAGTGGTTCCGGCTGTCCAGTCGCATCCACGGCTTCCCTAGCGCGCTGGATGGCTTCCTGTTGTGGGATAGCCTCGCCTGCCGGGGAGTTGTGGTTCCGACGCACAACATAGTAGGCATCATCCGTATAGTGTGCGATGATACTGTTGGTGTCCACGACTTCCACCTGCGCCTGTCCGGGGAAAGTCACATCCCAAATTGGCTGCCAGTAGTGATTAGATGGATCTTGCGCGTCTGCTACAAAAGTGGCCGTACCCGCAGCAGTGACAGGCTGACCAATTCTTTGGCAGAACGTGCGGGCAAGTTGAACCGCCTGGGCTTCGTTCAGCCGCGTGGCCGGTGCCTGCACACTGGGGACTGCCGCAATGGCCATGCCCGTCAGACCCAGGAGTGCCATCAGCAGCGGCAACACGATCTGGCAAGACCGCGTTAATCTTTTCGTCATTTCACCACCCTCCAAGACGCATAGGACGTCACCGATACCACGTCGGGCCGCTCACCCAGTTGTAGACCTTCCCATGAAGCGTCATGTTGGGATCACCCCAGATAACGGTCGTCGTATAACTGTTATGATCAGGCCAAGGCTGAATTTTGAAGGCATAGGTAGCTTGATCTGCAGCATAATTTACTGTCTGACCTTGCATCAAATAATGCCATACCTGCACCGCAAAATTGGTGTTTTGCTGCGTAACTGCGACTGGTGCGGCGTAACCGAGGAACGCCCTGTCGTCGCTTGAAGTCTGTGAGAAGCCGAAGTCGGCGGCAATGGTGGTCGGGTCTGACGCACCATTACACCCATAGAGGTAAGCAAACAGGTACGGCGCAGACAGTGCCGTGGTTCGGGTTCTGATGGCTCCCCGGATGTCAGTGTCATTGAGATAGGCCCCAGGATCATAGTTGGGATCACTACTGGAGACGCTGTAGCAGTCGCCCAAGTAGCCCGGATCGGCATGAGTGGTGGCAAAGAATACGGTATAGCCGCTCGTAGCGATGTCGTTTATAAGGGCACTCTTATGGTGATCAAATACCCCGGTTGCGCTGATGTTGTTGGGGCTTGATTGGGTCATGACACCGGGGTAAGGCTGAAAATTAGCGTCGCTTTTTACGCCCTTTGCAGATCCGTTGACCGCGTTTATCGCGACGTTCTCGCCGGTAGCAGGATCAACCGCTGAGGAGGTTCTATTAGCAACAGCTACCAGATTGTTGCAGGCCGGGCCGCTGAGAGAAACCGTGTAGGTGAGGCCGCCGCTGTCGGTGACTGTCATTTGGATAGAGATAGGAGTATTATCGGCGAAGTGCGTACTGTCAAAAACTACAGACAGGGGAACGCTGGCCTGGTGTGTCCCGGTATCGGTATACTGCTTGACCGTTGTGCTGCCGATCTGAAGCTGGGCACTGGTGACGTAGCTGCTGCCGCCGGGCGGGGCGCTGTAGGCCGTTGCGGTGCCGCTCACGGAGCAGTTTGTGCCGCTGAAGAAGCGCGGGCGCATCGCGTTCCAGTTTGCCGAGTCTACGGTGCTGTGGGCTTGGAGCGGGGGCGGGAGGATGGCGGAGACGGAGTAGTTGATTCTAACGTCGCCGTGGCTGCCGCTGCCCGGAGAACCGCTGCTGCCCGAACTGCTCGCCGTCGGCGTGCAGTCCACCGTGAACGAAGACCCCGGCTGGGACTGCACAAAGTAGTACGTCCCCCCGCCCGACTTGCTCAGAGTACCCGTCGTGTAGGTCGAGACCGAGGCGGGCAGACCCGTGGCGCAGGCGCCCGTGGGCGGCGGCGGGTTCCCCGTCACCCCGCCGCTCCAGCTCACCGAGGACGTCTGCTGGATGATGGCGCTGGATGGGGGCGGGTCGGCGGTGCTGTCCCCGTTCGTCGGCTGCCAGGTGAAGGCGGCGGTGATCTTGTCGTTGGCGACGACGCTGAAGGTTTCGGGGGCGCTGCCGCCGTAGTGGGTGAAGGCGCTGCCGCTGTCGGCGGCGGTGGGGTAGTTGTTGGGGGTATAGGTGACGGTGTTGCCGCTGCCGGAGGTGAGGGTGTAGCCGCTGAAGGCGTAGGTGCCGGCGCGGGCGGCGGGGGGCGCCAGCAGCAGGCTCAGGGCGAGAAGGCTAACCACGGCAAAGGAGCGCGGACGAGAACATGACGATCCTCCGATCAAGAACGGCAACGGCAGGGCAAAAGAACTGCAAAGCGAAGCGATGACGGAAGGACGCTCACGTTCAGCGTCACAATTGATTGTATCACGGAAGTTCTGCGGCGTCAAGAGCGATTTTTACGAATTATGCTGTGGCAGGGAAGTGGCGACTGTGACCGCCGAAAAAACCCGCATCGGTGGCCGAAAACGGCGAGACAGGGGGTGTCAGGCCTGTCATAATGGTCTGCATGAACCTCGATACAGGACAGTGTTACCAGGCGCTTTTGACCCATGACGCCCGCTTCGATGGCGTCTTCTTCGTCGGCGTCTCGACCACGCGCATCTACTGCCGGACGGTCTGCACGGCCAGGACGCCGCGCCCCGACCGCTGCACGTTCTACCCCAGCGCGGCGGCGGCGGAGCGGGCGGGCTACCGCCCCTGCCTGCGCTGCCGGCCCGAACTCGCGCCCGGACAAGCCCGGCTCGATTCGGGTGACCGGCTGGCCTCGGACGCCGCCGTTCGGATCGAGGCCGGGGCGCTGGCCGAGGGGGGCGCGGCGGGCCTGGCCCAAGAAATGGGGATCAGCGAGCGGCACCTGCGGCGGGTTGTCGCGCGGGAGTTCGGCGTTTCCCCGATCCAACTGGCGCAAACTCAGCGGCTGCTGCTCGCCAAGCGGCTGCTTTCCGACACGGACCTGCCGGTCGGCGAGGTGGCCTTCGCCAGCGGCTTTTCCAGCCTGCGCCGCTTCAACGCGCTGTTCCGGGAGCGCTACCGATTGAACCCCACTGACCTGCGCCGGTCGCGCCCGTCCGGCCCGCCCCCCGAAACATTGGCCTGCGAAGTTGCTTACCGCCCGCCGCTGGACTGGGACGCCCTGCTGGCCTTTCTGGTGGGCCGCGCCTCGCAGGGCGTCGAGGCGCTGGACGGGCGCCGTTATCTGCGGACGGTCCAGATGGGCGAAAGTCGCGGCTGGATCACGGTTGAGCCTTTGCCCGAACTTCCTGCCCTGCGCGTGACGCTGGCTGTTGGGCTTGCTCCGGTCCTGCGCCCCACCCTGGCCCGCGTCCGGCGGCTGTTCGACCTCCAGGCCGACCCCCTCCCCATTGCCGCCCACCTCGGCCCGCTGGCGGACGCCCACCCCGGCCTGCGCGTACCCGGCGCGTTTGACGGCTTCGAGATGGCCGTGCGGGCAGTGTTAGGCCAGCAGGTGACGGTCGGAGCTGCCTCCACCCTGGCGGGCCGCTTCGCCGCCGCCTTCGGCGACCCGATGGCGACCCCCTTCGCCTGCCTAACGCACCTGCCCCCCACACCGGCCCGCGTCGCCGCCGCCCGGCCCGAAGACCTGGTCGCATTGGGCATTCTCGCGACGCGCGCCCACTCGATCCTCGCCCTGGCCCGCGCCGTGGCGTCGGGCGAGATTTCTCTGGAACCGAGCGGCGACGCCGAGGAAACAATGGCGCGGCTCAAGGTGCTGCCGGGCATCGGCGAGTGGACCGCGCAGTACGTCGCCCTACGCGCCCTGGCCTGGCCGGATGCCTTCCCGCACACGGACCTGGGCATCCGCAAGGCGATGGGCGGCGCCGCCCCGAAGCGGCTCTTAGAAACGGCCGAGCGCTGGCGTCCCTGGCGGGCTTACGCGGCGATGCACCTGTGGAAGTCTTTGGAAGAGGTTCCGGCGGGTGAGAGAATCGCCCCCCGGCCCCCAATTCTGGGGGAGCCAGAATAGGAAGGCGGGCCGCAACGAGAGAGGACCGCAACGAGAAAGGGCGCGATTCATCGCGCCCCTATAGGGCATTCCTCTCTGGCTCCCCCAGAATTGGGGGCCGGGGGGCGATCCAAGTCCCGACAGCGCGTAACACCAGGAAATACACCATGACCTACGACAACGCTACCTACTACACCTATTGGGACAGCCCCATCCAGCCGCTCCTGCTCACGTCCGACGGTGCGGCGCTGACGGGCCTGTTCATGGTCGCGCACAAGCACGGCCCCGAAGTCAAAGCGGATTGGGTCCAGAGCGACGAGGCCGCGCCGTTCGCCGAGGCGAAGCGGCAGCTTGCGGCCTACTTCGCCGGGCAGTTGACCGCCTTCGACCTGCCGCTCGCGCCCGTCGGCACGGCCTTCCAGCAGCGCGTGTGGGACGAGCTGCGCCGTGTCCCCCACGGCCAGACGGTCTCCTACGGCGAGTTGGCGCGGCGGATCGGCTCCCCGAACGCCTGCCGCGCCGTCGGCCTGGCGAACGGGCGCAATCCCCTCTCCATCATCGTCCCCTGCCACCGCGTCGTCGGCGCGAACGGCAAACTCATCGGCTACGCGGGCGGGATGCCGCGAAAGGAAGCCCTGCTGGCCCTGGAACGCGGAACGCTCATCTCGGTGTAGAAGGACTGAGCGCCACGCTTATCCACTTACCTATTGAGGCGTACAGGAGAGATGACGATGCACGAGCGATACCGCCAATACGTCCAGGCTCACCCTTTTCAGAGGTGGGCGATCAGTCTTGTGGGCTTGTTCGCCTGCGGGCATGTTCTGGCCGGGGGACAGCTTGCCGCCCCGCCCCCCAAACCTGCCGCCCCGCTTGCGCCGCACTTCACCGTGACCGATTTAGGCACCCTGCCAGGTGGCGAGGAAAGCGCCGCGTATGCCCTCAATGACCGGGGCCAGGTCGTCGGCTGGTCAGACAGCGGGGTGGACAGCGCCGCGTCCTTCAGCAAGGACATGGTCCACAACCATGCCGTTCTGTGGGACAGTGGGAAGGTGCGCGACCTCGGCCTTCTGAAAGGCTTCCCCTTCAGCGCGGGGCACGGCATCAACCGCAGCGGCCAGATCGTTGCGGGCTGGGACGTGAACTACCATCCCTACATCGGGGGCGGGCCGGCGGGCCTGTTGCAAAACTTCGTCTGGCGGAACGGACGGAAGGCGTTCCTGGACAACGTGACCCCCCCGTACCTGGATTACGCGAAGGCCATCAACGACAGCGGCCAAGTAGCGGGCACGACCAACGACAGCGGCATGGTGCCGGGCGCCCCGCCCTCGGGCTACCGCGCCGTCCTCTGGGCGGGGCCGAAGGTGACGACTCTGCCCCTACCCGCCGGATTCACCGAATCCTACGCCCTCGCGCTGAACGACACCGGCCTGGTCGTCGGCACGGCCACCGGGAAGAACCGCCATCACGCTATCCTGTGGCGCAAAGGCGCGGCGCTTGATCTTGATGCAGCCCTGCCGGCCGACAGCTTTAGCGAAGCGACCGGCGTCAACAATATGGGGCAAGTCATTGAGTGGGGCGGCGGGGGCGCGTTTCTTTGGCAGGACGGGAAGAAGGAAGCCGTTGAGCCATTGAACAGGACTTACGCACTCACCGTCCCACACAGCATCAACGACCAGGGCCAGATCGTGGGCGTGGCTGGATACCCACCGTTCCACACCCACGCCTTCCTGTGGCAGAGAGGCAAGACTTACGACCTCAACGGCCTCATCCCTGCGGATGTGGGCTGGGTGCTCGAAGACGCCAAAGCCATCAACAACCACGGGCAGGTAGTCGGCTGGGGCAGACACGCCGGAAAGAAGCGCGCCTTCCTGCTGACCCCCGTGCCTCGTCTGAGAAGTCGGTGAGTGGCGCGGCCTACAGCGCGGTCGGGACGGGGACGCGGTTCAGGATTTCTTCGATGACGGCGGGGCCGGTGACGCGCTTGACGCGCGATTCGGGGCGCAGGATGAGGCGGTGGGCGAGGACGGCGGAGGCGAGGCGCTTGATGTCGTCGGGGAGGACGTAGGTGCGGCCCGCGATGGCGGCATAGGCCTGGGACGCATGGAGGAGGCCCAGCGAGCCGCGCGGGCTGGCGCCCAGGGCGGCCTGGGGGTGGGTGCGGGTGGCCCCGACGAGGGCGACGATGTAGTCGCGCAGGGCGGGGGCGACGAAGACAGAGCGCGCTTCTTCCTGGAGGCGCAGGATGTCGTCGCGGGTGGTGATCGCTTCCAAAGCGTCGAGCGGGCGGACGCGGGTCTGCTGGGCTAAAATCCGGCTTTCCTCGGCGGCATCGGGGTAGCCCAGGGACAGGCGCAGCAGGAAGCGGTCCAATTGGGCCTCGGGCAGCGGGTACGTCCCGTGCGACTCGATGTGGTTCTCGGTAGCGATGACAAAGAACGGGTGCGGGAGGGCGTAGGTGATGCCGTCGGTCGTCACCTGCTGCTCCTCCATGCACTCCAGGAGGCTGGACTGGGTCTTGGGCGTCGCCCGGTTGATCTCATCGGCCAGGACGATGTTGGCGAAGACCGGGCCTTCGCGGAACTCGAACTGGGCCGTCTTCTGGTTGAAGATGGTCGTGCCGGTGATGTCGGCGGGCAGCAGGTCGGGCGTGAACTGGACGCGCTTGAAAACCAGCCCCAGGGCGCGGGCCAGCGCCTTAGCGAGCGTGGTCTTGCCGACGCCGGGGATGTCCTCGATCAGCAGGTGCCCGCCCGCCAGAAAGGCGGTCAGGGCCAGGTCAATGGCGGGGCGCTTGCCGACGATGACCGTCTCGATCCCGTCGGCGACCTGGCGCATCGTTTCGGCGACGGCGAGAAGGCCGGCGGGGGCCGGCGGCGCGGGGGCTTGTCGTGTGTCCAATCGGTTAGGTTCGCCGTTCTAAGATGTCAGCAGACGGAGACGATCTCGAAGTGGATGGTGCCGCCGGGCGCCTGGACTTCGACCTTGTCGCCGACGGTTTGGCCCATCAGAGATTTCGCCATCGGGGACGTGTTCGAGATGCGGTTCTGCATGGCGTCGGCTTCCATGACACCGACGATGGTGTATTCGGTGTCGTCGCCGTCCTCGTCCCGGACGGTCACTTTGGAGCCGAGCATGACGATCTCGCCGCCCGCGACATAGTCGGCGATCTGGGCGCGTTCCAGCATCTGCTTGATGTTGTTGATCTTGCTGTCCAGGAACCCCTGCTGGCGCTTGGCATCGTGATAGTCGAAGTTCTCGCTCAGGTCGCCCAGGGAGCGGGCGATCTCCAGGCGCTCGCGGATCTCCCGCCGGCCCACGGTGCTCAGTTGCTCCAGTTCCTCTTCCAACTCCTTGTATTTGGCCGGAGACAGAACGATCTCGTCGTCTTGCATGGGCATGTGCGCTGCCTTCCTCGATTCCTTCGGTACTCTTGATATTCGCGACTTCCGTGGACAAACAAAAAAGACGGAAGCCGCCTTGGAAACTCTCCAAGCCCCGACTCCGAGGGGTTCATCATACCACAGAGCACACCCGCTGTCAATCGCTGTCTTTTTTAAACTTTTTTGCAATATGGGGAAGTTGGCATGGATTATGCAGGAGAGAAAGGGGAACATCAAGAAAGGAGCCGTGCGTGAGAAACGCCTACATCAAGTTTCGCACCGCCAATGACCGCGCGCTGGGCTGTGAAGAATTGATTGCCCATTCGCGCGTCAGCCGGCTGTCTAACGACGTCTACTGCATCCCCTGGAGCAGTCTTGCCTTGCTGGACACCCGCGAGGTAAATTATACGTTCGCCAACGAGGACGATCTGACGAACGCCCGCCCCATCTGGAAGGTCGCTGCCGCCGGCGCCTGGTAACCGCCCCACCCCGAAAGCGTTTTACCCGAAAACGTTTTGCCCGAAAGCGTTTCGGCTGCTGGCTTGTCCCCGCAGCAGCCCCTTTTCCCGCCCTCCTGCTTTTCCCGCTTACGGCTTTCCTTCGTACACCGTCTCGCCCGCCGGGTAACAGATCAACTCCACCTGATTGCCGTCCGGGTCGCTGACATAGATTCCCTTCGTCCCGTCCCGATGCCGGTCCACAGCCTTGCCCGCGCCCTCCGCCGCCCGTTCCAGCGTCGCCTCATCCACCCGGACTGCCGTGTGCGGCGGATGCTGGGTCGGCGTCACCAGGGCCAGCTTCCCCCGCCCCAGCTTCAGGAAGGCCCACGTCGCGTCCTGATACAGCACCTCCGCGCCTAGCTCCCGCACATACCACCCCACGGAGGCCGCAATGTCCCGTACCGGGACGGCCACATGATCAAGTTCCACTTATCGCTCTTTCTAAGTGGTGCATCCGGTTAGTACGCTGTGTTTCCTAGCGCGATCCTTCTCCTCATTTCGGGAACATTTCTCGCAAGTGAGATGGAGCGGAAAGTTCGCCGAAGTTACCGGATGCACCACTAAGCCGCCAATTGGGATTTAACATTGTTTTGGACGGTACGCGAAGCTTACCGCCGCATGCCTTCTTCCTTCCACTTTTTCCTTCCCCTGCGGCTTAAGCGTCGAAACACCAGCTCACTGCTGTTATTACACCAGGCGCTTCCGCTGCTTCCCCACCCGCCGGTTCTCCAGAACCCCACGCACCACGCCCACGCTGTCGTGAACGCCCCGCACAAAGTCCGGGGCGAGCTGCGTGTATAGAAGTGTTGTCCGCGTCTCCTTGTGGCCCGCGATCTGATGCGCGGCGAGCAGGTTCACCTTGGCGAGACGGTTCAGGGAGTAGCGGCGCAGGCTGTGCAGCGTGATGTGCTCGCTGAGTTCGGCCCAAGCGACGATCTTCTTGAGCGCCTTCAAGAAGCGCCCCTCATCAATCCGGCCGCCGAACTCGCTGAGGAACAGCCACCCCTCGTCCTCCGTCTGACCGGCCATGACCTTCTCGCGCTGACGCAGCCAGACACCCAGTGCCTCCACCCACTCGGCGCTGACGGGCAGCGTCCGAGGTTCCCGCCCCTTGCTCTCGTGGATCACGATCTGCCTCTCCTTGACGCGGTGGTCATCTACCTTCAGGGAAAGCATCTCCCCAATGCGCGCCGCCGTGTCCAGGAGGCCCAGCAGGACCGCATAGTTTCGGTCGCGATGGAAGATGCGCTTGGCAAGCGGGACATAGCGGCTACCGGGATGCTTGGCGGGGTTCCAGAAGTCGTGGGCGACGCGCAGCAGCGCCTGCATGTCGGCGTCGGTCGGCATGTAGCGGGCCGGGCGGGGAGCACGACGGACTTCGTAATCAGCGAACAGACTGCGCTCGATCAGGTCGTTCTTCTGGCACCAACGGAAGAAGGCTTTGGCACAGACCGCGTCGTGGTGGAGGGTGAGCGGGGCACGGCCCGCCTCGACACGTCCGGCCAGGCAGCGGTCCATGTGCCGCTTGCCGAAGCCGGCGAAGGGCACGTCCTGCTCCGCCGCCCAGCGGGCGAGGCCGCCGACCTGGACCTCATAATAGCGCTGCGTCTTTTTGGCGCGGGTGGCCTGGAGGTGGAGGCGGAACTCGTGGAGCGCCTCGTCCCAGGTGAAACCATGCGCCGGATTTTGGGTGGAAACTTGAGCCGGATTCCGGGTGCAAACCGGGGCGGGAGGGGGAAGATCTGATGACATCTGTGACCGTTTCGCCTCTCTGTTAATGACGGTTTATCAATAGCAGCAAGGCGAATGATTAACTGATAAGAAGGGGGGAGGAAGCCGTGAGAAGCCGACACGCGGATTCGAACCGCGGACCTGCTGTTTACGAAACAGCTGCTCTACCACTGAGCCATGTCGGCCTGCACGTTAAGGAACGGCGTTGCAGTGGGATTATACTGCAAAGAGGACCCGGATGTCAAGAGGGGTCAGCCGAGAATCTTGCGGAGCATGTCGGGGCTGTTGCTGATGATGCCGTCCACTTTGCAAACGTGGCGCATCCGGCGCATGTCTTCGGAGAGATCCACGGTCCAGGCGTAAACCAGTTTGTCGCGGCGGTGCAGGATGTCCACGATCTCAGGGGTCAAGAGCCGGTAATGCCAGGTCACGGCTTCCGTATCGAGTTCGAGGAGCAGGGCCGGTGTGATCAGGTGCTTCTGCTCGACATCCAGGGTGAGGCTGAGGGGGATACGCGGGTCCAAACTTCGCAGGATACGGCGGCTGGCATCGCCCGCGCCAGCCACGAGGACCGCGTCGCGGGGAAAGCCGGAGTGGCGGATGGCGCGGGCGATGAGCGCTTCGGCGCCCGGCTCCTTGAAGTCCAGCATTAGCCCGACGCCCGCCTCAGTCGCCAGCGCGAAGGCGTCGTCGAGCGTCGTCAGGTCTTCGCCCCACTCGCCGCCGTGCCGGCGCCACTGGTGGAAGCTGCGGTCCCGGAGCGGAACTTCCTCGCCGTCCAGCAGGTGGACATTTTCGTGGTCGAGGATGAGCACGTCGTCGCGGGTGCGGCGCACGTCCACTTCCAGCATCTGCGCGCCCGCCTCGACCGCCCGGTGCAGGGAGGCGAACGTGTTGCCCGGCGGGACCAGGAACGGGGCGCCGCGATGGCCGACGATGGGGAAGGAACGCAGCTCAGAAGCCATGGGACTAAGCTATCATCTCAGAACACAAAAACACCGAAAGGGAGAGCCGTGCTCTCCCTTGTCAGTTTAAGAAGTTTGGTGCCGCCTACCGGACTTGAACCAGTGACACCTCAATTTTCAGTCGAGTGCTCTACCAGGCTGAGCTAAGGCGGCATCGTCAGTCGGAACAGGCCAATTATACCTGCGGCCTCCCGAAAATGCAAGATGCTGTTGCACTTTTGCGAGATGTTTTGGTGGGCGAGGCAGGATTTGAACCCGCGACCTTGACTGTGTAAAAGTCCTGCGCTACCCCTGCGCCACTCGCCCTCAGCTTGGGATTATACCTGGCGGCCCACGGCGAAGTCAAGCGACCGGCCGGCCTCTGTTTGTACCGAGAGGCGTTTGGGTATTTTTGTGGGGATACGAATTCAGTCTCGGAGGGAATCCATGAAGATCACTTTCCAGGCCGCCGCTCTCTCGGCAGCGGCGCTCACTCTGACGGCGAGCATGATGTTCGCGGCGCCGGCCTCGGCCAAGACCACCCATCACAGTACGCGCCATATGCGCCACCACAGGATGATGCGCCACCACGGGATGATGCATCACGGATCAATGAGCAAAGGCAGCATGAGCGGCGGCGCGATGGGAACGTCGCCCGGCAATGCCAACCCGGCGATGTCCACGGCCCCAGCGACGAGCGGCGGCGACAAGCCATAGTCTCGCCTCAGAGACAAGCCGCTCCCGCACACGCGGGGGCGGCTTTTTTCACGGCGCTACGGCAGTCCTTCCGGGAGGATCTCAAACTGGTTGCCCCACGGATCGCGGGCATAGAACCGTGGATAGCCCATCGGGATAGTTTCGGCCTCCACGGCATAGCCCAGACGCGACAGGCGGGCGCGGGCGGCGTCCACATCGTCCGTCGCCAGGGCCGTGTGCCCATCGCCGACGACGCCCTCGGCGGGGTGGCCGACGTGGAAGGTGATGGGACCGGCGGCGAACCACAGGACGGAAACATGGGCGAGGCTGGGCGGCGTTTGAACCTCGGTCAGCCCCAGCCCGTCTTGGTAGAACCGGCGAACATCGTCGGGCGATCCGCCGGGAGCTAAGAGATAGACATGGTGTGCAGTGATCCTCATTGCGTTGTTTCCTTGCGGGCCACGACGAACACCCAGGACCCCATGGCGTCGTCCCGTGGTCTGTAGTGCCAGTATTCGGTCAGGTCCAGCGGCCGCCAGCCGGCCTCTTGAGGGAAATAGGCCAGCAATTCGTCACCAGTCGCGGCGAAGAAGCCGGCGATCTGCGCCCCCCACCCCGCCATCGCCGGGCTGAAGACGCCGACCGCGCACAGCCCGCCGGGCTTCGTGGCGGCCTGCAAGCGGGCGATGTGGGCAGGCACGTCGTCCGGCGGCAGGAACTGGTAGACATTGGCCGCCAGGGCCAGATCATAGGCTTTCGGCGGGTAGTCGAAGGCGCGCACGTCCCCCAGAGCGAGGTCTACCCGCTCCGCCGGTATGTTCCGTCGTGCCAGGAGGGCACGGGTCTTTTCCAGCCCGCTTGGGGCAACGTCACGGGCGACAACACGGAAACCGGCCTCGGCGAGAAAGGCCGTATCGCGGCCCTCGCCGCTGCCCAGGTCCAGAGCGAGCGCGTCTTCCGGGCTGCCGCCGAACATCTGAAAACAGCGCAGGGCGGAGCGAACGATCTGGCTCGGCTCCTCGCCGAAGTAGTAACTCGGAGATGCGGCATAAACGGAGTCCCAGTCGCGTGGTGGCTGGAAGTAAGACATGGCGCTCAATTCGCCGCAGCGGGTACAATCCCCTGCGTGACCTTCCCATGATCAACGAAGAGATTGCCCGACATCTGCTCGCTCCGCCGGGCCGCGCGCTGCTGGCCGAGGCCGATGCCCTGCTCCAATCGCGGGCTGAAACGCTGACCGCCCTGACGCGGCTGCGCCGGACCGCCGCGCCCGACCTTGCCGTGGCCGCTTGGGAGATGGCCGAGCTGCGGCGGCGAGGGCAGACGAAGTTCGGCCCGCAGGCGGCGGAAATGTATTTCGTGCGCGAGGCGCTGGAGCAGGCATCCGGGCGCAGGGCAGCGGACTACCACGCGGCCCGTCTCCTATCTGCCGGAGCGGCGACGGTGGCCGACCTGGGCGGCGGCATCGGCGGCGACGCGCTGGCCTTTGCCCGCGCGGGCCTGAGCGTGACGCTGTATGAGCGCGACCCGGTCCGCGCCCTCTTCGCGGAGGAAAACGCGCGCGTTTGGGGGCTAACGGAGCAGGTCGCGGTCAGGCAGGAGGATGTCACGACGGCCTCGCTTGCGGCGGAAGCGGCCTGGCTGGACCCGGCCCGCCGCCGGGACAGCCGCCGCGTGTCCAGCCCGGAAGATTACGCGCCGCCGCTCTCGTGGCTGGCCGAGCTGTCCGCCCAGGGCATCCACAGCATCGGCGTCAAGCTGTCGCCCGCAGTGGACCATGCTCTCGCCGGCCGCTTCGAGGCCGAGATGGAGTTTCTGTCGGAAGGCGGCGAGTGCCGCGAGGCGCTGCTGTGGCTCGGCGGGGCGCAGTCCGGCGACCGGCTGCGGGCGACGGTCCTCACGCCGCACGGGCCGCGCCGCCTGGCGGGAGAGGAAGACGCGCCGGGGCAGCCCTGCGCCGCCGGTGGCCGCTATCTGTATGAGCCGGACCCCGCCGTCATCCGCGCCCATCTTGTGGGAACTCTGGCCCGGCAGCTTGACGCCGCACCCGTTGACCCGCAGATCGCCTACCTGCTCGGAGACAGGCTTGCTGCCACGCCCTTCGCGGACGCCTATGAAGTTTTAGACCGGTTCCCTTACGGCAAAAAGCGGCTGCAAGAGGCTCTGACGGCCCGCCGCGTCGGGCGCGTCATCATCAAGAAGCGCGGCTTCCCGCAGGAGCCGGACGAGATGCGGACGCAATTGAAGCTGCGCGGCGCGGAGGAAATGATCGTCGTGCTGGCCCGCATCGGCAAGGGCCACGAGGTCTTTCTGTGCAAACTTGGGGAGAACCCCCCGGATTCCCTCTAAGTAGTCTTGCATATGTTTTAGGGTATCTACCCGGCCTTGAAAGGCCAGGCTAGGAGAGTTCGAAGCCCCTCCGGGGCTGAGGAGAATACCGGATTACATTTGCACGATTACTTAGCCCCCAATCCTGGGGGAACCGGAGAGGAACCGGGCGTATCTTCTCCTACTCCCCCTTCCTTCCGAGGGAAGGGGGCCGGGGGGCTTCCGATGCCCCTCACGCGACCGGGTGCGGCAGGTTGATGAGGTGGGAGTGCAGCCCGAAGCCCATCAGCGCCAGGAAGGCGGCTAGGCCGAGATAAGCCGCGCCGAAGCGCCAGCGGTCCGCCGCCGTGGCCTGGTAGTAGGGGCTGTCTTCGGGCTTGGCCTTCCAGCCGGAAATGATGCGCGGCAGGCTCATCAGGGCCAGCAGGCCGATAATCGGGTTCAGCGGGATCAAAAACAAGAGCAGGACAGCCCCGATCGCGAGCAGCTTGGGCGAGAACAGCGGCGTGATCCAGCCACCGTCCAGCGGCGGGGTCGGGGCGAGGTTGAACAGGTTCATGAAGAAATTGAGCTGCGCGAGGACAAGCCAGAACGGCGAATGGGACGGGGTGAGCGCGTAGATCACGACACAGACGATGCCGGCCAGGGTCCCGAAGACCGGCCCCATGATGCCGATGAAGGCGTCTTCGACGATGTTCTTCCCGTAGCGCTTGGTCGTGACAAAAGCCCCCATGAGCGGGATAAAGACCATGATCCCGGTCGGGATGCCGCGCATCCGGGCGGCCAGCGCGTGGCCGCATTCGTGGATGAAGATCAGCAGGACGATGCCGACGCCGAGCGGCCACCCGTAGACCAGCCCCCACGCCCACATGGAGACCAGCATGGAGCCGCCGCCCAGCAGGAACTTGCCGAAGGTCAGCAGCTTCAGGGCGACCAGCAGGAACTTGAGCTTCGCCAGCAGGGCAAGGACAGGGGCGCCGATCTTGGCGAGCAGAAGCAGCGCGGAGGCCAGGCCGCCCACCAGCCCGCCTTTGGCCTTCCAGCGTTCCAGCGTGGAGGGCGGCTTGGCGTAGACAGAGGGCAGCGGGACGGCATAATAGGGAGTTGAGGGATGCGGCGGCACGTCTGCCGGCCCCGGCGTCGGCGCAATCGGCGCGGGTTCGGGGCGCTGGCCGTCCGCCGTGCGGCCCGCCAGCAGGCGGCTTCGTCTTTCTTGTTCGGTCTGTGTTGTGTCGGTGTCGCTTATGGTCGTGGTCTTTCTCAGATTGTCCCCAGGATTGAGGGCCGGGGGCCTCATACACTTAGTATACGGCGGTGGAAGACAAACCATTCCAGCAGCAATAGCCCCAGCGCGACGGCGGCCAGCGCGGGCCACAGGTCGTCTTTGGCGCGGCGCACGCGGGGCAGCGGCGTCTGGGCGGCGGAGGAAATGCCGGGGTGGTTCAGGGCGGGCGGGTTCTGGGCGGCCAGCGTGCTCTCATCGCGGGAATCTAAATTGACGGCGAAGGGGAAATCCTGGCCGCTCGAAGTCCGGGCATGGTAAACCCCCGCCTGCCGGGTGTCGTCCACCAGCACCATGCCGCCGTTCGCGGGGGCGGCCAGGGCGGTCTTGCTGCCGTCGGGCCGCTGGACCGTGACACTCGACGCGCCGGGGGGCAGGGTGAGGGAGGCGACGCCGCCGGTCGGGGTCTCCTCCTGGCTCGCGCCCAGGCCGCCCGCCGCCGTCAGCCAGCGCACGGCGTTGGTCAGGAAGATCGGGAACGAGACGCGCAGGGGCCAGTCCGAGTCGCCCAGGTCGAAGGCGACCGAGACGGCGCGCAGGCCGTTGTGCTCTCCCGCCGCGATGAGCGGTCCCGAGTCGGCCTCAGCCAGCGCCTGCCCCCAGGGCTGCGTCTGGGTCCGCAGGGCGCTTCGCAGGTGCAGCCCTTCCAGGTCGGCGAAGCGCATGACAGGATGGGTGCGGCTTTCGTCAATGAAGGTCGGGGCGTCCGCGCGGTCGGCTCCCGAAAGGGGCATCTGGGCGTTCAGGGCGTTGAAGACCAGGTAGTTTCCCGGCGGCAGGGGGGCGGCAGGCAGGGAGCCGTCGAAGACCACCATGCTGTAGCCCGCACCGCTCTTGCCCAGGGTGGCAAACTCGTCGGGCCGGCACTCTTCCAGGACGACATCGGGGTCGAGGTTCAGGCCGCTCTCTAAAAACGGGTTGCCGGGCGTCACCAGCAGGACTTTCCGGGGCCGGGGCGGGGATAGCACGAGCGAGGCCTGATTATCTACGGCAAGGTCATCTTTGACATCGTCGAGACGGGCCGTGACCACACCGCCGCCTTGGAGCAGGGGGCTGTCGAATGTCTCCGACTGCATCCCGCTCGTCAAATTTAGGGCGCGGGCGTCTATCAGCTTGCCGTCTTTGAGCAGCGTCAGCGTCCCGCCGCCCCGGTGCGGGCGCCCGCCCCCGTCCTGCACCTGCACGAAGACCTGATAATTCCCCGATTGCGGGCTGCGCCGCCCATCCAGCCGCGTGATGGCGAGATTGTCGGGCGTGGTCGTACCCACCGCCAACATCTTGACGTCCGTGCCGCCCAGCGGCAGCGCGGCCAGCTTGCGCCCGTCGTCGGCGGAAAACGCGCCGTCCGAGAAGACCCGCACCTGCGCCCCGCGCCGCGTCCCGACCAGCGACTGGGCCAGGGTCAGCGCCCCTGCCATGTCCACCGGCGTGTCCGTCCCCGCTGCGCCGTCAATCGCCGCTTTCAGCCGCCCTTTGTCCCCCGTAAAGCCTGACAGGGCGGAACCCGGCTTGCCCGCCGCCGTCAGAACGGTCGCCACATCGCCCGTCCGCATCTCGCGGTCTACAAAACCATCCGCCGCGTCTTTGGCCGCCTGGAGCCGCGTGGGGCGCACATCGGTGGCGTTCATCGAGGCGGACGTGTCCAGAATGAGGACGATGGTGTGCCCCGTCACCGCTTCTCCGTAAACGAAGGGCCGGGCGAGGGCGAAGACGAGCAGGAAAGCCAGCAGCAGCTGCAGAAACAGGAGCAGACTGCGCCGCAGCCTTTGGAACGGGGCGTTCGCCTGTGTCTCCTGGAGCAGCGTGTTCCAGAGGTACAGCGACGAGACGGTGACGTCCTGCCGCTTCAAGCGCAGCATCCACAGCGCGACGATGCCGCCGAGCAGCGGGAGCGCCCAGAGCAGGTTGAGGGGGTTGAGCAGGTTCATGGGTTGTTTTCACCCGGCCTTGAAAGGCCGGGCTACTCCCGGCTTCGCCGGACAAAGCCCCTTCGGGGCTGAAGAAAAGCCATCGCGGGCGGTCTTTAGCCCCGGAGGGGCTTTGTGCTTTTCTTAGCCCGGCCTTTCAAGGCCGGGACCTAGAACTGTCCCCCTATGATACCATGAACATCACCGTCTTACAGCACCCGCTGGCCCAGCACTTTCTGACGCACCTGCGGGACCGGACCACCAAGCCCTCGCTGTTCCGCCTGCTGACCAAGCGGCTCACCGTGCTTCTGGCGATTGAGGCGACCCAAAGCCTGCGTCTTCGGGACAGGCACATCGAAACGCCGCTGGAGAGCCTGGACAGTCCGGTTTTGGAAGAGTCGCTGGTCGCGGTCCCCATCCTGCGGGCGGGGCTGGGGATGCTGGACCCCCTCGTCGAGTTCTTCCCCGACGTTTCCGTCGGCTACATCGGGCTGGAGCGCGACCATGCCACCGCCGTCGCCTCCTCCTACTACGCCAAGCTGCCGCCGCAGATGAACGGGCGGACGACGCTGATTCTGGACCCGATGCTGGCGACCGGCGGCTCGGCGGCCCAGGCCATCGCGACCGTCAAAGCAGCGGGCGCGGGCCGGGTGCTCATGCTCTGCCTCGTCGCCGCGCCGGAAGGCGTCGCGCATCTGGGCGCCGCCCACCCCGACGTGCCGATCTTCACAGCGGGGCTGGATCGGGAGCTAAACGACTTGAAGTACATCCTGCCCGGCCTGGGCGACTTCGGAGACCGGCTGTACGGGACGGAGGGATAACCCCTCCCGGCTCACAAGTTCGCCACCCTCCCCTGTTAGGGAAGGGGTTTAGAGAAGACAGCTCGCGCTTTGTGTCCAGAGGCATAGCTTCCCGCTGACAGTGGCCCTTCCCTAACAGGGGAGGGTGGCGAACTTGTGAGCCGGGAGGGCTTCCTACGGATAAATCCCCCGCGTCAGGGTCGCCTCGGCCACGCGGGCGACGCCGACGATGTAGGCCGCCGTCCGCAGGTCTACTCGGTGCATCTCCCCCGCCGCCCAGACCTCGGCGAAGGCGCGCTTCAGGATGCGGCCCAGCCGCTCGTTGACCTCGTCCTCGCTCCAGAAGAACGATTGGATGTCCTGCACCCACTCGAAATAGGACACCGTCACGCCGCCCGCGTTGGCGAGCACGTCGGGGATCAGCAGGATGCCCCGGTCGTGGAGGATGGCGTCGCCGTCCGGCGTCGTCGGGCCGTTCGCCCCTTCCACCACCATTTTCGCCCGGACGCGGACAGCGTTCTCGCCGGTGATCTGCCCCTGCAAGGCGGCGGGAACGAGCACGTCGCAGGGCGTCTCTAGGATTTCTTGGTTGGAGAGCGGCTCGGCCTCGGCGAACCCGACGACGGACCCGGTGCGGGCGGTGTGGGCGACGAGCGCGGTCACGTCCAACCCGTATGGGTTGGCGACGCCGCCCTGCACGTCCGATACGGCGACGATGCGCGCTCCGCGCTTGTGGAACAGACGGGCCGCCGCGCTGCCGACGTTGCCGAAGCCCTGGATGGCGACGGTCGCGCCGTCGAGCGCCCGCCCCTGCTTGTGGAAAGCTTCTTCCGTGACCATTACCACGCCCAGACCCGTCGCGTCCACGCGCCCTTCGGAGCCGCCGATGCTGAGGGGCTTGCCGGTGACGACGGCGGGCACGGTGTAGCCGGCGTGCATCGAATAGGTATCCATCAGCCAGGCCATGATCTGCCCGTTGGTCCCGACGTCCGGGGCGGGGATGTCGCTGTTCGGCCCGATCAGCAGGCTGATCTCGGTCGTGTAGCGCCGCGTCAGGTCTTCCAGTTCGGCCCGCGTCAGGGCTTTGGGGTCGCAGACGACGCCGCCCTTCGCCCCGCCGAAGGGGATGTTGACGACGGCGCACTTCCAGGTCATCCACATCGCCAGGGCGCGCACCTCGTCAATGTCCGTTTCGGGGTGGAAGCGCAGGCCCCCTTTGGCCGGCCCCCGGCTCGTGTTGTGCTGGACGCGGTAGCCCGTGAACATGCGCGTCCCCCCGCTCTCCATGTTGACCGGGAAATGGACGGTCAATTCCCGCTTGTGCTTCTGCAAGATGCCGTGGAGGCCCTCATCCAGCCCCAGTATCCCCGCCACCTGGGCCAATTGCCGCAGGGCGATTTTATACGGGTTCATCTCCTCCCCCGCCATCTGGGGTGCGGGGGGCATCATCGGTTCAGGCATGGGGCGCGTTCCTTTGCGAGAGTGGTTTTGCGGGAGTGATTAAGTTCAGGATACCCGGCAGAAGTAGAAAACGCCCCCACTCTGGAAGCAGAGCGAGGGCGTTTTCTCAGCGCCTTGTTTTCTATGCCCGGAGGTCAGCGGCTCCAGTCCTCGAACCGCACACCGGGAATGCGCGAGAAGTCTTTTTGATTGGCCGTGACTACGATCCAGCCAGCGGCAATCGCACTGGCGGCGATGCGGCAGTCTTGGCTGCCGACACGTTTGACTGGGGCCGGAAAAGAAGCATAAATACGAGCCGCTTGATCGTCATAGGGGTAAATGGGATAGTCGCAGATATCAGATAGCAAGCGCGTCAGAAAATTATGTGCAAATGACGAACCTGCTTTGTCTCGGTTTTGGTGGATCAAATTGAGTGCGCCCCGCATGCTTTCCTCGGCGGCGATAGAACTTAACCAAACATCCTGCGAAGCCTGCTGAATTTGGCGACGGATATACTTGTTGCCATTAAACGCCAGTGATGCCGAGTCTGTGTCCAACAGGTACGGCATCTACTTTTTTGACTCCATCTCTTCCAAATCCGCCAGCCGGTTTGATTCCGCGATATCCGCCTGGCGGTTTGCCTCTAATATGTCCACGAACTCTTGCCAGAGTGGATGGTCGCCTAAACCCTTATGGAACTTGGGTTTTGACATTTTTACGCCGGGCTTTTTCGCACCGTTCGCGCTGCAGGAATCAACTGACGCCCGCTTTTTCTTCGGGACTGTCGCCGCGTACTTTTTCTTAGGGGCAACCACTGTGCTGCTCATTACTTGTTCTCCCGGAGGCGGAAGCGCCCCCGCTCCGTTTCCAGGGCGGGGGCGCTTCTCTGTGTATCCGTGTCTTCTAGGCCCGGATGTCTACCGGCCCCATGCGACGCAGCTTCTTGAGGGCGCGCAGCTCGATCTGGCGGACGCGCTCACGGGTGACGGCGAAGCGCTGGCCGACTTCCTCCAAGGTGTGCGCGTAGCCGTCGTCCAGGCCGAAGCGCATACGGACGACGTCGCGCTCGCGCGGGGTCAGCTTGTCCAGCACGGCATCGAGCTGCTCGCGCCGGATCAGGTTGACGGCCGCATCCGACGGCGACTGGTTGGCGTTGCTCTGGATGAAGTCCGCGAGCTGCGCCGAGTCCTTCTCGCCGACCGGCGTTTCGAGTGACAGCGGCTCAGACGCGATCCGCTTGATCTCGTTGACCCGCTCGACCGGCACTTCCATCTCGGCGGCCAACTCGTCCTGGGTCGGCTCACGCGAAAGCTGCTGGCGCAGCAGGCCCTCGGTGCGGACCAGCTTGTGGATCGTCTCGGCCACATAGACCGGGATGCGGATCGTCCGCCCCTGGTTGATGACCGCACGCGCGATGGCGCGGCGGATCCACCAGGTCGCATAGGTGCTGAACCGATAGCCCTTCGTGTAGTCGAACTTCTCGACCGCGCGGATCAGGCCGATGTTGCCTTCCTGGATCAAGTCGGCGAGGCTGATGCCGGGCACCGAGTAGCGACGCGCGATGCTGACGACCAGACGCAGGTTGGCTTCGGTCAAGATGTCCTTGGCGCGCTGGTCGCCGTCGGCGACGCGGCGGGCCAGGTCAATCTCCTCGTCGGCGTTCAGGAGCTTGGTGCTCTTGGTCTTCCGCATCCACATCTGGAGCGACTCGTCACGCGGGTTCTCCTCGACAGGCGCGTAGACAGTCTCCTGCGGCTCATCTTCCGCCAGGTCCGAGTCCGAGTCTTCATCCTGAGTCGAACCGTCCATCAGCGGCGTGGCGGCGTCATCGTCGCCGCCGACCGCCAGCGCCAGGAAGCGAGCCGCATCGGGATCGTCCAGCGCCCCGCTCACGGACAGCGCTGCCTCGTCCGAGCCGAACTCCGACCCCCCGCGCCGCTCATCCGACACAGCGAGTCCGCGCGGCAGCGCTGCCGCGTTATCCATCAGTGCCGTGTTGCTCCCCATTGATTTCCCCTTTGTCCCAAATCTGCTGCGGAATCCCCCATGATCACCTATCCATTTGAACACCGTGATGGTGCGAGGGGTTCCATAGGCAGCGAAAGTATGATTGCGAATAAGCGGCTAAGAATCCTCGGCCTTCTATCCTCTATTTTATCCTACTACGGAAGTAGGTCATTCATTGTCTCAAAAAACAGGAGTAATTTCAGTGATCTAAGTTACGTTTATATAAAATTATCTCGACAAGGTTTCTCCAGGACTTGGGACTTTACCCAAATCCTTGCGTTTTTAACCAGACGAGAACAGGGAGGGATAGGAAAGGCTGAGGAATATCTTCGGGAGCCGCTTGAGGCGCTACTTCAGGGTAGGAACAAGGCGCGGCTGGCGGCAGGCCCACGCGACAAATAAGGCCACCAGAGCCGCATCCCACTGCTTGCCCGCGCCGGATTTCAGTGTTTGCAGCGCCTGCGCGGGGGTGAGCGCGGGCCGGTACGGGCGGGGGGACAGCATGGCGTTGTAAGCATCGGCGATGGCGACGATGCGCGCGCCCAAAGGAATCTGATCGCCGGCCAGCCCATCGGGGTAGCCCCTGCCGTCCACGCGCTCGTGGTGGTGACGGATGATCGGCAGCAGGGCGGCGGTGGAGCGTAGGGAGGCCATGATCTGCTCGCCCACGACCGTGTGCCGCTGCATCCGCTTCTGCTCATGGTCGTCCAACGCGCCGCACTTCTGGAGGAGGGTGTCGGGCAGGCCGATCTTGCCGACGTCGCGCAGCATCGCCGCCTGGCCGAGCAGCCGCAGCGCCTCGTCACTCAGCCCCAGCTCGCGGCCCAGGGCCTGAGCGTAGGCCGTGACGCGCTGGGTAGACCCTTCCTGCTCCGCATCCCCTTCGCGCGCCTCGACCGCCCGGCTCAGGGAGTAAATGACGTCTTCCACCTCGTCGAGCTGGTCGTTGAGCGCCTTGATCCGCAGCAGCGACCGCACCCGCGCCAGCAGCTCGATCCGGTTGAACGGCTTGGCGACAAAGTCATCGGCCCCCGCCTCCAGTCCCTGCACACGCTCCGGGGTCGTCGTCCGCCCCATGATGAGAATGATCGGGATGCGCCGGGTGCGCGCTTCCTCCTTGAGCCGGCGGCAGACCGCAAAGCCGTCCAGGCCACCCTCGGCGGGCGGCAGGTGGGCGCAGAGCAGGATCAGGTCCGGGCGCACCGACCGCGCGCTTTCCAGCCCCTGCCGCCCGTCGCAGGCCGTCTGGACCTCGTAGCGGTTGTCGGTCCGCAGGACGGCATCGAGCAGAGTCCGGCCCATCGGCTCATGGTCTATAATCAGAATGCGGGGTTTAGCTGTCAGAAGCTCATTCACATTGCTATTATAGGAGGCGGAGGGGTCCGGCGTTACCCGGTAAAGCGCGCGGGATTACCTGACTGACGTGACGCGGTGCGTGCGGGGCTGTGGAAAGCCCCGGCGTCGCCGCCTAGAACTCCAGCCGTCCCTGTGCCTCGTGTCGCCACAGCATCTCGGTCAGCTTGACCTGCGGGGTCGCTAAGGCATACGCGGCCAGCGACTCGCGCGTCACCCAGGCCAGCCGGGCACAGCCAGCGGGCACGGGCGCGGCCTCGTCCGCCATCGCCGCCTCGTACCCGTGCAGCGTGATCCGCCGGTTGGCGACGACGTGCTTGACCACGCCGAATGGCGTCAGCCCTTGCACGGTCAGCCCAACGCTCTCACACGCCGCCCGCGCCGCGCACGCTTCCAGCCCCTCCCCGTCCTGACGGGTCGCGCGCGGCAGTTCCCACAGGCCGCCCCACAGACTTAACTCCGGCGGCCGCTGCACCAGCAGGACTTCCCCCGCCGCGTTCCGCACGGCGACCGACACGTCCTCCACGTCCAGCCACTTCTTGACGCCCACAAATTGCGGAAACGCCGTTGGGTCGCCTAATTCCCGTGCCCGGCACTCCGCACTGACGGGGCATGAGCCGCAGCGCGGCGCTTCCGCCTCGCAGATCAAGGCCCCTAGCTCCATCATCGCCTGGTTGAAGTCCCCTGCCCTGCCCGTAGGGATTACGTCCTCCGCCAGCCGCCACAGTTCGGCCTGCACCGAAGCCGAGGTCTTCGGGTCGCCTGTGACGGCGTGGACACGCGACAGCACCCGAATGACGTTCGCGTCCAAAATCGGCGCGTCCTGATTGAAGGCGATGGACAGGATCGCCCCCGCCGTGTACCGCCCGATGCCCGGCAGGGTCCGCAGCATCGTGGGGTCGGACGGCACCTGCCCCCCATGCTCCGCCACCACCGCCCGCGCCCCTTTGTGCAGGTTCCGGGCACGGGCGTAGTACCCCAGCCCCGCCCAGTGCTTCAGCACGTCGTCCAGCGGCGCGTCGGCCAGCGACTGCACGGTCGGGAACCGCGCCATCCACTTGTGGTAGAAGGGGATGACAGCCGCCACCGTCGTCTGCTGCAACATGATCTCCGACACCCAGACGGCATACGGGTCGTGCTGCCGCTGACGCCACGGCAGGTCGCGCTTGTGGGCGTCGTACCAGGCGAGCAGATCGCGGGCGAATTGGCCGTGCTGCTTCTTTTCTTTCGTTTGCGTCATTATTGGTGCGCCCAGATAACCCGCAATTGGCACCCCAAGACGCTCCCGATCCTACTCAGCATGCTGGGATCAAGTGCGGCGATACCTGGATTACGCGCCTCCAACACGAACCGGCCAAATCCAGCAGGCCAGTCGTAGCCCAGTTCATTCAATGACACCACCGCGCCGCAACAAGGCATCGGCAAGGAGAGGCTTGTGAACTGCGTCTGGTAAGCGGCGTCCATCAGAGTGCCCCACTGACCTTCAGGCAGAAGATCAGCCTGACATATTGGGCAGAGCACCCGCTCAAGGTTTGAGCCGCAATCTATGAACTGAACATCTTCCGTAACAATGGCGCGCACGGCCTCTGCGTCGGGCACAAAAGAAGTGAAGAGTTCCTGCGCCTTACGCCGAGCATCCGGCGAGGGTAATCTGTGCGGGTCTCCAGGGACAAGACGCAGCAAGTTATCAGACATGATCTTTATTCGGAACTGCCGCCTCGCTCACCCGCGTCTTGCTCTTGTCGTCGCTGTCCGCGCCGGCGTCCAGCGAGATGTCCATGTTGGGGGCGGCGCCGAGCATCACCTGGTCGTAGGCAGCGCGCATCTGGCGGGCGGCTCTTAACGGGGGCATGAAGCCGTTGTCCGTGCCCAGGCCGGGCACGAGCAGGGTTTGGATGATGTCGCCGTGCTCCTCGTTGAAGGCGCGGACAGCGCGCAGGGCGGCGCGGAAGGACAGATAAGCATTGACGGTGCGGCTGACGTTCTGGGGGACGCGCATGGTGGGGGCGACGACGAGGAACGGGAACTGGGTGGCCTGCGTGATGACGACCTCGGCGTGTCCGACGACCAGTTCGCCGTCGTGCCGGTCGCGGATGAGCTGCTGGACTTCGGATTCGATGTCTTCGCCCAGGAACTCGACGATCTGGGCGTCCAGGCCGCCGTCCATGCGCCCGAAGGAGTTGGCGGGGGACACGAGGGCGTCGGCTTCGAGGGTGAAGATGTTGTCGCAGGTGACGGACACGTCGGGCAGGCCGGGGAAGTAGGCCTGCCAGGCTTCGACGAGCGGCAGGTAGGCGTCGCAGAGGATGATTTGGAGGCCAGTGTTAGGCGCGGGCATGGGGCTATTATGGCACAGGAACCCACCCCGCCGCAAGCGGCCCCGGCACTGAAAGTGCCGGGCTACGCGAAGTGAAAGTGCCTCCGGCACTGAAGACAGGCCACTGTTTGCTTATCCTCAGTCGCGTAGCGACTTCCACTTTGAGTAGCCCGGCACTTCCAGTGCTGGGGCCTCGCGCGCCGACCCACTCCAAATCACCCGAACCGGCCTGAAACGTAGGCTTCGGTGTCTTTATCCTTGGGATTGGTGAAGATCTGGTCCGTGTCGCCGAACTCCTTCAATTCGCCGCGCAGGAAGAAGCCGGTCTTCTGGGAAACGCGGGCGGCCTGCTGCATGTTGTGGGTCACGATGATGATCGTGTACTGCTTTTTCAAGTCTTCCATGAGCTGCTCGATGCGGAAGGTGGAGTTGGGGTCCAGGGCCGAGCACGGCTCGTCCATCAGGATGACTTCCGGCTCGACCGCCAGCGTCCGGGCGATGCATAGGCGCTGCTGCTGGCCGCCGGAAAGGGCGAAGGCGGACGCCTTCAGCTTGTCCTTGACCTCGTCCCACAGAGCGGACCCTTGCAAAGTGCGCTCGACAATCTCACCGATCTTTTTGCGGTTGGTCAGACCGTGGATGCGCGGGCCATAAGCGATGTTGTCGTAGATGGACATCGGGAATGGGTTGGGCTTCTGGAAGACCATGCCGATCCGCTTGCGGAGGTCCACGACGTCCACGCGCTTGTCGTAGATGTCCTCGCTGTCTACGGTGATCTTGCCGGTCAGCCGCGTCCCGTCAATCAGGTCGTTCATGCGGTTCAGGGTCCGCAGGAAGGTGGATTTGCCGCAGCCCGACGGCCCGATCAGGGCCGTCACCTGGCGGTCGGGGACGACGATATTGATGCCTTTGAGGGCTTGGAACGCGCTGTAATAGAAGTCCACGTTTTCGGCCAGGACTTTGGGCGCGGCCAGCGCGGCGGACTGTCCACGCGCGATCTCCTGGATGGAGCCGGGGCCGCCGGCAGACCCGTTCGTTTCAGCCGGGGAATAGGTTTCAGCCATAGTGTTACTTTTCTTTGAGGGTCACGCCCCCAGTTCCCGCGGAATGAATTCCGGGGGAACTGGGGGCTATTTCTCTTCGAGCAGGTTGCTGCGGGTCGCGAAACGGGCGGCGATGCTGAGAATGAGAATCATCGAGATCAGGACGACGGCACCGGCCCAGGCGAGGTTCTGCTTGTCAATGCTGACGTCCTGCGAGTAATTATAGATGCGAAGCGGCAGCGCGTCAATCGGCGCGTTCAGCGTCGGCAGCTTCAGGCCGGCGACCTTGTGCGTCGAGAAGTACTCGCTGCCTAAAATCGTGAACAGCAGCGGCGCGGTCTCGCCGGCGATGCGGGCCAGGGCCAGCATGATGCCGGTGATGACGCCGCCGCGCGCGGCGGGCAGGACCACGCTCCACATCGTCCGCCACCGGGTCGCGCCCAGACCGAGCGAAGCCTCGCGCAATGAGAACGGCACCAGGCGCAGGATTTCCTCCGTCGTCCGCATGACGGTCGGCACCATCAAAATGCCCAGCGCGAAGCCGCCCGCATAGGCCGAAAAGCCCTGACCGGGGTGACGCGCGGCAATGGGCGCGACCACGGCGGCATAGGCGAAGATGCCGATGACGATGGACGGGATGCCGTTCAGCACGTCCGTGAAGAAACGGACGAGGCCGGCGAACCGGCCTTTGGCTTCCAGCTGGTAGATGCCGCCGAGAATCCCCAGCGGCAGGCCGATGATCGAGGCGGTGCCCAGCAGAACCAATGTCCCGAACACGGACTGGGACATGCCGCCGTTCTTGGGATCGACGTTGTCCGGCAGGCGCGTGAACAGGGTCAGATGCAGCGAACTAAAGCCTTTGGAGAGCAGGAAGAACAGCACCAGACCTAAGATCAAGATCGCCAGCCCCGCCGCCAGCATGCACAGCGTCAGCATCAGCTTGTTGACGAACTTGCGCCGCCCGACGCTGCCGCCGCGCGCGCGCGGGGCGGCGTCCGGGAGGGAATTCTGTGGAAGGGTCACGCTCATGGGACTACTTGCCTCCCTGCACGTCTTTGGCCGTGTAGAAGACCAGAAGCCGGGCGCAGATGTTGACGACGATGGTGACGCAGAACAGGACCAGGCCGATCTCGACCAGGGCGGAGATGTTCAGGCCGGGGATGGCCTCGTTGAACTTGTTCGCCAGGACGCTGGACATGGTGTAGCCCGAATCAAACAGCGAGAACGAGATGCCCGACTTGGTGTTCGGCGACTGGTTGCCGATCAGCATCGTGACCGCCATCGTCTCACCCAGCGCCCGGCCCAATCCTAAAATCACCGCGCCGATGATGCCGGACTTGGCGTAGGGGATGACGACCTGGGCGATGGTCTCCCACTGGGTCGCGCCCAGCGCATACGAGCCTTCGCGCTGGGCGCGCGGGATCGCCCGCAGGATGTCGCGCGTGACGGCGGTGATGAACGGCGTCACCATGATCGCCAGAATCACGCCCGCCGCCAGCATGGAGTACCCCGCCGCCTGGCCCTCGAACATCCAGCCGATAAACCGCCGGTCCTGAAGGTGGGCGTTGAGAACGGGCTTGAAGACAAACACTTTCAGGAAGGGGATCAGGATGAAGATGCCCCACAGGCCGTACACGACGCTGGGGATGGCGGCCAGCAGCTCGATCAAAAACGTTGCCGGGGTCCGTATCCAGCGCGGCGCCAGCTCGGACAGGAAGATCGCCGCACCAATGGAGACGGGGACGGACAGCACGAGCGCGATGAACGACGAGTAGAGCGTGCCGAAAATAAACGACAGCGCATGGTAGCTGGGAGGAGTCGCTTCCTCATTCCAGTCGGACTTGGTGATGAACGAGATCCCAAAAACATGAATGGAGGGCAGGCTGGCGCTCACAAGCTGCCAGAGCAGCCAGAGGATGATGGCGAAGATGCTGAGTGAGGCCAAAAACGTGACGGCCGCATAGATCTGGTCGCCAAAGCGGGCCAATGTCGCACCGGGCGGGAGCCGGCGCGGCTGGGCGGTCGAAGGCGCCCGAGTCGCCGCAGTCGGCGGGGCGCTGCTGAGGGGGACGCTCGGTGCGCGGTCAGCCATGGGGTTTATTCCTCCAAAGACGGCCTGGCCCCCAATCTCCAGGATCGCCCCCCGGCCCCCAATTCTGGGGGAGTAGGAGAAGAACCCGGAGGGGCTATACTCCTTCTGGTCCCCCAGAATTGGGGGCCGGGGGGCGATCTCAGAATCGAGGGCAAAGGCGGCCTGCTTGCGATACAGGCGTGTCCCGTGTCAACGGATGGACGCGATGGTGGCCAGGGCGCGCTGCCGGACGCCGGCGGGCAGGGGCGCGTAGTACAGCGGGGCGGCGTCCTTCTGCCCCGTTGTCAGCATCCATTGCAGCATCTTCTTGACTTCCGGCTTGGTGCCGTTCCGGTAGACCAGCAGGTAGGTGAAGCCGGTGATCGGATAGCCGTCGGCCGCACTCGTGTTGACGGCGACCTTGCGGAAGTCGGCGGGCAGGGGCACGGCGTCCACCGCCAGCGTGGTGCTCTCGACGGTCGGGTAAACGCCCTTGCCCCGCGCGTTGCGGACGGCGGCGTAGGGAATCGAGTTCGTGACGGCGTAGTTCAACTCAATATACCCGATGCCGCCCTCGTTCGTCTTGATATACTGCGCGACGCCCTGGTTGCCCTTGCCGCCCAGGCCGTTCGGCCAGTGGACGGACTTGCCCGCGCCGACGCTGCCCGCCCAGTCGCTGCTCGTCTCGGCCAGGTAGGTCGTGAAGATGTTGGTCGTGCCGGACCCGTCCGAGCGATGCACAGGGGCGATGGTCGTGCCGGGGAACTTGGTGCCGTGGTTCAGCTTGGTGATGGCCGGGTCGTTCCACTTGGTGATCTTGCCCAGGAAGATATCCGCGATCACCGTCGGCGTGAGCTGGATGCCGGGGCCGACACCGGGGATATTGTAGGCGATCACGACCGCGCCCGCCACCGTCGGGATATGCAGGATGCCCGGCGCCGCGCTGAGTTCCGCCGCGTTCATGGGCGCGTCGGACGCGCCGAAGTCCACGGCATGGGCGGTGATGTTCTTGATGCCGCCGCCGGACCCGATGGCCTGGTAGTTGACGGCGGGGCCGCCGTCCTGGTGGTACTCCTGGAACCATTTCAGATAAAGCGGGGCGGGGAAGGTCGCGCCCGCGCCGTTGACCTGCGCCTGAGCCGCCGCGCCGCCGAGGACGGCGAGGCTCAGGGCGGCGAGGACAGCCCCTCTGAGCGTTTTGGTGATTGATTTAAGCATTGCTGAGACTTTCTCCATGAGAATGTGCAAGAGAAACGTGCAAGAGAAACGTGCAAGAGCGGCAGAGAAGGGCGAAGCCAAAGCTTCGCCCCTCTGGGACGCCGTCTCGCTAGAACTTGACCTGGATCTCGCCGGTGAACAGGCCGTAGACCGGCGGCTTGGCCGTCCCCGGCAGGTGCGCCACCTGGTCCGCCCGCTCGTACCACACCCGAAGCCGCGTCGCCTTGTCCAAGTTGTACAGGGCGCCGTATCCCACGTTCTCGTCCGTGTAGAAACGGCTGCCGCCGGGGTTGAAGGCGTTCGCCCGACCCTCGCCGCGCCGCAGCACGTCGTATTGGCCCGCCAGAGTCAACGGGTGTGCCCCCGTTTGTCCGAACGTGAATCCGCCCACCACATAGTAGCCGTCAATGTGGTTGTCTTTCGCATAGGTCGTCGTCAGGCCATTGGCCAGCGCCGAGCCGAAGTAGGAACGCTGCTCGTACAGGCCGCCCACATACTCGGCGTTCACGAACGGGCCGCTTGGCAGCACGATCTGGAGGTCCGCCCCGTACAGCTCCTTCTTCCGGCCCGTGTAATTGGAACCCGTTCCCGCCGCAGGGGCGGCCAGCACGTTGGGCACGTTGACTTGGCCGTAGTAGTACGAGCCGCCGATGCTCACGATCTTGTTCGGGGACTGGTAGGCGATGCGGTAGATCTGGTCCTTGAACCTGTCCGTGTCGTTGCTGGTGCGCCCCGCCCCGTTCACCAGGGCCGCCGTCAGCTTGATCCCCGCCGGCAGGAACAACAACTGCTGGCCCGTGTTGTACGAGAACTGGATGCCCTTGTCGTAGTCCTGCGTCGCGAAGATGCCGTAGCCCGCCTCGCTGAATGCCAGAGGGCGCTCCGGGCTGATGTAGGTCGCCGACGACACCGGCAGGATGTAGCCGAAGGGGGTGGCGAACAGGCCCGCCGTCGCCGTCAGGTTCTTCTTGACGTCCCCATTGCCGAACGTGTACGCCGCGTAAGCCTCCCGCGTCGTCACCTGCTGGTTGGCGTTGGCCCCCGATGTCACCGCGCCCGAGGCGTCGATCTGCACGCCGTAGCGCGTGTTGGGGGTCAGTACGCCCGTGAACTTGAGCCGCGCCCGCCGCACGTCAAAGCTGCTGGGACTGCTCCCCGATAGGTAGTTGCCGTTGTAGGAACCCGCACCGCCCGCGTTGCCCTGCGGGAAACGGTCCAACCCACCCTGGCCCGCCGAGGCCGCCTGGTAGCGCGCCTGGACATAGCCGCTGATCTGGAACTTGCGGTCCGCGCCGACGCCGTAGGAGTTGTCCGCCGTCGCCTGCGCCTTGTTGGCGAGTGCCTTCGTGTCCAGAACGTCCGCGCGCAGGGCGTCAATGTCGTCCTGTGCCTGCTTCAAGTTTGTTTGGATCGTGTCGAGTTCGGGCCGGAACTTGTCGATCAGCGCTTGGACCTGGTTCAACTCGTCCTGGGTCAGCGTCTGAACGGCGGGCGTTCCGGGGGGGGGCGGGGTGCCGTTCTGCTGGGCGTTGCGGATGTCGTCCAGGGTGGAAAGCATCCGGTTGATGGCGACGGCGAACTCGTAGCGGGTCATGGGGCGTTTGCCGCCGTAGGTGCCGTCGGGGTAGCCGATGACGATGCCCTTTTTGGCAAGGTTCTGGACGGCCTCGTAGGCCCAGTGGTTGGTGGGCGTGTCCAGGAACGGGGCCGCCTGGGCGTGAGCCTGGGGGGCGCCGGCCACAGCGCCCAAAGCCAGGAGACCTCCGGCCAGTGCCGTAGTCCAAATTTTCAAGTGTGTCCTCCTCGGGAATGATCGCATGAAAGATCGCATGGTGAGAATAGCGTGGTAGTGCTTGTCGGCGGAACGCTCACGCTAGCGCCTGCCCTGTTTGTCGCCGGGGAGTTTACCAGGTAAATGTTAAGATAATGTTAAGAGAGGCCGGGCAAAGAAAAAGCGCGGCGGAATTTCTTCCATCGCGCTCTGCTGGGGGAGGATGGGCCGGTCACCCGGCGCTGATCTGCGCGGCCCCCTGGCCGCCCTGGCCGACGGCGGCCTGGGCCGCGGGCAGCGCGGCGGGCTGGACGTAGATTGGGTTGCTGAAGATCCAGGGCTTGGCGCCCAGGCAGAGGCTGCCGACCCGGTGCTTGTAAAGGAAGACCTCGACGCGGTAGACGCCGGGCGTCTGGACGACATGTTCCAGCCGCCCGCCGCGCGCGGCGGCGACCAGGCGGCCATCTTTGTACAGCCGGACCAGGGATCGGGTGCGCGGCGCCTGCGCGATGAGGACGAGGGCAGACCGGGCGGGGCCGGTCTCGGCGGGGAAGGTCAGGGCGTCGCCCATCAGCGCCAGGGGAGAGCAGTTCGAGGCGATCTGGGCGGGGCCGGCCTCGAAGATGAAGCCGGTCGGGTCGGCATAATTGTCATAAGCCATGTAGCAGTGGCCCGACTGGAGCGCGCTGTGGACCAGGGCGGCGTCTTTCTCCCGCGCCGCCTTCCCCCGCCCGGCGGGCGGCTCGCCGTAAGACAAGGGCCGGGCCGTCACCAGATGGGTCCGCAGCGTGCGGAACGTCTCCTCATAGGTGGGGAACGGGTAGGAGCGGCGGGCGAACTTCATCACCGCGTGGGCGTCCAGCGAGGCGATGCCGACGACGCGGCGGGCGGGCAGGCCCGGCTGGGCCGGGGCGGTCAGCCGGTCCCACAAGCGCAGCTCGGGCGCGGGGCGGGCTGAAACCAGGTGGAACGCGCTTTGCGGGCTTTGGCTGTGATAGCGCCGCCAAACTTCAGCCAGGGCGGGCAGGTTGATCTTGGTGCGGGCGATGGCGCTTAGGTTGAAGACTTCCAGCCCGATCCCCTCTTGGAGACGCCCAAAGTCCCGCCAGTGGTCCTTGAGGTCGCAGGGCAGGGCCACAAAGCCCAGCCCGCCGGACTGCGTGATGGCCCGCTGGGCCGCAACCGCCTCATGTGGGGCGGGCAGGAAATCGTCGGGAACGTCCAGAGCGAGCAGATGCCCCGTGTCGGTCGTCACTTCCGTGCCGATCAGAATCAGCGTCCGCCCGCGCCAGCCGTCCTGCCCATCCGCACGCGCCTGGAGGCTGGAATGGTCGCACAGGACCAGGAAGTCCAGGCCGGCCTGGTTGGCGGCCTGCGCGATCTCGCCCACTGTCCCCGCACCGTCGCTGTAGGTGGAGTGGATGTGCAGCGCACCGGCGTAGTCATAGAAGCGCGGCAGCCCCAGGGACTGCCCGCCCCGGCGCGGCGGGGCAGGCTTCGGCGCGGGCGCGGGCGCATACTGGATGCGTTCGCGCAGGGTGGCGAACAGCCCTTCGCAGGTCAAGATCGAAAGATACAGCCGCACACGCGACCACTTCAACACAGGTATTGTTCTCCAGACTCACTGTCCCCCGGCCCAAAGCCGGGCGCGGCAGGCCAGGAAGCAGGCCATAAAAGGGCGCGACGAAGCGCGCCCTTTTCCATTCTTGTGTCATCGTTTCTTATACCATATATTGTAGCACGGATTCTCATAATTCGCGAACGATTCGGGCGCGGCAGGCGGGGCGAAAATTTTCGTGGTCCGGCGAGGCTCCCGGACCACAAAACGCCGCCGGGGGAGCCTGTAACACACTCCCCGGCGGCGTTCCTCTGTGAGACAGAAGGGACTTCTACCGAATGGCCTTTACCTGGTCCGGGCTGATCAGCTCGATTTGGGCGACCCCGTGCGGGTTCGCACTGAACTTGCCGCTGACGAGGACACGCTTGCCGACGAGCCGGCTGAGATCGGGGAACTTGGCGTAAGCGTCCGGCTTGACGGTGGCCGTCAGCGCCTCGCGGTAATGGGGGGCGAAATCCAGGATGGCAAGGCTGTGGTTGCGCGGCGAGTAAACCTGGCTGACGGTCCCCTGGAATGCGCCGGGCTTGCCGACGAGCTTCAGGCCCTCCGCCAGCGATTTGGCGTCGAGCGCCTGAGTGACGGCCTTGTCCGAGGCCGCGACCGTGGCGAACACCGTCTTGGCGGCGACGGTGGATTGGGCCGGGAAGGTCTTGTCCTCGGCGTCCGCCCCCTTCGCCGCTGGGGCCGCTTTCGCGGGGGGCTTGGTCGCGGCGGCAGGTGTGTCGGCACGGGCTGCGGCCGTCAAGGCCGCCCCGGTCAGCAGGACGCACAGGGCAAGTGGGAAAGATCGGGTGTTCATTGCAAGTTCCTCTGGGGAGACGAAAGGGCGTTACGGGCAGGGTGCGCCGGCGTCGCGGCAGTGAGACACCATGAAGTCAACGAAGTTGGGGTCCTGCCCATTAAACGGCTGCTTCTCCACAACCGGCATATGCGACTTGACATGACCGTCGCAGTAGAGATAATTGTTGCGGCCCCGATGCCACGCCGCCATGCCTTGCGGCTGGCAGCCGTAGCTGATGAATTGGGACTTGCAGTTCGCCAGCGAGACGTAATAGCCGGCGGCCGACTCCCACGTCCCGGCGCGGCCGACATAGCCATTGAATTTATCGCTCGTGCCTTCGCCGATCCCTTCAGAGAGAAGCACGGTTCCCGCAGGCGAACTGATGCGGGAGAGGCTGATGCCCGGCAGCAAGTTCGCGTACTGGTAGCCTTTCGTGCCGCCAAGCGGATCGGAACTGTAGTAGTTGGTTGCATCGGGATCGGGAATGGAAACGTTAGGCTTGGCGCTTTTGGGATCGGTCGTTCCAGGATTACGCAGCAGGCCGTTCATGAAGTAGCTGCGGGGGTACAGCAGATAGTACGAAGTGCCGACGGACCCGGCCGGCATCTGAGCGTTGTTGGGGCAGTTCCACACCGAAGTTGCCGACTGGGAGCGGTTCTTCAAAAAGGGGTCCAGCACCGGGTTGGTGATGTTGGGCGGAGCGCCGGTCGTGGTATCCCAAGCCGGGCTGGCGGCGCTGCCGCCGGGAGAGGGCATATTTTCATCGTAGTCGTTGGTGTAAAGGATAAAAGCGACGCCCATCTGCTTGAGATTGGACTGGCAGGTCGTCCGCCGGGCGTTCTCGCGGACGCTTTGGAAGACGGGAAAGAGGATAGCGGCGAGAATCGCGATAATGGCGATGACGACGAGCAGTTCGATCAGAGTGAAACCGCGTTTCGGGGACTTAAATGACATAAACAGGTCCTTTCGTACCAGATCGTGCCCGGCCGGCCGCAGGAATTCACCGGAGTGGCACGAACGGTTGCATTGTACCGGATGGGGTCCGGCCGGCGTGTTAAGGGAACATTAAATCTTGAGACCTCCAGGCCGCAACGCGCGAAAAGCGACAAGTTTGCATGAGCAGGGCGCGTATTGGGTAAAACCAGCGGCAGACGCAGAAGAAGGTGGGACGCACATGCAGGCATTGGAGCAGTTACAGGGCCATCTGGCGGAGGTCAAGGCCTTGGGCGAGGCGGCCGCCGTGCTGGGGTGGGACCAGCAGACGTATATGCCGCCCGGCGGCGCGGGCGCGCGCGCCGCCCAGATGACGGCCCTGGCCGGGGTCATCCACGAGAAGGCGACGGGCGGCGAGACCGCCCGCCTGCTGGATGCGGCGGAGCGGGCGGGCGCGGGACTTGACCCGGACTCGGACGACGCGGCCTTTCTGCGGATGGCGCGGCGGGACTTCGACCAGGCGACAAAGATTCCGACTGCCCTGGTGGCCGAAACCGCCCGCGTCACCGCCCTGGCCTTCGAGCAGTGGGCGCAGGCGCGGGCGGAAAGCGACTGGGGCCGGTTCGCGCCCTGGCTGGAACAGATTTTGGACCTGACGCGCCAGGCCGCAGACCACCTAGGGCACGGCGGGGAGCGCTACGATGCCCTGCTGGACCAGTACGAGCCGGGCATGACGACGGCGGACGTGCGGGCGATGTTTGAGGCCATCAAGCCCGACCTGGTTTCGCTTGTCAAAGCCGTCGCCGCCCAGGGGCCGGATGCGGGGGACGACTCGGTCCTGCACCGCCCCTTCGACGAGGAAAAGCAGCGGCAGTTCGGCGAGTGCGTCGTCAAGGCACTGGGCTACGACTGGAGCCGGGGCCGGCAGGACCGCGCCCTGCACCCGTTCTGCACGTCTTTCGGGCGCGACGACGTGCGGATCACGACGCGCTTCGACCCCAATTTCCTGCCGACCGCCCTGTTCGGCTCGATCCACGAGACCGGCCACGCGCTCTACGAGCAGGGCGTGGCGGAGCGCTACGCGGGCAACATCCTGGCTGACGGCACTTCGCTGGGCTTCCACGAGAGCCAGTCGCGCCTGTGGGAGAACCTGGTGGGCCGCTCCCGCCCCTTCTGGCGTCGCTTCTACCCGGACCTCCAGGCCGCGTTCCCCGAATCGCTGGGCGCCGTAGACGGCGAGGCCTTCTACCGGGCCGTCAACAAAGTCGAGCCGTCCCTGATCCGCGTCGAGGCGGACGAAGTCACCTACAACCTGCACATCTTGCTGCGCTTCGAGATCGAGCAGGCGCTGCTCTCCGGCGCACTCTCTGTGGGCGAGGCGCCCGCCGCCTGGAACGCCAAGATGCAGGAGTATTTCGGCCTGACGCCGCCCGACGACGCGCGCGGCATTTTGCAGGACGTTCACTGGTCCGGCGGCGCGATCGGCTACTTCCCGACTTACTCCGTGGGCAACCTGCTGTCCGTACAGCTTTACGACAAGGCGGACGCCGACCTGGGCGGGCAGATCGAGGCCCAGATCGAGGCGGGGAACTTCGCGCCCCTCTTGGGCTGGCTGCGGGAGAACGTCCACCAGTACGGGCGCAAGTACCTCCCCAAAGAGTTGGTCCAGCGCATCGTCGGCGGCCCGCTCGACCCCGCGCCCTACTTGCGCTATCTGAAATCCAAATTCGGGGACGTTTACGGTCTGTGACCATATTTCCCACCGCAAGCGAGTTCCATGCCATGAATGGCACGGCTAACCAGCCTTCGGCTAGAAATCCCCACTTCGCGGGGATAAAACCAAATTGACCTCCATTGCCGCGAAGCGGTACTTCTTGGCGTCTTCGCCGGGTAGCCGTGCCATTCATGGCATGGGCAGGTCTAAATGCGCTTGACTAAATGCGCTTGACTAAATGCGCTTGACTAAATGCGCTTGACTAAATGCGCTTGACTAAATGCGCTTGACTAGGGAGTGTCCAGTTTCGCGCAGGAGTAGCCGATAATCCTGGCATGACTACCTGCCCCTCCACCATTGCCTGCCCTTCTTGCGCGGCCACCGACCGCCAGACCAAAGCCGGCTTCAATCGCTGCGGC